>JAABUK010012259.1_pt1 | contig 10949 bp, 12 predicted proteins | sample 5559141 | NCBI WGS metagenome assembly JAABUK01 (sample SAMN10711869, study PRJNA513367) | rock metagenome | isolation source: Antarctica rocks | place: Antarctica: Victoria Land, Pudding Butte nord | collected 2016-01-03
GCTGCGATGCATCCAAACACCGAACACCAAGCAGCCAGGTCGCGAATGCCACTGTATCCATTGCCGGTCTCCCTCACCGCGTCGCCGGAGCATCCCAGGTCGCTACAGACTTCACAATAAGAGCGAAATACAAAGAGACGTCGGAGGGCGGACTGGCCGTGAACGCCATTGAGTGCTGACCGCCGCCCGACCAGCATAACCCAGGCGGACCTGGACAGCCGCCTGTTGCGCTATTTCCTTGCCGTAGTGCGGGAAGGCTCGATTCGGAAAGCGGCCGACACCCTTAACGTCGCCGCCTCCGCAATCAGCCGGCAGGTGACCGACCTCGAGCTGCGACTCGGCCTTCCGCTGCTTGAACGCCTGCCGCGCGGCGTTGTACCCACGGAGGCAGGGAAGGCCATCGCGGAGCATGCCAGGCAGCAGGTCGACGAGGGCGACCTGCTGCTCGACTACTTGCGGCAGCTACACGGCCTGCGCGTCGGCGCGGTGCGTATTCGTTGCGGGGAAGGTTTCGTGGGTGACCTTATGGAGAACGCGCTGGAGCCGTTCTCCGAAACCTACCCGTCCGTGCGCGTGCAGCTCACCCTCGGCGGGACCGAGGACATCATGGACGCGGTCGCGGAAAGCAGGGTGGACGTCGGCTTGGCCTACAACCCGGGCGCCCGGCCCGGCGTGAAGTCCATGGCGATCGCACGCCAGCCGCTTCATGCCATGGTCGCCCCCGGCCACGCCTTGGCCCCCCGTCGGCCCATAGCTCTCCGCGCCGTTGCGGCCGAGCGGTCGGCGCTGCTTACGGGAGACCATGGCATCCGGCAGCTCCTGGCCCGCGTGGAGGCCGACTACGGCTTTCATCTCGTACCTTACCTCGAAGCCGGATCAATCGACATCGTGAGGCGTTTCGCCATGTCCGGTCGCGGCGTGACGTTCCTTCCGGTGTTCGCGGCCGCCACGGAGATTGCCGGCGACAGGCTCGTCGCTGTGCCTTTGACCGACCCGTTACTGGCGGAGGCGGGCGCCCATCTGCTCGTTCGCTCCCAGAGACGCCTGCCCGGCATGGTCGAGCACCTGGTTTCGCACCTCACCACCCGCATGCAGGCGTTCGCTCCTTCTAGGGGCGGCACTGGCAGCACCTAAGCACTATGCCGTTATCCATTCGGCAACGGTCGTTCGTCAGACGATGTTTGTCTGCAACGGCCGCTCGCCCGATCTTGAAGTCGTCAAGGCGGTCGGATGTCGCCGGGCAGAGACCGGCGGCCTGAGCCGCCGCCCCGGAAACCGGAATAACGGTCACTGCCCGAGGCTTCCGGATGCCGGTTGGTCGTCGACCGGAAGCCGTCCGAGGAGTTGAAGCGATGCAGATAAAGCGCGTGGGTGTAATCGGCCTCGGCAACATGGGGCTCCCCATGGCCACGACACTGGCGAGGAAGGGCTTTGAAGTCGTCGGCTTCGACCTGACCGACGGCCGTAGCAAGCTGGCCTCCGATCAGGACATACAGCCACTCTCGCTAAATGAATTATTGCGCTCCGTGGACGTGGTCGTCTCGTCGCTGCCGTATGCCCGCGACGTGGAAGCCGTCCTGAACACGCCAGGCGCGCTGCTAGAGCGCAGGGACCGTAGGGTGATCGTTGTCGACACGTCGACCGCCGACCCGACCACGAGCCGCCGCCTCCAAAAGCTCCTGGACGCCGCCGGGCACGGTCATCTCGACGCTCCCGTCAGCGGAGGCCCGGCAGGCGCTGCGGAAGGTCAGCTCACGATGATGATCGGCGGCACCGACCAGGACTTCGCCGACGCGCGCCCTGTCATCGAAGCCATGGCCGGCAAGGTGGTGCACGTCGGCCCGTCTGGTGCCGGGAACGTCGCCAAGCTGATCAACAACATGCTAGTCGCTGCGCACATGGTCACCACGGGTGAGGCGATCCGGCTCGGCGAGGCCGCCGGGGTCAGCGCCGAGGCCGTCCTCCAGGTGGTCAACGCCGCAACGGGTCGCAGCGGAATCAGCGAGATCCACTTCCCCAAATGGATCATGTCCAATCGCTTCGACAGCGGCTTCGCGACTGGGCTGATGCGCAAGGACGTCGGCCTGGCGGCGGACCTCGCCAAGGAGGTCGGCATCGAACTTCCGCTGAGTAAGGAGGTCGCACGGCTCTGGCTCGAAGACCGGACCGTGGTGGCCGATGCCGAGGACTTCACGCGGATGTCCGGCTATCAGCCCAAGGTCGACAAGGCAGCCTGAGGCGAACGGAGGGCGGGGCCATGGATCCGGCAGCGACGTGGGCAGCTCTGAAGGATGCCTGCCCGGGTATTTCTTCAAGCGCCCCGGCGCTCGCCGGGCCCCTCCGCGAGACGGTCGTCGAGGCCACCCTGGCACAGGGGATCGCCCGCTTGCTGGGGCGCGTGCTTCAGCCCGTCTGGCTTTCGGCGGACGGCGTGGTCGCCATGGCGGAGCTGGAATTCAGCCGCGCTCCCGATTTGGCGGCTATCGTCATCGAGGACCTCGCCACCATCACGGACCGCAACCTCGAGAGCGGAGGGACAGCCTGGGCCTGGCTCGGCAACCGCGGCTTCCACGTCATGGCCACCCACCGCCTAATCCACTCGCTGTGGACCGGCGGGCAGCAAGCGACGGCATTGGCGCTTAAGGCCGGGCTGAGCCCTTTGGGGGCGGACATCCATCCTGCCGCCCACTTCGGCCGTAGAATTTTCCTGGACCACGGTGTCGGCGTCGTGGTGGGCGAGACCGCGACGATCGGAGACGACGTGTCCATCTGGCACGGCGTCACACTCGGCAGCACGCTCAGGCAGGGAGGCGACCGCCACCCGAAAGTCGGCCCCGGCGCGATCCTTGGCGCTGGCGCCACAGTCCTCGGGAACATCTCGGTCGGCGAGGGCGCGATCGTAGCCGCCGGCAGCATGGTGCTTCGGCCCGTGCCGCCGTTCACAGTGGTCGCGGGCAACCCCGCCGCCCTGAAAGCAGGCTACCGGCACCCGTTCGCCTTCGGGCCGAAACGCAGCAGCGAGGTTCAGTAGTGGCTCCATCTCTCGGCATTGATCACCCGTTGGTCCTGGTCCGCGACATCGAGGCGATGGCGGCAAAATATCGGGGGCTGGGCTTCAACACCGCGCCTACCGGCCGGCATCCCTGGGGCACGAGCACAAGCCTCGTCATGTTCGACCGGCAGGCTCTGGAGCTGATGGGCGTCTACGATGAGACGCTGCTCGACAGCCACGCGGTCGGCGACTTCCGCTTCGGTCGGCACATGGCCGACGCCTTGGCAGAGCGCGAAGGCGTTTCACTTGTCGCCCTGTATAGCGAGGACGCCAGCGGGGACCGTAACCGGCTTGAGGCGCGCGGCCTGGCCGCCCAGGGACGGGTCGACTTTCGGCGGAAGGTCAAGGTTCCCGGCCGGGACTGGGACGAGGCCGTCGTCACGCTCGAGATCTTGGTGGACCCCGCGATGCCGCGCGCGTCCAACTTCCTGTGCCAGCAGCACAGGCCCGAGCTGATCTGGGTCGCGGAGTGGCTGGTGCACCCGAATGGCGCGACGGGCTTCGCGGGCATCACGTATGCCACGACCGAGCCGGAGCGGCTGCTACGGCGCCTGGCCCTGCTGTTCGGCGATGACGCGATCCGCCCGACCGAGTTCGGCCACGAGGTCGCTACAGCGAACGGCATGATTCGCGTCGCTGCTCCTGGTGCCTGGGCCAAGCACGTCGGGGTCGAAGGAGAGCCGGGCATCGCGCCTGAGGGATCCGCCTGCGTCGGCATCGACATTAGGGTAACAGACCTCGATGCGGCGCGGAGCTTCGTCAGGTCAGCAAGCGCCGGCGCTGTCGATCTGCCTGGATCGCTGACCCTCGAAAGTTACGCGGAGTTCGGCAACGTGATCCTTCGCTTTACGGAGTAAAGACAAGCACAAAAGGGGGTCCTCGAACCTGCGCAAAGCAGGGCGACCCCAAGGCACGCCAGCCACGGTCATGCTCACTCGAGACAAGGAAAGTAATATGACTGCCGCAGCCTTACCGATTAACGAACCAATTTCCGCCCCAGCTCCGAGCCTACTTGGAGCCTGGAGGGTCCATCTCTGGGTGATCGCGATCACTTTCGTCTCCGAGGAAATCGGGAACGTCACCATCCCGCTCGGCGTCGGAAACGTCGTTCTGCTTCCGCTCGTCTGGGGCATGCTCCTGGGAGCGGCCGTCAGCTTGTGCTGGAAGCAGATGCCGCACTCGATCGCGGTCAACCCGGGCGATCAAAAGGCCGCCTCAGCCATCATCCAGGTGGCCGTCTTGATTTTCGTGTCCAAGCTCGCGCTGCTCGTCGGCGGATCGGTCCCGGCACTGATCGCTTCGGGGTGGGCGCTCGCTTTTCAGGAGCTAGGGCACTTTCTCGGGACGGCGCTACTCGGCATGCCGATCGCGCTCTTGCTCGGAATCAAGCGCGAAGCGGTCGGCGCGACCTTCTCCGTAGGCCGGGAGCCCAGCCTCGCCATCATCGGCGAGCGCTACGGCCTGAACTCGCCCGAGGGGCGCGGGGTAATGGCAGAGTACATCACCGGCACGGTCGTCGGCGCGATCTTCATCTCGCTGCTTGCCAGCCTGCTCGCCAGTTCCGGCGTGTTTAACCCGCTCGCCCTGGCGATGGGCGCGGGCGTCGGGTCCGGCTCCATGATGGCGGCCGCGGCGGGCGCCATCGCGGCGCAGGAGTCTGCGGAGATAGCGAAGCAGGTCGCCGCCTTTGCGGCCGCCTCGAACCTCATCACCACGACGGCGGGAACCTATTTCACGCTGTTCCTGTCCCTACCCGTGTCGAACCTGATCTACCGCGTCCTCGAGCCGCGCATCGGCCGCTTCAGCAAGCCGCGCACCAGCCCGGGGCAGGTCGTCGTCACCGCCGACAGCGCGCATGACGGGTTCGTAGACCTTCCGACCCTGCTGGCTCTGCTCGTGATTGTCGCGGCGATCGGCCAAATGCTGGGCAACTGGATCAACTACCACGTCTTTCCGGCGGACGCCCTGCTCGGGATGGCCTTCGTCGTGGTCGTTGCGGCCATTGGCGAGGTCCTCAAACGGGTCATCCCGGGCCGGATTCCCGCCGTGTTCTGGGTGACGATCATCGGGATGGCGCTCACGGCGCCCTATTGGCCGGGGGCCGCATGGGTGGCTGCCACTACGGCGAAGGTGAACTTTCTCGCGTTGTCCACTCCGGTGCTCACCTACGCCGGACTGTCGCTCGCTAAGGATATGCCGACCTTTCGCGCGCTCGGCTGGCGCATCGTGGTGACGTCGCTCGCCGCCAACGCGGGGACGTTCATCTTCGCGACGGGTATCGCGCAATTTCTGATGTACAAGCCGGACTGAATGGGGATTGGGAAGCCGAGATGACTGATACCGCTGAGATGCTGGCCAGGCTCGTCGCTTTCAACACGACGAGCAGCAGGTCCAACCTGGAGCTTATCAACTTCGTCCAGGAGCATCTCGTCGGCGCCGGCGCTACCGTCCGGCGGGTCTGCAAACCGTCCGGCCGGAAAGCGGCCCTTCATGCCGTCATAGGCAATCCCGGCGCCGGGGGGCTGGCCTTCTCAGGCCATGTCGATACGGTCCCTGTCGAAGGGCAGCGCTGGTGCTCCGACCCTTTCCGGCTCAGGGAGGAGGGCGGCAAGCTATTCGGCCGGGGCGTTGTGGACATGAAGGGGTTTGTTGCCTCCTGTCTGGCTGCGGTCCCCGACCTCGTTGCCATGCACCTGCCACGGCCGGTCCATCTCTTCATCTCCTATGACGAGGAGGTTGACGCCAGCGGCGCCCGGCGCCTCGTCGAGGAAATCGGGTCGGCAGGCTGGAAGCCCGATCTATGCATTGTCGGGGAGCCCACCGGCATGGCCCCGGTTGTCGCCCACAAGGGAAAGCTCGTAGCCCGCGGAACGGCTAAGGGCCTGTCCGGCCACTCCAGCCAGCCATCCCTCGGAGTCAACGCCGTCCATGCCGCCGCCCGAGCGGTCGCCTGGGCGGCTTCGTTGGCCGAACGGCACGAGGCCTGCGGCCGGTTCGACATCGGGTTTGATCCCCCGCACACGACGGTGCACGTCGGCGCGATGCAGGGCGGGACGACGGTGAATATCATCCCGGCGGAGGCCGGCTTCGTCATGGAATGGCGGACCGTTCCGGGCGACGAGGCCATGGCCGAGCTGGACGAGATGCGTCGCCACATCGCCGCGGCGATCGAGCCCGCCATGAAAGCGGTCGACCCGGGCGCAGGCGTCGAGCTACTCGCCGAATGTTGGTATCCAGAGCTGTCGCTCGACCCCGCCCACCCGCTGGTAGACCTAGTGCGCGCCGCGGGCCCGACGGGGCCTGTCGGCAAGGTCAGCTACGCGACGGAGGCGGGCGTGTTTCAGGACGCCGGCATCCCGACCTTGGTCTGCGGCCCTGGCAGCATCGCGCAGGCGCACAAGCCCGACGAGTGGATTGCCCGGTCGGAATTGGATGCCTGTGATCGCTTCATCCGTGAGGCGGCCCGCAGGTTCGGGCAATCGAACTCGGTCCCGCGGGAAGCATCCAGGTGAGCGCCCGTCTAACCAGATTAACCACCCGAAGCGAACGGATTCCCCCGATGAACGCCTTGCGAGACCACCTTAAACGACTCCTTCCCGCGGAATGTTTGAACGGGCAAACGATTTGGGTGGGGGGCACTTGGTCTGCCGCAAGCGGGGGGGAGACGTTCGCGGCCGAGAGCCCGATCGACGGATCGCACTTGATCCAAGTCTCCCGCGGCAGCGGCGACGAGATCGATCGCGCCGTACGGTCGGCGCGATCGGCGGCCGAGGCCTGGTGGGCTTTGGGCGGTTCCGCCCGGGCCGAGGTGCTTCGCAGCATCGCTGCTGCGATCCGCCACCATGGCGCGGACCTAGGCACGCTGGAGACCATCGACAGCGGCCGACCGATCTCCGAGACGTCCGGGCCTTCGGTGGCGCACTCGGCCGGGCTGTTCGACTACTACGCGGGCCTGGCCGACAAGCTGCACGGCGCGACCGTTCCGATGGGCAGCCAGGCGACGGCCCTCGTAGAGCGCGAGCCGATCGGCGTGGTCGGTGCGATCTCGCCGTGGAACTACCCGCTCCTCAACGCGGCCACCAAAATCGCCCCCATCATCGCCTGCGGCAATGCCATGGTGCTAAAACCCGCCGAGCAAACACCGCTGGTGACGATGCTGCTCGCCGCGATCATGAAAGGCGCCGGGCTGCCCGACGGCGTGGTGAACATCGTTACGGGCCTGGGCGCCGAGGCGGGCGCTTCCCTGGTCGAGCATCCCGGGGTTGGAAAGGTCAGCTTTACGGGATCGACGACGACGGGGCGCAGGATAGCGGCGGAGGCGGGCGCTCGCCTCAAGGGAGTCGTTCTCGAGCTGGGCGGCAAGTCCCCCTTGATCGTGTTCGCGGACGCGGACATCCGGGCAGCGGCGATGGCCGCCGTCTTCACGACCTTTATGAACCAGGGCCAGACCTGCACGTCATGCGCCAGGGTGTTGGTCGCTCGCCCCACGGTCGAGGAGTTCACCGCATACTGCCGAGAGGCTGCATCGATGCTCCGCATCGGCGACCCCATGGACCCAACCACCCAGGTCGGCCCGATCGTGTCCGCTGGGCAACTTGAGCGCGTCCAACGCATCGTCGGCGAGGTGCGGAGCGAACCGCTCGACCTCCCGCACTACACGCCAAGGGAGGGCGGCCACTTTTTCCGGCCGATGGTCGTAACCGACTTCGACCACGGCAGCGGCTTCGCGACGGACGAGATATTCGGTCCCGTCATGTCCATCCGCCCGTTCGACACGGATGAGGAGGCATACACCCTCGCCAACGACACGCAATACGGCTTGGCAGCATCCGTTTGGACGACGTCGCTCGCCAGGTCGGAGGAGGCCCGACGACGCCTAGAGGTCGGCATCGTCTGGCTTAACTGCGTCCACGCGCTGTCGGCGGGCACCCCGGTAAGCGGGCACAAGGCCAGCGGCCTCGGAATCGAGTACGGCCTCGAGGCGGCCGACCAGTACATGAAGGTCAAGACGACCGTCACGATGTTCGGCGGCTGGAAAAGCCCGTTCGCCTGACCGCCTTGCATCCTACTCCATCAAACAAAAGGACAACTGAGATGAGCGACGACCTCTTGCAGCTGGGCAAGGACATCCGCGGCGAGGTGATCGGCAAGGAGCGGTCCGAGGCCGCCCTGGCAGGCGCCACCGAGTTCGACAGGCCCTTCCAGGATCTTGCCCTGAAATACTGCTGGGGAGAGGTTTGGGGCCGCCCCGGCCTAGACCGGAGGATGCGTAGCATCGTCAATCTCTCGATGCTCGCAGCGATGGCGAAGCCAAACGAGTTGCGGGTCCACACGCGCGGCGCGCTGACCAACGGCGTCACCAGGCAGGAAATTCAGGAGATCTTCCTGCAGGCCTGTATTTATTGCGGTGTGCCCACGGCGGGCGAAGCGTTCAAGGTCGCGCGAGAGGTCTTCGAGGAGCCTGAATACGCCCATCTGGGGTAGCCCAGGTTTTCCGGCCAATGCGGTCGCGCCCTCTGTTCGTGTTTTAACGGCGCGGTCTGGGGGGATGCTTATGGGCCGCTAGACCATGACCGGCTTAGACAGGATCGCCGGCCATGGTCTAGCTCTTTGTTTGATTAAGCAATTTTTCGCCAGACGACTCGGCCTGGTGCGGTGATGCTCTAGTGCTTGAGGACGCGGGACAGGAAGGTCCTGGTGCGCTCCTCGGCAGGGGAGTCGAAGATCTGACTGGGGATTCCGGTTTCCAGCACCGCTCCGCGGTCCATGTAGACGACGCGGTCGGCGACCTCCCTCGCGAACCCCATCTCGTGGGTGACGATCATCATCGTCATCCCATCGGCAGCAAGTTCCCGCATCACGTCTAGCACCTCGCCAACCATCTCGGGGTCCAGCGCAGAGGTCGGCTCGTCGAACAGCATCACGTGCGGCCCCATTGCGAGCGATCGGGCGATCGCTACCCGCTGCTGCTGGCCTCCCGACAGCTGGGCCGGGTACTTCTGCGCCTGGTCCCGCAAGCCGACCCTTTCCAAGAGGGCGAGCGCGGCCTTTTCCGCGTCTTTGCGGGGCTTCTTCCGCACCCGCACGGGAGCGATGCAGATGTTGTCAAGCACCGTCTTGTGCGGGAATAGATTGAACGACTGGAAGACCATGCCCACGCCCCGCCGGATCGTCGCCAGCGCCTTCTCGCCGCCGAACTCTCGATCCGCCTCGGTCGGCATCTTGTAGCCGTCCACTACCAGCTTGCCACTCTGGTAGGCCTCCAGACCGTTTACGCACCGGATCAGGGTGGACTTGCCGGATCCACTGGCGCCGATGACGACCACAACTTCCCGGGCGGCCACCGACAGGGTGATGTCCTTCAGGACGTGGAAGGTGCCGTAAGACTTGTTCAAAGCCTCGAACGAGACCATCGGGGGCTTGCCGTCGGTCATCTGCGTGTTCCCCGGGAGAGGTGCGCCTCGAGCTTCCGAGCCGCGTAGGTGATGGCGGAGCCGATGGCGAAATAGACGACGAACATGAAGGCGTAGACTTCGTATGTGCGGCCGCCGGACCGGGGATCGGCAAGGATCATCTGCCCGGCGCGCAGGAAGTCGGTCAGGCCGAGGATAAAGACGAGCGTGGCGCCGTTGAAGATGTCCAGGACGTTGCCGACCAGGGCCGGGAGCACCACTCGAATAGCCTGGGGGAGCACGATCTCGGCATTGAGGCTCAGGCCCGACATGCCCAGCGAGCGCGCCGCTTCAACCTGCCCACGCGGGACCGCCTGGAGGCCACTGCGGATGTACTCTGCGACGTAGGCTGAGTAGAAGACGGCGTATCCAGCCATGCCCCGGGCAAGGCCAGGAATCGGGTGGTCGGGCGCAAGCAGCGGCACGCTGATCCAAATCCAGTACACGACCAGGATGAGCGGGACCGAGCGCATCACCTCGATGTAGCCCGTGCAGCATATGCGAACGCTGGGGATCCTGCTCCGCCGCCCGAACGCCAGCAGGATCCCGAGCGGCAGCGTTGCCGCGGACGCGACGATTGTCAGCATCACGCTCAGCATCAAGCCGCCCCACTCGTCCAGCCCCGGTTGAGCAAGCACGCCGAACGCGATTACCACGGCGACGACCCAGGACGAGGCGATCCAGCGTCCGAGATAGGGGACGCGGATCGCTGCGGTCCAGCAGAGTAGCGGGACGGCCACCAGCGCCGCCGCGAGCAGCCCGTAGGCATACCCGGCCGCAGAGGCGGCCACTGCCGCGGCCACTGCCCCTGGTACAGACCGGCTACGTTGGTAACACTTTGGACTGGGCACGTTGGTAACACTCCAATTCAGTTTGGAGAACGGAATCATGGCCTGGCGTGTGGAGAGTGTGATGGACCAACGCCTGTGTTTTATCGCGGCCTGTCTGCGGGCCGACGAGCCGATGAGCGGTCTATGTTTACGGTTCGAGATCAGCCGCAAGACGGGCTACAAATGGTTGGGCCGGTATCGGGATTTCGGCGCCGTGGGATTGGTTGAACTCAGACCCCGTTTTGAAAGGTCGGTTTGGCTGACATGACGGACTGACCGGGGCCGTCCTGGCAGCGTTCCAGAAGGTTTTCCCTTCCTGGAGCTTGCCATGTGGACGCCTGAGGATCGCGCGTTGGTCGGAGACTACGGCTCTGGCCAGGCTTTGAGCGATGACCAATACCGGCTGTTGGAGCCGCTGATCCCGCCCGCCAAGCCCGGAGGCCGCCCACGGGCAACCGACATGCGGCAGCTATTGGACAGCTTGTTTTATCGTAACAGCCCAGGTCATCTCGTTGGAGGGGGGCATTGACAGGTCACGGCTGAGTACGAGTCAACGTGTCAATGGCACCGCCCGATGACACAGGCTCCGGAGACGACGTATCGGCCGCGATTGGC
>JAABUK010012260.1_pt1 | contig 10949 bp, 13 predicted proteins | sample 5559141 | NCBI WGS metagenome assembly JAABUK01 (sample SAMN10711869, study PRJNA513367) | rock metagenome | isolation source: Antarctica rocks | place: Antarctica: Victoria Land, Pudding Butte nord | collected 2016-01-03
TCAAAGTAGTCTGCTATGCCAAGCGCTGGAGGCTCACTGTGCTGGAACCATGTGTCTGGATCTGGCTCATTATGTTGCACTCTGAGGAAGGGTGGGCTAGCATCCATTCCCAGATGACCGTCCAAATGGGCAGCAGCTGCATTAGAAGGCCCTGCAGGGTGCAATGAATGCAAAGGGTTCTAGGTGACACAGGCAAGAGAAGCCCATGACATGTGTCAACCTCACCAGCAATGCATTCTTTGATCATGTTCACTATAGCCCAACTTGGTGCATCATTGCGAAGTTCTTGTGCACCTATACGGAGGACTTTCAGGGCCAGACAATGCCTGTGCAATATGGTGCCTTCTGCGTCATGAACACATGCCAAAACTTCTGTGAACTATTCTGTTTCATCGAGACAAGCGCAAAAAGAACAATAATATCAGTTGAGAGCGTACGCCTGCTATGTTGGGTATGAGCAATTGGAATCGATAACAATATCCAATTGACCATCTCCAATATAGCAGGCGTACTCTCAACTGATGTTACTGTTCTTCTTGCGCTTGTCTCGATGAAAAAGTAACAACAGTGATAAGGTTGCTGATCGACAGTGGGTAGTGCATCACACCTGCCATAGGGTCGCCCTCATGCTTGACATGCACAGCTGCCATGCCAGCATGTGGTACTTCTTCATCCTCCTGGTGCTTCTGCTGATGATGCCCGCTGACCAGCCAGACATCAATGGGGGTATCGCAGTTGCTCTTCAGCACAATTCTGCACAACAAACATGAATTGCTGAGCCAGATGCACAGCTCTGCTGCCACAGGCAAAGGCTATACCACAAAGCCTGGTGTACAAATTGCTGCATGACGCTAACAGCTGGTAACAACCCTCCTGACCAAACACAGAGTTCCTGGCACGTATGCAATCAGCGCAGTCAGCAGAGATGCTGCTCTGGATACCTGTATCGCCGTTGTCCTGTCTCTAGGCCATCGTCTGGGTCTGGAACTTCAAGAGTAGTGCCTTGTGGAGCCTTGACTGCAAAGACAGTGTCATTGGCCGTGCAAGGTAGCTTAGCAATGTCCTCATCTGTCACATAAAGGCGCGCACTGTTGGCTGCATCTTCAGTCATGTCTTTGATGCTGTCCTCAAGAGCAGTGATGTGTCTTTTCAGGTTCTGCTCGTCTTCCTGCAGACAACACCAGCGCACGATCCGGCATATGACATGGTTCAGACAGAGCCAGCTGCCAAACCATATTATCCAGCTCATCATGTTGGCCAGCAGGTACATTCCTGCCAGGAAGAGCCACACTGGTGGCCAAGCATGTGAAAGCCTAGATTTCCTACACAGCTGCATCAAGCTGCACTGATGCTGCACTGATAGCAAACAGACAGGAGCTTTGCACGGCTGCTTACACCTGTGTCCTTGTAAACCATGTCGCGACAGCTATGGTCAAAGCAATGCTATTGCACATGAGTGCATGAGTGGCTGCTCAATGTTGTACATGCACAAAGGTGTCCAATGTTACACCTGGAGGTTGGAGATCTCTTGCCGGAGAGCAGCTTGCTCAGGCAAATTGTCGGCAGCATCTGCATTAGATCCTCCTTTCCATTGGATATTGTTTTTCAGCTTCTTCTCTATGAGCCCAATCCCTTCCAACACGTTGGTAATGTCATATATTCTTCGTTTTTGCACCTGCAACAGTACGGTGTCAGACAAATTTGCCCTGAGACAAAAGCAGCTGTTCTGGAGAAAGGGCAAGTTGAGCTTACCGCAAGTGCATCAGCAGCTTTGTTTAGGTCAAGCACGCCATCAGGCGCTGCTTCTACTAAATTTACAAACTTTTTGGTCAAAAGACCAAGGGAGCTATCATATCGACAATTGCCTGCATGATTGGAGGGTACAGTCAAGTTTAATAGAGAATGTGCAGTTGCAAGGCCTGCAAAGTGTTTCTGCACGGGACAGAGTCAGCTCAAAACAGACGTGATTATAATCCAATGCACATATGCTTACCGTTGCCGCTGCCTGGAGTGCCAGGAGACCTTGAAGTTGGCTTGCTTGGCCTTGTGGACTTCCGTTTTACATTTGTGTCTGCCATATAAGCATTACTGTGCCTGAAGGAAAATTTAGCTTGTCACGGACCAGCAAGCTGATTGAACTCAAGCAGCCTGAGTGCACAAACTGCTTTGGTCTTGCCTTCAGCATCTGAACTGATGGCAAGATCGCTCCATGCCTGGGCTCAAGACGTCTGGAGCTTTAAGTTGGCTGGGACACACAAAGGTGTGCAGAAGGCAAAGAAAGAGCCGGGTCCGATGGCTGCTCAATGTGGGCACGCACTCGTGATTGAAGGCTCAGCAGCTTAGCCGCAAGTTTTAGCAGATCAGAAAGCCTGACGCGACAGGTCCAATACTACCCTCGCAAATGTGTACATGACCGAGCCTGGCTTGGTGCCTGCAAATTTTGCAATGCCTGTCTACATTTATGCAAGCGCGAACACTGACGTCATCGAGAAGTCGCCTGGCCATACCAAAAAAGTTGAAGAGCTGACCCGTATCCACCCCTTATAAACTCGCGGTCCTTAGATCACCTGAGTTGCGGGTACGCTGTTGTGTGATAGCTGTGGTTCACAGCAGTTGCAACTTTCACGCAGAGTCGTCAGGCGATGTACAAAAGTTTGGGTAAGCAATGCACGCTTTGCGATACTTGTGAGCCGCTGCGTACCCGTACTTAGTTCATCCCAGAGGCTGCTCCGCGATCGATCGATGCGTTTGCTCATCGAGCGTCAAATTTGAGTCCTGAGCACTGAGTTTCCTGCCAAGTCAGCAAGAGAGCACGGATGATTGGCTATTCGCATGGTCAGCAGACATCAGCGCAACTGAACATTTAAACTCAGAGAGACTGTTGCTGGAAGAGGACAGAAGACAGCGTGTCATGTGCTAGATTGATGATGTAAAAATCGTCACAAGTCTGTGTTATCATATCAAAGCTTTGCAAAAGACGATTATCATGCAGTGATCACTTCACTTTGTTGGAAAATTTTCATGTGACCATTTCATGCATCACTCGTTCACTACAAACCTTCCCCATGTGTGCTCTAAATCAGACTGGACGATCTCACGCCAGACTTTGCGACTATGGCCAGGTCGTGTGTAAAGGACATGGGCTTCCAAAATGTTGATCAACTCATGAGCAGGCTGTCTTTGTCATCATGAATGTCAGCATGATGCATCCAGGATGTCTTAGCCAGCTGAGCTTTAAAGCATCTCAATTCGGATAGGATAGAGAACTGGTCAAAGATTATTGGACTGATGACATCTCTATAAACATCTATGCTTAGCCTAACAATCACTCAGTTTGTAGCCACAAATGAAATGGAGATACCGTAGTGCTTTCAATGTTAGTCGGTTTTTATATAAAGTCGCGCCTTTGTCAGGCCGTCATTACCATCTGTATTTACGGTTTGTAACGTCATTCGCACTGTGTAACGGGCATGTAATGACGGTCGGGCCAAATACAATTATTTATTTAAACGACCAACATCAAAAGCACTACGGTACTTTATCTGGATAGTAGTGGAAGTATTACTTCCAGCTGCCTCTCATGCCTACCAAGGACTGTCCAAATTTCATTTGAGCAGATCACCATACTTTTCTAGACTTGATGCAAAAGCTCATGTTGACTTCAAGAACTACCATGTAAAATTGGCAGAATTGGCACTGAGGACTCTGTTGCTGCTTAAGCTACCAAGGTGTATATATGACTATGATCGCTAAAGCATATTGAGTAACGTTACTGTGATAGCACTGAGACCAATGGGTTGTTGGCTCACTGCATTTGAGCTGAGTATCTTTAACTTGGCAGCTTCACCCACTGCACCTCATCTCATGCACACCAGCAGTCACATCTTGACCAAGAGGCGGCATCCTGTAGATGCTATGACCTAACCCCACGAAGGCTGCTTTCTGACATGAATCAGTCTGGTTATGACCACATGCAAGGGCTTGCACCTCACCTGGCAGCTTGACACATGCAACCATTCTGGCCTGCAATGCCACACAAGAGTATGACCTGTTGCAACGGCAATCAGCATGACTGCTCATCAAATGTGCAGGTGCATCAACATCACACACCTGCTGAACATCCCACAACATAGCACTCCCTTGTGATTGGGAGCTCACAGCCAACTGGCCAGCTACCTTGGTGGTCCCCAACACATCCTGGAAAGCAAGCATCATTGCTGCAGAGCAACGCTGAAATCAGAAGCTTGCAGCCAAGCTTCAAAGGACAAGCAATCAAAGATAACCAACAATGGTGGCTCTCACTGACCTTGGGACCTATGTTTGCACCCACAAAGAGGTTGTCATGGGTCAACACCAGGGCCACCAAGGACTGGAGGGGCTTCCTGCCCTGCTGCTGTGAGTTTGGGTGCTGCTGGAGTTTGGCCAGAACAACCAGAACTTCTGGTGAATGCGCTTGACTGGCAAGCTGCTTGTCTGGTGGCTGGTAAATGCTTTGCACCATGAACAAGGGGTGGCAATGGGCCATGAGCAGGTCACCCCTGCAGCCACTCACAAGCAAATGACAAGCTTGCCCATGTGGAATAGTTTGGTACAACTGTGAAGGACAAGCAGAAGAAGACTGTGTGTACAAAGCATATGCATGTGACTGCTTGCTGAACAGCATGAGGATGATGCGATGAGGGTGCCGAGCATTGTGAACTCATGCAAAACGGACAGCAAAACTGAAATGGCTACCTGATGCTCCAAATTGCAAGAAGGCCTGTGGATGAGCACCCAGCAATAAGTTGACAGGCTGTGTCAGGAAATGCCAGCTGCACAATGTCGGGGAAGCCTAGCCCCTTGTACTTTGCAGGCGCCATGCTGTTCTGGCCTTGGCTCACCAGCTGACTGTCTAGCTGCCATAGTCTCAACCATGAACCTTCACCTAAAACATGTCCACAATGTAGAAACACGTTTTTACTGGCCCCAGACGTTTCTGAGTTTCACTTTCCAGTGTAGGGATGACGTTTCTGGATTACAACAGACATCTTAGGACTGAAAAGAGCCGTAGACCAAGGAGTCCCTCCTGACAAGGCATCCTCTAAATACAGCCCTTCATGCACAAGCTCAGTGATAGCTTAAATTCCACCCTTTATGAGCACTTGCTGATAGCACGCTTGCAATACCTAACATGTCACTTCTGGCTGTGCTAGCATGTGGCAGCATTGCTGTCAGCCCACAGAATTGCACAGCTTGACATGAGCGGCTGGAGTCAAGTATATACAAGGGAGACTGACCAGCAGCAGCAATCATTCCATGTGTGGTCAGAACGCAGTTGGCTGGTGTGTCACTGCTCAGGTGGCAAGCCAACTCAGCTTGCTGCTGCCTGAACCGCCATATGCTGACTCCGCCCTCTAAAGGCGCCTCAATATCTTCTGGCTGGAGCAGCGATGACATCACAAGCATAGGCTCATTCCTGCGGTGACAGCATGGCATTGAGGTCAACTGTGATTGCTGCAAGGCTGCGATGGTGCTGGATAAAAAGCAGTTTGCAGCTTCTGCTGGTCACGGGAGTCATGACAGTAGAATTGCAGCCGAGGTTTCTTTTGTAATTACAGTACGTGTATATCATGACGCTTCAGTCAACTCCGATATGCTTTGTCGAGAACCATAGAGCGTGTCAAGACTGTGTCTGCAAGGAGCTGCAGCTGGAGGCACTTGCATGCATGAAGACTGCTGCTAAGCAAAGCCCCACCTGATGAGCAAACTCATGCAAACCTGCTCATATGATGGCAAAGCTCAGCAGCAGGCTTGATGCAGCCCTCAAAGCATACACTGCTAGCTGGCTTTTGTCTAAAACGCAACAATAGAAAGGCTACAAAAGGTGATCACACCTGACCAATTGCAACTGCATGCAGTTGACCGCATCCCAAGGCTCTGCTGGCAGTTGTGCTGCATGCAGCTTCATGTTACAGTGAACTTGAGGCACTTGAGCCCCCACATTGAGCACTGTCAGCTGATACTGCTCCTGTTTTCCGCCATTGTACACTGCCAAGTACCTGCACAAGGCAAGACTGTAAGATGTGATTCTTTGGAGGGCGTTAACGGTGCAGATAAGGCTGCAGATAGCCCATAACTGGCAACATGCTGGCAACAATCAAGTTGCTTTCCAATGTGATGTCTATATTTTGGCTTGAAAAGCACCAAATGCAGCCCATGCGCGTGCCCATGCCCATGCAGGACGGAAGCCAGACAAGCAATGTGAGCTTGTGCATACCTGTCACATGAAAGCAGAGCAAGGACCACGTTGTCCAGCTGCACATGCCAGCCTTGGGCCTGTTGGCTTTCGCAGTCAGCTGTGTGACTTGCATCATGCAACGGTACGCCGTCCTCAGGCTGGCCCATGATTCCAGACAGTCTTTGAGACACAAGGAAGGAATTGCCTGAAGAGTCTGGAACATTTTCACAGGGAAGACCTGTTACTCCTTCGCTAGGCACGGCTGCAGAGTGAAGTTGGCACAGGTGGCTTGTCACAGCAGGCTCTTTTGCATCTGTAGCATGCTTTGACTGTGTCCCTGCAGGACGATCATCTATGCAAGGAAGAGGTAGCTCTGGTTGCGTCTCAGAGCCCTCTAGAGACAGCAGGTGCGGCAGGAAAGCAGCCGTTGCTAGTGGTGGCTTCTGCTCCTGGTTAGTCTGCTCAGCTGGAGCAGGTGACTTTGGCAGCTGCAAGTTGCTGTTGTCCTCACACATTATGTGGCCGATCTGCTGTGCAGTGCCAGAACAGCGCTCTTTGCTTTGCATGCTGCTATGAGTGTCCTCTTGCAGATCGGCTGACTGATGCATAGCTGTTTCGAGCTGAATGATACCACACATCCTTTCTTCCTCAGACTTGCCTAGTTCTGGGCTTCTGGCTCGACTGAAAGATCCACTAGCATACCCCAAACCATTGCCACTGTCATGCTTGATTGTCTGCTGATTGCATCTGCCATGCAAGTGTGAGGCAGCAGCATCAAGCACCTCATTTGTGCTTGAAGTCGCCCTATCAGCATGAGACTCAACTGCATGTCCAGCATGTTGAGCACCACTCGTCGCTTGCTGCAGATTCAGAGTGGTCCAAGTCTTAGAACTGGCCTTACGGCGAGCTTGTATGCCATAGCCAGGCTGCTTCCTGCTTTGCCATGCTGTAGCTACGATGGGGTCATCTTGAGCACTGCGAGTCTCTGCACTGCTTGGTGGTAATCTTGCACGAGCAGGATTGGCAGCAGACAGCATATTAGCTCCTGGTGCTGGTAGCATGGAATGATATGGCGTTCTGCAGTTGTGGAAGGCTGCGCAAGCCTCATTGACTTCTTCAGTGGGCTTAGAAGCCTGGGGAGACTGATTGATCGAGGGCAGCTGTCTGGAAACAGTGTCGCCATGAAGTTTGCTGCCGCTGGCGGGCTCATGTGCTGGTGCAGAAGGATTGCTGGCTGACACCCTTTTACTGGCAAGTGCCTGAGGAACTGAGGCAGCTGGATCCCCCACACAGTCATACCGTCGTCGTCGTTGATCGCGCACCTGTAATTGGAACGTAAGACAACTGTACGCTCAGTCTTGGTCAGAAACTCACAGCGTTGCGACACTGTGTGCAATCCATCTGTACTTTGATCTCGGCGCTTTATACCTGGTGCACGAACTGCAATCTCGCATACTTGGCTAACAACAGCTCCATGTTGTCCGCATCACTGGGCACGGCATCGTGCCAATCAAACGTCGCTGCTTGAGGCCGTTCACACACATCTGCCATTGATCGGTTGACACAGCCACAGGAGACTTAGACCTTTTAAGTGCTCGGTTCCCAGCTGACAGCCATCCAACGCTATAAATGCTCAGAAATAGTAAACAGGCTTGCGGCGATCGTGTTTGTGGCCTGACGTTATGCACTTGCTTTGCAGCATGCTGTGCTACGCTCCAGCATTAGATGCAAGCTCAGCTTGCCAAGCTGGATAGCAAAGGAAATCAGCATCGAACAGCACGCACACAAACGCCGGAACAAAGAAGCCAGCTTTCATCAGCCTTTCAGGCTGTCGGTGCAGACATAGATCCCAGTCTCGACGTTTTCACTTTCTTGTTTCAGAAAACTCGATCTTTGACCTATCTCTGGCCACGACGCCGGCAGACACGAGCAGTCACAATGCGAGCACACTTTTAATGCAGCCAGACAAATGCATGTGCGAGAACGACTGCCCGTGAGCCAATTGACCGGCAGCTGCACAACTTGAGAAGAACATAACCATGGCTCTCACCACGAAAGACGGCGCCAAAATTGCTCGAAAGCAGGTGTGCTTATAACAACATGTCTCCTTGCATGCATGTACGTCCTTGCTGCTAAGCTGCTAACCTTGCAAGTGTGTACTGCAGGTAGAGCAGCCAATAACTGTACATGCTCCTCAAGACCCTGCAGACTATAACATATGGCACCACAGACGCATGACGCCACGGCCTCCCAAGACGCATCAGGCGTCCCAGTACCGTTGCGTCATCAGCAGAGATGCTGGCTGGACACGCGGTGAACATGCCAGGTCTTCCTATTGCTGCATGTACTTTGCCAGGTAAAAGCAATATAGCAGTGGCAAGACCTGCTGACCCCATTTCATCACCTGATGTTCTTGCAGAAAACATGGCTCTCTTCTTGTAGGGGCATATGCCACAAGGGCAAAGACTGTGACTACCTACATCAACTTCCGACAGAGTACCATGAGCAGCTGCTAACATCAGACCACACTGTGGACATATTCGGTCGTGATAAGCTAGCAGGGTCAAACATGGGAACAAAAGGTGTTGGCACCTACGACAGGGAAAGCAAAACCCTGTATGTAAATTACGGAGGAGCAGGTCATCTCGGTGCACCTGTCATCAGGCAATTACTTCAGGTGATTGGAACACATTGCAGGCTTTGCCGCAGCTTGGTCTTACAAGTCTCCCAAATGCCTGCTGAAAGTGTCCAAGTCACGGTCTACATGTTTGTGCAAGAGGCAAATATATGACAGGATGCAGGACAACTTTGACGAGTGGGGACCAATCGAGCGAATATACAATGTTGCGAGCAAGACCATCGCCTTTGTACAGTATTACTGGAGAGCATCTGCAGAATTTGCCAAGGAGGCTATGCAGGTTAGTCCTCCTCTGATGGAAAGCTAATCCAAGGACTCATTTCCCACAATCACCAGACTATGCATAGCTCCCAATTGTGCTGTTCTGCACTGCAGCTGTTGACAGCTTGACCTCCAGTCATGATAGTTGGATTGCAGAATCAGCATCTGAAGAACTCTGATATGGCATCATCAGAAAGCCTGGATGTACGATGGGCAAATGACGATCCCAACCCCAAGTCTGTGAGGCGTGTCAAGAGACAGTACGAGGAGGAGTATATGGATGCTGTGCGCTCTGCTGTAAATGAGCTGCCACCAGAACAGAAAAAAGCACGCCTGTTGGAAATGCAGCTGTATGGGACTCACATCCCACCTGGATCAGCAGTCGCGCCATATCCAGGTGCACTTATGCATCTCTTGCATACTTGCTCTGAACAACATCGCAAGCTTGATCTGAACTACATGAGCAGTTCACTTTGGCTAATTTCAGCCACATGTTGGTTGCTGCCAGTGCTCATCTCGCTGTCAGCCTCAGGCTTTGCCTGTGTCAAGACAAGACAGGCTAAAGCTTGGTCATGATTGACTTGCAGACACGACACAGCAGTATGACGAGGTTGGCTACACTGACCCTGATTCAGCAGTGGCTGCTTACCCAGGTAAGCATTCTTTGCTTTTCGACTTTGCAACCACTGGCTGGAAGTCTATGTGGCTGTGCTCAATGGCCAGCCATAGGGTCTGACAGCAAGTGATGACGTCTTCATGTGCAGACACTCAAGAACAGTTTCAGGAAGCGCAGAGGGCACAGAGTGCATCGGCGCCGGAGTCCTTTCCCAGTAAGTAGCACTGAATGAGCCTTGAAGAGTCTCATATTGCTTTTGCATAATCAAGACCCAAGGCTTCTCATCTTGGCATTGCAATATGTGAGAATCTGTACCATTGCAGTATGTGATGGTGTCATGCTCTAAGTGTATATGAAGTGGTCAGAAGGCAGCAGAGCAACATCAGCATTGTTTGCTATGCAGACACCGTGGAGCAGTTCCATGAAAATGGTTACTTTGCAGATCCACAGACCATCAATGACTTGGCACAATATTGGGAGGACCAGAAAAACATTGACAGCTTGCTTGGTAGTGTCAACCACAATCTTGATGTACATGAACCACATGATGCAGCAGATACACTGCAAGATCAGGGCCCAGGTGCTGAGGCTGCTGCCAGTCTGGGTTTGCAATCAAACCGTGTAGCGCAGCCAGAACTGGTTTCAGAGGATGCCACACAGCGTAGTACAAGCAATGCGCTAGGCAGCTTAGTCAATTATAGCAGCAGCGATGAAGACCCTTGACAATAGCTTGGAACGCAGTGTGTAACAAGTGTTCAACTTCAGCAATGCATTTTCCCCTGCGCAGTCAATGTGGTGCATCAAGTTGGCTTGTTTAAATTATTCTCCCCTGCCTTTGATAATGCGTTGTAGGCAATGCACCCAAGCAGGCTCAATCTGCCATTGTCATTGGAACAGCTTCAAGACGCTATTTGAACTGTTGTTGTGTACTTGCACACATCTCTGCGTTTGGCCCTGACCTATCAAAAACGGCACTTGGAAAGCTAGGCCCTGCTAGCCTTGCAAGAACAGTTCGTCTAGCTCAAAAGTGAACTTCAAATAGTTTTGAGGTCACACATGCCTCTGGCTAGGGATAGGTAAGGCGTAAATCAACTGTGACAGAAACCACAACAAAGCAAAGCAACAACTGTGTAATCAAATGTGCACAATGCTGGCACATGTACACCAGGCAAAACTGGGCCTCGTTTGTTGAAAGTCAGGGTGTGCAGGCTGGGGGT
>JAABUK010012261.1_pt1 | contig 10949 bp, 8 predicted proteins | sample 5559141 | NCBI WGS metagenome assembly JAABUK01 (sample SAMN10711869, study PRJNA513367) | rock metagenome | isolation source: Antarctica rocks | place: Antarctica: Victoria Land, Pudding Butte nord | collected 2016-01-03
GACAGCGAGCTCTTAGATGGCTTCGACCCGCGGCTCATTGCGGCGATCGAGGAGATCCGGCGCGACCGCGCGTCCACTACCTCTGCGCTGCGCGACCAGCTCTTCAAGCAGATCGGTATCGACACGCTGAACGACCTGGTTCACCGGGCCGCCGACGTCTCCGAGGTCTCGGCACTCCTTTCGCCACTCGCGGAGACCGGATTAGCGATCGCACCGCCGCCTGACGGCGCCCCGCTGCGCTCAGTGCTTCGCGACGCCTCCCTCGCCGACATCGGCGAGCTGATCGCCACCGCCGCGAACGTGTCCCCGGCGACCGCAGAAGCTCTCCTCGATGCAGCCGGCGGCAGCGACGTCATCATCGAACGGCTCCGTCAGGGGCACCCTTGGTTGCTGGACCTCAGCATTGTCGACGACGGCGACGACCCCGTGCTGCGGGGACGCGTCCTACACGTCTCCGACCGCCACAACCCAAACCCCGAGAAGGCAATCAAGGCACTTTCAGTTCTCGGCCTCCGCTGCCTGCCGACCATAGACCGGGCCCGGCCGTCCCACCGCCAACGCTCCAGCATGCTCAGGGCGAGGCGAGCATAGGGCGGGCCATAAGTTCGGCACCTGCCTTGGACCGGGAAGCGTTTAGGATGGAGGGTCAGTGGCAACACCGGCAGGGTTCGAGAATAAGGTTGCCTTCGTCTGGAAGATCGCGGACAAGCTGCGCGGTCACCTGAAGCCGCACGAGTACGGCTCGGTGATGCTGCCGACGCTGGTGCTGTTCCGGTTGGATGCGGTGCTGGAGCCGACGAAGCCGGCGGTGTTGGCTCGGAGAGACGGCCTCGATCCGAACAGCCCGGCCACGGATGCGTTGTTGAAGCGGGCGGCGGGCGGGTTGCCCTTCTACAACATCTGTCCCTTATCGATGAAGACGATGCTGTCGGACGACAAGAACATCGCCATCCAGCTCCGGACATATGTCGCGGGGTTCAGCCCGGCGGCGGCTGACGTACTCGACGCATTCGGATACCAGCAAACGATCACCAAGCTCGACAGGGCGAGCGTGCTGTACGCCATTCTGGGCGAGTTCGCTGACATCGAGCTGCACCCGGACGTCGTCTCGAACGAGGCGATGGGCTACATCTTCGAAGAGCTGCTGCGGAAGTTCTCCGAGATGAGCAACGAGACGGCCGGTGAGCACTACACGCCGCGTGAGGTCATCCGGCTCATGGTCGACCTGCTGTTCGACGAGGACACAGACGCGCTGACTGGACAGTCCCCCGTCCGGACGGTGTACGACCCCGCCGCCGGCACCGGGGGCATGCTCACCGTGGCCGACCAGCGACTGCGGGAGCTCAACCCGGCCGCGACTGTGGAGATGTCCGGGCAGGAGCTCAACCCCGAGACCTGGGCGATCGCCTGCTCGGAGCTGATGATGCGCGGGGTAGCGCCGGAGCGGATGGCACCCGGCAATTCGCTGGTTGACGACGCATTCCGCGGGACGCGCTTCGACTACATACTGGCCAACCCGCCCTATGGGGTGGACTGGAAGGCCTACTCCGATCCGATCAAGGCCGAGGCGCTCACCGCCGGCGGGTCCAACCGCTTTCATGCCGGGCTGCCGCGGATCAGCGACGGGTCGTTCCTGTTTCTGCAGCACATGATCAGCAAGATGAAGCCGGCCTCGGCGGCCGGCGGCGGGTCGCGGCTGGCAATCGTGCTGTCAGGTTCGCCGCTGTTCTCCGGCGGCGCCAGGTCGGGGGAGTCGGAGATCCGCCGCTGGATCATCGAGAACGACCTGCTGGAGGGCATCGTCGGCCTGCCCGACCAGATGTTCTACAACACCGGCATCTCCACCTACGTATGGATCGTCACCAACCGCAAGCCGGTCGAGCGGGCGGGCACAGTCACCCTGGTCGATGCCCGCGAGCTCGGCACGAAGATGCGCAAGTCGCTCGGCGACAAGCGCAAGGAGCTGACTCGTGACGCGATCGACGAGATCGCCCGCTTGTTCCGCGACGCCGTCGAACTCGACGGCGCGGACGCGCGGGTGAGGGTGATGCGCAACCAGGAGTTCGGCTTCGCGCGGCTCACCGTCGAGCGGCCGATGCGTCGGACCTGGCGGGTGGACGAGACGACTATCGCCGCGCTTGCGCCTGACGTGGCTGCAGCGCTGGCGCCACTGCTCGGGAAGTCGTGGCCGGACGAGAAGCAGGCACGGATCGCAGTGTCGGCGTGTGGGCTCGACATTCGCCAGGTCACCGCGGTGCTGAAGCCGATCGCGGTGTATGACGCGGAAGCTGAGCCGATCAAGGCCAGGAAGGGAGGCGGCTACGAGGCGGACGCTGATCTCCGCGACCAGGAAAACATCCCGTTGCCTGACGGCTGCCTTGCGATGACCCGAGCCCAGCAGGTCGCAGCGGTGCGTGCGGCGGCCGAGAAGCACCTTGTCGACGAGATTCATCCCTATGTACCCGACGCCTGGATCGACCACGACAAGACGAAGATCGGCTACGAAGTTCCCTTCACGAGGCAGTTCTACGTCTACACACCACCACGCCCGATCGCCGAAATTCGCGCCGAAATCGACGTGTTGGAGCAGAAGATCCAGCGGTGGATGAAGGGGTTGGCGGGGTGACGAGACCGCTTATCCACCTGGCTGAGGTCGACCTCGGACGGCAGCGATCCCCCGAGCACGAACGCGGCGACTTCATGGTGAAGTACCTGCGATCGGCAAACGTCGGCGACGGGATCATCCTGCTCGATGACATCAAGGCGATGAACTTCGACCCGCAGGAGCAAGCGACGTTCGCACTTCGCAACGGCGACGTCCTGGTAACCGAGGGCAGTGGGAGTCGCGAGACAGTTGGCCAGTCCGCTGTCTGGCACGAGGACCTCGCCGGCGTCGTCTGCTTTCAGAACACGCTGCTCCGCATCCGTCCTCGCGTTGGTCTCGCCGATGGACGCTTTCTCGCGTGGTGGGCGAGACATGCGCATGCAGCTCGGTTGATGTCCGCAGTAGCATCGGGTGCGAACATCTTGCACTTGAGCGCGGAAGAACTGCGACGGCTGCCGGTTCCCCATTTCGACCTAGCGCAACAGCGAAGGATTGCTGACTTCCTCGACGATCAGGTCGCCCACATCGACAACATCATCGCCGCACGCCAGGATCAACAGCGACTATGGCGGCAGATGTTGCAGGCAGAGGTGGACAATTCCTTCGGGTCGAATGCGGGTGTCCCCGTCGCGAGACTTGCGCGCATCTTGCCCGGCTGGGCGTTCCCGAGTGACGGATTCACCGCTGATGCCTCCGATATCCGGCTGGTGCGGGGAATCAACGTAGGGGTTGGCCAGCTTCGCTGGGGCGACACCGTGTATTGGCCTCGTAAGCGCAAGCGGGAAGTGCTTGGCTTCGAACTCGTTGAAGGCGATATTCTGCTTGGTATGGACCGCCCATGGATTGGAAAAGGGCTCAGGATTGCCCGAGTCGACGTGGCCGACCTTCCGTGCTTGCTGCTCCAGCGTGTTGCAAAACTTGTGCCCGGTGCCATCGTCGAGGCCGGTTATCTGTATTGGGCCTACCAGGCGTCCTCATTCCGTCGCGAGATGGAAGTTGAACTAACTGGCTTATCTGTTCCTCACCTCAGCGGAAGTCAGATTCTGCAGCACCGAGTCCCAAACCTCGATCGCGACCAGCAACAGTTCGTGGTTGCGCATTTAGAGGCGGTGAGTGGCGTCGCAGCGACGGGTCAACATCAGGCGCGGCAAGCAATTAGGCTACTCGACGAGTTGAAGCGGTCGTTGATCACGGCGGCGGTTACAGGGGAGTTCGATGTGTCGTCCGCGGATGCTCCCGGGTGCGTTTAGGCACCAACCGCCACTTTGTCTCACCGGTGATACACTAAGGAAATGAGCGAGGCAACGGTGCGTGAGCTGCGCAATCAGGGAGGGCACGTCCTTGATCGGGTGCTCGCCGGCGAGCGGGTGACCATCACTCGCGACGGCAAGCCGGTGGCGCGGCTTGTCCCGGTTGGTCGGGATCGACTGTCGGCGTCCTCCCTCGTCGAGCGATTTCGGGCGCTCCCGGCGGCCGACCCGGCCCGGTTGCGCGCGGATATCGACGCGATCATCGACCAGTCGCTGTGAGCGCGCCGGTGGAGAATCATGTGGGTGTGTTGGACACGAACGCGGTGGTCCTCCTTGAGCGTCTCGACCCGGCCGATCTGCCGGCGGAGCCGGTGATCACCGCGATCACCTTGGCCGAGCTTTCGCTTGGGCCGCTGGCCGCGCACGACCCCGCAGAGCAGGCGGCGCGCCAGGTGCGGCTCCAGGAGGTCGAAAATGCCTTCGATGCACTGCCCTTCGATGCGGCCGCGGCTCGAGCGTTCGGCCGGGTCGCCGCCTCCTTGCGCAAGAGTGACCGCCGCACACAGGCCCGCGCCTTCGACGCGCTGATCGCGGCCACCGCCATCGCGAACTCCTTGCCGGTCTACACCTGCAACGCCCGCGATTTCGAGCGGATCGACGGACTTCAGGTCTTTGCGATTCCGCATCCGGACCAGCTGGTGCAAGAGTGAGCCGGCCGAAAATATGGTGATCGGCATGCGCTGCCGGACGGCGAACACGGCGATCACACCCCGGCTTGCACTGTCCGCGCGCACCCACCGGGTCTGACGGGAACTGCGATGGCCAAGGTGACGTCGGAGTCAGCGTTCGAAGATTCGATCGAGGCGCACCTGCTGGCCAGCGGCTGGCTCGAGGGCGACCTGTCCGGTTATGACCGTGGGCTCGGGCTCGACCCGTCCGAGCTGGTCGCGTTCTTGGAGGTGTCGCAGCCCGATGAGTGGGAGCTGCTGACCCAGCGGCTCGGCGGTGCGGCGAGCGCCAAGGAACGTGTCGCCAAGTATGTCGCCGACCAGCTCACCCTGCGTGGTGCGGTCGACGTGCTGCGCGGCGTGACGAAGATGAACGGGGTCCCGTTCCGGGTCGCATTCTTCGCCCCGGCCAACGGGCTCACCCACGAGCTGTGGCAGCGCTACGACGCGAACCGGCTGAGCGTTGTTCGGCAGCTGCATCACAGCGAGTCGAGCCCCGCGGATTCCATTGATGTGACGCTTTTCGTCAACGGCGTCCCGACCGCGACGGCTGAGTTGAAGAACCCGCTGACGCAGCAGGCCGTGGGGCACGCGATTCGGCAGTACCAACAGGACCGCAATCCGTCCGATCTGATCTTCCGCGCGCGTACCGTCGTGCACTTTGCCGTGGACCCGAACCAGGTCTATATGACCACCCGGCTGGCCGGCGAGCAGACGCGCTTTCTGCCGTTCAACCAGGGCTCCGGTGGTGCGGGCCAGAAGGGCGGCGCCGGCAATACGGCCAACCCCGACGGCTACGACACTGCGTATCTCTGGGAGCAGGTGTGGCAGCCAGACGCGTGGCTCGGCCTGCTAGGTGAGTACGTCCATGTCGAGGACGTCTACGGGCCCGACGGGCAGAAGACGGGCGAGACGAGGACGCTCTTCCCGCGCTATCACCAGTGGGACGCGGTGCAGAAACTTCTCTCTGCGACGAGGCGGGCCGGGCCGGGAACGAACCGATTGGTCCAGCATTCGGCTGGGTCGGGCAAGTCGAACACCATCGCGTGGGCGGCGCATCACCTGTCCCGGCTGCACACCCCGTCGTGGCACGGCGATCTGACCGACGCTGTCAAGGCGGCCGGTCTCGGTGTCGACCAGCCGATCTTCAACAAGGTTTTGGTCATCACCGACCGAGTCGTGCTCGACCGTCAGCTGCAGTCCACCGTCGCCGGCTTCGCGCACACGCCGGGCACGATCGTGAAGATCGACGAGGACTCCACCCAACTGCGTGCCGCGCTGGCCGGCAACACCGCGCGCATCGTGATCACCACTCTGCAGAAGTTCCCCGTGGTCGCAGAGCAGGCGGGTTCGGTGGCGGGCAGCCGGTTCGCGGTAATCGTCGACGAGGCGCACTCGTCGACCTCCGGCGAGGCCATGAAGGACATGAAGCGCGTCCTCGGTGGGGCTTCGACGCCGGTGGCGTCCGACGTCGACTCGCTCACGGTGGCTGAGCAGGCTGAGGCGAAGGTTGAGTCTGAGAGTGAGGACGCGGTCGACCTGATCGCGTCGTCGATGACCGCCCGTGGCGCCCACGGCAACCTCGCGTTCTTCGCGTTCACCGCCACGCCCAAGCCCAAAACCCTGGAGCTGTTCGGCGACCTCGGCACCAATGCGGCCGGTGAACCGTTGCGGATGCCGTTCCACCTGTACTCGATGCGTCAGGCGATCGAGGAGGGCTACATCCTCGACGTCCTGGCCAACTACACCACCTACGACACCTACTACCGGCTCGCCAACACCGAACCCTCCGGCGACCCGGACGTCCCGACCAACAAGGCTTCAGCGGCGCTGGCCCGGTTCGTGTCGCTGCACCCGACGAATCTGGCCCAGAAGGCCGAGATCATCGTCGAGCATTTCCGGCAGAAGACCGCCGGCAAGATCGGCGGCCGGGCGAAGGCGATGGTGGTGACCCGGTCCCGGTTGCATGCCGTCCGCTACAAGCGGGCGATAGACGCCTACATCGCGACGAAGGGCTACGACCGCGGGCCGGGCCGGATCACCGCGTTGGTCGCGTTCTCCGGAACCGTCGTCGACCCGAGCGACCCTACGGTCAGCTACACCGAACCGATGATGAACGGGTTCGGCGAAGGGAAACTGCCGAAGCGATTCGCGTCCGACGAATATCAGGTCCTGGTCGTCGCCGAGAAGTACCAGACCGGCTTCGACCAGCCGCTGCTGCACACCATGTACGTCGACAAGAAGCTCGCCGGCGTGAAGGCAGTCCAGACCTTGTCGCGGCTCAACCGCACGCATCCCGGCAAGACGGACACGTTCGTCTTGGACTTCGCGAACAAAGCTGAGGAGATTCAGGACGCCTTCGAGCCGTATTTCGGACAGACCTCGGCCGCGCCCACCGACCCGAACCTGCTCTACACGTTGGAACACACCATCGCGGCGGCGCACGTCATCCACCCCGACGAGCAGAAGGCCGCCGTGGATGCCTTGCTGGCCGGCGGCTCGGTGAACCACAAGCTCATCTACGCCAACGTCAACCCCGCGGTCGGCCGGTTCATCGTCCTTGACGATGATGCGCAGGGCGTGTTGCGCGATGCGCTGAAGGCGTTCGTACGGGCGTACTCGTTCCTCGCCCAGGTGATGCCCTGGACCGACCGTGACCTGGAGTCGCTCTACCTCTACGGGCGGGCGCTGCTTCCGCTTCTGCCTGCGGCGCCGGGGGAGCCGCTTCCGCAAATCAGCGAGTCGGTGCTGCTTACCCACCTGCGCACTGAGGCGCAGGGCGAGGAGGAGAACCTGTCGCTGACGACCGGCACGGACGAACCCGGAGTCGCGCTACCCGGCGGGGGCACGGGCAAGGCGTACAAGTCACCGATGGAGAAATTGTCGCAGCTGATTGAGCACCTGAACCAGCGATACGGCATGAACCTCGACGAGGCTGATCGGGTGTGGTTCGAGCAGCAGAAACAGGCGATCAAGTCCGATGACCAGATGCGCGTGGTGGCGCTGAACAACGACCGCGACCAGTACGGAGTCGTGTTGCAGAAGAAGGCCGAAACCATGATCGTCGACCGGCACGAGGCCAATGGGCAGCTGTTCAACGCGTTCTTCGAAAAGCCAGGCTTCCGCGAGGCGCTGCTGAAGTACCTCGCCGAGTCCTACGACGAGATCCGCGACGTGGAAGCCTCGTGATGGCCCCACCGCGTCCGGCCCCTCGGCACAGGTTGTTCGCTCTCAATGGGCGGTTCGCTTCACCGGAACCCGCCGGGGACCACCGACTGTCCGCGTAACCTGAGTCTTCAGGCGTCCCGTCTCAGCATCGCACATCTCACGGAGGATCAAGTTGGCGCTCGAAATGGCCATCTGGAGAATGACCGATGCCGGGCCTCAGCCGCTCGTCTTCAGCCGACTAGGCCTTGAGCAGAAGCTAGAGGACATGATCGTGCAAGATCCCTCTCTGACAGGGATGGACCTTCTCGTGATTGGCCGGCAGGTCAACACGGCGTTTGGCGGCCAGATCGACGTGCTCGCTGCCGATATCGAAGGCCACCTTCACATTCTCGAGCTCAAGCGAGATAAGACTCCGCGGGACGTGGTGGCGCAGGCCCTGGACTACGGCTCCTGGGTTCAAGACTTAACTTTGGACGCAGTTTCTACGATCTACGCGGCGAGTTCTAATGGTGACTTCGAGGACGCATTCGCTGAGCGATTTGCCACACCTGTGCCGGATGTGTTCAACGCGGCCCAGCAGATAACGATCGTGGCCTCGCAGCTCGACAGCGCGTCGGATCGGATCGTCACATACCTTGCGGAGCGCTACGGCGTTCCGCTCAACACGGTGTTCTTTCGATACTTCGCTGACGCCGAGTCTGAATACCTCGCGCGGACGTGGCTTATCGCTCCCGAGGAGGTCGAAACCAAGCGGCCTGGCGGCACGATTGGGAAGGTTCGTCCCTGGAACGGCCAAGATTTCTATGTCGTCATGGGGAGCCTTGACAGGGGCACCGAACGATGGGCAGCGGGGTCAAAGTACGGCTTTGTCGGCGCGGGGGGTGGCGAGTGGTACTGGAAGCCGCTACGCAATCTGTTGCCCGGCAAGCGGATCTTCGCCTACGTCGGGGGAGCGGGCTATGTCGGTGTGGGGGAAGTAAATGGGCCGCTGACACGCCTGAGCGACCTTGAGACAGTTGTTGATGGTCATGCGGTCCGGGTGGTTGATCAGCCAGAGCTATCCGAAGGCATGCGGAAGCGCGCCCTATCCGCCGACAACGAGGTGACCGAGTACGCAGTTCCGGTTCAGTGGTTGGTTGCTCGGCCGGCGTCCGCAGCTGTCATGGAGCGAGGCTTATTCGCCTCGCAAGTCACGGCGTGCAAGCTCCGCGACGACCGCACCATCGCGGTGGTCAGCGCGGCTTTTAACCTCGACGCCGACTGACGCATGCGGCTCTAAGCAAGGTTCGCAAGCGTACGGCAGCGGGTTGTGGCGGCAGCGACAGGGTCACGTGCGGTGTCTAGTTCCGCCGCACAGGCGTCGTCGCAGGAGACGAACTGCGGGTTGACCGATTCGGTGGCGATTCGCAGTGCGGCCGTGCTTACTTGCCGTTCTAGGTCGTAGATCGTCGCAACCTGCCTTGGCCGTGGGCTCGTAGTAGAGGGTATGGGTGTGCGGGCACGCGGCGGTCGTGACGAGGAGTTCACTGCTTTCGTGCGGGAACGGGGCCAGGAGCTGCTGCGGGTCGCTGGCTATCTCACCGCGGACTCCGGCGTGGCCGAGGATCTGCTGCAGGTCGCGCTGATCAAGAGCTATGTGGCGTGGCCGGCTGCTCGCCAGCGCGATCCGTACGCCTACACGCGGCGGGTGCTGGTGACCAGCAACATCGACAGATGGCGCCGGCGGCGGTGGCGGGAGCAGCCCAGCGGCGACCTGGATGCCTCCGCCGGCGCGCCTGTGATCGCCGATGGCGCCCAAGCGGTGGTGGACCGCGATGCGCTGATGACTGCCTTGGGCCGGCTGACCCCGCGGGAGCGCAGCGTGGTCGTGCTGCGCTACTGCGAAGACCTGTCCGAGCGCGACGTCGCCGACCTGCTGAACGTCGGAGCCGGAACGATCAAGAGCACCGCGTCGCGGGCTCTGTCCAAGCTGCGGCTGGACCCTACTGTGATCCACCCCTTGGAGGAGTCGAGCTATGGCCGTTACTGAGCGGGAACTGCAGGCTGCCCTGCACCGGCCATTGTCTGCGGGTGCCGTCGACGTCGCCGCGGTCCTGGCGGCGGGTCGCCGCCGACTCCGCCGACGTCGCTTGCGTCGAACAAGTGGAGCCCTGATCCTGCCGGTAGCCGTCGCCGTCGCCGCCGCCGTCGGCCTCTCCGCTACCGGGAACCGGCATCCCTATCAGCTGGTCGGGTCTGGTCTGACCCTGGCGCAGGGATCGGTCGGACCGGTGCAGGTGGCTACCGAGCGGGTCGATCTCGGCGACGGCATCCAGGCATGGCGTAAGGGCGTGCTCCTCTACATCGGCTATCCCCGCCGGCCGTACCTCGAATTGGACACCAAGAGCATCCACTCGCGCTGGGAGAACCTGGGCTACGACGCTGCGATCTTCACCGACCCTGGCCAGCACCCGGGCAGCACCATCGTCGTGGGCACTGTCCGCGGCAAGCCCACATCCGTTGTCGTCACCCTTGAGGGCGTGTCCCAGCGGGCCATCATTGCCTGCTTCAAGCAGGCCCCCGGCTGGTGTTCCTACAAGGCCAACGTGCCGGCCTCGTTCCGCGACAATCACCGCTTACCCGATGTCCACATCACCGAAGCCAAGCGGTCGTCGTGAGCGGGATCGGCGACCAGGCGCCACTGGACGGCGATCACCGGCGAAGCCGCCGCCAGGGTCGTTTGCCCCGTGGTGGCTTGACGTTTCTGATGGACCTGGGCTGGGGCGCAGCTGGATGGCCGTCCGGTATCCGCGCCGGTCGTCGGGTCTCCGCGTCTGTTCGGCGCGACCCCTCGTGGGCGTCCTTCCTTGTGACGCTTGAGATCGTGCTCCCGGTAGGTGCGCTGCTCGTGTTGCATCGGCTGGTCGGCGTATGGGTTGCGCCGGTCGCAATCGTTGGCTCAGCCGTGGTCGCGCTCTGCCTGCTGGGTCTGGTGGTCATGCTGAAGCGAGGGTCACGCTAGGAGTCACCGGGCGCAGAGGCACTACGGATGTGGTCACGGGATCGTCGGTGAGGTCCGCCAGGAGGAACGCCTCGACCTGCTGGTTGTCTTGGATTCCGGCGTCACGAACTGCGGCGGTAGCGATCCAAATTGGGCCCGTTGGGCCAAAGTCAGGACGCGCGGGAGGTGCCGACGTCGGGCGTACCTCATTCCCAAGT
>JAABUK010012264.1_pt1 | contig 10948 bp, 12 predicted proteins | sample 5559141 | NCBI WGS metagenome assembly JAABUK01 (sample SAMN10711869, study PRJNA513367) | rock metagenome | isolation source: Antarctica rocks | place: Antarctica: Victoria Land, Pudding Butte nord | collected 2016-01-03
AGATATTTTTTTGGAGTTGGCTTGTTCGCTGAAGAGGTCAAGGATTTTTTGTTCGAGGGCGATGGAGGGGTGGTAGGTGAATGTGCCGTAGATGGTTCGCTCACCGACAGGGCTGGATTGGGCCAATTCGAGGGTTATGTTGGAGAGGGGTCTGATGGCTATGTTTGTCGTGTTGGGGACGCCTTCGAGGTTTTCGTAGGGTTGGAACGGAGAGGGCCAGGTGGAGGGGTTGGTGTGGGTTGTGTGTCGGAATATTGGTACGCCCCACCATATGTCGTATGCTTGCATGTAGCCGAAGGAGCTGATCAAGGCAACGTCTGGGTCTATATCCATGGTTTCCATGGTGAACTTGTTGCTCATCCTTAGCAGTTCGGGAGCTTTGTCCCAAGCAAAAACCTTGGAGCCACCCCAAATTCCAGCTGGGTTGGGTTGTGGGAATGTCTCCATGGTGAAAGAGGTCACGATTCCAAAGTTGGATGCGCCGGCGCCACGGAGCGAGCGGTAGAGATCTGGTTGGGAGGACTGTGTTACGGTCTCGATAGACGTGTCAGGGAGAACGATGTCGTAAGAGAGAACGTTATCACAGGCCCATCCGTAGCGGTTGGAGAAGAACGAGATGCCTCCTAGTAGACCATCAGCATGTGTCGCAGTTTCAAGAGATGTAAGTCCGTGAATCATTTTACCTCCAAGGGTCAATCCTCCAACGCCCACATCTGACACTCTTCCGCCAACTACCATCAAACCTTCCTTCTCCAATGCCGTGTATACATCCAGCCAACGCAGACCAGCACCAATCTTGACGCTCTTCCGGTCCTTGGCGACTTTCACTTCGTTCAATCTGACAAGATCGATAGTGACGCCACCATCTGCATTACTCGAACCGGGTGTACGATCATGTCCTCCGCTTTTGATCGCAAAGTGGCATTTGGTGTCAATCAGTGCTTTCAGCACGAACGAAACCTCCGCTGAAGACGAAGGTTCAACCCGACATGCCGGCGTAAGATCTGACTGCTTAGTATCCCAGACCTGGAAGTTCCCTGTCTTTGCGAGGAAGAGAGACGACGGAATACGTGATGCGAGGCTCGCACACTGCAAAGAGAGACTGAGTCAGGCCCAGATGACGAGGGGGCAGAATCAATATTCTGGCTGAAGACCTACGGCGTGATCACAAGCTGTAGATTCTTGGTGGAGGGTCAGTTGTGACGCGCGATCTTGCACCGCTTCTGGCGGCGCAACTGGGGACTCTATTTGCGCATTGATGCTTAACAAGCCAAGCAGCAAAAGGACAAGTGGAAACATGGTGCAGCCAAACTCAGCGGGTCGAGGAGCCGTCCGATCAACGAAGCATAGACCTCCGTCAGCAATCAAATAGTGGTTAATATATGAAAATGAAGAGGAGTCAGTGAGCACTCTAAAAGCTGTAGGAACAGGAGAAGGATGGTGAAGCCTCCCAGAAGGATGGCGATCCAAATGGGTCCCTTCCTGGGCCTAGACCAATTATAGATTTTTTCTTCCAATAGCTGCGTGAGCTGTGTCACCTGAGTCATCATACTTGACAGCAGCGCCAGCAAGCTTTGTGACGGCCATATCGAGACGTTGCCGAAGCCAACCTGGCACCGACGAGGGGAGGAGAAGAGAAGAGAGCACTCGTTCTGATTTCGACGCTGTGGCACATAGAGCAGTTGGTTTCATCTTCGAGCGGTCTGTTCGGTCGTAGGTCCTCTTTAGCAGCGTCCTCAGCACAGGCCTCTTTTGTTCTTCCTTGCTAGTCTGCGTCGATGGCTTCCTTTGACCTCCACTCATTCATCGGTTTCGACGGTGTGACATATCGAGAAGTTCATTGAACCCCCGAGCCGTCTGTTCCCGCTATCCCGCCCTGCCAAGATATCAAATCTGGGCGCCAACATCTTGACATCCCCTCGCATCATGTTTGTGGTACAAATTACGGAGTACAAGCAAAGACATGGCCATGGTCAGGAGTACACTGCTTTTTTGGAATCCACTAGAACGTATCTATTCATTATGCATCGAGGCGGTGCAACGCCAGAGATTCAAAAGCTCTCTAAGGTGGTCCCAACAACCGCTCAAAGGAAAAGAAGATGCTGATCTACAGCTCATCGTGGCCACTGGGTTCGTCGTCGCCATAGTCCGGCATGCCTCCGGCACCTCCGCTGTATAGCTTGCTAGTGATAGGGTAAGCAACATTCGACAGCGTCTCCTTTTGCTCCTCGAAATCTTCACTGGTAGCAGTGCCCGCGTTCTCTTCTAGCCAGTCAGTAGCTTCTTTGACGGCTTCGAGGATCTGTCGATAGATGTCAGTGCTGTTGGGAAAGCTCATCACCATCGGGTACTTACAGTCTCCTTGTCCTCATCATCAATCTTGCCACCTAAGCCTTCCTCATCATTGACCTGATTCTTCAAGTTGAAAGCATAATTCTCAAGGCCATTTCGAGCCTCAATCTTTTCACGAGCTGCCTTATCCTCATCAGCATACTGCTCAGCTTCCTGCACCATACGCTCAATTTCCTCTTGCGAAAGTCGGCCTTTGTCGTTCGTGATGGTGATAGATTCCGATTTGCCAGTTCCCTTGTCACCGGCCGAAACCTTGAGGATTCCGTTCGCGTCCAGCTCAAACGATACTTCGATCTGGGGAACACCACGAGGAGCGGGAGGAATGCCTGTCAGTTCAAACTTGCCCAGAAGATTGTTGTCTTTCGTCATGGATCGTTCACCTTCGAATACCTGAATAAGGACGACTGGTTGGTTGTCGGCCGCGGTAGAGAAGATTTGAGATTTGCGGGTGGGCACGATCGTGTTTCGTGGAATGAGTTTCGTCATCACACCACCGGTGGTTTCGATACCAAGAGTCAATGGGTTGACATCCATAAGAACTATATCCTTTGCTGCATCTTCTCCGGACAGGACGCCACCCTGCACGGCTGCACCGTAAGCCACAGCCTCATCAGGATTGATACCCTTGCTGGCTTTCTTGCCGCCAAAGTATTCTTCAATCATAGACTGGACCTTGGGAATTCGGGTCGATCCACCAACGAGAACAATGTCATCAATCTCACTCTTCTTCACCTTGGCGTCTTTCAATACCTGTTCAACAGGCTTCAGCGTCTTCTTGAACAGATCCATATTCAATTCCTCGAACTTGGCTCGAGTCAGGGTCTCAGAAAAGTCTTTGCCTTCGTGGAAAGCTTCAATTTCGATACGAGTAGATATTTGTGAGGAAAGTGTTCGCTTGGCCTTTTCAACCTCACGCTTCAACTTGCCCATTGTCTTCAAGTCTTTCGTGATGTCCACGTTGTTCTTCTTGTTGTACTGTTTGGCGAAGTATGTGATGACTCGTTGGTCAAAATCTTCTCCTCCCAGGTGGGTGTCTCCGGCCGTAGCCTGGACCTCAAACACGCCATCCTCGATGGAGAGCAGGGAAACATCGAAAGTACCACCACCTAGATCGTAGACGATGATTCGACTTTCACCGCCTTTCTTGTCTAGACCGTAGGCAATAGCTGCGGCAGTGGGTTCGTTGACCACTCGTAGAACATTTAGTCCAGCGATCGTACCAGCGTCCTTCGTGGCTTGTCGTTGGTTGTCATTGAAGTACGCAGGAACGGTGACGACTGCATGGGTGACTGTCTTGCCCAGGTAACTCTCAGCAACCTCTTTCATTTTCCCAAGAATCATGGCTGAGATTTCCTCAGGGGTAAAATTCTTCTTCGAACCCAAGACTTCGACATTGACCATGGGCTTGCCATCTTTCTCGACGACCTTGAATGGGAAATGTTTGGCGTCGTTCTGGACGTCCTTGTCCGAGAACTTTCGACCGATCATGCGTCTAGTGCCACATGTTAGTTTTGGTGCAGGTTGCAGGGAGCCACTTTCGCCTACTTGATGTCAAAGACTGTTCGCTGGGGGTTTGCAGCGTATTGATTCTTCGCTGCGTCTCCCACTAATCGTTCTTCGTCCGTAAAGGCCACGTATGAAGGTGTAATCCGATTTCCCTGGTCGTTGACGATAATGTCGACTTTTCCGTTGTGCATTACACCGACGCAGGAGTAGGTAGTTCCCAGATCAATACCAATGACAGTTCCATAGTTGTTCTCATCTTTCAAACTAGTCTGTTCTTCTGCTCTGACAGTTCCAAGAAGGGCGAGAGGGAAGACAAGGACGAGGACGAGGTAGAGGATGGTGGTCCATTCGAACCTTGAGGCAGTGCCTCTGGAGCGCGCCATTTCCACCAAACGAGTTGACCAGATGCAAGCAGAAAGAAATGATAGGCAGAAGATGAATATGCGAGACTCGTTGGCGAGGGGCTGTCGAGGACGGAGTTGTTGCAGGGCAGGAAGGGCGCGGGCCAAATATGGCTTTTTGAGCTGGAAAAAGAATAATGCCAGGTTGGCCTTATCCACTCTCTAGCAAAGTGTCCTCTTGCGCAGGGACGTAGCCATGACCGATGATTGGCTGAGCTGCAAGCCGACCTTACTGACTAAGCATGTGCCCCTTTCTTGTACTCCTGTCGCCTCCGGGCCACCTGTTCATGATCCCAGAGAAGATATCCCATTGCGACGCATCGTGTCTGTATTGGTCTCATTGCTAGTTCTATTCCTACAAGTTTCCCAGTCATCCCGTGGCAGTCTCATTCCAATAGCCCAGCAGCCACTGTTTCTCCATTTGCCCGGAGGACTACCCTTCCACCTTCAATCGGTGCTGGGGCATCCAGATCAACGACGACCCTTGCAACAGAGCCCGGCTGTACGATCTTCGGCCGCTGCTTGGTCACACTGCCCCCCACCTTGTCAAGCACAGCAACAAGTTTCGAGATCTTTCCAGGAATGTGCAGGCGGCCCCGGTGAATATCGAGCGGCATTGGAGTGAGGTGCTCGAAGGCCAATACTTTCGCTGTGAATGAGGAGACAATTTTGACCGGCGAAGCTGGACTGCAAAGCATGTCGCCCACCTTGATCTGCGCAGGGTCTATTTCGGTGATGCTCAATATCACATTCTGACCTGCTACTGCCCAGTCGCTTTGCTCATCGTCCACCCGGACATTTCTGATGGAGGCTTTCTCTCCGCTGGGCATGACCACAATCTGATCGCCAGCTTGTAGACTGCCCGCTTCAATACGCCCTGAAACCGATAGTGGATTTTGCATTGATCCTTGGAAGACATCGCCAATCGTCATTCGAAGAGGCTTGTCAAGTGCATGACTTATGGGCTCTGAGGTGTCAAGTTCCTCGACTAAGGTCCGTCCAGTATACCAGCCTGCTCGTGGAGCCTTGCTTCGGTTCAGAATGTTGTCCCCTTGGAGACCCGAGCAAGGAACAAATGAGATGTTCTCTCTCTTGAAGCCTGCTGTGGCCAGGAAGGCCAGCATTTGCTGCTGAATGTCCTGGAAGCGTTCTTCAGACCAGTCGGTCCTGTCCATCTTGTTGATGGCGACAACGATCTTCGAGACCCCCATGCTCCTGACGAGCAGGGCGTGCTCCCTGGTCTGACCTCTGAGTCCCGCTTCGAATTCGCCTGTTGAGGCATCGATGACGAGCACAGCGAAGTCCGCCTGACTTGCTCCTGCTATCATATTAGGGACAAAATCTCGATGTCCAGGAGCATCTAGTATGGTAAACGACGTTCGATCCGTCTCAAAAGTGTTTGTGGCAATGTCAATAGTCACACCTCGAGCTCTCTCCTCTGTCCCTTGATCCAAAACCCAAGCGAAGGCAAATGAGCCCTTGCCCATCTTCTCAGCTTCCTTCTTATATTTGTCCATCGTTCGCTCATCGATCGCTTTCAGATCGAACAACAGACGACCCATCAGAGTGCTTTTTCCTGCATCCACATGGCCTGTAAATTTGGTTAGCTGACCGAATTTTGAAGCTAACGAGGTACTTACCGATGACAACGAAATTGGCCGCGTCCTTTCTTTTCACCTTCCTATATTCAGCAAGGACATTCAGGTTCTTATTTTTTATCTTCGCCGGTTCTATTATCGACAGATCTTTCATGCCATTGATGACAGACTCCTTGGTTTTGGCCATCCTCTGTTGCTTTGCAGAAATTGAGGTCCTTGAGCCTACTATCAACATGTAATCAGTCATGTGCACTGCCATGTGTCCTCCGTCACCGCGGACCTTTGAAGTTCTGCGCTTTTAGGACAACATCGTCTGGACTTGGTTTTGAGAAATCGAATGAAGAAAGGAAAGGTTCGGGCAAGGAAACGGACGGCTCTGAAAGAATGTTTGAGGCCCTGGCGTGGACATCCATCAGGGTGCGAGCAAACAAGGATGGCTGAGCCCGCAAATCCATGACTTCTCTGATAGATTGGACGTCTTCCAGCTGACCTGTGTCTTCTGCTCTTCTATCCTTCCATTGCTGCTTTGGTGGCGTGAACGTATTTTTAGGTGAAGGAAGCTCTTGTGTCTGCTCTGACCCTGTTTTCGATTCCAAATTCTGGCGAGGTTGCAAGTGGCGTTGTTTGGAAGAATTAGACGTTTGCTTCAATGCGATTCTTAGCTTGCTCAGACTTGATGCAGAATCATCTACTGAATTTGCTGTGTTCGTTGATTGAGAAGCTTTTTCTTCTTCGTTCTCCTTTTGGCGACGTTTCGCAGCCAGAGCAGCAAGCTTGGACATTTTGCCTTCACCTGCAGACGATCCACCTAGAAGACGAAAACGAGGAAAGACAGGCTCTATCAGAATCTCCGCCATGCGATGAGGAGGTATTTTCAGCCAAGGCGAATCATGGAAAAAGCCCTTTGCTGTTAGGGGCGGTAGATGGTAGGTGTTCGCTGGTTTTGAAGCTTGAGAACAGCGATGAACTTGTGTTGGCATCAGAAATGCTGGAAGGGCAAGAGCACCACAGATGGAATCGCAATATAAATCAACAGACTACAACGCACGATTGAACAGAGGTAATAACTGACCAGGTAGTTGTGCGGTAGCCTTCTCTGGTTTCATTTTCTCCTGTTTGGTCTGGCTTGGGGCATGTTTGTCTAACACGATCAGAAATCGTTGCGCAGGTGTTCACCGAGCAACATACTCTTCAAGTAGCTGACTGATTTGGCCACATCGTAGTAATAGTGCCAAAGAGTGTCTTGGATCTCCTTGTCGGCGATGGATGCAAAGGCTTGACCGAGGGCACTGCGCACTTGAATTGCACCTACTCGCAGCTGCTCCTGATCCTCTGCCGTCATTTCCTCGGTCTGGATATAGTCCTCTTCCTTGTCATCATCGAAGTCGTCTTCCAAGACAATGTTTTTTATCCTATGCTTAGACATGTTTTGTTTTGTGCAATAGCGGATGGTGATGGCGATGGACGAGATGGGCTGCAGGGTTGGCAAAATCTCTGAACTGTACACAGAAATGACCATACGCTGGCAAGATATATGAGATGTTTGTCGTCCAGGGCATTCACCTCATTCTTTCTGCTGGTGATATTCAACTGCGCGCCCTGCTTTATCGTTGGGCTGGTGGCTGGTGGAGAGGCACTGTGCCCCGCCCGTCAAGCCTCAGTGGTCAGTTAATGCTGGGAACAACTCGAAGCTTGAAGCTCCAACATCGAGGATCTCATACCTGGTACGTGACTGGTATCGCCGCACACCAACCAGCTACAGAAGAGTCGCCCTGTGAATAGCACCCATCTATTGCTGAAGATCTGGGGACACATATCGTCCATCCGCCATGTAATGAAGACGCTTGAGGTTGATTGTGTTTCTTCCCTCGTCGGATCATGTCTTCCACCACAACTGTCCCGCCCGGTCCATATGGACTCCCATCCTCTGGCAATTCCCTGACGGAGCAAATCTTGAAACAGAGTCAAGAAACCCCTGCTGGAATCATGGCTCCTTCTCGACCGAGATCCTCTCCCTCGAAACCTCGTTCATTGTCCGATGCACCAAAGCCAACCCTCTCTCCTTCACCTGCGTTCAGAGAGCCCGTCCGCACCGTCAAAGATGACACTGCCTTTTGTGCTCCAATCACTCCCAAGAGGCCAAACTTTCCAGTGCGCGGTCTTTCTCTGCAGATGCCCCCTCGAGATGTGAGCAGTCCAACCAGTAACTTTGCAACCCGAGTACCTCTATCGCCAAAACTCGACTCCTCCAACACCTACGGAGCACCTGCCCCAATGCTGCCCAGAAGATCTCGAGGCCTGGAGTTTGCTCGGGCATGTACAAATCTACATCATTCAACATTGGCCGAGTCCTCTCCTGATTCCTCTCCAACGATTGCTGGGCGCGGCTTACAGATCCCACAAAGAAAAAGCCTGGGTAGCAATAGCGTGCTGGACTCCCCAAGCAACATCACCGGCGGAATGTGGTCTACAATGCCCCATTCAGACAGAGCGATGCCAACGAGCTCGGTCAGCAGTATCAACATGCTGGATTCCGACACCGATAGCACCGCGTCTTCAGAAGATGAGCCAACGGACAGAGACATGGAGGATCCCATGCTTAGCACACCTCAAGTATCCAAAATGTCAAACAATTTCATATCTGGTGTGGTGAATAGTCCTGGCGCAGACTGGATGCGCAACCAATTTTCACCTGCAGCTGCAAGCTTGATGAGCTTCCAGAGAGCCAGAATGCGCAAGGGTCGGAGTACCCACAGCTCAAGTAGTGGCAATAGCTCCAAATTCAGTCCCGGGCCTCTCTCTCCACCGTTGATGAAGAGCATCGAGCATACAAACGGGAACTACTTTCAGCAAGGCTTGACAAAGCAACAGGTGCAGTCGAGGAGAGAAAGCTTGAGTTTGGGCACCGGGGATTTGCATTTGTCAGACAGTGGAGATGAAGAAGGCAAGACCAGCGATGGTAAAGATGCGAGTGGAAACACGACCAGTACATCTTCGGCCAGTCCAAGAGGGGTAATTAGGAGGCCGGTCACAAGAAGGAGCAATCTTTTACCAAAGACGAAGACTTTTGCCAGGATTCGCGCCGCGCTGCTTGAGGAAGCTGCTCCCGTGGAGAACGAAGCGAAGCGCGAAGCAGATGTTATCCATCAAGTTCGAGAAAGTGACCCTGCAGTAAACTCACCAACCCGCCAATCTACCTTTCAGCACGAAGGGCTTGATACGGCTGTGGACGATGACATAGTTACGCATGATGCGACTTCTGTTATCGATGAAGTCTCTGGCAACTTCAGTCGTCACGCTGAGAAAAACTCAGACGGCTTGCGATTCTGGGACAGCTTTGAACAGCGACATCGTACTCCACCACCTTCCCTACTGCCGAGGAAAAGTTCTTTGGCTATGGGTGATGACCTCAGCATGGATTCCACAAATACGTCTCAAGCAGCTAATTCAGGTATTGGTATTTTCACTGGACCTCTCCAGACCGAATCACGGTCTCGATCCCGCTCATCAACGCCTCTAGCATCTAATGCTCCTACAGCTGGAGAGGCAGCGAGGAAAGCAAATAATCGGAAACGAGGAAGAGACGATGATCTTGACCCATCAAGCTTCAAACGAAGAGCTGTCTCTCCTGGTATAAGCGTGCAGAGTAGTCCTGTCTTGCAACAGAGTCCTGGCTTCAACGGCGACAAAACTTGGGCTCAGATGCCTCCACCGAAGACAGGCAACGAGCGGAGTAACAGTGGCGGAGGCGGGAATCCTAATAAGAGGGTTGGCTTGCAGGGGATCGTGGAGACCAACGATGGTTTGATGAACATGAGTATTGAGTGATACAAAAGCGGGCGCGCGAAGTTGCTTCCAAACGGCGTAACGTTCCAAAATGACACCCAAATATTTGATGGCCGCGATTTTTGACAAGGAATTTGGCGACGTACGAAAGCTATTGTTATCCAATTAAGAGTCCAATGGAAGAGCCACCATCAGTACACGTGATCGCAAGTAGAGAGCTCCTGTGGGAGCTCAACATCGCCTGCGGCCTCAGTGTGTTAGATTGCAACAACGCAGGGTGGCGTGCCAAAGCGGTCCATTGTTGATGATGCCGGACCTTTAATGGATTTGGGACTCGAACGCTTTGATACAATACTATCAAACTACGAAAATGCTACCCCAACAACAATAACCACTTGAGACCCTCGTCCACTCCACGGAAATGTCTTCCACAGTGGAGATAGCTTCTTCTTTCATCCAAGGCGCCCCTCCTGGCGAGCTCCAGGATGTAGTAAATGACATCCAATCCCTTACCTCCGATACAGATCCCTCGCTCCTCTCGAAGCTGAAGCCCGCATTCCAGGAGTACAACGAAGAGCAATTGGCGACTACGCAGCTGCCAGGCGGAAGCAAATCAGTCAGGTCGCCCGCCTGTCTGGGACTTGGTCAGAGTACTGACACAGTAACTGCAAAGGTCTTGATAAGCAAATACAACCGCCTGTCAGACGGACGATATTTCGACACAGAGAGCAATACCTCCGTCGAATTCGACCACATCGCACAAGTCAGTCTACACCCTCCTGACTTGCGTTCCCAAATCTAAGCGAACCTCTGCGCAGAAAGCCTCCTCCCCACAATCCTACACTCACGACTCCCGCCACGGCGACCTAATACCCTCCCTCTTGAAATCCCTCTCCACCTACGCCTATGAACACTATCCATCCCCAATCTATGGCGTCTACCCTAACAATACTACAGTAGGAGAAACGTCGGAAGACTCCCTCGCCCTCCTAATAGTCTCCAACAAATACTCCCCCACCAATTTCTGGAACGGCCGCTGGCGCTCCACCTACCTCTTCACCCCTTCCATCTCCAATCCGACATTAACTGGCACTATCTTCGTAGCAGTGCATTACTACGAAGACGGCAACGTGAGCTTAATTACCACCAAAAACATCAGTATCCCCCTTTCTCCTTCAACCTCCGCCGAGGAAGCTGTGAGGAAGATAGCGAGCGCGGAGAAAGCATATCAGGTGGAGTTGAACCGGGGGTTCGTGGAGATGAATGAGGGGGCTTTTAAGGGGTTCAGGAGGCAGCTGCCGGTTA
>JAABUK010012265.1_pt1 | contig 10948 bp, 7 predicted proteins | sample 5559141 | NCBI WGS metagenome assembly JAABUK01 (sample SAMN10711869, study PRJNA513367) | rock metagenome | isolation source: Antarctica rocks | place: Antarctica: Victoria Land, Pudding Butte nord | collected 2016-01-03
CTGTTCAATTAGTTTAACTGACTTCTCATTAAACTGACTGAAAGAGAGTTATTTCAGACTGAGTTGAAATGTAGTGAAAGATCTCTTCAGTATATGAGTAGAAGTCAAACTCTTCTGCTTCGTGATTATCTTGTTGCTTGTGAGTAGAACAATTGATTTATGATTAGAAATGAAATTCGATAATCGAAGAAAATCGATTTGCATATCAATTACTAGATCGATTTTATTCATTCATGTTTTTTCAAGAATCATTTGATGTTGATTTAATCAAGTGATCAACATAAAAGCTGTGTCAATCATATGATCTTAAACAGTCAGATTTGAATAGATGACATGAGTAATGAGTTTCTTAACATAATGATCGTCAAATTCTCGAATTGACTTCGCTTTGATCAAAGCCAGAAGTTCAATTTGCAACTGATCACAAACAATCTGCGCAATCACTTCATCAATGAATGAATAGTCAGCAGCTTCAATGTTTATCAATGACTTCAATGAGTAACTAATTTCATTGCTAGAAAGTACACATTCAATAATCAAAAATTTAGAAGCAAAAGAATCATCTGACATGCTCATTGTTGAAGAAATTAACACATCTTTCATCGCGTCTTTGATGAAAGTCTCTAGTTTTTTGTCTTGCTATCTTCAAAAGAAGACATTTTCTCATTCTTTTTATTCTTCGAAATGATGATCTCATGTAAACGAGAGATGAAAACACAAGATGCTGAAGTATTGATCTTGTTTTGAGAACAGTTCTTGAATAAATGATCTGAGATCTTGCAGATATAGCAAACGATAGACGATCTGACTGATTCAGATGTAGAAAAGATAGTTGACTTGATATATTCAATTATCAAAGTTGTCATTGACAATGAAGTAGCAGCACATTTATCAGATACGACAGAGACTTTGACGATGACAGTGCAAAGCTGACTGCGTAGCTGATAGTTGACTCATTGTTTATTATTCACATCTTGAAGAAAGATTCTTAAGTAAGTGAGCGAAGTAAAATTCTCTGAACAGACTGATAAAGCGTTCTGCAAGCAATTATTGATTTTATTCTGAAGATCGTTCATCAGAGTGCAATCGTCGTAGTCTAGATAGTTGAATAGCTTCATAAAGTTGAAGTAGAAGACATTGAAAGACTTGTCTGTTTATTTCAGAGTGTTGTACTTGCAACAACACTTTCGATTTCTATTCAGTTCATCGTATATTTCTTTCAGATGCTCAAATAGCTCGTTGATCGAGATGTATGAATGCGAAGCGTCATGTCAATGTCAAGTGAAGATATATTCAGCAGCATTATCTTCTAGTCTAGATATCACATAGACAATACAGATATTCTCATTATCAAAGTGATCGACATTTGTCTGAAGCTTGTCGTTCATCTTGATTCTTCAGCTATCTCATGTTGATTCATCTTCATCGATGAATACAGATGAGTTTGAAAACTTGAAAGACTTGTGATGATCATTATCGAATAGAGTGAATAAATCACGTCAAGTATGATTCTTAATAGATTGATGAGATAGAGATTTCGTAGAAACTCGAGATTCAGTAGATTGACGAGATCAAGAATGATTCGCTGAACGCTGTCTCTTTTTTAGACTCAAGACTTTCTCTCATAGTTTAATGATAGTCTCTTCTTGAATGTCTATTGTCATTTGATTGATTTCTAGCTCATCAAGTCTCTTGATGTGATCGACTTGAACATTGATTCATTGCTTGTTGAGTTTCAAAGTCATGTCTCGTTGATCTTTTAGCTCGATCAGCATCTTGATGATCTCGTCTGACTGATCAATAGTTCATTGACAAAGTTGTTGACTCATGTTGATGTCTCATGAAGTAGTGACATTCTGAGATTCAGCTGAGACATTGAAGAAAATAATGAAAACGCGTCTGCTAGCAGTGCTTCTAAGCAGACAAGCTGTTTGTGACTTGACTGATTCAAAGTCGCGTGTCATTGTGAGAAAGATAGATAGATAGATTTGATTGTAATAAAGTTGAGTGATGTATTTTGATGAAAGTAATTCAAAGAATTTCTTACGAATTTTCTGAATAGAAGTAGATTATTTCATATCATTTACACGTCGATAGCAGAGTAGTTGATTAGCATTTATCTACTGTTAGAGATCGATCTAGAGCAAGTCATAGAGATGTCATTTAACTAATAGATAAATGCTAAGAAAGAAAAGTATCTACAGAAAAGAACTCGATTCTTATATGTGTGTTTCTCAGCTCTGTGCTAGACTCGATTAGAATGAAATCAGGCGAAGACTAGGCGAAGAATAGACGAAGACTAGAATCATAACACAATTAACATCAACATCTTTTCAAATGAACTCTACAAGCTGAGCTACATAAACTCTCGACTAGCAGATGATGTCATCGAAATCACTCAAGTCAAACGCGATCTCAACTGTAACAATCTCTATCTGACTGTCAATGAACTTCTAAATGAACTAGCTCAATCATTTTATGACTCTGATAAGAAAGACAACTATCGTAGAAAATATATTAATCTGATTCAAGAATCAAAGAAATTCAGCAATTTCTTTAATCAGTTTCAACAACTATACATCTATCTAAAGTATCAGAAGAACGTACTAGTCATTGATCTAAAGAATAAAATAAACTCTCGTCTTTGAATCTTTTGAACAGCTCAGATGAAGTCACTCATCAAGCTATCAGATATTCAAAACTATCTGATTTGCTTAAACAATGAACATAAAGCAGTTCAAGAGATCAAGAACAAACTACTCAAACGTGATGATTCAAAGATCATCATTTCTAGAGCAACTATTGCTGTTCAGTCTTCGACTTTGAAGTCTGACTGATCAAAGTCGCGCAGCGCAGTTTTGATTAACGTCAAGAATGCAGATGTTCTAGTTGAAATCTGTTTCATATGTCACAAATCAGATCATAGTTTCAAAGAATGCTTGAATCAATCTATCAAAGTTAATGCAGTTGACGAGAACTATGATTGTTTTGAACTCAATATTGAATCAAAGTTCAAGTCAAAAAACTAGTCATCTTTTCAACAATCACTGAAGTGAAGATTATATCTTTGTGCAATCTAGATGAAATTCTATCGAAAGAGAATTACTTTGATAAGTCATTTCTGATCGATGCTCTTCTCATCTTGCAGAATGAATCATTCAGTCTTCGCTCTTTGATAGACAATGATTCAATCATTTATATGATCATACATATCAATCTAGTCAATAAAGTATGTAAAGAGCTGAAAATTCAATCTATATCACTGACAAAAAAGAAGTTAATAAAAGAATATGATGAAAAGATATTTAAGAAAACTATCACTCATAAAATTCTATCAAATCTCATCATTGAAAGTCATAAGAAATTGACTGTTTCTATGTTGATAGTTGACATCAATCATCACGAAGTCATATTAGAAAAATCATAAATGAACAAAAATGAAATATTACTGAATATGAAAATTGACGTCATCGTTTTTTTGAATTAATTAGATACTTTCATTTCGATTTTTTCAATCTCTCTCAATTTAAAGCATTCAAGTTGATTGCAATCAACTTTATTTACTTTTATCTTTCAGTCAAAGATTTCTAGAATGCTCAAACGATCTGTTTCAACTACGATTCAGAAAGAGTCATTCTCAATTCAAAGCATAAACATTGCTTCGTTCAAAACATTGTTGAATCACTCAAAGAAGAATCAGACTGAAGTATTCACTCTCTTCATGAAGAATATCGATAGAAAAATCGCGTACAACACTCAGTGCAATTTAAATGCTCTGAACGTCACTTTTGTTGAGAAAACTACTCAGAATTTGAAAGCTATTAAAGTCAAGCTGTTTTCAGAATATCATGATTTTCTAGATGTTTTTGATTGAACTCAATCAAATAAGCTATCTTCAAATCGCTTCTACGATCATAAAATTGAGCTCATCAGTGATTCAATGCTTTCTCACTGTCAAGTCTATTGAATGTTTTTTGTTAAACTTCTGAAAGTAAAGAAGTATTTAAACGAGAATCTGTCGAAGAGATTCATCACTTCTAGTCAGATCTTCTATTTCTTCTCTGTTCTCTTTGCATTCAAAGCAAATAAAGATCTTCGATTCTGCATGAACTATTGAAAGCTAAATGTCATTTTCAAAAGAAATAGATATTCTCTATTGTTGATAAATGAGATCATTGATAAAATAGTGAGTTGCAAGCATCTGACTAGATTAAACATCATATCAGCGTTCAACAAACTTCAAATACATCTTGATAACGAGAATTACATCATCTTTATCACTGCTTTAGAAGCATATAAATACAAGATGCTATCATTTGAACTGACTAATGAATCAATCTTCTTTCAGCAATATATGAATGATGTTTTATGAAACTTTCTGAACGACTTTTGTCAAGTCTATCTAGATGACATTCTCATCTATAGCAAAACAAGAAAAAAACATAGAGATCACGTCAAACTAGTATTGAAATGACTATGCGAAGCTGAACTGCAGATGAATATTCAAAAGTGCGAATTTGATGTAGAAGAGACTGTCTTTCTAGAAGTCATTGTATTAAAACAAGATCTTCGCATGAATTCAAGTAAGATGATCATCATAGTCAACTGAACTACTTTGATCAATTTGAAAGAAATTCAGAGCTTTGTAAGATTTGTGAACTTCTATCGTTGTTTCATTAGAGACTTCTTCAAACTAGTCAAATCATTCACTCAATTGACTAGAAAAAACACGTCTTTTGTTTGAAATAAAGTTTGCATTCAAGCTTTCAGAAATTTGAAGAAACAGATCAGTTTTGCTTCAGTTCTTCGTCATTTCGATCTCAAACATCAGACTATTTTGAAAATCAATGCATTGAACTATGTAAAAGATGAAATACTGTTTCAGTACAATGATGAAAATGTACTTCACTTGATGATCTTCTACAGCAAAAGCATGATTCTCGCTGAAATCAACTATTATATCTATGACAAGAAATTGCTGATCATTATTCGCTGTTTCAAACATTGATGACTCAAGTTGAAATGTACTGAATTACTCATTTAGATATTCATCAATCATCAAGCTCTGAAGATCTTCATGAAAAACAATCAGCTGAGTCGACATCAAGTCAACTATCTGAACATTCTATCGAAGTTCAATTTTCAGATCATCTTTAGATCAGGCAAAATGAACACTAAAGTTGATGCTTTAATCAGAATGTCTCTAGTGAACATCTCTGAATCAGCTCAGCGTTTTGAAGATTGTTTTCAGACTATTGTTACGAAGCATGTCAACATTGAATAGAGTCTAGTCAATAGACTCTAGAGATTTCAATATGTGAACAAGAAACAACGATGTTTTGAATCAAAATATTCTGAAACATTTCATCTATTCAAGCTCTAGCAAATCGACTACTTCGTTTCTTTGTTTGCTCTACTATAGATACAGCTCGAAACTGTCTTCTTTCTTCTGTATTCTTAGTTTTCTAGTTATAGCTATCTCTATTGATCAAACATTCTATTCAGCTACGCACTATCTCGCTGCAGTGTGATTAGATTCTAGGCACGATTTCAACATTAAACTAAGAATTCGTTTATCACACGATATCAATTTCATTATTCATTCAAGCTACTCAACGAACAACGAAACGAGTATAAAGAAATTTGTTTATCTGATGATCAACGACTTCGAAAGACAAAACAACATCAGAGAGTCAATAGAATCAACGACAAGACTGTTGAATTGCTAGAGAATCTATCGCTCATTCAGTAGCATCGATTCACTCGATTAATAGAATCGACGATAAAGAATCTTCGTGAATTGCTTGAGAATCAACTCATTCTCGTGAAGCAGATGAGTGAAAATAAGCTGTTCAACTCTTTCTTTCTCAAAAGCTCATGAATCAGTCGAGTCAAAATAATCTGTGTCATCAAATTCGATTCAACTCGATTTGAATTCAGATCAATTTAGTGAGTCTGCTACAAAGACGTTGTCAATGCGATGATCTATCTACTCACATCGCTCTATCTATCAGTGAATCGATCTACCTCGTGTTTCTGTGTCAACTAGTGAGTCTGCTTCAATGACACGATCAGAATCGATCTCTTCAATGAGCAAGTCAACTAGTGAGTCTGCTTCAATGACACGATCAGAATCAATCTCTTCGATGAGCAAGTCAATTTCTACATAGTGAGTCAACTACAATAGACATTTCAATGATCTGAAAGATCAATGAGAAGATTGATAGAAAGACTGACATCAGAACTTTCTAGTCGCTGTCGCTATGAGCTACACTACAAGTCATAGAAACATGACTTTTAAAGAGAAGAGAGTAATGTTACGAAGCGTGTCGACATTGAATAGAGTCTAGTCAATAGACTCTAGAAATTTCGATATGTGAACAAGAAACAATGATGTTTCGAATCGAAATATGCTGAAACATTTCATCTATTCGAGCTCTAGCAAATTGACTACTTCGTCTCTTTGTTCGCTCTACTATAGATACAGCTCGGAACTGTCTTCTTTCTTCTGTATTCTTAGTTTTCTAGTTATAGCTATTTCTATTGATCAAACATTCTATTCAGCTACGCACTATCTCGCTGCAGTGTGATTAGATTCTAGACATGATCTCAAAAACTATTTTGATCTCTGATAGAGTCAATGTTCTATCTGTTGAATCAAAAGTCAATCTCTATCAGAGAGTACAATTAGTCAATTAAACAGATGAGTTTTGCAGTGAATATAAACAAGCTATGAACAAGAACAAGCTCAAATTTCATATCATTAAACTGAAGAACTGCAAAATCATTGACAATGTTTTATTTAGAAAAGATCTACTGTGAATCTCTGAGAACATGCACACGAAATTACTACAAGAAGTGCATGATCAATGTTCAATCTTTCATCTCAACAATAAATGAATCATCAATTTAATTCAGCGTTTTTACTATTGATCAGATCATTGAGCTACTATTTAATGATACATTTGAAACTGTCATGCTTGTCAGTGAAGCAAAGTCTCTAGAAATAGCATCAATGAACTTCATCATTCTTTTTTGATTTCACAGAAACGCTGAAAAAATATAGCTATGAACTTCATTATTGAATTATCTTTGTCAGAAGACTATAACATCATTTGCACAATCATATGTCATTTCATCAAAAAACATCACTATGTTTTCTGTCATTGAAGAGACAATGACATCTCAGTTGAAGAAATGATTTGAATCATGCTATGAAACGTCTATTGACTGCATAATCTACTCAGTTCTATTGTTTTGAACAGAGACTCTCAATTAATATCAACTATGTGAAAAAGTCTTTGCAAGCAACTGAGAATCACAGCTAGTTTATTCATAGTTTATCATTCTAAGATCAACGATCAATCAAAATGAGTCAATCAAGACGTTGAATGCGAACTTAGAATCTACTGCAATTACATGCAGAACGACTGAGCTAAATGAATATCTATGATGAAATTCAGCGACAATTTCAATATCTTTTCAATCACTTCAATGATTCTCTTTTACTTCAATAAAGAATTTCACTCTTGAATGAGTTTTGATTCAGATACGACTGACTACAAAACGACTCATGAACAATTTAAAGCTAGAAAGACAAATGATATTGTCATTCAAATGAAAGAGTTACTGAGCTTTGATCATCAACAATTGAAAAAGACGAAGCTGATCATTGAAGTTCAGATCAATAAACATAGACGAAACGTCATTTATAAAGTAGATGATTGAGTTTGACTATCTTTCAGAAACATCAAGACAACGAGACTCTGCAAAGATTTGAAAGATAAACAGCTAGATTTTTATTAAATCACTGCAAAAGTGAGTATCTTCTATCATCTTCATCTATCAGTCAGCATGAAGCATCTGCATTCAATGTTCAGTTTGAAGCTACTACAATTGTATTCAGAAGATTTTCTATCAGAACAACATTCAGAATCACTCAGATCAATCACTATTGAAGATGATGAACATTGAAAGATAGATGATATATTAAACTTCAGACATTATCAAGATTGAATGCAGTACAAAGTTAAATGAAAAGATCTAGATAGAGATGACGAATGATACTATGTTGATAAAGAGAAATTCGATGACTCAGAGAATGTTTTGAATGAATTTCATAAGCTATATTCAAGCAAATCGCGCTAAATATTAAAATAACTATCAACAAGAGCGAGCAAATGAACTACATTCATGTGAACATGAATTTTCGAAGAAAGAAATAATGTTACGAGTGTATCAAGACTGAACAAGACTGAAGCTTTAATCAATTTGCAATGCACGCTAGCGAGTACTCTGTGTAATGATTAGAACTAGTCAATGATCTAGTCAAGATCTGATCTAGATCTGACTCAGATTTGACTCAGATATGACTCAACACTTTTTTTCTTTCTCAACACTCTTTTCTTTCATCAACATCTTGTTCATCTACATTATTTTCTTTTCATATCACAAACACATTTCTTTCAAGTCTAACGCAGTCTCTGAACATTACATAAATAAAAGCTTTTGTATTAATCTTCTTTTGTATTCTTAATATTCAGTTATAGCTATCTCTAAAGATCAAGCACTATCAATTCTGATCTTCATTAATTGTATCATTTAAACATGATTCTGACATTATATTAAGAATTCATTAATCACATGATACTGATCTCATTACTCATTCAATCAACTTGTACAGATGAATCAAGTTTAAAGAAATTTGTTTATCTAATGATTTGATCTTGAAAGACAAGAACAACATCAGAAAATTCATAGAATCAACAAGAACATACAATCATTGAATTGCTAGAAGATTTATCACTCATTCAGTATGCATTCATTCAAAATCAATTAATAGAATCTATGATAAAGAATCTTCATGAATTGCTAGAGAATCAAATCGATCAAGAGAATTACAATAAAGAATCTTCGTGAATTACTTCAAGATTAATCACTTTCACAAACATCTTCTTTGTTGAACAAACATTCATCTTTCTTCATAAAATCACTGAGCTTTGTTCTTCGTTCAGTTCAAATCAACTTTCATCTTCTTCACTATGACATTTAAGAACACATTCAATAAAGATAAAGCTTTCATTGATTTTTTGCAACAAACATGTTCACAAGCTTTCTCTTTTATCATTAACTTACAACACGCTTTTTCATTCATTGCTTTCAACAAATCAAACACTGAAATCATTATACTCAATGATATGAAAGTATGAAAGAAATGTATCTATGCTCTTAATAAAGAAACAAATCATCTTGTTGAGATGAAACAACGAGACAAGAGTGAAATTCAACAGTTGAAAGCAAAATTACAAGCTTTCACTGCTATCACAGTCAATATAATCATCACTGCTCTCTTGATTATCATCTACTTTAAACAATTTAAATATCATAAAATATTCAACTCTTTGATGTTCATTGATGAAAAGAACTCTACTTGAGAGAACTGATCTCTTGACATACGAGAGAAGCTAGCAATTAACGTTAACATTTTCTCAAATGAACTTTACAAGCTGAGTCACATAAACTCTTGACTAACAGATGACATCATTGAAATCACTCAAGTCAGACGTGATCTCAACTGTGATAATCTTTATCTGACTGTCAATGAACTTCTAAAGAAACTAGCTCAATCGTTTCATGATTCTGATAAGAAAGACAACTATCGTAGAGAATATATTAATCTGATTCAAGAATCAAAGAAATTAAACGATTTCTTTAATCAGTTTCAATGACTATACATTTATCTAAAGTATCAGAAGAACGTACTAGTCATTGATTTAAAGAATAAAATAAACTCTCGTCTTTGAATCTTTTGAACAGCTCAGATGAAGTCACTTATTAAGCTATCAAATATTTGAAACTATCTGATTCATTTGAACAATGAACATAAAGCAGTTCAAGAGATCAAGAACAAACTACTCAAACATAATGATTCAAAGATCATCATTTCTAAAGCAATTATTGCTGTTCAGTCTTTGACTTTAAAGTCTGACTGATCAAAGTCGCGCAGCGCAGTTTTGACTAACATCAAGAATGCAGACGTTCTAGTTGAAATCTGTTTCATATGTCACAAATCAAATCATAGTTTCAAAGAATGCTTGAATCAATCTATCAAAGTCAATGCAGTTGACGAGAACTATGATCATTTCAAACTTGATACTGAATCAGAGTTTGAGTCAAAAAACTAGTCATTTCTTCAATAATCATTGAAGTGAAGATTATATCTTTGTGCAATCTAGACAAAATTCTATTGAAAGAGAATTACTTTGATAAGTCATTTCTGATCAATGCTCTTCTCATCTTGCAGAATGAATCATTCAATCTTCGTTCTTTGATAAACAGTGATTCAGTCGTTTATATGATCATACATATCAATTTAGTTGATAGAGTATGTAAAAAGCTGAGAATTCAATCTATATCATTGATAAAAGAGAAGTTAATAAAAGAATATGATGAAAAGATATTTAAGAAAATTATCATTCATAAAATTTTATTGAATCTCATCATTGAAAGTTATAAGAAATTGACTGTTTCTATGTTGATAACTGACATCAATCATCACGAAGTCATATTAGAAAAATCATGAATGAATAAAAATGAAATATTACTAAATATGCAAATTGACATCATCGTTTTTTCAAATCAATTAAATACTCTCATTTCGATTTTTTCAATTTCTCTCAATTCAAAGCATTCAAGTTGATTGCAATCAACTTCGTCTACTTTTATCTCTCAGTCAAAGATTTCTAGAATGCTCAAACAATCTGTTTCAACTACGATTCAGAAATAGTCATTCTCAATTCAAAGCATAAATGTTGCTTCATTCAAAATGCTGTTGAATCATTTAAAGAAAGACAAGATTGAAGTCTTTGCTTTATTCATGACAAACATCAATAAAGAAATCACGTACAATACTCAGTGCAATTTGAACGCTTTAAACGTCTTTTTAATC
>JAABUK010012266.1_pt1 | contig 10946 bp, 10 predicted proteins | sample 5559141 | NCBI WGS metagenome assembly JAABUK01 (sample SAMN10711869, study PRJNA513367) | rock metagenome | isolation source: Antarctica rocks | place: Antarctica: Victoria Land, Pudding Butte nord | collected 2016-01-03
CTGATAAGGAAGAGGTCCCAGGTTCGAGTCCTGGATCGCCCATGTCATCGCGCGAGAGCGTCCACCGCGGCGGCATCGGCCGGATCGACGCGTTCGATCCCCGATACGTCGTCGAAGGCGCGGTCGGAGCTGAGGATCTTGGCGATTCCGCGATTCTGCGCGACGGCGGCGAACAGGGCGTCGCGGGCGTCGAGGGAGGGATGACGGACGAACAGCTCGTAGGCGAGCGGCAGGTCACCCTGCTCCACGGCGTGGAGGCGGCAGAGCTCGGCGATGAGCCCGGCTCCCCGGATGGCCTCCGCCCGATCCCCGGTTCGGCGGGTGCGTTGGTGGAGGAACTCCTGGATGAGGTCGACGCTGGCCTCGCCCACCAGCTCGCCGTCTCCGGCGCGGTCGATGATCTCCTGGCAGGGCTCGCGGTAGGGATGAGCGCCACCGACCGCATAGATGAAGACGGCCGTGTCGAAGAGAAAGCGGCTCAGTCGAGGTCCTTGCCGCCGTAGACTTCGTCGAGGATCTGGCGCTTCATCACGTCCCAGTCCTCCACGGGCATCGGTTCGGACGCGAGGAACTCCTCGGCTGCGCGCCGGCGATCTTGTGGCGGCGGCGGGTAGGCCTCATCGATCGCCCGACGGACCAGCAGTCCGATCGACGCCCCGGAGTCACGCGCCCGGCGTTCCAATCGCTCGAAGCGCTCCTCGTCCAGCAGTACCTGGAGACGACGGGTGAGCGCCATGCGCAGACCCTAGCATGTGCAGGTATGCTCAGGTGAAACGAGCGGGGCCGACCCGGCGCTTCGGGCAGCGCAACCCCGGGATACACTCGGAACCCCCGGAGCCTGGAGCTGCCCCCCTTGGTGGAGATGGTCATCTACGGAGTGAGCTTTGACATGGTCGGCAAGCAGCCGATCGTGCTCCTGAAGACCGTCGACTCCAACAAGTTCCTCCCGATCTGGATCGGCCATCCGGAGGCGGCGGCGATCCTCATGAAGCTCCAGGGCGCCACCACGCCCCGGCCCATGACCCACGACCTGGTCTCCGACATGCTCGGGGAGCTCGACGTCAGGTGCACGCGCGTATCCGTCACCGAGCTGCGCGAGAACACCTTCTACGCGTCGGTGACCCTGAGCGCCAACGGCCGCGAGCTCGAGATCGACTCGCGCCCGAGCGACGCCCTCGCCCTCGCCGTGCGCGCGGGCGCCCCGATCTTCGCCGCCGAGGACGTCATCGCCGAGTCGGCGATCGAGTTCGAGCACGAGGTCGAGGACACCGAGGAGGTCGTGGAGAAGTTCAAGGACTTCCTCGACCAGGTGTCCCCCGAGGACTTCCGCGAGAGCTGACGATCAGGGGTCTGCTGAGCGCCAGGTTGAGCACGCGCTCGACGAGCGCGGTGAACCCGATCCCCGCGGCCTCGGCGGCCTGGGGCAGCAGCGAGGTCTCCGTGAGCCCGGGGACGGGATTGGCCTCGAGCACCCACAGCTCGCCGGTCGCCCCGTCGAGCATGAGGTCGACCCGGGCGAACCCGCGCAACCCGAGCGCCGCCCACGTCGCCCGGGCGAGCGCCGCCGCTTCGCGCATGACCGGCGCGGGGAGGTCGGCCGGGCAGACGAAGTCCGTGCGCCCGATCTGGTAGCGGGCCTCGAAGTCGTACTCCGAGCCGTCGCGCGGGACGGCCTCGACCACCGGCAGGGGCTCGCCGTCGAGGACGCCCACGGCGAGGTCCCGACCCTCCACGAAGCGCTCGAGCAGCACCTTCCGGTCATAGGAGAAGGCCGCGACGAGCGCCGCGGGGACGTCCTCGGCCGCCCGCGCGAAGCGGATCCCCAGCGCCGAGCCCTGGGCGGCGGGCTTGACCACCAGCGGGAAGCCCAGCCCCTCCTCGATCGCCCCGAGCGCGCGCCCGGCCCCGAGCTCCCGGAACGCCGTCTCGGTGAAGGCGTGCCACGGCGGCGTGGCCACCCCCGCGTCGCGGAGCACGTGCTTGGCCAAAACCTTGTCCGACGCGCGGAGGCAGGCACCGACCCCCGACCCGGTGTACCGCATCCCGAGGACCTCGAGCAGCTCCTGGACCGTACCGTCCTCGCCGTCGCGGCCGTGCAGGGCGACGAAGCAGGCGTCCGGGGCGGCGGCGCGGAGGACGTCGACGAGATCCTCACCGACGTCGACGGGCAGCACCTCGTGCCCGAGGGCCTCCAGGGCGTCCTGCACCCGCGCCCCGGAACGCAGCGACACCCCGCGCTCGAGCGACCGACCGCCCTCCAGGACGGCGACCCGGCTCATCCCGTGGCGCGGCGGCGACGCTCCAGCGGTCGCACGTTCTCCGGGAGCGCGGCGACCGCCGGCCGACCCGTTAACGTTCCGTAGAGCGCGACCTGCTCGGAGATGACCCGGCCGATGCGCCGCACGCCCTCACGGATGTCGTCGTCGCCCACCCCGGAGAAGTTCAGGCGCATGGAGGATCCGCCCCGCCCGTCGAGGTAGGCCGCCCGCCCGGGCACGAAGGCGACGTCCTCGCGCAGCGCGCGCGCCAGGAGGTCCGTGGTGTCGAGGTAGTCGGGCAGCGTCGCCCACAGGAACAGCCCGCCCTGCGGCCTCGTCCAGGTCGCCTCGGGGGGGAAGTGCTCCTCCAGGGCGGCGAGCATGACGTCCCGCCGGCGCGCGTAGAGGTCGCGCAACACCCCCAGGTACCCCTCCCAGTCTCCCGCGCGGAAGTACTCGGCGACCCACACCTGGCCGAGCGTCGAGGAGCACAGGTCGGTGCCCTGCTTGCCCAGCGCCAGCTTCTCGAGCACGGGGCGGGGGGCGACGGTCCACCCGAGCCGGACCCCGGCGGAGAGGATCTTCGAGAACGTCCCGAGGTAGATGACAAACTCCCCGCCGCCGTCGAGCGAGCGCAGGGTGGGCAGGGGCGCGCCCTCGTAACGCAGCAGGCCGTAGGGGTTGTCCTCGAGCACGAGGAGCTCGCGAGCGTGGGCGAGCGCGACGAGCCGCCGCCGGCGCTCGAGGGAGAGCGTCACCCCACCGGGGTTCTGGAACGAGGGGATCGTGTAGACGAACTTCGGGGTCCGGCCCTCGCGGTCGAGGCGGTCGAGGGTCTGCTCGAGCTCGTCGACCCGCATGCCGTCGGCGTCCATGGCGATCTGCACCACGTCGGCCTCGTAGGCCGAGAACGTGGGAACCGCGCCCGGATAGGTGGGCGCCTCGGCGACGATGACGTCCCCGGGGTCGATGAGCGTCTTGCAGACGAGGTCGATGACCTGCTGGCCGCCGGCGGTGACGAGGATGTCGTCGGGGTCGGTCGCCATCCCCTCCGCCGCCATGACCGTGACGATCGCCTCGCGGACCGCCGCCATCCCCTCCGTCGGTCCGTACTGGAGGGCCCGGGCCACCTGGCCGCGGGCGATCCGGGCCTGGAGCTCGGCGTAGAGCTCGGGGGGGAACGTCGAGGTGTCGGGCTGCCCGCCGGCGAGGGAGATCACCTCGGGGCGCTCGGTGATCGCCATGAGGTCGCGCATCGCAGAGGACTTCATCCCCCGGGTACGCCGGGCGAACAGGCGGGCATAGCGTTCGAGGTCGCGGGCGCTCACTACGCTCCGCACGCTAACCGACGTGGACCTCTTCCTCGACATCTGCCAGGGGATCGGACTGGCCTGCGCGGTCGGCATGCGCCCCTTCCTTCCCGGGATCCTCGCGGGCGCCCTGGCGGCCGCCAACGCCGGCGTGGACTTCGAGGGGACCCCGTTCTCGTTTCTCGAGAGCCCCGTGTTCCTCGTCGTGCTCGCCCTCGCGCTCGCCCTCTTCACCTTCGGCGAGCGCCGCGGCGGCCTGGGGCGCCTGGAGTCCACCCGGCTCGGGCCGACCATCGCCGCCCTCGGCCCCGCCCTCGGAGGGCTGCTGTTCGCCGGGACGCTCGACGACCGCCACCGGGTGTGGTGGTACGGGCTCGTGCTCGGGTTGATCTGCGGGCTCATCGCCGCGGCCGCCGTCTCCCAGCTCCTGCGCCGCGTCCGGGCGCGGCTCGACCCCGAGGCGGCGGGCGCGCTGCCGGTCTACGCCGAGGCCGCGGGGGTCGCCGTCGCCGCGCTCTCGGTGCTCGCGCCGCCCTTCGGGCTCGTCGCCCTGGTCTTCCTCATCGCCCTGCTCGTGACGGGGCGCCGGCGCAGCTCCGAGAAGTACGCCGGCCTGCGCATCCTGCGGTGAGGCGCCCCCGCAAGCTCGTCCTCGCGGTGGTGGACGGGTGCAAGCCCTCCATGCTCGAGCGGGCGGTGGCCACGGGCCAGGCTCCCGTCCTGGAGCGGGTGATGGAGGAGGGCGCCTACACGGACTCGTGCGCCGCCGCCTTCCCGTCGGTGACGCCCGCCTGCGCGGCCTCGATCGTCACCGGGCTCGGCCCCGATCGCCACCTCATCCCCTCCATGAACTGGTTCCACCGCACGGAGGGGCGCTACGTGGAGTACGGCTCCTCCTTCTCGGCTTCGCGGCAGTTCGGGCTCTACCGCTCGCTCACCGACACGGTCTACAACATGAACCTCGCCCACCTCTCCTCGGAGGTGGAGACGGTGTTCGAGAGCCTCGACGACGCCGGGGTGCGCACGGCGGGGACGACCTACCTGATGTACCGCGGGCGCCACCGCCATGAGGTGTCCAACGAGTCCGCCCTCGCCCGTCTGGCCACCTCCACCCTGTTCCGCCACGCGGTCTACGGGCCCAAGGAGCTCTTCTACGCCGACATCTTCGCCTCGCGCCGGACGGGCTGCCGCGGGCAGCTCGGGTTGCCGGGCGCCCGCGACCAGCACGCGGGATGCGTCGGCGCCTACCTGGTGGAGAACGACCTCTTCGATTTCCTCCTGCTCTCCCTGCCCGACAATGACACGCACTCCCACAAGAACGGGCCGCACGCCCAGGTGCAGTCCATCGCCTACGCCGATCGCCAGATCGAGCGCCTCGCCCACGCGGCGGGCGGCATGGACGAGTTCCTCGCCGACCACGCGGTGGTGGTGATGGCCGACCACTCCCACGCCGCGGTGGAGGCCAGCGTCGACCTCGCCGCCGCCTTCGGCGGCTGGGACGTGCTCGCGCCGAGCTCGCCGAAGGGGACGGAGGCCGAGATCGCGCTGTGCCCGGCCCAGCGCTCGGCGATGGTCTACGTGCTCGACCCCGAGCGCTCCGGTGAGCTGACGATCCGCGCCGCCGCCCAGGCGCTCGCGCTCGAGGGGGTCGACCTGGTGATGCACCGCTCGGGGGAGGAGGGCGTGGTGCGCACGACGCGGGGGGAGCTGCGCTTCTCCCCGGGAGGTGAGCTCTCCGATGTCCGGGGCGAGCCGTGGCACGTGGAGGGGGACCTCGACGCGCTGCGCGCCCGGGTCGAGGATGGTCGGATCCTCACCCCGGACTACCCCGACGGGCTGGCCCGGGCCTGGTCGGCGCTCTCCTGCCCGACCGCGGGGGACGTGCTCCTGTCCGCCGCCCCGGGCTTCGAGTTCGTCGACTGGGGTGGCCAGCACCACGTGGGCGGGGGATCGCACGGCTCGCTGCACCGCTCGGACTCCCTCGGCGCGCTGGCGTGGTGCGGCGTGGGGCCCGGGGTCGACGCCCGCGAGCAGTGGACGCTGCGCGACGTCGTGCCGATGGTGCGCGAGCACTTCGGGCTAGCCTCGGAGGTCTCATGACGGACGAGGCCCTGGCGCTCCGCCTGCACCATCGCGGCCTCGGGGCCCGGCGTCCCGGCAACGGGCTCGGCCTCGGGCTCGGCTCCAAGCTCGCTGCGGTCCTCACCCTCCTCGTCGAGGTCGCGGGCCTTGCGGAAGTCCCCGCGCAGGCGATCGCCATCGTCTGCGGGCTGCCCCTGAACTTCCTGGGGCAGAAGCTCTGGTCCTTCGCGCGCTGATCGCGGCGCTCGCCGCGCTGGCGCTGGCGGCGGTGCCCGCGCACGCGGCGAGCCCGCACCTCCGCAGCCCCGCCGAGGTGACGCGTATCGCCCGCGGCGTTCCGAAGATCGCCGCGGTCCTGCGCCACCACCCCGGCTCGACCTCCCGCGCCTTCATCAAGGACCCCGGGCGCTGGCAGGTCTCCTTCAACGACCCCCGGGGCAAGGAGATCGCCCAGGTCTACGTATCCGACGCCACCGGGGAGGTGCTCGAGGCGTGGACGGGCTTCCAGGTCGCGTGGACGATGGCCCGCGGCTACGACGGGGCCTTCGGCCACAGGGTGACCTCGCTGTGGGTCTGGCTGCCCCTGTGCCTCCTGTTCCTGGCTCCGTTCGTGACCCCGCGGCGGCCGTGGCGGCTCCTCCACCTCGACCTTCTCGTCCTGCTCGCGTTCTCGGTCTCGCTCGCGTTCTTCTCCTCGGGGACGATCGGGCTGAGCGTTCCGCTCGCCTACCCGGTGCTGCTCTACGTCCTGGGACGGATGCTGTGGATCGGGTCCGGTCGCGGCCGGGGTGGGCGGGATGATGTTCTCCGCCTCAACGTCCGGGCGAGCTGGCTCGCGGTCGGCGTCCTGTTCCTGGTCGGCTTCCGCGTGGGGCTGAACGTCGTGAACTCGAACGTGATCGACGTGGGCTACTCGGGGGTGATCGGGGCCCAGAAGATCCTGCACGGGGAGGACCTCTACGGCGGCTGGCCGCGCGAGGACGAGCACGGGGACACCTACGGGCCGGCGAACTCCCTCGCCTACGTGCCGGCGGTCGCCGCGCTGGGCTGGAGCGGGAGATGGGACGACCTTCCCGCCGCGCACGCTGCGGCGATCCTCTTCGACCTCCTCACGCTCGGCGGGCTGTTCCTCCTGGGCCGGCGCGTGCGGGGGCCGACCCTCGGCGTGGCGCTCGCCTGGGCGTGGGTCGCGTACCCGTTCACGCTCTTCGCGTCCTCCACGAACGCCAACGACTCGCTGGTGTCCCTGCTCGTCGTGGGGGCGCTCCTGGGGGCCGGCTCCGCACCCGCGCGCGGGCTCGCGATCGGCTTGGCGGGGATGGCGAAGCTCGCGCCGCTGGGGCTGGCGCCGCTGTTTCTCCGGGTAACTCGCCGCGGGCGTTTCTTCTCCCGGGAGACTCTCACCTACTGCGTCGTCTTCCTCCTCACCTGCGCCGCCATGCTCGGCCTCGCCGCACTGCTCGGCTCCGGGCCGCGCGAGATCTGGCAGCGGACGATCGCCTTCCAGGCCGCGCGGGGCTCACCGTTCTCCGTGTGGGGCCTCTGGGGTTGGCCGGGACCGCAGAAGGTCGTGCAGGGCGCGGCGGTGCTGTTCTGCCTGAGCCTCGCGCTCGTGCCCCGCGGGGCCAGGACCACTCCCCGTCTCGCCGCGCTGGCCGCCGCCGCGCTCATCGCCCTGCAGCTCGGCGTCGACCACTGGTTCTACCTCTACATCGTCTGGTTCTTCCCCGCGGTCATGGTCGCCCTGCTGGCAGGTGGACCGGCGCGATCGATTCCGCCCGCCTCCGCTTCCCACGTGGCGTCCGGATCACCACTGCCTGCACCCACGGGTCCTCCTCCGAGGTCTCGAACCGCACCGGCATCCGTGTGAGCATCTGCCGCACGGCCTGCTCGCGCTTGACGCCGATCACCCCGCCGCGCGCGCCGGTCATCCCCACGTCGGTGATGTAGGCCGTCCCGCCCGGCAGGATGCGGGCGTCGGCGGTGGGGACGTGCGTGTGGGTGCCGACGACCGCGGTGACGCGGCCGTCGAGGTGCCAGCCCAGGCCGACCTTCTCGGACGTCGCCTCCGCGTGCATGTCCACGAGGACGTGGTCGGCGCGGTTTGAGAGCTCGTGGAGGGCGGCGTCGGCCTCGGAGAAGGCGGTGCGGCCGGAGTCGAGGAACAGGTTGCCCTGGAGGTTGACCACGCCCAGCCGGACTCCCCCGCGCTCGACCACGCACGTCCCGTGCCCGGGCTGGGAGCGCAGGAAGTTCGCGGGCCGGAGGATGCGCTCCTCCTTGTCGAGGTAGGCCCAGACCTCCTGGTGGCGGTAGGTGTGGTTGCCCAGGGTGATGACGTCGACCCCGGCGGCGAAGAGCTCGCGCGCGATCTTCGGCGTGATCCCCAGCCCGCCCGCCGCGTTCTCGCCGTTGACGACGAGGAAGTCGGGAGCGTGGTCGGCCCGGAGCGAGTCCAGCGAGCCGAGCAGCGCGCGGCGCCCGGCGGCGCCCACGACGTCACCGCAGAACAGGAGCGTGACGGAGGGGAGCGCGTCTTCCATACTCCGCAGCATGACCAACGACGCGCCGCACGACCCGCCGAGGAGCCGGGGCCTGCGCCCCCGGGCGTCGCCCCCGTCGTCGTCCCGCGCTGGATCCAGCTCGTCCTGCTCCCCCTGTCGGTCCTCGCGCTCTATGCCCTCGCCACGGCAGCGGGCGGGGTCCTGCTCGTGTTCCTTGTCGCCTCGGTCATCGCGCTCATCCTCAACCCGCTCGTCAAGCTCGTGGAGCGGACCCACCTGCGCCACGGGCTCAGCGTCCTCGCGGTGTACCTCGGGTTCTTCGGGGTGCTCGCGGGCGGGGTCGTGCTCCTGACCGACCCGGCCTCGCAGCAGGTGGAGACCTTCCAGCGCGACGTGCCGAGCCTCGTGAGGGACGCCAACCGCTCGCTGGCCCACGTCCAGGACTACCTGGACCGCAAGGGCATCAACGTCCGCGTCAAGGAGCAGGGCCAGACGGCGCTGGAGACGATCCAGAAGCGCGTGCTGCACGGCTCGGGGGACGTCGTGGCGTTCACGCGCGAGCTCGTGCAGCGGCTGATCGAGGGCGCGTTCGCGTTCATCCTCGTGCTCGTCATCTCGGTCTACATGCTCCTCTACGCCGAGGGGAGCGGGGGCCTGGTGCGGCGGCTCATGCCCCCCGGGGACGGCTCACCGGAGGACGACTTCCCCCTGCGCGCGCAGAAGGCCGTCTTCTCCTACGTGCGGGGGCAGCTCCTGTTCTCGCTGATCATGGGCACGACGGCGGGGATCGCGCTGTGGATCTTCGGGCTGCTGGGGATCTTCCCCGACGGGCGCACGTACGCCCTCGCCTTCGGGGCGTTCTTCGGGGCGATGGAGCTCGTGCCCTACCTCGGCCCGGTGCTCGGCGCGCTGCCGCCCGTGCTCGTCGCGCTGCTCGGAGACCCGCTGACCGCGCTCTGGGTGGGGCTGCTGTTCCTCGCGCTCCAGCAGCTCGAGGGCCACGTCGTCGCCCCGCAGGTGTTCGGGCACTCCCTGCGGCTCAACCCGCTCATCATCATCTTCGCCCTGCTCCTGGGGGCCGAGATCTACGGGATCATCGGGGCGTTCATCGCGCTGCCGCTCGCGGCCGTGGGGCGCGAGACGGTGGTCTACCTGAGCCGGCACCTCGTGCTCGAGCCGTGGGGCACGCCCGTCCGGGCAAACGCCCCACCCGCACCGCCCCCGCCCCCGCCGAGCCCACCCCGGAGGCCGGGGAACCGGCCGAGCGCGAGCCCGTCGCGGGGTGAAGCCTGCCTCCGAACCGCGCTACGCCCGCACCGCCGCGCGCCGCCGGTGCGCGGCCGCGATCATGTACCGCAGCGCGGGCCGCACCTCCTCCCAGCGGCGGGTCTTGAGCCCGCAGTCGGGGTTCACCCACAGTCGCTCGCGCCCGACGCGCCGCTCGGCGACCCCGAGCAACGCCTCGATCTCGTCCACCGACGGGATCCGCGGCGAGTGGATGTCATAGACGCCCGGCCCGATGTCGGTGGGGTACTCGAACTCACCCGCGAACGCGTCGAGCACGCTCATGCCCGACCGCGAAGCCTCGATCGAGATCACGTCGGCGTCCAGGCGCACGATGTGCTCCATGATCTCGTTGAACTCCGAGTAACACATGTGCGTGTGGACCTGGGTGTCCGCGCGCGCCGGCGCGACCGTCAACCGGAAGCAGTCGACGGCCCAGCGGACGTAGTCGTCCTGCGCGCGGCGCTGCAGCGGCAGGCCCTCGCGCAGCGCGGCCTCGTCGACCTGGATCGCGAAGCAGCCAGCCGCTTCGAGGTCTGAGACCTCGTCCTGGATGGCCAGCGCGATCTGGGTGCACGTCTCGCGGCGCGGCTGGTCGTCGCGCACGAACGACCACTGCAGGATCGTCACCGGGCCGGTCAGCATGCCCTTCATCGGCTTGGAGGTCAGCGACTGCGCGTAGCGCCACCAGCGCACGGTCATCGGCCCGGGGCGCGAGACGTCTCCGTAGAGGATCGGCGGCTTGACGCAGCGACTGCCGTAGGACTGCACCCAGCCGCGCTCGGAGAACGCGAACCCTTGCAGCTGCTCGCCGAAGTACTCGACCATGTCGTTGCGCTCGGGCTCGCCGTGTACGAGCATGTCGAGGCCGAGGTGCTCCTGGAGGTTGACGACGCGGGCGATCTCGCCTTCGAGGAAGCGCTCGTAGCCAGCCGCGTCGAGGCGGCCCTCGCGCCGCTCGCGCCGGGCGGTGCGGATCTCGTCGGTCTGTGGGAACGAGCCGATCGTCGTCGTCGGCAGCTCGGGCAGTGCCACCCGCGCGCGCTGTGCCTCGCGCCGCTCGGGCGCCGCGAGCGCGCGGTCGTAGTCGGCCGGAGCCAGCGCCCCGGTGCGCCGGCGCACGGCGGGGTGGTTGGTGTGCGCGGAGGTGCGGCGGTCGCTGATCGTGGCGCGCGCGGCGGCGAGCAGTTCGTCGCGTCGCTCGGCGCTCGCGTCGGCCGCCGCGCCAAGCGTGTGCAGCTCGGCGAGCTTCTCGGCGCCGAACGCCAGCCACGGGCGGATCTCGGCGTCGATCGCGGTCTCGCGTGCCGCCTCATAGGGCACGTGCAGCAGCGAGCACGAGGGGGCGATCGTGACGCGGTCGCTGCCGAGTGCAGCCGTCGCGGCGTCGACCCGGTCCAGCGCAAGATCGAGATCGGCGGCCCACACGTTGCGGCCGTCGAGGACGCCGAGCGAGAGCCGCGCCGGCGCGTCGCGCAGCGCCGCGAGCGCCGGCCGCAGCTGCTCCG
>JAABUK010012267.1_pt1 | contig 10946 bp, 13 predicted proteins | sample 5559141 | NCBI WGS metagenome assembly JAABUK01 (sample SAMN10711869, study PRJNA513367) | rock metagenome | isolation source: Antarctica rocks | place: Antarctica: Victoria Land, Pudding Butte nord | collected 2016-01-03
AAGTACTGGAGCAGAATGACTGGCTTCCAGTTTGGCAGGAAGCTTGGGGACTGGGGAAAGGATGAAGATCCCGAAGCAAAAGCCAGCAAGGTGAGGTCTAGTGCCCTGTTGCTCATAACCCTGTGGCACCAGGGCTGACCCTAGTCCCTGCTTTTATAACCCTGATTTAGTCCCTGTTTTTGTAACCCTATGGGCCAGGGCTCACCTTAGTTTCCTGTTTTGATAAACTTATGGATCAGAGTTGACCCCAGCCGCTGATCCACAGCCATCTGTCATGCCTTCTCATCTACCCGCTACACAAATAGTCATGGCCGTACACCAAGGTGCATGATCAAGGCTGAGCTGCATGCATCTCTGAAAAGTGTTTGATAGCTGAAATCAGCACTTGTGCTGAGATGGTGTGACCACACATGGCTAATGTGCGTGATGTAATCTTTGTTAGGCGGCACCACACATTGTGTTTGAACAAATCTTTAGTCTGCTTGTTCAGAGTGTGAACCTTTTTTGACTTAGTAAGAATGTACTGTCTAGCTCCAATCAAACTGGCATTTGTTCTGCCTCCACACTGAACCAGCAACTCCCCTTCCAAGACTCTTTGCCTCCTTGTCTCTCAATAGCAATTCCTTTCCTTACTGGACTGTTATTCAGAGACACTATTGCCAAGTCAGCCTTGGCCAACTGTACAGCAGATGGAGTTTTTCCTTACACGCTTGGCTTGTTGTACCTGGGCAGCCTGATATAACACTTGGCTTCTCTTTGGATTGATGCCGAAGGCATAGTCTCTTCATTTCTTGGCTTGGTGTGCTGGTCAGCATCAGGGTTGAGCGTCAGCCATGCGAATGGTGCAGGAGGTGCGTGTAAGTGAGGTGGAGGATGCAGAGCTGCAGCAGGCCATTGCCAGGAGCCTGCAAGACACCAAGCAAGGTAGCTTCACAACCTCCTGTACTCAGCTACAGAAACATGACTACATAGATATACTCATACATATGACTGCGTCTGTGTTCACAGATCTTTATAGCCTTCAATTCCATGACCCATGCTGTAGCAGGTGCACATGTTCACAAGTGTGTGTATGAGAGTGTGTGCTTGCACGATTTTGGGTTGAAGGGGCGGTCTGTTCTGTGAGAAGCATGTAATGCTGCCTTGAAGCTTCTGCTAATCATCTGTCTGCTCTCAGCTGCAACGACAAGCAATTCAGGCTCTTCAGTCATCCGCCCCTCCCGCCAATAACATCAAGAGAGGTTACTGAGAGGGTCATGAGTAGTGTCAAGTCACAGCATCAAACTCTATAAATCCAGTGTACGTAGCATGTTCCCCCACAGTGTACAGGGCGTTCATTTATCAAACTAATTACGCCTGTCGTGTTTGTCATGCAGGTGCTTCTGGCGATGTCGAAGATGTTGACAGCGATGTAGAGTGGATGGACTCAGAACCGATACCTGAGAGTGAGCTGCCAAGCCAGCTGCCTGCATCACTCAGGTCCAGCGCCAATGGAGGCTCTGGGGCTCTGAAACCACCTTTGCCTCCTGCTGCCTCTGCCCGCCCAAGCTCTCGGCCCCCTGTCAAACACAACCAAATCTCCCTGCCAGCAGCACCTGATCTACATCATCATCAGAGTCAGCATGCAGTGTCATCAATTGGCAGGCATCAGACTCAGGCCCCTGCTGACTTGCATCTCCAAACTCAGGCCCCTGCTGACTCGCATCTCCAGACTCAGGCCCCTGCTGACTCACAACTCCAGCCTCGAGCATCTGCTGACTCTGACTCGCGGCATCAGGCGACTGCAGGTCCCCAGCATCAGTCCCAAGAGCTAGTTGCAGGGTTCCCTGCACCTCAAGAGCAGAGTCTGGGGATGCCGCAGTCCCCAGACACCCAGCTGGGGAAGTCGCAGTCCCCAGGGAAGGCTTCTCCTCAGCTGTCAGCTCAGTCTCAGGGCCCCCAAGCTGAGCAGCAGGCCTCCCCTATCACCAGCCCTTTCAAAAAGGTGCCCTCCCCTTGGGAGAAAGGCAGCCAGCATGAGCCTGCCAATCAGACCAGCCCTTCAAACGGGCTCAATAAGAGCAGCATGCAGGCGCTGGGCAAGCGCAAACGCGTGACTGAAAAGGCTGATCGGCCTGTTGACTCAGAGCCTGCTATTGACCACCTGCAACACATCATTGCACGGACAGACGATGCAGTGAAAGATCAGCAGCGAGACAGTGTGCTACTGGAGACTCTCAAGGATGTCCCTGATGATATGGCAATGCCGTTTTCAATAGAGGACAGAGGAGTTGGAGTCGGCGATATAGCGAAGGGCGACACAAAAGGCACCAGCCCTGTGCACGAAAGGCAACAGGCACCAACTGCAGCCCAGCCCAAAGGCAGCCCCAAGCATGAAGAGACAGAAGAAGCCAACCCAGAAGATGTCATTGACATGACTTCAGACGCAGACTTGCCCCCAGTCCAATCTGGTGCCGCTTCAGCTTCCCAACCTCTTGGCTTTGACACAGAAGTCAACGCAGACTTTGAATCAGGGCTGATAGCTGCTCTGGACAGGTCCAGCAAGCAGCACCCGGCAAGTCATCATTCCAGGCATCTGCCACAAGCACCTGCTGCTGCTGCTGCTGTTGCTGCTGCTGGCTCTGCTGCTGCTGCTCCCGCCACCACTAGCCTGGATCAACCAGCTGGCTCACAGCCTGCAACCATCCTCAATCATCGGCAAGAGGTGCACCAGCATACCCTGACTCAACAGCAGCATGAGCAGCAGCAGCAGCAGCATGAGCAGCAGCAGCAGCAGCATGAACAGCAGCAGCAGCAGCAGCAGCAGCTGCAAGGGCACAGCAGTGCTCCACTTGACATGGGGCCAAGTGCAGGGGTGAGTGGGAGCCTGCCTGCGCCCTCTGAGTTAGGGCTGGGCGAGTATGGGTCTGCGGCCTTGGACCCTGGGGTGAGTGTGGGGGTCAGTAGCACCCTGCCTTCCTTTGATCTGGATGCAGAGATGGCCAGCCTGGACAAGCAGACAAAGGTGAGCCTTGGGTGCACTCTGCAAGTGTATGATGTGTTTGCAAAGTTCAGGGCCCTTGCTTGGTAACAAGCATAAGGGCTACTTGTACATTGTTCTGTAAATAATATTATGTGTACAGAACAATGCTGTAGATGCGTCCTGTACAGGGCAAAACAAATGTACAGGCTAGCTCTTATGCTCGTGACTGCAACACACACAACAAGCAGTGTCCTTATCCTGGCTTCCCCATACAATGCCTGTCTCAACCATAGCTGTTTTCCAACAGAAGCTGCTTGAGGTGCTCAGAGTGACTACTTGAAATGCTTGAAGTGCTTACTTGAGGGGCTCAGAGTGACTAATCGAGGTGCTCAGAGTGACTAATCGAGGTGCTCAGAGTGACTCCTTGAGGTGCTCAGAGTGACTTCTTGAGGTGCTCAGAGTGACTACCTGACGTGCTCAGAGTGACTACTTGAGGTGCTCAGAATGACTACTTGAGGTGCTCAGAGTGGTTACTTGAGGTGCTCAGACTGACTACTTGAGATGCTCAGACTGACTACTTGAGGTGCTCAGAGTGACTGCTTGAGGTGCTCAGAGTGACTACTCGAGGTGCTCAGAGTGAGTACTCAAGGTGCTCAGAGTGACTACTTGAGGTGCTCAGAGTGACGATTTAAGGTGCTCAAAGTGACTACTTGAGTATTGAGGCATGTGTGTGCAGAGGCTGCAGTCACAGCATCGAGCCCAGGTGCGCAATGCAGACTCTCCCTCCAGTGAGATGTATGGGGAGTGCCAGGAGCTGCTGCAGATGTTTGGGCTGCCCTACATCATCGCCCCCATGGAGGCCGAGGCCCAGTGCGCCTGGCTGGATGAAGCCAAACTAGTGGACGGCGTAGTCACTGATGACAATGATGTCTTCCTGTTTGGTGGACAGCATGTCTACAGGTGGGCAACAGCTGTCATCTGCCTGATTTGTGCTTTGTATGCAGAGATAGCTGAGACGCAAGTCTGGTAATACTCAGGGCTAAGGGTCAAAGACCCAGAGTGTTGTTGACTTTTGATGATTGCAATATGGCTGGCATTGGTAGGACTGCATTGCTGGAAGCAAAAGTTGTTACTTCCAGGTTGAACATCAGTTTCTGATTGCAATCTCTTCATGCAGCCACTCTCAGAAAACTTTTTGGTCACCATGAAACAAAGGGATGCATGTAGGAGTCTAAAGCTAGGGCCTGGGGAGCAAGTGCTGCTAAGGTTTTTGGTCTCCTACATCTATCAGCACATATCAGGCAACACTATACCATGCAGTGTGGTTCACATCCAGAAGAACTTCTGTAGACTCTATAAAGCCTGCTAGTCCTATAGCTTCAGTTCTACAGACTTCCATATGTCTATACAACTAGGACATATTCTATACAAGGCTGCATGGTAGCGCTCAGCATCCCAACAACTCCCTCATAACAAATTGTCCATTCCTTAGCTTAGCTTCTCATGATAGAAATGACCAAATGGACTTTGTCTCATGTTAGTGCATTTTGGCTCACAGGACTACGATTGAAGCACACCTAGTAGATACTTGGCAAGAATGATTAGCTGCAACTCCCGTAAAGTATTATGATTCAATGGACTTTGTGCAGGAACATCTTTGAAGGGAAGAAGTATGTGGAGGAGTACAGGGTGCAAGATGTGGAGAGTGAGCTGGGGATGAGCCGGGATAAGCTCATCCAGCTGGCGCTGCTGCTGGGCTCTGACTACACTGAAGGGGTGGCCGGCATTGGCATTGTCAACGCTGTTGAGATTGTGAATGCCTTCCCGACTGAAAAGCTGCTTGTCAATTTCAGGTGCCTGTCTTTGCCTGCGTGGTTGCTGCACTGGGCTGTTCTGATTTGTAATTGAGAGGTGCTGATGTGCAAGGAATGGCTGGACAGCAATGTGTGGTGCTGGGCAAATCTGCCATTTGAGCCCTGCCGTGCTGAAGACAAAGTTGATAACGTGAAATATAGAAACTTGGCTGCTACCCGCGTGAATGCTGCTGCCAAAATTGTGTATTGCAGAGCACACACCATAAGCAAGCCTACGGAAAAGCACAGCCTGCAATGCCTCTTCTTGTCGATGCTTTCTTTTCCTGTAAGGTGTATTCAGGTGTGCATGTTTGAATGTCGCTACAAGTTGTGACTGAATGCAAGTTACCAGGCATGCAGCATGCCCAGAGGCTTTCAGCTGGTGTGAGGGTTAGCACATGTAGGGTTCAGGCCTGAACTTTGGAGGCACATGTGGGTGCAGGAAGTGGGTGCTGACACCTGATGCCCAGCTGATCACGGCTCTGGGGGGTACAGAGGATGTGGACCCTGATGAGCACATCCGAGCCTTCAAGCACACCCACACAGGTGAACATTCTGCGACTGCTCTGTTGGCCGTGCACCATGAAGCACCTCTCATGGCACGCCGAGGGGGGGGGGGTTAAAATGTCACTCCAAGGCAGAAGAGTGACCCTAATCTTGCTGGGATTTGAGCCTGACTCTGTTTGAAACACTTTATGCAAAAGCACAGGGTTGTGACATGTAAGTGGGTGCGATATGTGCAAGGCGCTGCCAGCACTTGTTTACCTAGAATGTCACGTAACAGGCTCAGCACCTACCGCCTGCATCTGAACCTCAGCAAAGCCAGTTGTGAAGATGCTCAATGTCTGCCTGCATGAAAAGTCTACTTTGTTCCCCGTCGCCCCTCCTAAAGCCGTGACCCCCAACTAGACACTAGCTTTCATGAGTATGTCAGCATGTGCACGCATGCCCCTGCTGATCCATGTGATGATGGATCTACTTCTGTTGCAGCTGTACAAGGTGACAACCTGGTTATGAGCCATGCATGTATTGCAGGCCTGCGCAAGAACTGCCTCTGTTGACAGTGCACAAGGTGCCAACCTGCTTATGAGCCATGCATGTCCTTTTTGGCAAAGAGAATAAAACAAATCTTGTTATCATTTAATCTACATTAGTGATTTCAACATTAGAAATGCAGATGGTTATAAAAAAGGAACCTATCACAGGCCTGCGCACGAACTGGGATGTGCCGGAGACATTCCCCAACACAGCGGTGATCAAGGCGTACAAGGACGCAAAGGTAGATGAGAACAAGGACAAGTTCACGTATGGCCGGCCCGACCTGCAGCTGCTGCGCCGCTTCTGCTTGGACAAGTTTGGCTGGCAGGAAGACAGGGCTGACGAGCTGCTGGTGCCCGTCCTCAAGGTGCCCTGCCTTGCCCTGCCCTGCCGTGCCTTGCTTTGCGCGCCAAACCATGTTGCTGTTCTTTGCATGTAGAGCAGTCCTCAATGCCCACTGCTTTGATCACAAAGCAACAGGCACGTTGTGCAAGAAGTGTACCTTTTAATATCAGTGAAAACTGAATCATGCAAAAGCTCAGGAAGGCACAATGGTTGACTACATGCACTGCTGGCAAGAGGTGTCACTGGCGGCTGTGGTGGCATGCAGGCATATGATGACAACCAGACTCAGATGACACTGGACAGCTTCCTGAGCTTCAGCCAGCGCTTTGCCAAGATCAAGTCTCGCCGCTTGCAGAAGGCTGTGGCAGGCATCACAGGTGCCACTTCCTTTCCTCACCTAGCCCCTCACACACCACTTTTCCTCACCTAGCCCCTCACAAACGACCTTTCCTCACCTAGCCCCTCACAACAACGTTTCCTCACCTAGCCCCCCACAACAACCTTTCCTCACCTACCCCCTCACAACAACGTTTCCTCACCTAGCCCCTCACAACAACCTTTCCTCTTCTAGCCCCTCGCACCAACCTTTCCTCACCTAGCCCCTCGCACCAACCGTTCCTCACCTAGCCCCTCACAACAGCCTTTGTTTTAGTGGTTACACAGTTGTGCTGCGGCTAGTAATGCCTTCTATGCCATGGTGCAGTCAGCATTTGAACACCTGAGCTGGTCAGCCTGAGCAGTCAGGCTAGCAGGCCTGAGAGCGCATTGCACCGAGCTGTACAACCGGCTGAGGCAAGAAGTAAGCAGGAGCTTTGACAGTCATATGTTAGCTCTGGACTGTCATAGCTTCTGTTTATTTCTTGCCTCAACCGATTGTAAAGCTCAGTTCACTGCGCTCGTGAGTCTGGTACCCTGAGTGCTCAGGCTAACAATATCAGGTTCTCAAACGCCGACTGCAACCCGTTTTCCAACTGCTTCTCTTCAATGACCATACTCCTGCTCTGGTGCTTGCATGATGGCATTTGTGATAGCTTTTGTTTATATACCTTGGGATGCAGTTTTGCCACTGCATCGTGTGCATCGAAGGAGAGTGGCTGCGTCGCAGATCACACTACACGGAGTATGGTGCTGTCAAGCTGCCATCAGCACCTTACTGCACTTTCTCACATCATGCTGCATGTCTGTCTGTACCATGTTATGTGACTCTACCTGCGCTAGCGCTTTGGGCCTGCTGCTGCAGGTGTTGCCAACTCTGAGATGACATTTGGTGACGAGATTCAAGATCCAGCTCCAAAACGTCGCAAAGCAGGCAAAAAGGGCAAAGCAGCTCAGCAGGAAGAAGATGCAGGGGCGGGTGTAGAGATGCCAGACTCAGAGCCTGCTGAGCTGAGTCGCACGGGAGCTGCTGAGGTAGCTGCTGATGCTGATGCAAGCTTGCCCAGCTCGGAAGGTGAGACGAGTCATTGTTAACTACTTGATTGTGTGATGCACACTGTGTCAATGCACTCTGTATCAGGACCTCTGCCCCTGCACACGCAATGTGCCCTCCACATTGCTGTTACCCTCATGCTACAACAGGCTGACATATCCAGAATGCCCCCATTTTGTCGACATCTCCAGAAGGATTGAGGTGCAATGTTACCGAGTTGGCTGCAAGTGTGCTGAAGAGTCAGGATGCACACCCCGGGTCATGTCTGAGCTAGTCTGCTGGAGAGCAGTCTGGCACTATTCTGTCCATTTTTGAAGAAACACAAAAAGTGGCAGCTTTGCAAGTTCACATGGACTTCCTTTGAGAGCAAACTGCTCAAATGCAGGAAAAGGTGGTCCTAGCAAGTCTCGCCAGCGGGCATCAAAAGCAAGCACAGCATCTCAGGCGCAGAATAGCAACTCTGCTGAGAGGCGGGGCAGAGGTAAAGGACAAGGCAGGGGCAGGGGAAGAGGAAGAGGAAGGGGCAGTGCCAAACAGACGCTCCCTATGCTGGAAGAGCTTAGCGCAAGCAGCAGTGACAGTGATGTACCAAAGAATGATGAGCAACCACGCGCTACTGCCTCAGATGCACCAGAGGCTCGGCAGTTGCGGAAGAGGTCTGGCAGTGTGCAATATGATGAGAGGGCTAGCCAGCAAGAAGGGGTTTTGGCTGATGATGATAGTGTAGATTGGGAAGCAGCCGTGCCCCACCTCTGATGCATTCAACACATGCTATCTGTACATGCTGTGCTTTGTATATTTATAGCCCTGCGTTGAGACTGGTTTCTGGTTTCAATTTTGCTTGTAAAACCCAACATTCATTCAACAGTGAGTGCGAAGTCTTGATTTCAGGCGTTGCTCAAGCCTGCTATTTCTGATGTTTACCTGACACTGTGAGGAATCCATGTGACGAAGCATTAGATATGCAGTCAAGTCCGTATTAGGCAGCAGTTAGCTTGCTGTATAGTTATCAACATAGCAACAAGCAACAGCCACCCGTTAGTAAACATCACAGCTATTAGTGATGAGTCCCGGGATTAAGTTGATCAGATCATCGCATCTTAATTTGAAAATCATCCAGGAGCAGTTGCTGTATAGATGCATTCTGGTCTCATCACAGCTCCTTGACCTGGTATAAATAAGCTTTCCTAGCTCAGACCTCGACACAATTCTCGGTCATAGTCGACTTCAGGCATAAGAGGAAGCTCTAGCCAACCAACTCCTTGTAACTAGCACACAGTCTCCCACTAAAAGATTTCACCTTCGGTGTGTGCATACGCATCTGCACAACATCGACACCTACGCGTCACATCCAGACCTTTGTCTTTCAGAGCACGTACTTCTATAGTATGGGCCAGCATGTGTTACAACATAGGTGTAGTATACCTAATTGATAGTAGCATTGCTCTGTCCACATGCTTCATTGTCCTACCATTCTTGGATGTAAAGAAAATCCTAGGTACGTTTTGAAAAAAAAGAATCAGTAAGAAACATCTATTCATTTATTCATCATCAAATGCTAATGTATCATCATCGTTGTACAGCATATACTGTGCACAGTACAGAAACGTTATTGTTCACCATCTACTGCACATTTGCCAGCAGCATTTGTGTACTAAGCCTGCTTGCTTTGTCATTGTCACACCTGAGCCTACTGCAGTGTTTAAAAGCACTATATTAGCCACCCCGAACTGGCATAGAACCACCCATTGAAAGTATCGAAGACTAGGTCACATCCACACAACTTCATAGACCAATACTGTTTGCATCAACCTCAAGCGCAGAGCATCATGGTATGCATTATCCATCCATGCACAAAAGTTTGAGGCTGATCGACAAACAATTCATGGCTGTCAGCCAGTCTGACCGTAGCTCAGACTGTGCTGCTTATCAAGCCACACGTGTCACCCAGTAGAATGGACCGCCAGTACGACATGACCAGAATGACATAGATCAGAACTAAATGTATATCTGCATCAGTCCAGGTTGCATGATTGCCTCTGTATACATTGCAGACAGGATCTTGCAACAGACCCCCATTGAAAGCCTTGGTCAGAACAGTTGCCTCTTGTGCAATCTGCTTTTAGTATCCTTATTCACGGCAGATCTGCAAGATCTGTGTTGTTCTCCCAATGCGCGTAGTTGGCGAGCACGCCGTCAAGCATTGGTTTGGCGTCTGCAAAGAGGTCCACCATGGCCTTGAAGAGGGGGATGCCCACAATGCTGAAGAAGCCCAGTTGGGAGCGGGTCATACCCCCCTGGGTGGAGCGGTCCATGAGGGGGCTGACCGGCATGCCACATGCACGCTCCTTGTCTCCCTGCATTCAACACCTCCCAGACTTCTTCTCCACACTGCATGGCATCTGAAGACAGCCAGTGTCTGTGTGTGTGTGATCATGGCTACATAATGCTTCCACATGCCGTCCTCACAGCTTCACACAGATGCTGAGGTGCACAGGTCGCTCTGGCCTAAATGCGACCAAGCAAACCTGACATTGCTCACGTACAGGAAGAGTGCAAGTGCATGGCGTAGCACAGACACACGCACGCACACATACACACACGCACGCGCGAGTGACACATGCGTGGACAATGAGTGAGCAGGGGTGAGTAACCTGTCGGAAGAACTCTTCTTCCAGTTGAAAGGCCCAACGGCGGTGGGTCCGGGGCAGGGCTGCCAGGTGGCCAATGTCGGCGCACTTCAACACCATCTGCACACACCACACTACCTTGTCAGCGGCGGTATCAGCATTTGATTGTTTTTCTGAGCAAACAGCACGTTGAGTCTCTGAGGATCCTAAGTCAATCAACACTGAGACTGCCCATTCCTCTGTCTTGTCAGCCTGGCTGGCTGCCCTCTCAACGCCAGCATATGCACATGTCATGAATCAGCTACAGCTGACTGGTTGCTGTGTGTGCTGACTGGACCTTAAAAATGACGTGGTGAACATGCAAAACCCACCTGCATCATGTTGCAAGCTGGACATTGCCAACAGGATAAAAAGCATCCGTCCTTATGCAGCTGCACTTGCAAGGCATCAATGTGTAAGAGTTTGGGGTCAGGGTGCAAGAGGACACAGCTAAAGTCAAAGGTATGATAAAACACAGCTCTGGTGCACTTGCTTGCCACAGTCATCACCTGGCTTTCCTCACTACATAGCACAACGACGATTGTGGTTTGAATCTGTGCACTTGATGTGTGCTGAGTACTATGTGCATGATGTTGCTTCTGCAGTTCAGCTGTCAGTACAGGTGCTCCTCAGCAATGCAGTTGGGGGGG
>JAABUK010012268.1_pt1 | contig 10946 bp, 12 predicted proteins | sample 5559141 | NCBI WGS metagenome assembly JAABUK01 (sample SAMN10711869, study PRJNA513367) | rock metagenome | isolation source: Antarctica rocks | place: Antarctica: Victoria Land, Pudding Butte nord | collected 2016-01-03
CTGTGTCAGCTGATGTAGCTTTTGTGATGTGCTTTGGATGCCCTTCCCCACCAGAGCAGCTCGTGCTCTAAATGCTGAAGCCTGTCCAACAGTTGTGGCTGGAAAAGCTGCATAACAATCGCTGGTTAGGAAGGAAAGCTTTTGTGAATAAGCCGCAAACCACTCTGGGTCTCTACAGTACCTTGCTGCTGCACATTCCCCGAGGTAGAAGCACCCATCTGCACGGGCGAAACGGATGTACACACAAACACCATATGTACACTGGAGGACCTCTCAGCTGTCATAAACGTACCTGCTGTCGTTGCAGCCGATCTGCGATGCTTGTCAGCTCAGCAGTGCGATCTCGAATCGAAGTGCCAGCGTAGGGAGGCATATTGCCTAAGGCCGTAGCTTGCACCGGTTAAACCTTTGTGGAAGTGACAAGGCAGCGATCTGAGCTGGTGAAGTTTAGGATTTCCTGACTTCGGCACAGCAGATGAGACTTCACTGTTGTTTGAGCACAAACTGTTGCGCAAGCAGCAAGCAACACCTAAACGCACCTGAGTACGGTGCCACCTGCCCTGACTGTTGTAAGTTCCGCTGCTCTTCTTCCGTTTTGCTCCAGGTTGCCTGCCACACATCGTTCTCGAATAGGCCGATACATCGGTTGCATCGGCGCAGATCGAGGCCGCTCAGCCCAAGAGCAGTTCCATCAGGGATAACACAGCTGAATCCGCCACACTGACCCACCATACTGTTCCCACCACTAGCAAACCACCACTAGCAACAAGTGCGCAGCAGCAATGCAAAATGAAACCCTGTGAGGATGTACAAGAGGGAGATGCAGAAAAGACAGATGCAAGACCTCCTCCATTGAATGAGGCAATCTTTGAAGACCCCGCACTTACTATCTCAGAAATCCAGCAAGCTTTTGATAAGGCCTGCCGGTGAGCCAACACTTGCATGACGCATGATTCGCTGATGAAACTTGAAACAAACTGACCCTGCAGAGCTCGGAGCCAATCTAATTCCGCAGAATCTGCAAAGCCTTCAACAAAGCAGTGACTTTGCATCTGGTGGTTGTACGCTGAGGCAGAAGAGACAGTGCGACTGAATTAGCCCTAGCCAGCCAGTTTCATGAGTGGAAACCAGCAGCGCTCAGTGCTTTTGCTCAGGATGTTGTGCACAATGACGCATCCCAGGTGCTCAGCAGAGCCTTTCATGGAACTTGCAGAGCATCTTGGGATATTTGTGTCAAACAAATGTGCAATGCAAGGCAGATGGATGTGTACTGGGTTTGGTAGTAATGAAATCAAGCACTGAACTGTTTTGCACATATGACAGAGCCATCTTACATAGTACAGATTCTGAATATCCTTGCCTTGCATCAGCAATGTGCTGGAGCGCAGATCGTCATCTGCGGTGGGCCTGATGCAAGCAACAAGTTTGATTTGTGCATGCAGACAAGTGAAGCCATAGTAAAATCATGCTGGTGAAGAATGCTGTGCAGGACTGGACATCAATGACTTTATCTTTAGATCACAGCTGATTTGTGCAGACATTCCGAATGAAGTATAGGTGATTCCCAATCGGTGGGGCTGATACAAGTAGAGCAGCACCTGGCATCATGTTGATTCAGTTCCTAGCCACTCACATGCAGATCCTGAAACCTGCATGCTTGTAATGCCAACATGTGTCTCACAAATGCTCTGCGCAGCTCATGCTCTTATTGACCAGATTAGTTGCACATAAGTGGACAAAGAACCTGTAGGAAGCAATGCCCATTTGCATTGACTGCTTGCAGCTGGTGGCCGTTTGCTTGGACCCATTGTTACAAAGTTTACGTCCTCACAGCATATTTGAAACAGCTTGCAAACTCAGAGAATCACATGAGTGAGTACACTGAGGGTACCAACATTACTGCAATACGGGCTTTTCTGACCATACATTCACTTCACCCTAGGGACCCCCACAACATTGCCAGCATTACTCAAGCTAGACATCTTCCCTCTGTTGCCCAAACCTCTGGTGTTGCCCTTTGAACGCTGCTTCAGGTCATCCTGACACAAGTGTCATTTGATTTGCTCATGTTCCTCTCACCCTCCTGCCAGTCCTCCTTCATAACCACCGTCAGGGGGACCATCTGCACTGCATGAACATGCTTGCGGCGTCTTTCATGTTGAATGCATCTCCAGACGAGAGGTGTGATGTATATCAGAGCTGCTAGCTCCTGCAGCTATGTGGCCGAGCCTGGTCCAATAGGGGGAGGCCGTCATTTGGGTCAACGCTGATTGATTATAACCCCGAAGACTGGAGGGTTTCGACCTTTCATCTTGTCATCTTGCCTGTCCTCCTGGCGTGCGTCGGTGTCCACACCTGGCAGGACTAGAACAATCTGTGACATGGCAAAGCAGTCTTACATTATTCATTCATTCATTCATTCATTCATGGATTTTACAGTCGTTGGGGCCAGCTAGCCCATTTGACTAAGTTGCGGTTCTTCATCAGAAAACGAGACAGACAAGAAAGTGACATAGACAAACAAAAAGATCATCGTCAGGAAACTGTCAAAATAAAATAAAAGCTTTCACTGTGTGTGGAGAGAAGTCAAATGTGCAACAATTATGCCTTGAAGAACATCTATGCTCTTCTTCTTCGTCTATGCCCCAAGTTTCGATCTGGCAGTTTGTGATCTGCACTTCCGCGTAGCCGCTGTCATATCGTCATGGCACTGGAGACGTTGAAACGCACGCGAGTCGACGAAGACGATGATATCACAAACGGCTCGGCCGATGAGCAGGATAAGTAAGTGCTCGTAGCATGTTTGTTGCAGCGTAACACGAGCTGCTCGTGCACAAACAGTGAACACGCCTATCAACGTGGATTGACCATGAGATGTTTTTGCAGCTATGAAGAATACATTCCTGTGAAGAAGAGACGAGCTTTGCAGCAACAAGCACGCCTTGTTTTGTTGAACAAGGTATATGCCGTTCGTGTGTGAGCTGTATGAGCCAGCATTGCAATTGCATCGGCAATATCCTTCTCCCTCTGTTTTGCATTGCTACTGTCACCCACTTAACTTGATGTTACAGGTCCCACGCTCAGACCTTGCAGCAAAGACTGGCACAACAGTCCTGAGCGACACAGGACAGACAGCAGAGCCACTCACTGCTGCAGATGAGCAAATGGACGTGCCTGTCAAGACCAGCTTGCTAGCAGCTACAGCCCAGGCTCGCAAGGGTGCACCAAAAGAGACCGAAGACCAGAAGCGACTCAAGGAGGAGCAGGAAATGCTGCACAATATCACCAACAGAACAGCTCTGAAGACCTTTGCGGAGCTTGCAGCGGTAGGTTCATTGTAGCAGCAAGTGACTGCGGAATGTATGCCAGTTGATGTTCATTCACTCATCAGCATTGCTTACAGGTTGAGAGCGCTAGTTGACTGGAACTCAGCTGTGTCTGTGGCTTTACAGGGTGTACAGTATACACAGAGCATGCCAACTGGCTGGAAGCCGCCTGTCCACATTAGGCATGCAACAGAAGATGAGCACCAGGAAGTACGGGACAAATATCACATCATTACTGAGGGTCCTAACCTTCTACCACCCATTCTCGCCTTTAAGGACATGAGACTGCCACATCCCATTTTGAAGCAGCTAGAGAGCAAAGGCATCAAGCGGCCAACCCCAATCCAGATACAGGGCCTGCCAATCATCCTGGCAGGGCGTGACATGATTGGAGTAGCCTTCACAGGGTCTGGGAAGACTCTGGTGTTTGCGCTGCCAATGATCATGCTTGCTCTTCAGGAGGAGGTTCGCATGTCTCTTGAAAGAGGTGAGGCTCACAGCTGGTTCCCTAAGCCTCATGCACCATTGCTGAACTCTTGTCACACCATTGCTGAACTCTGGTCGTACACACAGCAGCTCTCGCCTGCCCTCACTGCACCCATTTGAACCACCAAGCTACCTGACTCAGTCCTGTCACAGACACAACAGAGGCTTTGTGAGGATGCATTTGTGAGACACTGTTGGTTTTTACAGGGGAGGGTCCTTGTGGGCTCATCATCTGTCCCAGTCGAGAGTTGGCGCGGCAGACATATGAAGTGATTTTGGGATACACATCTCAGCTGGCAGCTGCTGGGCAACCTCAGCTGCATACTCTACTGTGCATAGGGGGCATTGACATGAAGGAACAGACTGACAAGTTCAAACATGCAGGTGTGTTTGCATGTCCATCATCTCAGCAGCTAGCACTGTCGGCCTGTCCTCTGCATCCCACAATCTCTGTTGCTTGTCAATCTGGTGCAAGCATGTGTGCTTTTGCAACGCTGCATCAAGTTTTCAGTGCCATCCTGGTATAATGCAAATGGTTGATTGCAAATTGCCCATAACCCCAACAAGCACTCTGGGAATGAGTTGGTTTCAGACTGTGATGTTGCTGTGCACACAAGCCAATTTGTCAAGACATCTTGACAAGCCAAACAGCTGACAATAAACTACATGTCTGTTTGTCAAGGACTGGCACCACCTTGCCCTGCATTTCATGTGGGCAGCATTCACAATTCTACATATGTTCTACAGGCATTCACATGGTGGTAGCTACCCCTGGGCGTCTGAAAGACATGCTGTCCAAGAAGCGCATGAATTTGGACCTGTGCAGATACTTATGTCTGGATGAAGCAGATCGCATGGTGGACATGGGGTTTGAGGAAGATATCAGGTCCATTTTGTCCTTTTTCAAGGTATGCTGCTGTTTGCCTCAAGATTCTTCTCTTGCGCTGTTTCATTAGTTGGAGTGTCAATATTGACCTTCAGTCAAGTGTTTATATATATGTCAGGAGGCTTGTTGTGAGATTGCTACTTCATGTGACACAAGTATATAACTTGTTGTGAAGGCACAGCTGCAGCACGTGGAACGACAAGTTGAATTTTTGTCAAGTGTTCCAAGATTTGTCATGCAGCAGTTTTGTGTGGGGCTACAATCCCATGACACAAAGTGTGATGCCTGGTTGTGAAGGCCCAGCGGCAGACCCTGATGTTTTCAGCCACCATGCCTGTCAAGATCAAGGCCTTTGCCGAGAGCGCCCTGGTGGACCCTATCACTGTCAACGTTGGCCGTGCAGGAGCTGCCAATTTGGATGTCATCCAGGTGGGTTGGCCTGCTCTGCCATGTAGCATTGGTTGGAACTCCACATCTGTTGGAAGCTTGTTGGGTCCATTGGCATGAAGGCATCGAGAACACAGCCTCTTTTGCTTTTGTGCACACTTCACTGTTTGCTCATGTTGTGGGAGTGACAGTGCGTGATGTACATCATCTTCAGCCTTGCAAAGTTGCATCAGCACCAGTGCATTATGTGTAAGTATCAATGGCAAAACTTGGCATGACATGTCCTGGCCTCTGCAGGAAGTGGAATATGTGAAGCAGGAAGCCAAGCTCGTGTACCTGCTGGAGTGCCTACAGAAGACAGCACCTCCTGTGCTGGTCTTTGCAGAGAAGACCAAGGATGTGGATGACGTGCATGAGTACTTGCTGGTGAAGGGCGTGGAGGCTGTGGCAGTGCACGGCGGCAAAGACCAGGAGGACCGTAACCTGGCTATTGATGGTTTCAAAGCTGGCCGCAAGGATGTGCTAGTTGCCACGGATGTTGCCTCCAAGGGTCTTGACTTTCCTGACATCCAGCATGTCATCAACTTTGACATGCCAGAGGAGATTGAGAACTACGTTCACAGGTGAGTGTTAGGTCTGAGGCATGTGGCAAGATGTACTGCTATGAGTTGCAACATAAACGCTTGGTGTTTGCACATTCTTTTGTGCTTGTGCAACAACAACGTAGCAATATTTTCTGGCCTGTGTCTGGACTGTTGCAGTGGCAGGTGTGTTGTGACTGGTATCACTGCTGGCAGCGTGGCAATCAGTCATGTTCAGTGCTGCAATCTGCATGCATATGTCAGCAGAGACAAAAAGTGTACCCTCATTCTCGTTCTGCAGGATTGGGCGTACAGGCAGATGTGGAAAGACAGGCATTGCAACCACGTTCATCAACAAAAATCAGAGCGAATCTATTCTACTAGATCTGAAGCATTTGCTGAAGGAGGCAAAGCAGCGAATACCACCAGTGCTGACTGCCCTTGAGGACCCATATGAGAACATGGAGAAGCTGGCTGCTGCCAGTGGCCAGAAGGGCTGTATCTACTGTGGCGGGCTGGGTCACCGAATAGGAGACTGCCCTAAGTTGGCCTCACAAAATAGGGAGACACAGCGCAAGAGCAAAGACCACTTTGGTGCAAAGGGTGGCATGGGCGCTGAGATGTGATTCTGTGTCTGTCTGCTGTCCGTTTGTATCATTGCTTGGTCCACAGTCGCGCTGTACTATGACATAGTAACTATGTGTCCTGTTGTGTCACGCATGTTGCGCGGTGCTTGTTGAAATTGATTGCAGGTTTTCTTTATATTTGATGTCTCTCCATACTCTCAGTGTGTATACTGTTGTTTTTGGCATACCTAGCAGTGATAGTTATTACATCTGTCATAGTACTACTATACTCTGTCGCGCTGTTGCACAGCTGCACATTGACAGCAGCATGCTTTGTTTCTGTATTCTGATATGGTGTTGACCTCCAATATGATAAGCGCCTGGCCTGACAGGCTGTCAGTGTTTAATGGTACATTACGCTTCCTCAGCTGATGATCTCCTTCGCACACGTGTCCTGCATACCTCTGTGCCTGACTGGCGTGCCACTTGCATGTCACGGGACACGCCTACACACGTGACCATCAACGTGCGTACATGCGACAGGTCCCGTTCATCCCCCAAAGCAAGCTGTTGTGATTGTTTGCAAAGCGTAATTTTTAACATCTGCCTCTTGTCTGATTAACGTGCTTGCTTTGCCCAGACCCCCGCGAGGCGTTTGTTCAACCAATTGTTAGCTGTTGTCTCTGGGCTGAGACAGCTTTGGTTGTCCTGCGTACAGTCCCGAGATGAGCTACGCGTAAGCGTACCCTGTTTGACGCTGTACATTCCAACATTGTTTGGTCATTAACCTGACCGGTATGCGTGTGCAGGTATTTGTTCAAGTATATCATCATCGGTGATACAGGTGAGATCTACTGCCCGCAACAGCCCCGCAAGAATGGTGGTAGACGTTCGCTCATAATTCGCTGGTTTCAGCATATTCATCAGCAAGCTTGTCTGCAGGGGTTGGCAAGTCATGCCTGCTGCTACAGTTCACAGATAAAAGATTTCAGCCTGTACATGACCTCACTATTGGTGTCGAATTTGGGGCCAGAATGATCAACATAGATAGCAAACAGATCAAGCTTCAAATATGGGATACGGTGGGTGTCATAACGGTGGTTCTTCCTGTATGGAGCTGACACTGCTTGCAAAATTGATCTGACAGATATGTTGATATGCTTGAGCTCAGGCAGGCCAAGAGTCTTTCAGATCCATCACCCGGTCGTATTACAGGGGCGCTGCAGGAGCACTCCTGGTGTACGACATCACCAGGTGTGCTCAGCATTGGCAAGGCTGTCTCTGCAACCCCTGCCCTGTCATCAAATGCTCATCATATTGTCAGTGCAGGAGGGAAACATTCAATCACCTGGCAAGCTGGCTGGAGGATGCAAGGCAACATGCCAATCCAAACATGACCATCATGTTGATTGGAAACAAGAGCGATCTAACCGTAAGTCTCAAGAGGTCATGCAGCGCACCCACAACATCTGTGCGTAGGCTTGTAGGTGTTTGCATTCTACATTGTTCTTGACTTCTAATGTGACTGCCACGGCTATCCATAGATCTACTGTGCACCTAGTGCCATTGACAAACTTCATTGTTGACTGTTTATGGGCTTTTACAGCACAGGAGGGCCGTCAGCACAGAAGAGGGCGAGCAATTTGCTAAAGAGCATGGGCTTGTTTTCTTGGAAACCTCAGCCAAGACTGCTCACAATGTTGAAGATGCCTTCATCAACACTGCACGCAAAATCTATGAGAAGATTGACACTGGGGTGTTTGATGTTTCCAACGAGGTGATCTGCCAACACGGCTTTGTAATGCCTCAAAAAGTTTGCTGACCTTCGAAAAGTAGCAGAAACTAGCAGGCAATGCATTCATATCTGCATCAGTTTGTTGCTGCAGCAGTGATGCCTGCTTTTGGTTCCCTGTGTTTACTGATTGCATGGTGTGCACCTGCAGTCATATGGCATCAAGGTTGGGTATGGCGGAGGTGGTGCAGCAGGACAGACAGTTAGACCTGGCGAGCCTGCTGCCCCCAAATCAAGCGGATGCTGCTCATAGTCCCCATGTACATAAGGTGTTGCAGTTGTTTCGTTAGCCAGTTCACGCGCCTTTTGTCCAGTGTCACAAACAATTTACCACATCGTTCAATTAGTTCTTGAAGACCTGCAGTCTCTACAAACTTTTTCATGTGGCATCTGTACATTTCAAAGGCATTTGAAGGTGTGCAATATCGGACCAGCTTTGTTGCTTCTTGAGCACAACAGCTTTTCATGATGTACAGACTTGACGACTGGGACTGTGCAGTTATATGCTAGTAGACGTTTCTTATTGGGTCTGCCTTGGGTGCAGCTTGGCACCATCATGATGTAAATTTAGAACATAGCAATGTGTCGTCACATTTTGGTTTGTTTGTATGTTGGATTGCTCTTGCTTTACTGACCTGGAGATGAGGACCAGCAATGACCCATGTAATAAACTGTGAGTAAAACTAGTGTGCATGCATTGATGAAGACATTGCCAGAGCTAAGGGTCATGCTTGCACACCGATGTGTTGAAATCGCAATGAAGAAAGTATCAATATTGGTGTACTTTCTAATAAAATGCCACCGAAATCTTTATACCTGATGCAAGAGGGTCAGTTTCAGAACCACTAATTCTCAAATCACAAATAATTCACCCTGTGACGAGACCACGCAGCAAGCACACAGTTGCTTGCTGCACTCATTTATTGTGACATTCGATGTTGCACTCAACAACAAATGTGGACCTGACACAGCGAGTGCATATGATCACGCAGCAACGACATTGCTGTGCCCATTGGTAGTGACCCCAGCAGCCTCAAAACCTTCTCGTGCCGCTTGCTTTGCCTTCTCAAAGCCCTCTGCCCCGTCAGCCTCTCTCAAAGATCCCAGCTCACGAGGAGCACTGGTCTGTACAATGGTTGACTTGGAGTATGACGAGTGATCCTGCTCGCTGGTTAGCTGCTCCTTGATCCAGAAGTACGTCATTTTCAAGCCATCTGCCAGCTTGACAGTTGGCTCCCAGCCCAACTGCTTCAGTATCAGGGCATTGTCTGAATTCCTACCCCGAACACCTTCTGGACCTGGGATATGCCTGCACGTCAAGAACATTTCAGATTTGGGAGGCTGCAAGTACTTGCCATACATGTACAAAAGCCTTGACATTTGCCAGGCTCTGCATCAGATGAAGCTATACTATCACCACGGGAGCTGAGCTTTAAAGTGGAATGCTTGCAACAGTGAGCAGAGATTACCTTCCACACATTATGCACAATGGTAACACAAAGAGACCACACATGCTTGCTAAAAGTTTGTTTTGCTGTGTTACCCCACCTGATGGGTAGCTTCTTGCTGTCAAATTGACAAATAGTCTCCATCATTCCGTTCATGCTGACCATTTCACTGCTGCCAAGGTTTAGAGGCTCCTTGAAGTCTGATTTGGTAATGCGAAGGATGCCCTCCACACAATCATCAATGTAGGTGAAACTCCTTGTTTGCTTGCCATCACCCCACATCTCAATATCTTTGGTAGAAGTCAACGCTTTGCGGCAAAAGGCAGCAGGAGCCTTCTCCCGACCTCCCTTCCATGTGCCATAAGGTCCATAGATGTTGTGAAACCTGCAAATGGACAAAGTGTCATGACATGGTGACTTTGCTGGATGACAAAACAGTAAGTGCTTACAACAAGATAGGCATTTGGCGTTTACTGACATTGACCAAAGATTGCTGCAGCACGCTGCAGTCAGGCTTTTGACCAAGAGAGCATATACCTAGCAATGCGGCACTCAATGCCAAAGTCAGTGTCATAATGCTTGGCTAGCTCTTCTGAAGCCAATTTCTCCAAGCCATACGCATCTTGCGGCTGCAAGCAGTATCAATCAGCATCAGGTTATGACAGCTTCATGAACACATCACCAACAGGGCTCTCACAAGATAACAGGAATGTGGTGCGCATGACAGAATACTGCTGTTCCAGTATATGCAGAGGCATTTGCCAAAACAGGCATATGCACAAAAACTCGTACCTGTGCAGGCCATGCATGCTCTTCCTTTAGCCCACCGCCTTCGATTTCTGTCTGCAGCTGTCGACCCTCAGGATATATACATGCGCTTGAGGCATAGAAGAATCTATAATTGCACCAAAAATTCTTCAGTGCTGGACTCAGCTTTGAGCAGATATCTTATAGCTTGTCAGCTGTCATTTGTGCACTCACCTCTTCACATCCAACACACGAGCAGCCTCCAGCATATTGAAGGATATCATGGTGTTGTTGTACATAATGACTGAATGGTTGGATTGGATGAAGCCCATGCCACCCATGTCTGCTGCCAAGTTGAAAATATGCTCACAGCCAGTGATGACCTTTTTGCAGTTGTCATAGACACGCAGGTCAACCAGGTGGAACTCGTCGCAGAACATTTCCTCCTGCAAAAATATCACGGGTTCTGTTCGCTAGTAAGTCAAAGCAGTCCTCTGTCCATCAGTGATCGAACAGCAGTTTAGACGAAAGGTGGCAGATACGTACCGGCATATGCTCATTTCGCTTCCAGTCACAGCCAATGATGTAGTGCCCCTCGGATTTCAACCGCTTTGCTAGGTGAGATGCGATGAACCCACCGGCCCCTGTCACGCAGATCTTTAGCTTTTTCTCAGGCCAATACGGCTGAAAGTCATACTTGCTCAACTTGGATACTTCGTAAAACTCT
>JAABUK010012269.1_pt1 | contig 10944 bp, 8 predicted proteins | sample 5559141 | NCBI WGS metagenome assembly JAABUK01 (sample SAMN10711869, study PRJNA513367) | rock metagenome | isolation source: Antarctica rocks | place: Antarctica: Victoria Land, Pudding Butte nord | collected 2016-01-03
TCTCGATTATGATGCACTGATTCAGACCACAAACATGGCAAGTTTCATTGGCATACACCCTGCAAACAGCCAGCGCATGGCAGATGCATCAGCTCAGCTGATGTACCAAAAAGGCTTAGGCAGTGCATACTCCAGAATGCAGCACAACTGGGAAGCAGCCACTGTCTCCAGAAGAGCAAAACATATGCAAGAATTGGACAGCTGGTTTACGCACCTGCCAGCTGCAATGGGGGAAAACCTAGCCACATGCACTCCTGCAGACCTGCTGGTGTACATGGAGAGCCATTGGCTGCCCAACCACGCCGGCACCGTGCTACCTGATGGGAGCATGATTGCCCCCAGTGGGGTCAGTGGGTGCCTGTCACATTTGTCCACTGGCTTTCTGCTCATTGGCAGAGTTGGGGACTGGGACCCCTCAAACGGCACTGGCAACCCTATTGTGTCCACTGACCTGACCCAGTACAAGAAAGGATACAGGATGCAGGCCTGGCGCTCGGGCTACCTGGAAGGGTCAGCTGTGCCAATCAACAGCAGCAAGGTCTTTCAGCTGGTGGACTACCTGGACCATGGCATGCAAAGCAGCACAGCTGGGCTAGCACAGCTGCTGGTAGAGAGGGACATCATGCTGCTGCTGCTAATGTGGGAAACACCTCTCAGTGGTAATGACATTGGCAAAGTCAGCTTCACAGACTTCTTCTTGCATGATGGCCAGCCGATATAGACACCTACAGGACAGCTGCAATGCCTATCAAGCACAATAGCAACTGGCTTCCAGCTAACTTTGAGGCCCAATGGGACCAAGACAGTCAAGTGCCAGAGGTCAGGGCCTATCCTCTGTGACTCTGACAGTCACAGAGAATAGGCAGCATTGCTTCCTTGCTAGGCTTTTCAGCTTCATCCAGCACAGATTTCCTGCTGGGCAAGTGGCAAGCACCTACCTCTTCAGCCCTCTCACTGCCAATCGCAGATGCTGCGCTGGTGCTCCCATGAGGGCAACCTCTATTGGGCACAGGCTCAAAAAGCACCTGGAGTCTGCTGGGCTGTATGCTGGTGAAAGCAATCATGGTTTTAGACGTGGCCAGATCCAGAACCTTGTGACTGCTGGGACATCACATCCACAGATTGGTGAGGCTGTGCAAATCAAAACTGCCAGTGTTTTGGAGAAACATGCTGATGTCAGCAGGCATTCCTCGTTTGCAGCGCCTGGGCAAAAGAAAGTCATGCAATGACCATTCTTCTGGGGCAATAACATCGCAAGTAGTAAGCTTGCACCAGCTGTGAGGTGTGGGTGGGTGGGATAAGTTTTACGTTCAGCTAGCAAACATGGTTGAGCAAGTGCAGCTCTAGTTGTGTATGCATGTTTGCAGAGTGACAGTCTGCGGGAGCTCTTCCTGCTTTATTGCTGTCGTTCCTAGGCGCCAAGCTTGAATCAAACTTGAATGCATATGCATGTGTCATAGTGACGCAGCATGACAGTGATTGGTGACAGAGCTGTCATGTGCTGTAGACATATTACCATTGCTTGATCACGTGTGAGGTATTCCAGAAAAGGTAGTCATCCTGTGGGCCATAAGTACAGTGGATCGTTCGCTGTTGCAGATGTAAGTTTGCTGAGGCCGTTTAAGGTCTGAAGGCAGCTGGGAAGCTCAGATTGTGAAATCATAAAACGATGCACCAGCTGGCAGCTCTTCTCCTGTGTTCGATACTAAACACCTGCTGCAAGCAGATTAGCAGCCAAGGCAGCCCGCACGCACTGTGAAAGAAGTCTTGTACTCAGTCCTGACGTATACGTACGCCTCTTGATCGGGCTTACCACTACATTTGCTGCCTTGTCGGTCATGGAAGCCCTGCCAAGTCACAAAAGCCCTTCTCGAAAATTTGGACTGTTCCCAAAAGCGCGTAAGCGGGTCCGCGCATCTGCTCGACGGTGGCTGAACATCGTGCAAAGGTAGCGCGTGACGTCTTATCCGACCGCGGCCACCAGTTCACAGGTTGTACATGGTAACATGTTCAAAGCTACCTCAACGTGGTACAGAGCGTGCTCGACTCCGTCATCGACCAGTCGCAGGACCAGTCGCGTGTGTTTAGCAATGGACTGAGAAAATCTTGCTAGGGTCGCGTACAAACCCATACTCGCAATAGATGTTCCCTCTTAGTCATGCGGCCACTTTGGACAGGTTACTGTCAAACCAAGTAGTGCTGATGAAACTTGACAGCTGGACACAGCCTCAGCTCAGACATCCATGATGATGCTTGATGACGGACCATCAAAGTCATGATGATCCAGTCAGGGATCATGCAGCGTTCAGTGATCGCGTGGGGCTTTTTTCAAAGCCTGGTATGGGCACTGTTCGCTGCATGCAAGACTCAAACAAGCACAGACACCAAGAAGACAACACAGGTGCGTATCGTTGCTCCGTTCTTACAATGTGACACAACCTAATGAAAGATAGCATTGACATGTGTCACTCCAACAAGCAGTGTGGAAAGGCTGCTTGTACAAGATGTACATGTTGCAATCAGATTACATAGATTCTATGACCAGCATAAGTGGCACATCTGGTATGCATATTTACTCAGCATGTGAAACAAGGCTGGCTTCGTTCAGCAGTTTGCAGGGTTTCATCAGCCACGAGCTAGCCTGAAAGCAGATCCATCAGGTTTTGTTGTGTCAAAAGTCATTCTTCTTTGTGTCAAAAGGCGTTTTGATTGAGACAATGCTGCTTTTGTGCAGGGCCGTATGCTGACAGGCCTGTCAACATGTGGTTCTCTCCAGACTTTGCCTGTCAAGTCATTGTGCGCATCCATGCCAAACATGACCTGGACTCCCAGGAGCATGTGGATGCAAGGGCGCATGTTATACACTGTGCTGGCTACCTGCTCTGTTACTTGCTGACCAGCCTGCCCTATTTCACGCTGGTGGACGTGTCTGACGATGATGCTGCCGCGATATGGGCTGCAGTGGCTGAGAAGCACTTGAGCTGGGTAAGCTGCACCATCTGTCCTCAGCATCTTCTTCTCCTGGGATCACTTCATGTGCGCAGCTTTGAGTGGCATGTCAGAGCGACATCAGTATGGCATTGCTCAGTCACAGCCTCATGCTTTTGCAAAGCGCCAAAAACCATCTCTGACATGGCTGGTATGCCCATCAAGTGCGAAGCAGTTGGGCAAGTGTTGGACAGAGACAAATGCTTGGTGTGCTGCTGCAGGCAGAAGCCTGCAAGGCTGAAGGTGCCAAAGCTGACAGTCACCCAATGCTGGCTGCTTTGAAAGCAGTCAGTGCTGATTGTGCCGAGTATGAGAGCATGTGCAGCCTGATCAGGCACATGTTGCACCCTGATGTCAGGCAGCGTGCCAATGTGGAGCAGGTGCTAGAGGCTGGTTTCTTTACAAATACATAGAATGTGTTGAGTGAATACAAGCAGTTGCATGTAGCCTGCATTCAGTGTGGATCCACACTGTCACAGTGACAGACGTCGAGAAGCAAGAATTGAGTTGCAGGCAACAAGTGTGTCCTGTGCCAAATGGCAAAAGGGTCTTCAGCAATATCACAGCATTGTTGAATGCTGTTCAATGCAAAGTTTGGTTGGTAGCATTGACACAAGTGTTTCCACGCCTGAAAGTTTGTATTTGGTACGGTGATGACAACTCACACCAGAGCGTGCAGAGTCTGTGAGCTTCTTCATAAAAAAGCACGTTGCCAGGTGGCAAACTAGCTGATGAACACAGCGCAATCTAATTGTGTGTAACATGACATAGAAAGCAGCACATGTGTGTGCACAGAGCCATAGATATGATGTAACAGCATTGAAACCTTCCATGCTTGACGCATAGCTCAAGGCATCCCTAACATGCCTTGACAAAATGTTATATCTGCAGATTTTGTGCATTGTGCGGACAAGTGGAAAACTCATATCCGATACCTTGTGCTGACCAAGGCAAGCTGCAGCTTGTTATTGCTGTTTTGAGCTTGCTGCAGACAGCAATCTCAACAACCAGAAGCTTTCAATTCAAAAGCATAGTAATGGTCTTTTTTGTTGATACTTTGCATGGCACCTGACATTTGGACGTCATTGTTAGCAACCTGCGGCGCCTTGATGTATCAGCTTCAAGATGAAAGTAACAGCTTGGGTAGCAAGACACAGAGCTGCTGATGTTACACGAAGGTCTGAGACAGCCACGGGCACAACTGCGCTTGATGGTGTCCAGCAGATATTGTCTAGTCAGGTGCAGCACCTGATGCAGATCATGAGCATCATGCACTGTCAAAGTTGTCACCAAAGTGTCACTGCTACACAAGACACTGCCACACAAGACTTCTTTCCAGACAGCGTGAATACAGATCGATCTCTGATGTCAGCAGCGTAGCAGCAAAGCCCCACCAGTCACTTGCATCTGATGAATGATTCAGACCGTCAGTAATGACTACACTGTGATTGATAAGGTGCAGGTCATGCACTGCAGGTTATATCAAAATCCGTTGATGCACTTGTCAAAAGCGTTTGCCTGTGAATGCAGGCAGGTCACATGCATGCTGTGGCTCAATGGCACGGCAGTGTGCTGGCTTGAAAATATAAAAAGGTGGACTGATCAGCATCAATAACTGATCAGCCTAGAGTTGCTGCTGCCTGAACCAGGAGACTAATCTTTTGGCCGTTTGCAAAAAGCCTGCATTCCGAAGATGTGCCCTGTCGGCTACGCCATGAGTTTGCGCTAGTCGTCCTAACCAAAGGGGTCAGGAACACAAAACAGTATTTTTGTTTTCTGCTGCAGAAATACGATTTCATTTTGCCCCACCACAGTTCAGAACAGCTGCTAGTCGAGTCAACGGTAAGCGCAAGTGAAAGACGCGAGCTGCTGACGACTACCGAAGCACAAACATGTGGGCAGTGCAAAGGCATAGTGCGCCGGCCACAGCAGAACATATAACCTTACAACATCTGTTTGATCCGTCACAGTAGTCCCGATCCCGCTAGCGTCGTGCACGATCCGCTTTCCATTTCCACATCTGAATTGATCCAGCGCCACCTGATTTAGTTGGCACGTTGACACATCAGCGATGGTCGCTTGTTTAACCAAGAGTCTAAGAGCAAGGCAGTAGAAAGAGTTGTGCTACACCTTCCAGACAGAGCTGAAGAGTCATGCGCCCATGCTACCTGCAGCACACGTACGTCAAAATCTGACTGTTCAGGAGTAGCAAATCATCATAGAAACCTGGTGGCATCCACTGCAGTGGTTTGCAGGAGAGTTGGCAGGTTACAAGCATGTGCTCCAGCCTCGAGAAAGCTTGCTCACGTGAAGCCTGCGGTGGGCCTGCGAGAATTGCGTGGCACACCATGCACACAGCAAAGGCACGGTCACCACAATCAGGGCTGCCAGGCCAACATCTATTCCAGCTCACAGCCTGTGAGTATTCAACTAGGGAGCATGATGGCTTGCCTAGCAGTGCATCATCAGCCTTTGGTTCCAAGCCAATGCATGAAACTAGGGTGCTTCTGTAGATGAAGACCAACAAGTCATAATTCACAGAAGCTACGTATGGCATGTTACTCACGAGCGCGCATTTTGCTGTGCACATTCTAGCAAGGCGCACATGGAGATCCCACAGAGTTGATCCCACAGAGTCAGTCTTCAGCAACTTTCAACTAACAATTGCATGCGTATTGGCGCCATTGCAGGAGCGGCATGAGCAAGACCATGCCAAAGCCACTCAGCTCCTAGGTCTAGGCTTGCCTCGGCGCCTCCCAAAACTGCAAGGTGCACCTGATGCCCAGCAAGGCTTTGCTGGCAACCTGTCAGGCCTGGCTGCTGGGTCATTGTCAGCTATCAAACACCAGACAGGTCAGCCAGGATGAAGTTTGGCGCCCTTGTGATGACGTCCTTGGCCATTGCTAGCGTGTGTACCCCATTATCATGAGTAGGATTGGACTTCGACAGCGCAGGAATGCTTTTCGCTGTTGCTGCAAACCACTGGTGTGGATTTTGGCGGTCTCGATACTGTCCACACCGTCTGTGCGTGATGTGTGTAGGCGAGCAAATATTGCAGTTGAGTTCGGGGTCGCGGCAGCTTAACCCATTCACAGAGGTGGTGTGGGTGCGTGGACCCCGGCGATGGCTGGGGCTGCGTAAAGGGCGGTACATGAGGGTGGAGCAACCTGCCCCCTGGCTCTTGGGTATCCCCTTACCCCTCTTTCACCTGGCCCCCTCCTTAGGCCTAGGTGCATCATGACTGCTATCAATGATGCTGTATGCTATGTCTCATACTCAGAACTCATGCTCATCGCATAGACTGATCTTCTGCTTGACCTTCTTGTGCTTGTTTCTGTTGTCCTTAAGCTCTGCTTGTATATTCAATGAGTTAGTCATATGGAATCACCTTGTAAAGACGAGCTTCTGTCAGATGTGAATTCAGCAGTGTGTTTTTCTGCTCAATGGCCTTTACCCCGTAGCGCAGCCTGGTAAAATAAAGCACTATGAGGAAGTTGTCTTGTTAATGTATGCCATCGGCACACTGTTGCCTGGCCAGCATTGATGGGACTCAACACCATGCCATCACCTATGGCAGCTGTCTCATGCATGCATGTCTGCAGAGGTGCAACAGTGCTTATCACAGCTCCAGCAGCACATGGCTGGAGTGCCACGGCGCCTGTCAGAAGTGCCAGAGCAGCTGTCAAAGGCTCCGCAGCATTTGCTGGATATGAGGCACCACATCACAGTCCCCAACCTGCTCGTTGCAGCAGCTGTGATTGCAGCTCTTCTGCTCATCGTCCTACTGATGCGAAAAACACTTTGGCAGGTAAATGTTCTGCTGCTGCTGCTGCGCTGCGCTGCTAGTTTTGAAGTCGCGGTGCCACTTTGATTGTCTTCTGACACATTGCAGGCTGCTTCTAGTCATGAAGTAGCTGTGCAAGCTTGCTTGTCTTCTGGCATGTTGCGTGTCAGCTGCTCGTCAGTCACGCGCCTGTACTCCAAACCTGTGTGACCTGCAGCTCATATAGATCTTGCTGTACCACACGTCATGTGCTCCAAGGTTTATGCTATTGCTATCTTTGTTAGCAGACAGTGGCCTGAATCCTGTTTGCAACCATGCTCCTGTCATACCTTGGGAATCAGCATGCCCCATGTACAAAATGTATCTGAACTATGACTCCTAGTCTCTACATGATGCTCAGCTGTGCTGTGTAGACAATAAGGATGATCTGGCACCTGCACATCACACGGCATCCTGTCGTCTGAAAGAAAAGGAAAGAACAGACTATGCCTTTTGGCGTCAACGTAATGAGAAGCCAAGTATTATATTGGACTGCCCAGCGTTTCTGTTGTCGCATTCTATTGTCTGAACATTTGCCAGGAGGCTGTAAATTCATTGCATCTTGTTTGCAGAGAGGGAAGCAAGCAGCGCCTCAGGAGGACCCAGAGCTGCTGGCCAGGAAAGCTGCCAGCCTGGACATGCAGCGCAACAGGTTCAGGAGAGCTTTAGGAGGAGAGGAAGATGAAGCACCGCCTGATATGCCCATTTCGGTGCGCTGCACTTCTGCTTCTGGAAGCATCTTGACTTGTCTGCGCTTGTTTTGAGACCAGTGCTGAATATGCGCACAGCTGTTGGGCTGCAGATTGAGCTGTGATGTTGGCTGGCACGACACCTGAAGCATATAGACAGCCAGATTGTCTAATGCTGCCAGCCACTAAACATCAGCTTTTGGTATATTTACAGATCTGCCTTGTCTGCTCTGCAAAGCCATCTGTTTGCACAATGTTTGCCTGTACATGCTGATCTGACTGTACTCACTGTTCTGCTACATGCAAAATGCGGCAATATTTACTGATGCTGGGGCGCTTGAGCAGTTTTGCTGTTGTCTTGACTGCACTCAGGCAATCTTGTTCTGTGGCACAGGTTGCCAGCACATCAGCAAGCACATCTCCAACCTTGAATGTGGACCAGTCTGTGACCGACAAGGATGACTTTGCAGCCTGGGATGATGACACCCAGAAGCAGTGGAAGCGCTTCATGAAAGGCTCACGCTCTCAAGAGGTATGCTGTTTTATGCTGCTGTTGTGGCTCCAAAGCACCTGCATGGCTGAGTTCCCAACCAGACGTGGCGCATCCGATATCCTGTGGGACTGTATAGACCTGACTTGAGGGGAAGACATGCTTCCCAGTAACAACTGAATGAAGAAGGGATTGATTGAATGAATGAATCTACAAACGAGTGAGTGAGTGAATGAATGAAGGGAACGTGCTGCTTGAACAGCACAAGACAATGTTGCCTCTGTGCACACCCTGCAAATTGTCTTCTACCAAATCAGGTGCATGTACCAGAGTGTTGCATGTGCAAGTCTGTCAGTCCTGTTCTTTACAGCCTCCTTTCTCCTGGGCATTGGCTTGAGTCAGGTTGGAGCAATGGGCATCTGTGACTTGATTTGCTGTTATGAATGCAGCATGTATACCATGACTACTGAAAAAAGCCCTCGTACATTTTGACGGCATGCTGCAGATTGATGAAGAGCAATGGTGGGACATTGACAGAGAAGAGCTCCCACCAGACCGTCAAGTCTACCAAGACTTCAACTGACAGTCCTCCTGATGTCATGCGCAAATATCAATACCATCTGCAGCACATAAGCTGACAACATCAGCTTCCTACAAGCTGTACACAATGTGTCATGGATCTTTCACCCAGATTGAACTGCGTTGCTGCCAATGCGGTCAATCTGCCACGCTGGCAATCTGACATTTCTGAGACACTGCTGGTTGACATAACTGCAAAACTGACATTCTTTCCACGAACTTGTACCACTTGGAGTTCACGACCAAGTGACATGTACATGTACAATCACATGTATAACCACACGTAGTATAGTAATTCAGTAATACTTTAGGAGTAACACTTTGGGAGCTTTGACTTTTGCATGCTGTGTCATTCGTAATATTGGTAAAGCAAGTCGAACAAGTGTTGAGAAATTGAAAGTGACTCTTGCACGCACGATCACGTCATGCTGCTGACTAGGCAAATTTTAGTTTTCAGCAAAATGCATAGCTATATATTTGCGTATCTGACCACTGACCATAGGGTATTTTCTAGTGATTTTCAGGCTTATGTAAGAAAAGTAGGGTTGGCAGGATAAACGGAATCCAAAATTGCATGGATAAACGGCCCTTTTAGTAAGGGGCTGTTTCAATGATTCTCAAATGTGCCCCGTCTGTCATGACTAATCAGTAGGTGTATGTGTGTGAGAAGCCTCCCAATTCCCCTCCCAAATCACCCAGGTAACCAGGTTTTCAGGCCCAATTCACAACCCAGTACTTTATGTAGTACTTATACCCTTAGTTACTTAGTTACACTTTTTTTGAAATCCTAAAATAATACAGAGTTTTCATAAAAGAAAGGATTTCTGGAAGGATTCTCCGGTGCGTGTAACCAGGGAACTTCCGGGCTGGGGGGGCACACACACACCCCCCCCTGCTTAAATGTTGGGGTAGGGTGTGGTCTTCCACACCCTGGACCCCAAACCCTATAGGGTATGACTAAACTCTATCAGAATCCAGAACACACAGAATCTTTTTCTGCAGCTTCAGACCCACAGACCTCTGTACGCAGATAACTCTTCTTCTGTGTGCAGTGGCTACAGGACTCTGGAGCAGAGTTTACTGATGTCTGAGCCTGAGTTGCAGAACGTCTGAGTCAGAAGCTGCAGTACTCTAGGCCACATGCTACAGAGTCTGGGCCAGATTCCTGTAGAATCAGTCACAGAGATTATCTACATTATGTAAGAGTTGGCTTAAGGTGACATAACTCTACTTTTTTCTGTACACAGAGTACTGTAGCTCTGTAGAACCCTGACAAAACGCTGTATTTTCTGTAAATAATGGCCGTCATGTGAACAGCACACTGACCAGCAAGCAAAGCAAACAGGGTAAGCCTGGTCCCAATGCACAGATCGGTACACAGCGTTGATCACTGTGGTCTTGATGGTTCTGCGCAGAACGTCCGCTTCATATGCAAATGCATCCCTGTGGCAAATTTGAGTAAATGCATCCACTGCTACCTAACAGGATGGTAGTGCAGTGTGTGTTGTGCTGTGTGAAAATGGTCCAGATGACTGAAAGGTCAGCATCTTGGCTGCATAAGATGTTGCTCTCCAGGATGAGCCAATTTGCTGATGTCTGATAGTCAGTGGTGCTTCTTGCTCCTTCAAGCTAAGCTGTGGACAGCTCAGTGCTTAAGTGGGGAGGAGTTGTAGCGTCCGTGGCAATGTCATGCTGGTCTTACGGTGCAAGACCATGACGAGAAGATGTCTTACTGTGGACACAGCCTGACTGAGATATGTCTGATGTGTCACCTGACGTGATGCTCCAGATTCCTGGAATCTGGAGCAGCCAGGAACGAAGTCCCTGCTGTGAACTGTTGAAAAATCAATCATGTTGCTCACACGGCCTTACTTGCTGGAATACTGCTAGACGTCACACGTCGCGCATGGAGGTGTTCCTCACGCCAGTGGCAAACTCAGTGTCATCCACCATTATGGACCACCACCAAACCCTGCTTCAGACATGACTGACAGCAGTCAGGCTCAACAGTTCTTGGCGCCTCCCTCTAAATCTGCTTGCTCATGAGCTCAAGCTTGCGTCATGCGCGGTGCAGCTTCCCCCACTTTGCTTCTACGCAAAGGCAGTAGATAGAGCCTGGCATCAAATGCAGTGATGTGCTGCACAACAAGAGAGGAAACAAAGCTGAGTTGTTCCCCAAGATTCAGAGCACCAGGCAATACACACAAACAGACGCAGCCACACAGACAAGCAGCAGGGCAGCAAGCAGGCAAGCCTGAAAGACAACCACACACACAGGTGCAGACAAGCAGCATGACAGCGAGAAGATACACAGGTAGATGGCAGGAGGCAGGGGGCGCATCCTGTAACGTCCGGCATTACAATGTGCCGTATGT
>JAABUK010012270.1_pt1 | contig 10944 bp, 17 predicted proteins | sample 5559141 | NCBI WGS metagenome assembly JAABUK01 (sample SAMN10711869, study PRJNA513367) | rock metagenome | isolation source: Antarctica rocks | place: Antarctica: Victoria Land, Pudding Butte nord | collected 2016-01-03
AAGTCATTGAAGTCATTTCGTAGTATACCCCCTTGTCTTAGTCTTTGCATCGATAGCGCTACCCGACCAGTGCCTACTTCGGCTACGTTCTCATACGTCCCCGACAGTACCTTTGACGCTGAACCCTCTTTGCCTATCAATCGCCACCTTCGGCCACGATCGCCAGTCGTAGGAGTTGGACGTCGGGCCTTATCACTGGTCGGCGTAGCACCCTGACAGTAACGACAGTGACTTTTAGTGACTTTTACAATCTCGAATCGCTGCTTCTCCCCGACTCTCAAGTCCATCCCTTTTATACACCGTCTTCCAGGCCTATCTTCGGTGATGGCGGCGATGTTCGGGTGTTCGGCGATGTTATGGCGATGTTATGGCGGTGTTCGGCGATGTTATGGCGGTGTTCATGGCGATGTTATGGCGGTGTTATGGCGGTGTTCGGCAATGTTATGGCGGTGTTATGGCGGTGTTCGGATGTTATGGCGGTGTTCGGCGAGATTATGGCGGTGTTCGGCGATGTTCGGCGAGATTATGGCGGGACCTGGATGACGCCCTGAAGGACGAGCTCTAGTGGGAGGGCCCTCCGCCGGATGACCCTCCGAGCTTCGATTCACGATCGTGACACACCCCGTTTCGGAGTACAATGCCGGAGATACTGGTTGCTTATTGTCGGCGATGTTCGTCGATATTATCCGAGCTTCAATTCTATGCCAAATAGTTCTCACACTGAAGGGAAGGAACAATCTTTATCACTCCTTTCATAGACACCCTCCTGTATGAGGATGACTAGGCAATGATGGCTTCTGACATAACATATATAAGAGACGTGCAAATGCAACAGCTCTTCCCTAGTCATTTGGTTTCTTTGGTCAATTCTACAGACAGCCGATCTACCTCATTGGATTCAGTCAGCTTGCAGAACAAAAGCAGAGACAATAGAGCAAGGCCGCCATCATCATGAGAAGGGGAACTTATGACACTACTGGTGTCCCAAAGCCAAAGCCACCACCAAGGCCAAGGCGTTGTGGGGAGATACAGGCAGGTACCGACATTTCCAACACCTCAGAGATCAAGAGCACAATCCCCGATCTGGTCTCAGGGACAGACAAGTCTGCAGAGCGTGATTCTGTTGTCCAAGGGATAAATAACCTTCAGATTTCTGGGACCACAGATGGGGACAATGGGACAAAGGACACACAGACGAGCTCTGTCCCCACATTGAGGAGTTCTGACACTTGAGCAAGAGGACGACTGTGATGTGTGAAAACTTGCGGCCCACCATCTTTCACCGGAGGTATGGTTGCTAGATATTTTTGTCTGGTTAAGACCATGTAATGAATGTTTGAGACTTGTATGTGTAGATGATAACACCAAAAGTATTTGTTGTGAATCTATTACTAGAAGCCGATGGCTGGCCTGATGACCGGTCAGATATCAGCGAAATCTATTCTTGCGACAACAGTCATTTTAGCTTTCCGGCGCCCAACGGAGACATCAAGTGGCCGACATGGCATACGATTGATTGACGGAACGCGATGCATACGTCTTCTACCGCTTAGAAACAAGCATCCATACTGGTCACCAGGGGAGGACGCTACCGTCACATGAGAGTATTCCATCCCCACAAGATTTCTCGCCCTAGCAAAAACTCTCGCAGTTTCGAATGATGACAATCTTGCTTCAACGAGAGCGAGGCCCATGCTGAGCATTGAGCAATTTGGCCGGAGATCTAGATAGCACTTACGGCCGCGATTGGCGCCAACGATCAGGATGTCCGACATCATGGCTATGAGGATTTTGGAACTACGAGCTATCTCGGGCACGCCGTTTACGTCTTGTACTCCATGTTTAAGGTTTGGGGATATAACACAATGTATCGGTGCCGACGCCGAGAGGTTCCCGGGCGCCATGGATCTACCAGGGGCCGTGTGCCGTAAAGCTTGTGCGTTGCCTCTGGTGCCTGCTGTTAAAGACCGTATTCGAAGAGAAGTGATTCCTACCAAACAGAAGCGTTGTAGTGGCGTAGGTCGGGGGAATTAAGTCTATCCGTCAAGACCGTCGACCAAGACTACCGAGATACCGCCGGAGGCGCTCTCTCGGGGGCGCGTTACGCATCAGGGGTTTTGTCAGGAGGCTATCTCGATCGACGTTGTGAGACCGACGTTCCAGCTCGAGGCTTGACTGTTCGAAGTTCGACTAGCAAGTCCTTCAATCGTCGACAAATTGGTTGGATGAGGAATGGGACAGGGGTTGTCCAGGTTCGAGACAAGGATTTGGAAAAGTGCAGTAAGATTCGAGGTTCGAGAAGGAAGCTGTATGCAGTGTCTCCTTCTTCTCTGTAATCGTATGCATACTGCCACTCATGGGGCAAAATGAGTGGGGTGGAGGTCATGCCACGCCTAACTCTATCTGTTTCCGGATCCCTATCATGGTATAGCCCCAGGTCTTCCTTCTATCTACTTCATCTTAGCCTCCTTGAAGTCTACAGAAGTCAGGTCACCATGCTCGCTTCAAGTAGTGGGTGAGATCTTCCATCCTTACAACCTATCAGGCAGGCACGACCTTGCTGATCTAGCTCGCCTCTCTATCTGCTCGAGGTATTTTGTGGTTTGCTGGACGATATGGAGAGGTAGAGAAGTGCCAGTGGCTGGATTGGTTGTCGTTTTGGTAGCCTTACTGCCAAGGAGGGTGTAAACCTTGACATCGAAGTCCACAGTCCCCTTGAAAGACCCTCGGAGCCGGATATCGTTCCTCCCTCCTGCCTTCGAACGAGTGTGGCTCATGCTCTGCGGTTGGATCGATGGTTGTCAAGGTGGCATGGAGGATTCGAGCCACAGAGTCATGCCTGGCCACCGTCTGCCTTGGTCTGCCAAGGCAAACCTCGTCATGTCCCAAGGAGTTCGATTTTGAGCACCATGGCAACGTCGTGAGAGGAGAGGTCGATAGAGTCCGGTAGTGGATGGCGGTGGAGACCTCGAAATCTGTCAGGCGGAGTGAGTGGTAGTAGGGGATGGTGTCGAGCCACTTCCTGCCGAGTGTAGAGGATGATTCCGCCATCAGTTTTCGTTCGGGGTCGTCCAAGGTGGTCAAGAGGTCGTTCTGTTGATCCTCCCAGAGCTCGAATTTGGGTTGGGCCAGCAGATATGCATGCTGCTAGTGTGAGAATAAAGCGATCTCTCCCTTCGGCTCTATGCATTTTGTCAATATCCAGCAGGTCATGCATGAGCCTCCCTTGACTCTGTCAAGTCTTGGCAAGTGTATCTCCGGCCTACACTATTACGCTTGGCCTTTCGAAACTGCTTTTCATAACAGGCGGATTACACCGATTGCGCTCTCAACGCTCAACGCTTGGAGCTACTGGTATGAACAAGTACCATAACGCTCTACGCTTGCGGTATCATTTACACAACTGATCAGATCATTCAATATCGATTGATGTTGATCACTGTTTACTCAACAAACTCGATTCAACCGATCTACTCAATATTCAGCTAGCATATACACCGCAATTGGTGCAATAATCTGCGATTGACAGACCAGTCAAAATCGATCTGGTTCATCCAAGGCTTACTCCACAAAATCGACATTTCCTTCTAATCATTTCCACACTTTCACGCGGTAACAGACCTGCCCTCAGCGGCTGCGTTCTCAACAGCGCGTGCGGCCAGTTGACGCTTGTACTGCCGAGCTTCTTCCCAACCCTCAGCCGGACTCTGCTCTTTTGACCAGACGGTTGCACCCTGCCCTTTTTGGAGCTGCAACTTGATCTCAGAGACGGGGAGGTGCTGCACGTTCCGTGTGATGAAACAATCAGGTATCCATCCTGTGGCAAGTCACTGCGCGTTTTCTAACCTTGCAAAAGCTGAGTGGCCCCAAACCCGCAATTGCTCTGGGAGGAGGTCAGCTGCCCTCGGTTACAACCGGCCCGATCCCCGGCCAAAAAACCTGCACACGGCTATGACCGGCAATGTCCAGAAAGATCGCGAACCGCTCCATTACCGCTGGTCCCTCTACCAAAACACTCAGATTGCTCGACCTCTCCCCTACTCGTCATTTTGTAGATACCTCTCGTCATCGTTCAAAAGAACCCTCGCTTAAGACCATGATGGACGCGGAGAAGAACCTCCACGTACGTCCTGGTTCCGCGCGCCGCGCTCATGTCCGGCCGTCAGCTCGAGCGGAGCGATACCTCCGCCATCACCGATGTCCCCGGCAAGCCCAATCCCACGCATGAAGTCGAGAAATCCCGACTACCAAGGATCGCCGAGGGGCACAAGGTGGATGCGGCGGTGGAGATCCTCGGCGACGAGAGGGTGATCATGACGGATGAGCAGGTGATTCACTCGTCCGCAACTGCTCTCTCCGTGGCTGAATGGGAGGTTTAGAGTCGGTTGGTGTGCCGAAAGATTGATCGGTACATCATGCCACCCCTCATGTGGTGCGTTCCCTCACTTTTCGAATTGCGGGTTCACACGGGGGAGATTGGGATGGGATTGATGACGGGACAGGGTATACTTCCTGCAAATCCTCGACAAGAGCTGTGTGGGATACGGAGCGACGTTCGGTCTTCAGACCGAGGCTGTACGTCTCTCCATTTCTTGCCCCTTTCTCTCAAAACCCTCCTAGCTGGAGCTAATGTTGGTACAGCATCTCGTGGGGAACCAGTACAGCCTGATCAGTTCCTCGGGCTACTGGGCCCAATTGGCGTTATGTTGTGGTCCGACGGCGTTCCTCATCGTTCGGGTACCTACTAGGACGCTCATGAGTATCTGTATCCTGTGTGAGTTGTTTCTTACCGGACGACGATTGGGCTGATCAGGTCGCGGGATAGGTTGGGGAACAGTCATGATTGGTTTGGCATTCAGCAAGAGATGAGTCATCTGCACTGTCCCGGTCTGGTTGAGTTGATCTTGTGCAGCTTTGGCCCGCTTCTGGCCAATCGGTTCCTGCTGGGGCTATTTGAGGGTGAGCCCTGAGCCAAGAGGGGTGTATCTAGCTGAAAAATCGAAGCCGTCAACATTCCTCTCTTCAGTCCGTCTTCCCACCGTTGTCGCGATCCGCCCTTACCGCAAGCAGCTATCATCACAATGACCTGGTACCGACGGCGCGAACAGCCCTTGCGGATCGCGCTATGGTACGGGACAAAGTGGGTAGCTCTTCCTCCTCTTCTTGAGATGAAGCTGACAGGCTCGTGACCCAGCGGTCTCGCTTCGATGGGCGGGAGTCTCTTAGCCTACTTGTTGTCGTTCAGCAAGACCAAGTCGCTCTACATCTACCAGGTACGCGCCCAGTCAATCTCTCGAATCGGCTGATGGTGAATGGTTAGATATTATTCCTCACTGTTGGACTCGCTACCGTCGTGACAGCGCCTTGTGAGTTCTGCATGCCTCCACGCTGATCCCAAGCTGACGGCCGCTTGCTCCATAGTGATCTTGTACGTCATCACACCTTCCACTGATTCGAACCGCTGGATTGACGGTGGCTCAGCTGGAGACTCGATAACAATCCCGCAGTCGCCCGCTTCCTCACTCCTGAAGAACGCCGATGGGCCGTCGAGCGGTTGAGGAGCAACAATACCGGTGTCGAGACCAGTACGTCCACCTTCATATCTCCACCGCTCCCGATTCCCGCGCCTCAGCATCTTCACATCGTCCATTGCCATTCCCGCCATTCGAGACTGACGTATCGTAGAGGAGGTAAAATGGTACCAGGTCCTCGAGACTTTCCTCTCGCCCACCATCGCCTTCTACTTCGTCATCACCTTCTGCGTCAAGTACGCTTCTGCCTCTTCCCTTTCCGATCCAGCTGATGATGCGCAGCACCGGTGCATCCGTCACCAACACCTTGCGAGTCCTCCTTTCCTCACCAGACCACATCAAGCTGACTCCACGAAGTGGCCCCTTGATCATCAAAGGCTTCGGCTTCAGCGCGCGGCAAACACTCCTGCTGAACATCCCCTTCGGTTTCGTGCAGTCCTCGGTGTGTCTCCTCGGATGCCTCCTCGCGGCGAAGTACGGGTTCAAGGGCGTCATCCTTATCGCGTTCATGCTCCCCTGCGTCCTCGGTGCGGGTCTCCTATACGGTGAGGTCGAGCGACATTGTTCCTTTGCTTGAATCGTGATCAGTACTGACAGAGCGCAGGACTCGGTCGGAGTAAGGGCGACGACGGGCCCTTGCTGTTTGGGTACTATTGCATTGGCTTCCTGTACGGTGGGAACCCACTCATCTTCTCGTGGCTCGCCGCCAACACTGCCGGTGCGTCAGAACCTTCTCACTTTTCCGTCGGAACTTGATTGACGATTCGACAGGACACACCAAGAAATCCCTGAGTCAGTCTTCCTACATCCGGTCGGTACGAGTGAGTATGACGGGAGCACAGGTATTTCGATGTGTAACGCCGGATCCGCGGTGGGCAACATCGTCGGTCCGCTCCTATTCAGCTCGAACCAAGCACCACTATATCACTCTGGCCTCGGTGCGACGCTCGGAATCTTCATCGCTTGTGCTGCTCTCTCCGCGTACGTCCCTTCACTTCCTCCTCACCACCACCGCCATCATCACTACCACCCCACTTCACCACTCAAACCACCTCCACCGCCGCCTTCGCCCAATTCTGGGCCACTGCTGATGGTTTTGCGGCATAGGATGTTGATGGTTCTCCTCCGAGTCATGAACATAGCCAAAGAGAAGACGCGAGTCAACAATGGCAAGCCCGCGAAGCTGTACAACTCCAGCATGGCGAAGGCGTACGCTGCGGGTCCAGCGGACGAGGTGGACGCGAATGGGAATCGGTTGGGCGATAATGCTTTTTCGGATATGACGGATAGGCAGAATGATGAGGTGGGTTCGGGCCGGTCTCGCTGGCTCTGCGGGACGTGCTGATGGGACCGGGGTAGTTTGTGTATTCGTATTGATGGCGCGAGGGTCGTCAGTACTTGGTGGGCTGGGGATCGGGGTCTTGTCGGAGCTTCGTGGAACTTCGACGACGGCTCGTAGGATATTAGGAGGACTAATTCGGAGGTTCTACTGGACTCAGAGAGGTTATACGGAATGTAACAACATAACTATGAACGGGTGGTGTCAGTTGTCAGATCCTCCTGGCAGCGGACAGCTTCGCAGGCGTGACATGGCGGATCGACCTCTCCCTCTGCCCCTCAGGACGTACCGAGCGCGCCGCAAGAGCGTCAGTCTGGCTCCGACATCCGACCCTAAACGGAGAACTCCACCGGCCTGGCTTCCAACCCGGTGCGAACGGACAGAAGTCACTCCGCGAAATCCTTGCTCATATGTCTCTGCAGCACCCAACAAAAGGTCTTTGGGTGGATCAAGCTCGATCCCTCGAGCCTTCAACCTACGGATGAACCCAAGATCCTGGCGACCGGGGTCCAGGGGGTCGACGATGACTTTGAGGGAAGGGCGGTGGCGTATTTGACTACGCATCGAGATGAGTCGATGTTGCGTATCCCCATCACAGGAGAGGCCGGATCGGAGAAGAGAGAGGTGGTGATGTTTGCGGAGGGGACGATGAGGGATCCGGTGGTAGTTGGGTCCGACTGCGGGGACTTGGAAGGTTGGGATGGAGGGACGGGTAGCGTAACGTGTGATGGGGTTTCGAAACATCCGTTGGAGGATGGGGTGGTCAACATCGGCAGGGTTGTGAGGGTTCATTTGGAGTTAGTAGACGCCGTGTGGGGCATGATCTGGGATGCGGGAGGCTGTAGGAAGGGAACAGAGGGTTGTGATGAGAGTCGTCATGGTGTTAGTAGCGAGGGGAATCGGTCCAGGGTGATGGGCGCAAGTAATTGGCCTGCGTGACCGATAAGGACGCGTCAGCTTTGATAACGATCCGTATTCCCAAAGTGAGCATTGACTCTCACTCAATGAGCACGACCAGCCCTGCGGTGTCGGAAGTCCAACTGCTTTAGCATGACACGCAAAATCCGAGTAATCTCAGATTATCGACTCCTACAGCTTGCTCGGGACGGGGACCCCCGCGTCGAACCCGTTCAAGATCACCGACACGTAGCTGTAGAATCCGACGTAGTGGATCAACGCCGTCGTCCCGCTCACGCCGAGCACCTGCGCCTCCGCTTCAGTACAGATCCAGTGACACTCACAGCTCGATATTTCCACTTGAGCATGTGACGGAGGAGGTGGGCTCACTTTGACTGACTCGTCCCAAGTCTCCTTTGACAATGGCCCAGCCCTCCGAAACTCCGTAGCAATCTTGAACGCGATCTTCTGCTCCGCCCCGAAACCCTCGGGACACCTCCCCTGACTGATCGCTTCCAAATCTTCCTTTGAGAATTTCGACGATCTCTCATGGGCACTTTCCCCACGCCTAAGCCTTCTGCCATTGTGTGAGTTGACGTTCGACCCACTAGACTTCGTACGCCGCCTTGTTCCGATGACCCACAACGAGTATCGCGACCTCCCTCGCCTTCACGGGCAATCCCTTGATCCCCGCCAAGGCACCCGCGAAACGGAGGAACGCATCCCCGATGGTCGGATCGTGGAGGACGATACCGAACGGGCCGATGAAGCGGTCTTTCGTATCGCGGACGATGAATCTACATGGGTGGTGAGAGTGAATTGATGTCATGGGCATCCAGGGGGACGAGGGTGGGGGACGTACCGCTCGCGGAGACGTTCGGTGGATTTGGCTAGGGCTTCGTATAGTACATTTTGAGCTGGGTCGAGATCTGAAGGGGTGAGGAGGCCAAGACGGTTCATGATTGCGATTGACTATTCGGAAATGGGAGGGTGAATATTGATGCGGAAGATGAACGAGATGTTCGGTAATTGCGTTGGCCGGTTCCCGGATCTCCGTGGCCCGGACTTGAAACCGCCGGAGCACAAATCAAGGCTGAAGGGGTGGGCATCCCTTGCGTCTTCTTTCCGGAGGGGCTGAGGGGGATACATCTTTGTTGTTCAAGTTCTGGCCAGTGACCCCAATGAACGTCTGGCATTGAGCAAAAAAAAAAAACCACTGTAGCTTATGACGCGATCACTGCTATGATAAGCCTTCTTGGGCAAAATTGGACTTTGTTTCCAGATCTATTCATAAACTTCCACATACAGATAATGGAAGCATGTGAACCTTTCATTCACATTGCTGCGTTGGATTCTTGCTGGCAATTGTACTGAGTTGTTACATTATGAGGTCCTGCCAATGTTACAAAGTAAAGATTCAAAGGTATCATGCAATCATATCGAAGTAAGCTCAACGGACCTAATTGGGCTCAATCCTTGGTGATTTTTGTCCAAATGCTGAACAACCAAAACCAACATGATGCACCTTCTTTCCCTTATGCTGTTCCAGATTTGAGAAGCCGCCAAGGCTTGCTGCATTTCAGCCACTTACGGTTTGTCGGACCAAGACAATGTGAAGTAGGACGCAACAAACCAGATATATCTATAGACAGAGCAGATTGCTGAGGAACAAGCTCAGCGATTTGAGACTGTCACCTCTGTCATGAAAGACAAGACAATCTATCAGCAAAAGCCACATCACCCTCGGCACGGCAATCCTTGCCGCAAATTCTGGCCACTTTTGGCGTAACAGTTCCTCTCAATGGCATACCGCGTACATGGATGGATTGTGGTCAATTACGTGGAAAGGGCGTCAATCGATCAAATTGCCACCCCACAGAATCACCTGGGTCCTGGTGTGGATGCATCAGGACCTAAAGCAAATAAACAGTAAGGTTCTTATGCGTATGACTCGTGAATCAAGGCAAATGTCTTAAAGCCTGAGTCAGCGATTTGTTGGCACGCCCAACACAGACTACTTGGAGTTCGGGCGTAGGTGCATGTACCTAAGTTTGGCATGACATATCCAAGACTGAGGCAGTTGGCAAAGGGTATATGGTTCTATGGAGATGTTGATCTAAGTCAATACCTCAGCTCTGGATTTGGAGTCTGTTGCGACCCGTCTTTGATAGAGCTTCACTTGGTATATGACAGAGACAGAGTAGACGGTTGGTGTTTAGGTTGACTTAAGTTACGACGGATTGAGGTAACTTGTGGTAACTGTCGGTCGATTATGGGTGGAAACGTTGAAGGGTGGTAGATGAGCATGCTGGGTTTAACCAAGATAGAGCTGGTGTATGTTGAGTTAGCTTTGAGGGATCAAGTGCGCAAGTGTTAGGCTTGGTTGAAGTAGACGGATCCCGCAGGGTTATGTCAGTGAAGCTCGAGATACGAGACGCAACAATATTTTGATCCTTGGGAAAAGGATGAGACATGGTTAAAAGTGCTAGCTAAACTACTGCATTTGACTGGCTGAGAACCACTAGGCTCGGAAGCGTCCTGCTGGGGCTGGTCAGTCGATAGCAATTTCGGCTCCACATTTTGACTGGATCGACCCGCACACCTCACTCTCGCCCTGAATACGACTCGGCAAACTCCACGTGAGCTGTACCTATACGCTGGCGCTCGCTCTTTCCAGACACTACCGTCGAAATTATCGCGGATCCGGCCGGAGGTACGCTGACGGGAGATCTGAGCCGGTGACAGCGAGGAATCAGTCGTGTGTTCAGCGTTGATGATCGAGTATGACTGATGGATAATTCACCAGACTATATGATTCGATCGATCCCTGACCATCATGCCTCCATCCCCAACCCCGGGGACTCTGTCCGCATCTCGACCCTCCTCTTCATCCTCTGCGAATCCTTCACCTCCACCGGCTCCCTTACCCACCTCGCTCAACTCCAATCCCTCTCTTCGTCAGCGTACGACATCGTCACCCCCTTCCTCTTCCACCGCGTCATCCTCCGCTCCAAGACCGTCGCCAGTATCCTATGGATAGCCGGGGACGTTGTTACAAGTGGGTGGAAAAGCGATGCATGAACTCGACTATTCTAGCCGCAGTCTTATGCAACTCTGTACAACGCGTCATCCGCTCTGCTCCATCCCGCGCGGGTACCTGATAGCATCCGCATTGCT
>JAABUK010012271.1_pt1 | contig 10943 bp, 8 predicted proteins | sample 5559141 | NCBI WGS metagenome assembly JAABUK01 (sample SAMN10711869, study PRJNA513367) | rock metagenome | isolation source: Antarctica rocks | place: Antarctica: Victoria Land, Pudding Butte nord | collected 2016-01-03
ATAAAATGGTGGGAGTCGTAATGTGACGAAGCAGAAGGAGACCCGATCGACGCCTGAAGTCGAGATGACAGGACATCACGTGCACGCTAGTGCTCCGATGAATACCAATATACCAAAACTCTTCGGGAGCGCAAAACGACAGATCCAGTACGAGGGTATCTGAAATAAAACAAATCTCACAGTATCACACCACAGTACTCCAACCTAATCCCCTCATTATTCATACCACCACATCATCCCGCCCATCCTCCTCCTCATTCTCCTTCCCCAGCGCATGTTGCCCATTAATCCACACCAGAATCCCCTTTATCCACTCCGCCACCTCCACCCCATGATCAGTATCATACCTAATCAACCACTCCCTCAACAACGCCGCCTTCACCACGACCTCCGTAACATTAAAGCGGTTCAACTCCTTCCTAGCGCAACAATACCTCAGAAACACCTTCTCAAACACGTACTCTCCTGCATACTCTCTCAACCCATCCCTTAGTGCCCACAGTTCAACATTACTCCACTCGAGATTCGAGGCACGCTCCACGAGCCCTGGTGGTGGTCCAACGCGCGGGTGGAATAGCTCCATGCGCTGGAAGGGCCGGCCGTTTGCGTCGATATCGAAGGCTGGGAGTTCGAGGTGGATGAGTTTGTGAAGTAGAGGGATGCCTGTCTCGGCCCGGTAGCGCACTTTGTGGAGATCTTCCCATTTCGATTGAATACGGTTGTGTTCGGCTTGCTGAGCGCGGTGTTGTTCTTCCTCTTCGAGGTCGAGGGCGGCTTGGTGGGCAGCTGCTTCGGCCCGGAGGGTTACGGCTTGGTCGTATTCGTGCTGAGCTATTTTGTTCTTGAATACGCGGTGGATGTCGCGTAAGCGAGGGGCGATTTCGCGGACGGGTTGGACGACGTGGTCGGCGGTGTCGGGGCGAGGAAAGTAGTCTGCTGCGCCCTCGATGAGATCGAGGAGGAGGTCAATGATCTCGTTGAGGACGAGGAGGTGGTCGATCGCCAGTTTGTTGGGTCCAGCTGTATCCTTGTCCTGCTCCTCGTAGCACGCTATTGCGCTCTGGAGTAGGACAAGCAGCTTCGGCACGAGGTGGAAGTAGATACTTGTACACCTTACGACATTCCTCTCATCGTACTCGAACACATCACTCTTGCCACAAAGTCCGTCGATGCACTCTCGGATCCGCGGAAGTCTGTCAGTCGGTTCTTCTCGCGTGTCATTCTCGCTGGTGTCGTCTGTCATTTTGTTGAAGGCGGTAATGGTCTTCTTGCAGAGCTTAACCGTAGCCCTCACCTGCTCATCCTCCAAGAGCAGGTCGATCTTGTGAGAACGGGTTTGAGTGAGTCCACGACCTTCGACAGGCCTGCCGATATGATCTGCAATCTTGTAGATCTTCTCGAGCTGCTCCCATTGTCCAAACACACGCTTCTTGTCAGCTGCACTGACAGTGGGTTCAACATGCGCAGTAGCCTGGTCTTGTCCACCGGCTTCAGGCTCTTCTTGTGTAGCATTCGGCTTTCTCCGCTTGGAGCTGGTGTTAGCTGTGGCTTTGGTCGGAGGTCGCGCGCGCTTGTTTGACTTGGATCGTGCTGGCTGCCGCTGTTCTGAGCTTTCTTCGTCGTCGTAGTCTTGTGTAAAAAGATCAACAGCGCCCTCATCGGTGGCCCCGGGCTGCGTAGCTTTCGCCTGACCAGAGGCCTCTTCTGAATTCTCGTTGACATCATCTGCGTCATTATCTCCATCATCGTCCTCATTATCATCATTGCTGACATCCCGTGGCCGCTTCCGCACACCGCCAGGACGAGAGTCCTCCGTCTCAGCTTCATTCTGCGGAGGTTGCGTTGAACTGTCTTGTCCGCGGGTCCGTCGTCTAGCAGGCATGGCCGTAGATTCGACCACTTCTGACTCTGCTTGAGCTGGTATACCGCGTTTCTTTCTCGTTGTGGTCTCCTTCGCAGTTGACAGCTGCGCAGGCTCTGCCGCGTGTTTGTTCTTGGGAGGTCGACCAAGCCTCTTCTTCTGAATTAACACGACTGGAGCAGCGCTTGTCGATGCATTCGTGGGCCTTCCTTGGGTTGATTTACGCTTGGCTGGACTCTTAGTCGGCTTCCGTGCACTGCTTGCTTCCCTGTCCGCCACAACAACATTCTCGTCGTCTTCTTCTGCTTCGAACTCGGCAGCTTCTGCCTCGTCTTCCTCTCCTTCCTCCTCGTCGTCCCCGCCAGACCCTCCGTACTGTCGCACAATCGGATCTGGAAACAGATCTCGGTACCTCCCCTCGTCCTGCGTAGCACTCGCTTCCACTGGCTCCGCCTCCTTCTCCGCCTCCTTTTGAGTTCGTGCAGGCCTTCGCGGGCTGCTCCTCAGGACAGGCCTAGCACTCACATCTCCCTTCTGCTTCCCTGCTCGTTCCCGTACCTTTCGCATGGGCGAGAACCCATCCAAAGGATCGAGCAGCGCCGTCTTCCCCGGCGCCAACTTGATGGGCGGCTCCTCATCCACAATATCATACGCCGAATCTCGCTGCCGATTGACACGGCCAAGCGTCCTCTGCTTCGTACCCGGATTCCGCGCAACAGCATCGCGTTTGACCGGGTCTGCCGTATACTTTGATGGCCTCGTAAGCTTGCCCGTGCTCACTCGATCATTCGCTCTCGTCCGACCTTCATTGTAGCCCGCGACGCCTTCGTCAAGCTGCGCATCGACTCGCTCCTTGGATTGATCTTGGCCCATGTTTACATGCTCGTCGTCGGATCGCAGAAGTTCTTCGTCGTTGATGTCGTTGGGTGTGTTGTTGGCTGCTTTGACCGGCGAGACGAATTTGGATTTACGCGCCATGACTTATGTCTTAGATGGGCGCGATCATGTGCGTTCACATGCATGTGCATCGCTCTTGCCTGTTGTCGCAACGACGAATTAGAGTTGCAGCTTGAGGCGCGCTAGCGCACCAATCACGTGCGTGGGAGGAAACGTTCAATCAATCCTCCTGACTTCTTGACATCTTCAACAACAGGAATGCGATCACAACACTTTCCCCGGACGGTACAGCATGTAGCACTCTGGTAAGATGGCAACACAACCTTCTATACTCGCCCTGGAGCGTCTACCTACCACCACCAACCACACCTTCTCAACCCCCTCGAAGAAGATCAACGATGGCGAAGATCTGCAGTTCTTCCACACCTCTACCGCATATCGGGATCTCATAACATGGCTCCTCCAACTCAATCGATCGATGTTTTCGACCCAGGACTCGGAAGGAAACATCCAGCAAAACCGGCTGGAATCTCCACCAGCACTCTCTTCATCTGTACAGTTTTTACAGAATCTTGTCTCGGACCTCGCAGCTTTGATAGACAAAGCACCGCCGGATACTGGACCGAGACGATTTGGAAATGTGGCGTTCCGGACTTGGTTCAAGCTTGTAGAAGAAGAACTCGATCAGCTTCTGGACAGGCATTTAGCGTCACTACTCGAACGACACGAACATCAACGCTCAGACCTCAAGAGGGAACTCAGCATCTACATCCTCGGCAGCTTTGGTAGTGCGCAACGTCTCGACTACGGTACCGGGCATGAGCTAAGCTTCCTTGCTTTCCTGGGCTGTCTATGGAAGCTGCACGCTTTTGAGGAAGGAGAGGAGAGAGCAGTAGTTATGGGTGTGATACACCCGTATGTCCACTCCCTTGAAATCCTTGCAAACCTTGCTAACGAGTCGCACAGCTACCTCCAACTCATCCGCAAACTAGTAACCACCTACACCCTCGAACCCGCCGGCTCCCACGGCGTCTGGGGCCTCGACGACCACAGCTTCCTCCCCTACATTTTCGGATCCGCCCAGCTCGGCCCTGCCATCACTTCCGCTTCCCAATCAACTCCTATAGAAGGCTCTCTATCCTCCGCGCCACCTCCAGCAGGAGTGACTGACAAAGCTCTCGTCGCGGAACTTCAAAGCAGCAACATGTATTTCGCCGCTATCCAGTTCATCTATGATGTGAAGAAGGGTCTATTCTGGGAGCACTCACCGGTTCTATACGATGTCAGCGGCATCAAGGACGGGTGGGGGAAGATCAACAAGGGGATGGTGAAGATGTGGGTGGCGGAGGTTTTGGGGAAGTTCCCGGTTGTGCAGCATTTTCCTTTTGGAAGTTTGTTTGAGTGGAAGCAGGACCCGGATGCTGTACGAAATGGCGTAACGGGAGGGGATGTGCATGCTGCGAATCAACCCAAGGCGGGCCAGGGAATGGCGCCGCCCTCGATGGCGGGTGGTGCGGGAACGAAGGCACCATGGGCGAGGCCAGACGCTGGTGGAGGTGAAGCGGGGACTGGTGTGCCTTCGACGAGGGCGCCGTGGGCGGGAGCGAGACACCAGGCCGCTCCTCCGGGCACTACTGCGGGGACACATCGGCCTTCTGCCGCCTCTGGGTCGACATCTACTGCGGCGCCATGGGCTGCGACGTGAAGACCTGCTCCGGGTTGATGCACCACATGCTGGAAACCTACGAACAGCTGTCCTTCAGCTTAAATCCAGATATAGACGACAGAAGCAATGGAGGCTGAGCACGATATACGGTACCACGACGCCGCTATATGACTTATGACGGAATCCGTGCATATGACGACGATACGTGTACGGGTGTACAGGGCATTGCATTGCATACCAAGGAGTCTTCAGGTGGTCGGGCTGTGCTGTGCCGTGTGATCCGCAGATCGAACAGCATTATTGCATTCTGTCCACACAAGCGAGACAGTGGCCACCATGGTGGAGTTGCATAGCTGTATGCACACAGCCTGTGCGATCATCAAAGATCTGCGACGCTGCAACCAAGGAGTTATGAGTTATGAAACAGCAATCGCACAGAAGCAAGGGTTGCGGTCAAACAAGCAAGACCCGCTGCACCCCAGATGTGCCGGATGCTAAGAATAGATCTCCGGGCCAGACCTTGCGTGCATCCGTCTGCGATGCCGAACGACCTGAAGCTGTGCAAACGAAGGCGGATGCGTGGTGGAGTAGTCAGAAGTTACATATACCACAGTCATACTCATCGCTGACGCTCGTGTCGTTGCTTGTGCCGTTCAATAAAAAGTCCTGGTCGTCTTCAATACAGGTCGTCGTAGCCGCGGCCGCATCTGTGACAGCTCGTGCTCGGGGAAGGATCGACAACTCAATTTACTGCGGTCCTGCCCGTTGCGACTTCCACACGTCTCACACCTCCATTACTTTCCACGCGAACACCCATCTAATCTTCGATTCTAACACTCCTTCCCCTTCAACATCGGATCTTCGATCTCTCGGTCGTTTTAGGTGCATGGTGGTACCACAGCACGAACTGTGCGGAGGAGCTTGAACCAGCTTGAGACATACAGGTGTTACGAAGCACAACAGCACATCATTGGCCAAGATGCCTGGCGTTCGTACGTGAACACCCCATACCTCTTACTGTCCAGCATCGGCTGAATCCAGCTACCTGATGTCGCGATCCAAGAGAGAGCGATATGCTAACAACCCCCACAGCCCCCGATGCCCTCAACACCCTGAAGCGCGCCTTCAAGGGCATGTTCCGCAAGAAGTCCAAACAGCCCTCCACCGCCAACGACACGTCCCAGCAACCCCCTTCCTCTCAGCCCTACTCGACATCGACCGCCGCCTCCCCACCGCCTTCTTCGCAGCCAGCTCCACCACCGCTGTCTTCCTCCCCAACTCCACAAACTCAAGCCAATGCCCCACAGCTCCCGCCTATGAAGCAGACTTCACCGCTTAGTACAGCAGCCGAGCCTTCGAAACCGCTGCCGCCGACGCATCCGCTGAGCACGGGCAGGCAGGAACGGCCGCAGGGCTCTCCGCAGGGCTTTCCGCAGGAGGCGGTACCGGGGAATTATGGGGCGCAGCCTGGACCTCCGGCGCCTGTGAGTGCGGCGGGTGGGAGTGCGATTGCGTCATCGACCAATCCAGCCTTAGTGCAAGCTCCAGCGCAATCGCAAGCGCAAAATCCTGTGAGTAGGGACGTGGACGGTACGAAGCCGAGTCTGGACCAGCTGGATGAGGGACGAGTTTCGCCTGCAGAGCCGACGGAGGGTTTGGCGCCTGATGGGACTAGGAGTGGAGCTGTGTCTGCTGTGGATGATGATAGTAGGGCGGAGGAGGGGGTGAAGAACGATAGTGCTGTTGAGCAGGGGAAGGGGTTGGAGTCGAGTGGTAAGATCTCGCGAAGCGAGCTTGATAGACTGGGGCTGTGACTGACGAATACTAGCAGCTACAGACGATCTCCCTCCACCTCCGCCAGCGAAGGAGAACATGCCGCCTCCGATCACTACATCTACCTCCACCGCGGCCACCGAGCAGCCACCAACCACAAACGGCACATCGGCGGCAGCACCACCACAAGAACAGCTCGCGCGCACATCTTCATCCGAGGAGAAAGTCGCCGTTCTTTCCGAAGAACCACCACCACTCCGAAGTGTTCGCGCCGCACCAGGCATGAGCGCCACGTCCGGTCCCCTGGACGACTTTCCTGAAGGTTACTACCCGAAATAAGGCTAAGCAGAGTTCACACACCTGCGCGTCAAATTCCGAAAAAGACAGTGCTGAAATTGAAGTTCTGATTGTTAGTGTACCGACGCTCGGCTTCGATTCGGTCGGTCAGCACGCTTGAGGGAGGGAGATTACCGAGGAGTGGGACTGTGAGCACGTTGATGGGCGTTGCGGAGGACTGAGTGGTCTACCAGCTGGTCTACTCGTGTGGACTAAGCAGCTTTTGAGAAGATATGGCTTGAGACGGGGTGGATGAGGATTGAGGTGCTCCGGATCGAGAGTGGTTTCCTTGCGTGGTTGCTTTGGGTCCCAGCCCGACTTTATACCCATGTTAGTTGAGGCAGCTTTCTTTAGAGGGTATGCTGGTGTGCAGCTCAAGTCAGTACTGAATCTACCGAGATATATTGAACCATTTGTTCCGTAATACGCAAGACGCGATTGCCCGAGGCGCATTAGATCTACGGGCATGTAGACGATAGCCGAAATCGGCAATCAAGTGGGATTTCTCAGCAGGGATCTACAGTTTTTTCATGTGACGACTACACTCTCTTCTACCATACCCATCGCATCTGTCCAACAACAGCACACCCCAGTGCTGTCCCCGACGATGCATCTCCAAACCAGCGAGGGCACTGGCCCCGGCGCTGCCACCACCTTCGACGATTCCGCCCGCCTCACCACCAAATCCTCCGCCCTCCCCTTCGGCCAGAACATCACGCTCCCCTCCGTATCCGGCCCGACATACCTCACTGCGCAAACGCTGGTGCAGCAAGTAGCCTACGCTCTGTCGTCGACTCTCTTCACCTACTCGCCTGAAGGTTTCGACCTCGACGTTGCCGCTAAATCGTGGTCCGCCACCAATGCCAAAAACGCTCATGGCCATGTCTCAAGCGTCCACGCCCTCGAGACACGCCATGGAGCCGGCGCAATGGCGTTGGGATATATGTTCAGCCCAGACTTCGACATGACGAAACGGCATATCCCCCAATCGATCCTTGCCTCCGCAGCGAGCTTGGAGTACTTGCGCCCGAGTCTGGACCAGTTGAGCCTTCTCTACGACGTCGCGAACCCCACTGCTCTGCAAGTCGCAGCCGTGGACTACGCGCCTGACATGAAGGCGGGGCTGGTCACGGACTACGTCTCTGCGCTCGGGGTAGCAGAGGAGATGGGCATGGGATTGGTGGCGAGTAAGAGTGTGTATGAGGTGCAGCATATGTCGCTGCTGGCGACGTTGATGGCGAGTGTGGCGCCAGCTATGCATACCTATGATGGGATTACCGTGGGCAGGGAGACGACGCGTGTGGTGGATGTGCTTGGGGTGGAGGGGTTGAAGAGGGTGTATGATGCTGTGCTTGATGGTGTAAAGGCCGATCTGGGCAGTAAGAGATTGACGAACGAGGGCAAAGTGGCGAAGTTGATGCAGGCATTTAATGCGGAGTTAGGGACTGAGTATAAGTGCTTCGAGTATTCGGGACACGCGGCGCCGGAGAGCGTGTTGGTTGTGTTTGGAACTGTGGAGGCGAGTTTGGGGGCGCAGGTGGCGGAAAAGCTTTCGGAGCAGGACGTTAAGGTTGGCGTGATCAATGTTCGCGTCTACAGGCCTTTTGTGGAGGAGGAGTTTCTTGCTGCGCTGCCGGTGGGCGTGCGGCAGCTCACTGTGCTGGGACAGGTCAAGGATCAGACGAGTGTGACGGATAACAGCATTTCCAGCAATCTTTATGCTGATGCGCTGGCGGCGGTGAACTTTGCAAGCATGAGCAATGGCGGCGAGCCGAGCGTTTACGATATCAAGTACGCTCGCGATGTCGTCTGGACTGTTACGCGGATGGAGAGGCTTCTTCGCCACGTCGCCACGGGCTCTAGCCAAGGTGCAGAGACTGCACAGCCGCTGAAGCTTACGAGCGAGGACACGAGGCAGTATACGTTCTGGGACGTGGAGACCGGTAATAGCGCAGAGGCGCCGATGATGCTTGGACAGCTGTTGTCCGATGACAGTGCTTTGAACGTCACTGTCCGTAGTGGCCGCGACAACCTCGTCCAGGGTGGTGTGGTGAGGACCGACATTCGTTCTTCGCCGAAAACCATCGAAGCTGCATACAGCGTTAAGGAGGCCGATGTCATTGTTGTTGGCGAGGAGAAGCTGCTCAAGGAGTTCAATGTCGTTGAGAGCTTGAAGGACGAAGGCACGCTCATCCTGAAGTCTGCTGGCTGGAAAGACGAGGATGTGGAGAAGAAGCTGAGCACACCTGTGCGCAAGGCTGTTGCTACGAAGAATCTTAAATTGTTTGTTTTGGATCCGACTGCAAGCGGTAAAGTTGGCGAGGAGCCGGGGTTGGAGACGTATCTGCTGCAGCTGGCTTTCTTGAAGGTCGCGACGCCGGATGTGTATGAGAAGGGTCTGAAGAAGCTTATGAGCGCTGGCGACGTCCTGGAGACGCTTGCGCAGGATCTTGATGCCGCGCTTAAGGAAGTCGAGGTTCCAGAGGCCTGGCTTACGGTAGAGCTGGAGGAGAACGAATCTGTGCCGCCGACCGAAGATCTGCATGTCAACAGCTTTGGCATGGTGGACAAGACCAACGATGAGCCGCCGTCATACCTTCGCACATGGGCGACTGCAGCGAGAGGCTTGGCCTTCAAGGAGGCATATGGCACTGCACCTGCTTTGCGTCCAGATCTCGCTGTCAAGACTGCCATTGTGCGCGTCAAGGAGCACCGCAGACTCACCCCAGAGACCTACGACCGCAACATCTTCCACATCGAGTTCGACCTCGGCGACAGCGGCCTCAAATACGAAATCGGTGAAGCCCTCGGCATTCACGCCGAGAACAACCAAGCCGACGTCGAAGAGTTCATCAAATTCTACGGCCTCGTTCCGGAAGAAATCGTTGAGGTCCCCAGCCGCGACGACTCCACCGTCCTCGAGAACCGCACTGTCTACCAGTCCCTCATGCAAAACGTGGACATCTTCGGCCGCCCGCCCAAGCGCTTCTACGAAGCTCTCAGCGAATTCGCCTCCGACCACGCAGAGAAGACCCAACTCCTCATGCTCGGCACCGGTGGTAACCAAGAAGCCGCCATCGAGTTCAAGCGTCGCGCCGAAGTCGACACCGTCACCTACGCCGACGTACTCCTGGAGTTCCCGTCTGCTCATCCAAGCTTCCACGATATCGTCCGCATCGTCAACCCGATGAAACGCCGCGAGTACTCCGTCGCATCTTCGCAGAAGGTGACGCCGAACAGCATCAGCCTCCTCATCGTCACGGTCAACTGGGTAGACCCAAAGGGACGCGATAGGTTTGGCCAAGCGACGCGTTATATGGACTCCCTCACCATCGGCGCCCCGGTCACCGTCTCGATCAAACCTTCCGTGATGAAACTCCCGCCAAAGACGACCCAGCCGATCATCATGGCCGGGCTCGGCACCGGGTTAGCACCTTTCCGCGCTTTCGTGCAAGAGCGCGCATGGCAGCGCGAGCAGGGTCATCCGATCGGCGATGTATTCCTGTACATGGGCTCCCGCCACCAACGCGAAGAATATCTCTACGGCGAGGAGTGGGAAGCGTACCAGGACGCTGGGATCATCACGCTACTTGGTCGTGCTTTCTCGCGAGATCAGAAGCAGAAGATCTATATCCAGGACCGGATGCGTGAGACGCTTGGCGAGATTCGAAGGGCGTATCTGAAGGGCGAGGGAGCGTTCTATTTGTGTGGGCCTACGTGGCCGGTGCCGGATGTGACGAATGTGCTGGAGGAGGCAGTGGAGGCGCAGGGGCTGGCGGATGGGGTGAAGATGCGGGAGAATTTCGGGGGGAAGGAGATTGAGCGGTTGAAGGAGGAGGGGAGGTATGTGCTTGAGGTTTATTAGATGAACATGAGCTCGTTTACGGAGGAAGTGGTGAGATGTGGTGTGATATATGGTCGAGAATCTATCGTATATACATCTTGATCGATTTATCCTTCAACATGTTGAGCTTTTGCTGCTGCCAGTGTCTTCTTTAGATCCATTCCACCACTATCACGCCACCGGCTTCCACGTCTTGTACTTCATACTCTTCATACTCCGCTTCGCCTTGACCGGATCTGCAATATCACCGTTAGCACCCAACCTCTCACCAATCCACAAGTAGTTCAACTTACTATTATCATAATCGAACGGCCCGAAATCCGGCGTCCCTCCCAAGCTCCCGAATATATCTCCCAAATAATTATCCGCCTTCATCCCGTCCGCGAACGTACTCTCCCAGCCTTCCAGCAACCCCTCCACCACTTTTATCCCAGCCAAATACAAATTCATGATCGCAGGCGGGAACGCTCCCTGCGCCGCCCACCACAGATTCGTCGTCGCCGCCTCTCCAGGCCAGGGGCGGTCGAAATCCGAAGCCGTGCGCATCACGATTATGCGGGAGAAAT
>JAABUK010012272.1_pt1 | contig 10943 bp, 15 predicted proteins | sample 5559141 | NCBI WGS metagenome assembly JAABUK01 (sample SAMN10711869, study PRJNA513367) | rock metagenome | isolation source: Antarctica rocks | place: Antarctica: Victoria Land, Pudding Butte nord | collected 2016-01-03
GGCACCTTTACATACAACTCAAGAATACACGTAACGCACACGTAACGCACAAGGCTCCAAATGGCTCGAACAGCTCCGTATAGTACATTGCATGCATACTCTTGATTTTGTACATGCATCTTCAAGTTTGATCATCCCAAAATGCGTGAAAGGCCGTCGTCGCTGCCAGGGCAGGTGCAGGATCTCGTCAAGAGCAAGGAGAAAGAGCTAGATCAGGTAGACATCAAAGCAAGACAGCGCCATAAACTTGTCACCGTGTCCCAAGTTTCGTGAGTGGCTTTCATTGGCGGAATTCTGCTTTGCCGCGCGGATGACGCCACTAAATTTTGACAGGCTCAAGCGAACCTAGCTCGCGATAGACAAGCGCTCGAGTTAGAAAAGGAGCAGATGCAGCACGTTTTTGTTACGGACAACAACGTACTGACTCTCAATGTCGGTGGGACGATATTGTGCACCAGTCGATCCACATTAACTCAGGTCTGTGCCCCAAGTGTGTGCCCCTTGTTGCAGCACGTGCATTTTGCAGGCCACCTCTTTTCTGCTCTTGTTTGTACACACTGCGCAGGGCTTTTTTAAATGCATAGCGCTGTGAATCACAATGGATCCATCTAGAACAGCCTGTTTGGAGCACAGAGATCAAGCTCAAGCACATCATGCACTCTGCCTATGTATTGCCAACACACTGACTTTTGGTCTATGTGGCTCAGCATTAGCAGCCAGGTTCAGTGGAAAATGGGAGGAGTCTTTTAGCAGAGATGACCAAGGCCGCATTTTTCTCGACTTTGACCCATATTCTTTTCAGCAGATTCTGCTATGTCTCAGGATGCGGGCAATTGCTGACGACATAGACAGCAAATGGTGTCCCAGAATTGACTCAGACAAACAAGAGCCTTTTGGCAGCTTAGTGAGATATCTGCAGCTTGAGGAATACATGGGACTCAAAGCTTCCATGAAAGCTGCAGTAGCTGACTTTCCAAACTTAGTCTCAGCATCGCAGCGTGTGCTGGTGTCCCAAGATCAACACACAGCAACAATTCTTCCTGAAGGCGAGTGTTTCTACAATAGTGTAGCTTCCTGTCAGCTACAAGCACCAGTTTGCTATCTCAAGTGCAAAGTGCATGTGCTTGAGGAATGGATGTTTTTTGGGATTGGTAAAAGCCCAGACATGGCGCATACAGTGCCCTGGTCACAACCCAACACTTACGGATGGAGCAATCACAGCATCATTGTAAACAGCAGAGCGCTGCAGAGTCATGGTAAAGGATGGCAGGCTGGTGACTGGGTCATTTTGAAGCTTGATCTGCCAAACAGTATGCTTAGCATCTCACATGGCAACGCTTCCACCATGTTCATGCCAATCCCAGGTTTTGCTGAAGCTCCAGGCCACCCTGTTTTCCTCATTATTGTGAGCTCAGGGGGTAACCATATACAAGTCCTACCGGTTACATCTGAGGATAGGATCTTGTTTTGACAACACACATTGCACCAAAGCTTTGCACAATTAGCGCATAGTCAAGCAAACAACAGGGGAAAGCTGCATTGTTGCCACATCAGGACACTACAGTACCACAACTGCGCTTATGTCTGTAAACATGCATTGCTCCATGACAATTTCGGCGACATAGCATGCCTGCACCATGTATCGAGCAGAACTATATGGAATTGCTTCATGTGATGCAACATTGTTCTTTGCTATGTATGTGTTTGCTAGCAGCCTTTGAACAACAGGGGCAACAGTAATGGCTACTTTCAATGGCGGCACCTGAAAGTAGCCATTACTGTTGCCACTGGCATTTCAAATTGTGACGCTCTGATACTTTGCATCCCAACCTTGAGCAATACATGCACTTGCACTATCTAGTCAGCAACCATATTCAGTCTTGTGTTGCCTTTAGATGTGCTTCAGTCTGCTAGAGTCAGCTGCACCTTTTACTTGTTTGCACTCATGTACTTATGCAGACTGTAGTCCCAGCTTGAGCTCAAGACAAAGTGGAGCATGCATAGTACACGTCATGTTGACTGCTTCACAAATCTATTGCTGCAGGTGCATTGCTTTGCAACACAGCCCTATGATTGACTTGGCATGCGCCTTGCTTGATGCAAGTTGTCCCACTGAGCTGTTGTGCTGCACAATGGCGTCAGCTCTTTGCATACAGGCTGCACATTTGCAAGACTGACAAAGAACGCCTGGTGAGTGAAATTCGATTCGAAGCTGTGCAGACATTGCTTGGGCGCACCACGCAGCAGTGACTTTCTAATCTTGTGTTTCAAGCATAAGTTGGTGTAAACTCAGGACTTGCAGAGACACGGCTGCGTTGGAAGGCTGATGTGATTGATGAAAATCAGCCAGCTCATCTTGAGCGCTCAAGAAACGTAGCCCAGACTCAACACTAGTGTACGTGCTACTAATTTTCCCTGATACAGGCAGAGCTGAAAAGACAGGTCACGGCCATATGACACAATTTACAGCTCAACCAGCAGTAGCAGGGACCGGTTGAGCTCGCTGCAGGCAATGCCTTTGTAGCTGATCCTAGCTCCAAAATGCGTCACTTGAGCAGCACACATGCCAGTACGCTGACACTGGCAACTTTGCCTGCTAGGATCTTGCAAGCAACAAGACCCAAACACAAAGCGCTTCACGATGACGCAAGATACCGATGAGGCAGCTTGCTATTGCTAGGGTTCCTGAAGAGGTCAAATTGTGATCGAGTTGGAAGCACTTGATTGACAACTTGTGTTGTGGGTTGGTTGTAAAATTGGCTGGTCCGCTGTTGCGCCAGGTGAATTCCGCTCTTTTGTCTTTGGCAATACTAGCTGTGCCAAGCACCGATTGTTCTTTCACCTGATCGCTGATTCTTTTTTTGGACACTTATGTTACGTGGCAGGCCACATCGCCGCCGATCTAATATGACGATCGGTTGTTTGCTGCAGGCGTATGGCGGATTCCGTGGCTGCTGCCACACCAGCACTGGATTGCAGCTCCAATAACAGCTTCTACGAGCCCCTTGTCGGTCTTCGTCTCGGTGCTTTATTTGGTATCTTGGCTGTCAGTAGCATTGGAGGTACACCTGCTTGAATATTTGTGATTGAGCAGCGTTTTATCTCGTGCAATCCTTGAAAAACGTCTGAGGTACCCGCTATGTCTGTGCGTCTTCGCAGAGAAGTGCCTAACAAGGTTTTGTGTTGCATGCAGTGTTCCTGCCTCTTTTCACATACACAGCAAAACTCAACAAAGCGTACTTTTTAGTCAGGGCATTCGCAGCTGGTGTTGTCCTGGTGACAGGCTACGTACATGTACTAGGAGATGCTATACCACTGCTCAGCGATCCATGCTTGGGCCTCTCTGTTACATACCCTTGGGCACTTGTGTTCGCAAGCTTCTCATCCATGCTTGCTTTCACTTTGGAATGGAACTTGAATCAATACTTCACAGCAAAACTTGGAACGACAGAGGCAAATCCAAGTGCGATATCAACATCTGTGGAACTTGGCCTTGATCCTGAGGAGATCAGCGAAAAGCAAAGGGAGAAGCGCCGACTGGAGTACACTGTAATATCTACCACATTTGAAGCCGGTGTCATATTCCACTCCATTTTCATCGGGATCACAATTGGTATCAGCAGTAGTGCAGATACAGTTAGATCACTTATGATTGCACTGATGTTTCATCAGATGTGCGAGGGTCTTGCATTAGGTGTAACTTTTGTCAAAGCAGAGTATAGTGTCTTGAAGTATTGCTTACTGGGTATGTTGTTCCTTGTGATTACCCCGCTTGGCATAGGCATAGGCATGGGGGTAGGCAACTCCTATTCAGCTGAGAGCAAAGCCGCTCTTGGCTTTGAAGGTGGCTTCGATTCACTCTCAGCTGGAATCTTGATCTATAATGGTCTTGTAGATTTGATAGTTCCCACATTCAGTCGGGAGGAGCTGCCTGCACAAACGTGGCTGCAAGGCCTTGGATTCATTTCCATGTTCGTTGGAGGTGCTATCATGTCCTTGATAGCAAAATGGGCATAAAGAGACTAGTTTTAGTGTTATAACATTGCCACTTTCTGTTTGTGTTGGTAAATCAGAGGGTTACCTGGAATAGATTTTGTGGCAATACAAGCCCTTTTTGGCTGTCCCATCCAGACCTTTCCTAATTTGGCTGCTGAGTGATAAGCAAGCTTCAGGTATGCAAGCTTTGTTGACAGTAACTGCCAGAGTTGAGGCATATGTGGCCCATACAGCCCCCTAGTGCAGCGGTGGCTCTATGTTTTGCCTACAGGCTTCAACTGTTTACATTTGTCCACAATTCAATGCACCTCAACATTTGATCAGCTTGCTTGCTTATTCAGTAAGACTATCAAGGTTGACTGTAAATGCACACCCTCCTGATCAAAGTGGTCTGCCAGTGCATGACTGGGAATGACATGCCTGTCGAAGTCGCAAACATGTGTGCTTGGCCGATTGACCTACGTAGAGCTGCGTCGCAGGCTCCGGCAGGCGGTGCTATTTATGCATGACAACCTGTGATAATGGCCGGATTAGGAACGGCCATCCCTTGGCTTCCGCACGGAACGCCGTTGTATCTGAGCTCGTTCGACACAAACATCGGCATCTTCGTCAAAAATTACGGCCAGCCTGTACCTTTGCCAAGCCTTCCGAGTGTGTCGTGTTGGGTAATCATGCTACAGGGGGCTCAGACCACGCTGCAGTTACATGTCTACAAGGAGCGGCTCGGGGAGGACACAGTTCCGATCTGCGACCAATGCAGAATTATTGGTGCGCTTGCGTGCTGAGTCCAAAGTCAGGCTCAAAATGGACACTTCAGACCACTCCCAATCTGCCTACCCGGTGCAGGCTGGCAGAATCATCCTGTGTCACGGCACAAGTACCATTTCGTGGTACCTGTATATGAGGGAGTCTTTGTCACCGCTCACACCCCAGAAGAGTCTGCAGCATTCCCCATGCCAGAGGGTATGTGCTGCTGAATCTTTCACAGCTCTGGGATTGGCATGAGTCTTGCACAGCAGTGCATGAGGTCGTGTCTCTGATAGTGCACCCCAAAGCGTATCAACAAGCTCAAGCAAACTGCTCATGCTTCGTGACTGCTGATGCGGCAATCCTGCTGTTGCAGCATACTCAGCCCCGCCTTCAGCATTTGACAGCCATGCACACTTACTGCATGGCGTCATTCATGCAAATGGCTTCGGGCATCTGGCCAGGGTAAATGGACGTGAGGGGGGCTCAAACAAACTGACAGGTGTGTGCCATGTCCAACATGCTGTTGGTACATTGATGATGATGCTGCATGCTGCTTGCCCAGCATCACTCAGACACCACAGTGCAGTCACTGCTGCCAGCTGTGCTCCAAGTCTGCAAGATGCATGATTTCCAGTTGAGACTTTGCTGCAAGACATCATCTTGCATGTGTTGTCTACCTCTTGGCACATCAGCAGCAATCAACTCTTCCACGCAGACACATTCACACCATCACTGAGTGTGTCAATGTTGTCAGCTCATACCGAAAGCTCAAAGCTTGCATTCACCGCTCAACACTTGGCATGCAGGCAAACAGCTGATGCAGATATGGGACAGCCTCTGTCACCTGCTGCGAGCACGTCAGATCAGCGTAGAAGACGTGTCCAACAAGGTGTGCATGTGAAACTGCTGTTAGCATCACCATCAGCAGCATGGGCAAATGCCAGACCTGCAACAGACGCTGCCTTTCCGGCTGCTGCTGAGGCCTGCTGGATTTAGTGCCTGCTGATCATTGCCTGCTCATCAGTGCCTGCTCCTTACTGCCTACATGCATGCATGTCACATTAGTATGTCGATGTTGCACAGGCTTCGAAATCAGCGTTCTATTGATGTGGCCACTTCTTGTCTTTCTTGACTATTGCACAACTTAACATGAGCCATCCTGCCTTGCTGTCTAGTCGATAATGGCGTCATCGGCACTAGATGTTAACAACATAGAAATTCAGCTCAAATCTCATCCGGGCGTATATTGTTTCAGTGCATTACGCTAGCTCGGACATCACCTGCACAATGTGCTTGCCATGTACTGAACCAGCACAGTGTTTCCTGTTCTCACCATGTTCTTCAACAGACATGACTGTATTGATCACAAACATACAATCATAGCATGCAAAACAGCATCGAAATGAGGTGTATGATGCTGTATGCTGATTTGGTATGGCAACTGCTGCAGGGAGGAATGGAGCTGAGGGTGTTGCATGCCGCCGCCCACAAGACTACCTGGTATGGTCAGTGGGGCTATCAATACGGCCGAGGTGCCTTCAACATCACCCAGAACAAGTAAGCAATCATTGATCCACAGCATCAAGCAATGTTCCCTGTACAACCTAGTTTGTTGGCTGAAGATGTAAAATCCTGTCTCTCTCTCTCAGGCTGCATGTGAAGTCTTATGTGAACATCTATTCAGGTACTTTAGTAGCTGCAGGTAGGCATTTTGTGCTCTGTAGATTTGTTCTGGCAACCCTGCAGTTTTCCAGGCCGTGAGGGCGAAATCCGGTTGAGTTTGGGTTTCCAAAAAATAAGTACAGCACACCTAATCCCTGCCATGAGTGTAGCTGTCAAAAGTGTTGTACCTGAACTGGCCACATGGATGCCGGAAAATTCAGTTTGCAGTGTTTATCATGCAAGAACCTGGTACGACAGCCTGGTGTAAGTGGACGCCACGTCAGTGGTGCATATGCTTGCAAGGGTCTGCAGTTGGCACAATAAAGGCATCCATACTGCTCTAGCTCATCATGAGCCAGAAATGGTTATCATCACCAGAATAGTTCATCTTATAGTCATTATAATTACCCGTACCAATAAAGCTAATATCATCCTTATCATTTCTCATCTTAATGTTATCATTATCCTTACTGTATTTAACATGGTCTTATTGTTAACATGTTTTACCACTGTTATAATTATTGTTTCACAGATATGAGCCATGCTGTGCTGGCAGGTGGAAGAAGGCCATGGAGGCCGTACACAGGGCCAAGCTGCTGCTGCTGCTGGCTGACTTCAGCGGAGTCAAATCATCCCTGCCTGCTATCGTTGCCCGCTACAAGGTAACCTGCTTGCTCTCCTCACTCTGCCTGCCCACTCTTTTTCATCTTTGGGCTCTTCTTCAGATCAGCACAGTTTGAGCAGGCTCAGTAAAAAATGACAAATCTGATTTTAGCTCCTCTCCTCACTCTGCCTGCCCACTCTTCTTCATCTTTGGGCTCTTCTTCAGATCAACACAAGTTTAACTGGCTCAGTCAAGAATGACAAAATCGATTTCAGCTCCTCTCCTTACCCTGCCCATGGGGGAGCACACTCTACTGCATTTTCAGGCTCTTCTTCACATCAGCCAAAAGAGCAGAACTTCCTTTTTTCTGACATTTCATGAGTTCTGCAGGCTGTGGAAGTCCTGCAGGCTGCCAAAACAGCTCGACTTTCTTTTTCACTGACAGTTTGTGAGTTCTGCAGGCTGTCGAAGCTGACTGCAACACCTTGGGGGCTCTCCTGAAGGCCATGCTGGGGCTGTTGTCAAAGCCCCAAGCAGCCGCCGACCTCTTCGCCCAAGAAGCTCAGCTGTCAGCTAGCACCAGCACAGAAGCTGACACAGCAGCTGCCACAATAGCTGCTGCTGCAGGCGCCTCAACGGCTAGCACCAGCACAGAAGCTGACGCAGTAGCTGCCACAGTAGCTGCTACTGCAGGCGCTCCAGTAGCAGCCACAGTGGCAGGAGGACATCAGCCCATGGATGCTGGGACAGTTGATGGCGGCAAGCAGATCGCAAACTGTGTGTGCTTGGACTCGACCACAGCTCAGCATACTGTGTTGGAGTCTGCTGAGGGCCGCAGAAGTGCTGTGGAGAGCAAAGACGTCATCTTGGGTACTGTTCAGAGTGATGTTGCAGAAGATGTGATGCCTGGGAATCTGGCTGCTGCGCCACAGAGCCAGATTTCCAGTCAACTCAGTCAGGAGTCAACTCAGCTCGCCCCTTTGCTGAGTCAGGCAGAAATACAGGCAGCAGAGCTCAAGCCTGAGCTGAAGCACGACTTGAGCAAGGAAGGGGTGAGAGAGGGGCAGTTGGGCGCAACTGATGTGCCTTCTGCCTTGCTGAATGGGCCAACAGCCGAAGGGCACCTGCCCTCTGCAGTGCCACTTGTGCCTTCTGCTCTGGGGAATGTGCCTGTCGCACCACAAGCTGTGCCTGTTGGGACAGGAGCCGGGCCTTCAGTGTCGGCAGCCGGCCCTTCATTGTTGGCAGCTGGCCCTCCATCATTGGCAACTGGCCCTTCATTAATGGCAGCTGGCCCTTCATCACTGGCAGCTGGCCCTTCATCAATGGCAGCTGCCCCTTCGTCATTGGCAGCTGGCCCTTCATTGTTGGCAGCTGGCCCTTCAACGTTGGGAGCCGGCCCTTCATCATGGGCAGCTCCCCCTTCAACATTGGCAGCTGGCCCTCCATCGCAGGAAGCTGGCCCTTCATTGTTGGCAGCAGCTCCCACTGAGCAGAGCCAATCTGCCACCACATATGGTCGGTAGGCAGCTGGCAGGTGCGACCCACACACCCACAGAGCAGCATCCAAGCGAAGGGCAAGCAGAGCCCTTGGCGGCAGCAGACTTGCCTATTGAGAAGGCAGCTGCCCATGGGAGAAGGGCAAGCGACAGGGGTAAAGAAGGCAAGCCTAAAGGGGGGCCGAAGGAGCAGAGCCTTGTGGTCAAGCCACAGCTGACTGGCAGGGCTGCCTTGGCACTGGCTGTGATGGAGGCAGGCGGTAATTATTATTATTATTATTATTATTCTTCTTCTTCACTGTCTTCTTGATCTTCTTGATCTTCTTCTTCTTCTTCTATTTCTTCTCACGACTATGCTCAGCTCTTCATCATTTGCACCCAGTCTTACTATTTGTGAGTATGAAACATACCTGGCAGTGGCATATATGTGTAGTATTGGTAGGCACTGCGCATGACATGCCCGCACGCATGCACGCACGCACGCACGCACGCATGCACGCACGCACGCACGCATGCACGCACACGTACATGCATATGTAGGGGCACATGTCATTGTCTTGGCTTCAGCTATTCAAAGCTCATGGTGAGTCCTAAAGCCAACATCCCTTATACTTATGAAGTAACTCACAAATTCAGAAGCAGTATCATTGAGTCTAAGCAGTGCGATGGCGAGCTCCAATACTGTTGTGCATTCCGGCTGTGTAACAGTGCTGCCATGTCAGTATGTGCGTCAGTGGCATAACTGGCTGGCTTTTTGGAGATCAAGCTACTGCTGAAAGAACTGCTCTGCAGAGACAAGACGCGCCCTGCGTGTTGCTGTCAAGCTCATCACGACTTGGAAAGCGCAAGCATCACTGTGATCCATTTTATTACTGTTACAATCCCCATCACTATCACCATCACTATCCCCATCCCCATCCCCATCACCATCCCCATCCCCATCACCATCCCCATCCCCATCACCATCACCATCACCATTACCATCCCCATTCCCATCACCATCACCGTCACCATCCCCATCCCCATTCCCATCACCATCCCCATCACCGTCATTCTTATCACTTTTGTTACTATTCACTGTTACAATCACTTGCTGAAGGCAGTACTGGTTCTGGCTGCGCAGATAGGACAGCAAGCACGAAGAAGAGGAAGGTGTTGGGACAGAACATGCTGCCTATGCCAGCCAGCAGGCTAGCCTATGACATGTCTGATCTGGAAGCGATCAGTCTACAAAACCACCCCAAGCGGTGGTCTCTCGAGCGCTGCAACAATTGCCTGACTAAGGTCATGGGGGCCTTGACGGTACGCTCATGTTACAGTGCACATTACGGTGCACATTACGGTGCACGTTACGGTGCACATCATTGTGCACATTATGGTGCACAATACAGTGCACATTACGGTGCACATTACGACGCTCAACAGCGCATTACGGTGCACATTACGGTGCACATTACTGTGCACATCACGATGCACATTGCGATACACCTTAAGGTGCTTGACAGCGCATTATGGTGCATGTTCATCTACTTGACTGCCTAGTCAGGACATCACACAGACAGCTACTTAGAACTGTATGCACCTGAGCCTAAGGGGATTGGTTGGGTTGACAAATGAAACAAAGACGAAACAAAAATGACAAAGAAATCATAACGGAAGCCTCCCAAGGCGGCCACCAGGGGTGCAAATACAGGCGCACAATGAAACCAATGGTTCAACAGTGATGAGACACTGTTGTGTCTGTTGCAGCAAAGCTGGGAATCTTTGTGCAGCCTTATGAGGGGTGGTGGGTTTCACGACGGCAATTTGGCTTGACAAGACCTCACTGTGCCTACAGCAAATGAAAATAGATATGTTTCTGCAGCCTTATGAGGGGTAGTTGGGGGTTGCACAGCTTGGAGAAAAGGCATGAGCAGACCGAGACACACAACAAAAATCAATGACATTTGATCCAACGAGACACTGTTGAGTCTGTTGCAAATGACTTTGGGAATGTTTCTGCAGCCTTATGAGGGTGGTGGGTATCATGCACAATGAAAGCAATAGAAGCAAAGACAATTTGTTTGTTGAGTTGCTGTTGCCTCTGTTGCAAATGACAATGGGAATGTTTCCTGCACATACCTAGCTCATCATGAGCTGGAAAGCAAACTTGTGGTTATATGATTATCAATATCATTATTAATATTACTATTATTAGTAGTATTTTCAATTGGAATGTTTGTGCAGCCTTATGAGGGGTGGTGGGTGTCACGCAGCCTGGCCCGGGATCAGGTGCACAAGCACATGGGCGACACTGGCATGATGGACTACATGCTCAAGGCCATTGCCAACCGCACTGTCGGCCCCTGGGCTGTCTTCAGGTGCCACTGCCTTTCATTGCCCTTTGCTTTGCCCTTCGCTTCCCCCCTACCCTATGCCCTTTGCCTTGCCCT
>JAABUK010012274.1_pt1 | contig 10942 bp, 8 predicted proteins | sample 5559141 | NCBI WGS metagenome assembly JAABUK01 (sample SAMN10711869, study PRJNA513367) | rock metagenome | isolation source: Antarctica rocks | place: Antarctica: Victoria Land, Pudding Butte nord | collected 2016-01-03
CATTCACCCTCTCAATCAACCTCCTCACACTGCCCACCAGATACTCCTCTTCGTATACCGATCCCTTCTTCCCCCTAGCACGTTTCCTCTCCTCTCTCCTGCGCGTCCTGGATGTGTTGCGGGAGATGTTGGTGTTACCGCTCACTACCGTCCCTGCAAATTTAGTGGCTTTGTTGCCCGTGTAGCGCGTGAAGAGGGATTGACCGCCCAATGTTGATGCGTCTGTGGCGGCGAGGGAGATATTGTCGGGTATGTCGATTCCATCTCCCTCTGCATCTCCCAGCGTGGGGTCGCCGCCAAAGAAAGCGAGTGGATCCTCCGCCTTCTTGACTCTGAGCTCCTTGATGCGTGGGACCTGCGCGAGGAGCTGGGAACGGCAGTCTGCGATCAATTCGGTGATTTCGCCGGATTTCTCGGCCAGGGCTGTGTCGATTAAATTGGGGATCTGGGGGACGAGGTTGTGGAGGGAGAGGAGGCGGAGGGACTCGGCGAAGTACGAGCCCCGGCACAGGAGGCGGACGGAAGTGGGGATGTCGTGGAGGTAGTCGGTGTGGATTTGGGAGGCGGAGCGGTAGTCGCGTTGTTCTTCGCTTAGGGTGGTGGCGAGTTGGTGGGCGAGGGACTGAATTTGTGGGGGAGGGTGGCACTTATTGGGGGGGGGGGGGGGGGGGCCCTGGATCATGGAGGCGCAGTGTAGTGCTTCGCGCCAGCGGGGTGGGGAGCATTTGGCGTAGCTGGAGGAGGCCAGGGCGTGGTCCGAGAGGGATTCGGATGCGAGGGCCGAGGCGAGGTGGTGAGATTGGGAGCTGAGATATGTGGCGTGGAGGCGAGTTACGGTGATCATGTGGTCGGAATCGTAGCGATAGAGCTTCAAGGCTTCGGAGTACAAGGCGTGCTTAATGGTGTATGCTTCTACTTCTTCATGCGCGGATAGGGCGTGTAGCGAGGTCAGGGCTTTGGTGTAGTTGCGGAGATGGTCGTCTATGCGGAAATTGCGACGGAGCTGGGGGAGCGTGTTGAGAGCTTGAAGGAATGGCATATATTCTCGTGGGTCGCGTTGAGCTTGCTGAGCTACAAGAAGTGTAAGTACGAGGTCATATAGGGACAGCGCTGTGTCGTAAAGGCGGTTGATGTCGCTGAGAAAGCATAGGTGGGAAACTGCTTCTTCTGCTTTGTTTACATCGCTTTTTCTGAGAGATGCGACGAGCTCAAGAGCGGAGACGAGGTCCGGTGGATGTTTGCACACATGGGCCGTGATGATATTCTGGAGGTGCTTGGATATTTTAGGTTTGAGGCAAGACAGCAAGGCATCGCAGACGCGGTTGACTTTGCCATCGTGTGCATTGTGATTGACCTTGCCATTGGTCACGCCGTCCAACTGGTAGGCGGACTGCTTTCCGGCCGAATTTTGCGATCCCGTTTTGGCCAGAGTGTCTTTGTAGAGAGTTTTGGTAACGTCCTCGTCGGATAATTTTGACAGGAAAAGGTCAATTCGGCTGACTTTTCTGACCTGCTCAATGAATAAGGCAATGCTGCTCATGAAAAGATCGGGACGGTAGTCATAGATGATGTTCATTTCCACTTGATGATTTTGACAAGCAAGGAAGGCGGACTTGAAGTCTTCGTCATCCAAGTGCTGTCGTATGCCTGCTAGCACAAGAGCACGAGGATATATTGTCTCGAGATTGCCGCGCGGCATCTGCAAGATGACAGCATAGATTGAAGGGATGACAGTGACCAATTTGGCACCGCGTTCGATGCTGCGACATCTTTCATCGGCCTCTGGGGTGTCGCCAGGTACTTCATACTCTGGAGCCACATCAGTCAATGCCCAATACCAGGATTTCCCGCACCTACCATCAGATGCATCAATATGAACAAACTTTAGCAAATGTTGGGAGGTGGTGCAAATGAGATGTGCACTTGTGGACACGAACGAAGTGCAACTTCTCGTGAGTAGCTTATCATTTGCAAAGAGCTCTCCCCTTCGGGACAGAGAGAATATATGAGCATGTTTCGGAGATTGGTCACTATGTGTCAGATCGTAGTCTTCGACTCCTTTCGACGGCTCCGCATGCCTTTCAACGATCACAATCTCGGTCCATGAATGTACAGCTGACGAAGAAAAGAGGCGGGGCTGGTTCAAGCAGCTTAGACCAGTCGCACTCTGCGACCAGAGGAACTCATGGTTGGCGTCCCTGTAAATGTTGCGAGAGAGACCAACTTGATCGCTCGTCGTATCGATATCATTACTCGCATCTATCAAAATTTCGCTGGCGTCCTCGATGATATAACTGGTTAACTTGGACCCATCGGTTTTAGAATGCGATAGAAGTCCAATGCGATCCTCGTTCTGTGTTATGATTTGTCTGAATCGAGTATTTGACCAGAAGTCGGCTTCTGATGCGGAGCACCAGCTGGCTATCCTCCTTGGTGCAGCGGCAGGTTTAGATTGGAAATCCCATTTATATACCTCGATGCTCGTTGCGGTTAGGACAATAATTCGACTACCACTCAAGCTGAAAGAGCAATCGATTATACTTCCGCTTGTCGTGATCTCTGTTAATGACATTGGGGGAGGTATCATCGCGCGTTTCAGTGGGGTCAATTTCAGTGATCCTGTTCTTGATCAGCAAGGTATTTGTGAAACGGGCTGAGAGTAACTCACTGCCGTCTATAACTGCCACAGTACCATTGTCGTGTGGTCTGATCGTCGAGCCTCTATCGACGTAGAAAAGGTATTCCGTGTCGAGTATCGTACCTGGCTGACGATTAGCACACTCCAATTGATTCATCTCAACCTACATCCTCATACCTTCTGATGCAGCAGAAAGTCGTAGAGGTTTCTCAGGATGCCATGCGATGGGACACGATGACACAAACGTTCCACTGGGCAACAATATTTCCTGCTTCAGATAGTAATGATAATTGCCCATAGTCCACAATTGCACACGGTCACAGTAACAGACGGCCAGCACAGTGGAGTCAATGTTCCACGACAGAGATACGGTAGAAGCCCATGTCTCCATATCATCTTTGGACAATCTCAATGAGAATTCGCCATGACGCAGTCCGTTCCGTTCAAAGAAGACCACGTCTAATCGATCTGCCAGACGTTGCACCCCCGCAAGCAGATTTCCTGCAGGTCGCCAGCTGAGTGCACTTTCGAGGCCGTCGACCGGCTCACTTGCGGAGTCGATGGTTCCTTCGCGAGTGAAAACGCTAATCACTCGCCTGCTGTTTGGGACCACTCGATTGACTGCCAGAAAAGCGCCATCTCCTCGCCAGCTGACAGAAGTACTGCCATTGTCGTAGTGACTCAATTTGCCTTCATCCACACTTTCTGGCATAGTAGGGTCCCGTAATGCCTTGGCCCTTTTGCCTTGGAATTGAGTCTCCTTCTTGCCCCAGCCCACGGAGACATGTTTTGAAGCTTTGAGGTCTTCGGCGGTCAAGGTAACGTCAGTCACAGGCTCAAAATATCTGGTCATCAGAATCAGGGTATCCGCGCGGGTGACTATTGCTAGCAGCTCTTCATCAGGAGCCCACGCTGCCGCTGCAATTCCAGCGTCAATGGAGCCCACGATTTCGATCTTTTCTTCTCCATGCTGTGGGTCTTCTCGAACCACAACGAGATCACCGCCAGCAAGAATGAGACATGAGGTAGCCGTATCGGAGAAATATTGGAGGCAGACAATCTCGTCAGATGGAAGATCAGGCAAGGGGCATGGTGCATCCCAGGAAGCGATTGACTCGAAGCCCAATGCTGGGTCGTTGTCATTACAGCATTTGCGCTTCAAGTCTATGAGTGGTGATGATTCCGTGGGCGCGAAGGCGCAAATGATTGAATCATTGGTAGCATCCCAAGCAGTGGCAGACAGGTGAAGATCCTCTGGGGTAGAAACCTCCTCCAGGAATACATTCTTCAGATTACGCATTTGGAGTGTTATACTGATCTCACAACCTTATGGTATCAAATCCCAATGTCGTCTACCCGTCATTGCTGCCGTGGTAGCAAACATTTCCGAGGCGAGATAAAATTCACATAGAGGATATGAAGGTCTTGGCAACGGCACGCAAAGGATCAAGCATTTCCAGGTACACTTTGAAGTTAACGAGCTGGATCAAGATGGTTTATTGTGCCTTGTGCACGTCCCTTTCTTCCTATCATATGTACAGTTCTCTCATTGTGCCCGTTTGTGTAGCTGTGCCATACGCAAGTTGAACCCGTCCTTGGTCTCAATTTTTGTATGTTTGCCAGACTGTGTGTGGCAAGGTTAGTCGAGTGGTGCCGCAAGCCGTAGATTCATCTTACCAGCCAACGCAAAAGGGATTCCAAATCCAGTAGCTTTAATGGCTCGATATCAGCAATCTAAGATACAGTTCAGTCCCAGGGCGCGGCCTACCCATGAAGCCCCAATATCGAACGGCGAAGAATCTGGTCTGAGGATTGAAGGGGAGATTGGTCCGTGGGCCTTCGGGGTAATGGAATGGGCTGGCTCGTTGGACCTGGGAAGACGAAAAGCCGCGACGGGTGACTTGAGAGGAGGCTAATCTGGCTCGGTTTGCGGTTTGAGCGAGCATCTGAGTGGTCAGCATTGTAGTTGGACATGGGTGTTGGTAGACCTGCCTTTTGAGACGTTTAGTGGATGCAATAACCTGTAGCGGAATAGAATTGGTGTTGTGTGTAGAGTGATGTCGTTGATAGCTCTTGCAGCTGAAGCCGACTAGCGCCCCGCGGAATGAATAGATCGCCCAACATTTGAACCCTGCACCGACACTGCAATCAGTCAAAAGTTGCGCTCTGTTTGAGCTTCCGTTATTAGGCGCTGTAGCCCATCATGGAAGAGCTATTTGATGTGTTCGACGACCAACCGCAAGCGGCAAAATCTACGAAAGATTTCCCAAAGAGGCCCAGAAAGGATAAGAGCAAGAAGAGACAGGCAAATGGTGAAGTAAGAGAAGATAGAAACGACGCCGCTGAAGGAAACGGAGACAGGCCAGCAGACGCTCCGACTCCAAATAGCGCGAACGGCGAAACAAGCGGCAAGGAAGAGTCGAGTGCAAAGCGACAGCGTTTGGAAGCCGAGCCTGAACCAGTGGTCACCGATACCTTTGAGACGGAGCAGTCACGAGAAGTTGCCGCTTCCGCAGGTCTGCAAGCCACCAAAGACTCTGGAGCCGTCGTTCTGTCTCACCAAGTCCGACATCAAGTCGCTCTTCCGCCAGATTATCCATACATACCCATCTCGGAACACAAGTCCCCAGAGACTCCCGCAAGAACATGGCCCTTCACTCTCGATCCTTTCCAACAGGTTTCGATAGCATCTATAGAAAGAAGCGAAAGTGTGTTAGTGTCGGCGCACACTAGCGCAGGTAAAACGGTGGTGGCAGAATACGCAATTGCGCAATGCTTGAAAAACAATCAGAGGGTCATTTACACCAGTCCAATCAAGGCGCTGAGTAACCAGAAGTATCGGGAGTTCATGGCAGAGTTTTCAGATGTGGGCTTGATGACGGGAGATGTGACGATTAATCCTACCGCCACCTGTCTCGTCATGACAACTGAAATCTTGCGATCCATGCTGTATCGAGGCTCCGAGATCATGCGCGAGGTGGGATGGGTCGTGTTCGATGAGATTCACTACCTGAGAGACAAAACCAGAGGAGTGGTCTGGGAGGAAACGATCATACTACTTCCTGACAAAGTCCGGTATGTCTTTTTGTCGGCAACTATACCGAATGCTATGCAATTTGCAGAATGGATTACGAAGACGCATAGTCAGCCATGTCACGTTGTCTACACCGATTTCCGACCAACTCCCCTTCAACATTATTTCTTTCCTGCAGGGGCGGATGGAATACATCTGATCGTAGATGAGAAGGGTGGTTTCAGGGAGGACAATTTTCAGAAAGCCATGAGTTCGATCGCCGATAAAGAAGGAGATGACCCTGCTGATGCAATGGCGAAACGCAAAGGCAGAGGGAGGAACAAGAAGATGAACAAAGGCGGCACAAAAGGACCTTCCGACATTTACAAGATTGTAAGGATGATCATGATGAAAAATTATAACCCTGTAATTGTTTTCAGCTTCAGCAAAAGAGAGTGCGAAAACCTGGCTTTGCAGATGAGCTCGATGACTTTCAATGACGACTCTGAAAAGGCAATGGTTTCAAAGGTCTTCCAAAGTGCTCTAGAGATGCTCTCCGAGGAGGACAAGAAGCTTCCACAAATCGAACATATTTTACCCCTGCTGAGACGAGGCATCGGCATACATCATTCTGGGCTGCTTCCAATTTTGAAAGAGGCCATCGAGATATTGTTCCAGGAAGGCCTGATCAAGGTCTTGTTTGCAACCGAAACCTTTTCAATTGGCCTGAACATGCCGGCAAAAACAGTTGTATTCACTAACGTCCGCAAATTTGATGGTGTCAGTCAACGGTGGCTTTCGTCGTCAGAGTTCATTCAGATGTCAGGCCGTGCGGGAAGAAGAGGACTTGACGATCGCGGCATCGTCATCATGATGATCAATGAGCAGATGGAGCCTGGAGTGGCCAAGGAGATTGTTCGAGGTGAACAGGACAAGCTGAATTCTGCGTTCTATTTAGGATACAATATGGTCCTGAATCTCCTTCGAGTAGAAGGTATCTCGCCAGAGTTCATGCTAGAGCGTTGCTTTCACCAATTCCAGAACACGGCAAGCGTGTCCGGTTTGGAGAGAGAGCTGCACGAATTGGAAGCAGAGAGGCAGACCATGGAAATTGAGGACGAGAGCATCATTCGAGACTACTTCGACTTGCGCAAGCAGCTCAACATATACACGCAGGATATGCGAGACGTCATGCAGCATCCCAGTTACTCTTTACCATACATACAATCGGGACGATTAGTTGACGTACAGTATGGCGAATTCTCGTTTGGCTGGGCAGCAATCTGCAATTTCGAGAAGCGTGTACAGGATCGAGGATCAACACAGCAGCTCACTCCTCAGGAGTCATGGATAGTCCAGGTGGCATTGGTTTGTTCCGATGAGCTAGCCTATGGTTCCAAGAACATTGATGCTCTGCCGCCAGGTATCCGTCCTCCTAGACCTGGCGAGAATACCAAGGTCGAGGTTTTGCCTGTGCTGCTTACCACGATTCAAAAGATGTCGAGTATTCGCATATTCATGCCGGCGGACCTGACAACAAGACTTGGTAGAGACACGGTCAAAAAGGCGCTGAGAGAGGTGCAAAAGCGGTTCCCAGATGGTATACCTGTGTTGGATCCTATCGATGATCTGAAGATCACAGACGATTCCTTTACTCGACTGCTCAAGAAGATTCAAGTTCTCGAGTCTCGGCTCGTATCGAACCCACTGCACAATTCACCTCGATTGGAACCACTGTACAATCAGTACGCCGAGAAGGTCATCAAATTGGACAAGATCAAAGCTCTGAAGAAACAAATCCAACAAGCGTTGTCTATCCTACAGCTTGACGAACTAAAATGCAGAAAGCGAGTTCTTCGAAGATTGCACTTTATCAACGAGGACGAAGTTGTCCAGCTTAAGGCCCGTGTTGCGTGCGAAATCAGCACAGGAGATGAGTTGATGCTAAGTGAGCTACTTTTCAATGGCTTCTTCAATGAGCTTACACCGGAACAATGCGCGTCCGTGCTGAGCTGCTTCGTTTTCGAGGAGAAAGCCAACGACGATGGACACCTTAGGGAGGAGTTGGCAAAACCTCTGCGAGAGATCCAGCGGCAAGCAAGAATTATCGCAAAGGTGTCGCAAGAATCAAAGTTGCCCCTTAATGAGGATGAATATGTGCAAAGCTTCAAACCGCAATTGATGAACGTCATCTTCGACTGGGCGAAAGGGAAGTCATTTGCAGAAATCTGGTAAGTCTCACACCCCTTGACAGAGTTGATGAACTGCTAAAAGCTCGTTTCAGCAAAATGACGGATGTGTACGAAGGTAGCTTGATCAGAGTCTTTCGCCGACTAGAGGAGGCATTGCGACAGATGGCCCAGGCTTCCAAAGTCATGGGAAGTGAAGAGCTGGAGAAGAAGTTTGAGGAGTCCTTGACCAAGGTCAAGAGGGACATTGTCGCTGCCCAATCTCTCTATCTGTAGAAGCATATTGCTCAGAACGCCATAGCATCGGCGTCTGGTGTATTGGCCTGGCCCAGAATCTGCGTAGAATGCCTATGTGGATACAACAGACACTACAGGCAGTTCGGATGAAACGATGAGAAGATTGAAGGGATCAGTGACCTTACCACTGGCATCAAGTAATCACAAGAACTGTAACAGGACAGTTGATCCTAAGCGTACTGTGGAAAGGGACAGCAGGTTCAGGATCTGCAATCCAGTTCCGGACAATGCTTCTGTCTCAAGGTGGCGGAGCATTCGAATTATGAATTGATTGATTGTCGATGAGATCGTCGTTAAACCTTCACGATGCTATGTCTCGTTGGTGGCGTTGAATCGGTGGCTCGAGGGAGGAAGAGCCACAAAGGCAGCTGGCCGGATTTGGGCCATCTCATTCGCCCAGACACTCGTCTAAAGAGCAGCTCCCCACCTCTTTCAACCACCACATCCCTTCCATGCTTGACCATACAACTCTGCCAGCCGGGCACCGATCCTTCACGACACCTTCTTCTACTCGGTCCATTCTGGCTCTTGAAGGCCAAACGTCCTTGTCGGTTTTGTAACCAATATCCAGCACTTCCATCTCGACGCCATTCCTGACTGGCCACCGATTCGATCTATCTCGCCATCATGAACAGTTTGCTTGCTGCCGCACCGCCTGTTCCTCCTCACAGATTCCAGGACAGCCGTTTCTCACCTAACCGAACCAGTGAGTTCCACAAGTGCAGCCGCCAGCCTGATTCCACGATCTTTGTTTACAGCCTGCGGAATCGGCACAGACGAACCCTCAAGCTGATATTCTTACAGTGTCTACTCCATCTTCATCTCGAAAGAGGAAAGCGTCTCTCTCACCATCTCCGGAGGATGATCCCATGTCTACCTCTCCTGCCATGGCCAACGCCCGATTACCTACAAACACAACGCCTCGATCGATCAAAAGAGCACGACCAAATCTTACGGGCAAACCACTTTCGATCCCGCGCTTACTCGAAACCCTCGACGCCAAATCCCTTCGATTGATCGTCCAATCTCTCTGTGATAGACATGGCTCGGCTATACAAGAAGAGATTAGACAACTCGCTCCTCGACCTAGCGTCAGCTCTACCCTCCAAGTCCTCCGCGAGTACCGACATACAATGAACGCAGCCTTTCCTGTTGGTGATAATCCTGGTTCAGACTACAGTTACAACCGTGTACGACAATATCTTGTCACACTTCTTGATGCTCTAAGTGACTTCACCCCCCAATTCTTGCCACCAGTTGAATCACAATCCTCGATCAGTCTGACGTACCTTGATGGAGTGATGGACATCATCCATGGATTGCCTCGGTGGGATTCAGCAGCTCATAATCTGGCAAAGGAGAACGCATATGAAGAGATTGCTCGGGCCTGGGTCTGCGTAATTCGAGAGGCAGCGAAGAGAGGTGGTGGAATTCAACTACAATATGGAGGCTGGGATGACAAGCTGAGGCGGCACAACGAGCTGGCTGGAGGAAGATTGGCAGAAGCAGTCAACGAGTTGAGGCAGAGCTTGGGATGGATGGTTGCCGGACGCCTACCAGGAATGGATCACCCTGATTCTCAATCCTCCATTCGACAACAACTGTTTTCGGGCACATATGGTCCAGGTGCTGCCAGCAGGAGGGCTGGAACGGGCTGGTAGTCGTGGCTAGTCGCATCGGAACAACAGCGAATCCGCAGTCACGAATCTACACTTGTTCATCCACCGGCAAACATCAAGGCCTACCCCACCCGGACAGCAAACAGTCCGATGCGGCACACCAATTCAGTAACTTACGACACTCGAGTTGCCGTACAGTCCTACGACATGGGTTGCTGTGTCGTGCATGCCGCCCCGTATGTCGACTGATCTCACTGTCCACAGAATGGCAGTCTTGTAGGAGTATTGACTTCCTCCCTGGTTTGGCGACTCGGATTTTCATCAGCATTTCTTCTTCTGCGTCGCGTCGCCTGGAAGGCAGGGGTTAAGGATGGAGCTTTGCTCAGAAGACAGGGACGCCATACTACAGCGAACGTTGGTCTTTCCTCGTATTCTTGTTCAGCTACCAAGTGCCGAAGAGCCGGGCCAGGTCACGCTTCCTTACGGAGGAGGGCGGGTTGTAGCAATACCTAGCAATACTATGAGTGTCATGACCTGGCTGCTTTCTATCATGACGAGGATCCCGTGAGTCTTGGAACCTCCTCCCAGTCAACACGGAAGAGGCGTGAAACACTTTCTCCTACCTTGCTGTGTGAACTGACCACGGCACGCAGACCACGTTCCGTTACCAGCGGAGTCCTGCGTGTTGCATCCTTCTCTGGCTTAGATTCCGCGGCTTACGGTACGGACGCTCGGATGAGAGGCATGGTTACATCTGATTTGGCTCTGAAGTATATATATATATACATACCACTCAGTCAAGGACACCTGAGGTTGAGCGCCGTATTTCGTTCGTGCAAACAGCTAGCTCGCTCACACAGCCAGTATATCTGAATGGCTCATTCCCTCTCCCTCTCCCTCTCCCCCTACTTCTCCCTCTCCCTCTACTTCTCCCTGTCCCTTCTGACCAACCGCCTCTTCGCGTCATCTCGTCTCTCAGCTCCCTTGCTGGCATCCCCACCCCAGATGCCCAATCCCATCACCCTAGTCTTCCACCCCTCCCAACTATTCAACTTGGGTCGGACGTCGAGATAGAAATTCAAAGTCCCTGTCGCAGTCGCACTCGCACTCGCACTCCCCATTCCCACCCGCTCTCCTCCTTCTCCCTCCCTTCCTCGCCGCTCCCCAACTCCCTTTCTCGCCCCGC
>JAABUK010012275.1_pt1 | contig 10941 bp, 10 predicted proteins | sample 5559141 | NCBI WGS metagenome assembly JAABUK01 (sample SAMN10711869, study PRJNA513367) | rock metagenome | isolation source: Antarctica rocks | place: Antarctica: Victoria Land, Pudding Butte nord | collected 2016-01-03
TGGTGCGGTTAAAGATCAAGCATATGGAGCTGTCCATCATTCGAAGAGAAACCACCGGAGTAGCGCCGAATCAGTATAACGAGAGCGAAACTCTAGTGCGGTTCGAGGTGTGTATGCTACGGATCCGTGAGGGGAAGGACGGTACTGACAGGTGCTAGATAATGGATGGTTCGCCTTCAAGAGGTATGGCAACCTGACCATCTCGGCAGAAATTTTCCGCTGCGTCATTCGCTGGGCAGTATCTTTATGCACGTCGGAGAAAAGCTGACAGTATATTGACAGGGGAGACCATACCGATACGATTGTTCCTTGGCGGCTTCGATCTTACCCCTACTTTCCGTGAAGTAAACAAGAAGTACTCCACTCGATACTATCTTAGTCTTGTACTTATTGATGAAGGTGAGTAAATCTCATTCCCGTCTTGTTTTTATTGTGCTATCTGCTTGTGTTGGCACAGCGCCGGATCCCACAAGCATGTCTATGCATGTCATGTGAAGGTTCATTCCGTTGTCTGTTACACTCCTGATAACTCCCCACAACCCTATTTCACACTATCATTAATCTGACCTCTGCCCTTCAGAAACTATGTCACACTGCTAATAATCATCCATCTAGATGCGAGAAGATATTTCAAACAATCTGAAATCGTTCTCTACCGGCAGGCGCCCGATGTAGCCGCAGCACTCCAAGCGCAATCACAACCGCACCAAATTACCGGCGCCGCCGGGTGATGCATATCAGAAACCGTTTTCTTCTTCAGCAATGCTATACCTGGCGTGGCGTTTGGTAGGAGACGGGCCTTTTGGCTTAACTGGAAGACGCTGTTCGTTTGTACAAAATCTTCTGACCATAGTGAGAATGTCTGCATTGATGAAGTTAGCATCGACGATTCCGCTAAGCAAGAAACAATGATTAAGGACGTGAGATCTGCGTCCATCGTCTTCTCCACGGCATTCCTCTTCCAGCCCTGTCTACGACAGTCTGCACTAACAAGCCGTCAATCTCCAGACGTGGAACACATTTACCGCACAAAGAACTTGCTACAAGAAGCCAAGGTGCCGAAGCCAACTCATTCCATCATGTAAAAACTCTCTGCCTGGCTCCTCAAAGTCAGTCTAGCCCTACCGACGCCCTGCATTACTGGCTTCACAGGAACACCAAACTATCAGATCTTCAGCCCGAATGGTTGAAGAAACACATCACCAGTCTTCCTACCCACCCAGCTCAAGCCTCCAACGGTCTTGTCCTCAAGTCTTTGCAATGCTTCCTTCACCCCCAACTCCCCACACGTCCCCCTTTCCCCCGTCTACTACCACATAATCCAACCATCATCTCCTCCAACCCCTTAAAAATATCGATCCCCTAAGAACCCCAACGACTATTCCCCTAAACAACCAAAGCCTTCAAAATTAGCGTCGGTATTCTCATTCCCAACCCACCCAGTCTAGCTTCACTTTACGACCTGCGCTTCTAATCAAGCTATCATTTCTGTCCACGTGAAATGGAACGGAATACCTAGGCTGAATCCAATATCTAGGATATCTATAGTCTTGGGGCATGACTCTTTCGTCAGGAGAGCGTATGCAAAGTAAGGTGTTTGATATTATTAATTTGCAAGTGGTGTAAATGTCGTTTGTGTGTTTGTTTGTTTGTCATTTTAAGTAAGTCGAGGGTTTCAGAAAGCAAAAATTAGCGGTTGTGATGCGCGTTTTAGATAAGGGGTGGGATGTTTTGTGGAAAGAAAGGGAGTATCTTAACAGTTGCGGGGTGGGTGGGTTGTTGGAACTTTTTGACATATGGGAAATGGTCGGAACATGCGATTCGATAACAGGGGGGTTTCGAGCGAGAGATACTGTATGGTCGGTTGGAGTTGTGGAGTTGGTTGAGGATGTTTTTTTTTCTACGCAAGGGCCTGATGCTAGTCATATCCTACAGGGAGACTAAACCAAGTCCTCGAGTATCCAAAGAATTGTAAAGAGTCTGTCTTCGCCATAACCCCCCTCTCTCCTCCCCCATCTCCCGAAACCCCCCCCAGCCCCCCCGCTAGCAAATTCTATGCTCCGGCCTCCTCCACGGCACGCCTAAGACCTCAAAAATCCTCTCCTCGCTCCTCCCCTCCACCAACGACCCCTGCGTAACCCTCTCCCGATTCCGGCCCCTCAGCACATCCCGCCACAACCCCCGCTGGTTCAGCCGCATCCCCTTCTTGCTCGCCAAAAGCCTAATACTGCGGTTGAAAATATCGTTGCCGGTGAAATAGATCAGCGCCGCGCCCATCTCGTCCCAGGGCACGAGCAGGAAGTCGATGCGGCGCCAGATGGTAGACTGCGGGAGGCAGGCGGCGCCGTGCCATTTGGAGCCGTCGGAGGCGGAGGTTACGGCGAGGGCGGCGCGGAGGTAGGCGGTGCTGAAGAGGTGGGGGATGATGGTGTCGAGGACGAGGGTGCGGAGGGTGGCGGGTGTGCAGTTCGGTTTGGTGAGGATGAAGTCGATGTCGCCGGAGGAGGGGGCGCCGCGGCGGTAGGAGCCGCCGATGGTGATTTGGATGGTGGGGTCGAGAGCACGGATGGCGGTGCGGACGAGGGTGTCGTGCTCGGCTACTTCGGCGCGGGGGATTCGCTGGAGGAAGTCGTCGTAGTGGTCGATGCCGATTTTCTGGTTTTTCGTGAGCGGGGCTTTGCTGGCGAGGTCGGACAGGGTGCGGTGGCCTTGGTCGACCCAGAGGCTGGCTTGGATATAGCCTACGCCGTAGATTTTCATGAATTTCTGCAAGACAAGGTCATTAGGTTCTAGGTTTGCGTTCTCTAATCGGCGGAGTCGGTTGGTCCAGACGATTTCTTCGATTTTGGCGGCGAGCCTTTCCCCAATGAAGGGAATTGTGAACGCTTCTTCTTTGATCAATATCTTTCGAGTCTCTTTCCGCAAGGCAGCAATAGCTCGGCGGTAGGCAGTTAACCTCCAGTGATCCTTTGTACGCTCATAATAATCGGCCATCTGTTGCAGGACCTCAATGGTTCGACCGTTTGGATTTTCGGCCTTGTCGAGACCATCGTGCTTCTGCATGCAGCTAAATTTCTGCTGCCATGACTTGCCAAAAGACCCTTTCCTAAGTTTTGGTTTCTTTGCTTCCTTCTCACTACTATTGCCGTCAGAATCGTCGGATACTGCACTACTAGAAGGACTCTCGTCCTCGTCAAGGTCCAGCGGTAGATCTTTGACTGCCCGAGCTTCCTCAATGGCCTCGTCCAGAGCATCGTGATTATTTTCATCCGGCTTTGTGTAAGTTTTTTCGGTGTTCTGGATATCGGGACGCTTCTCATCGCTTACGTGCTTCCAAGCCATAGGGTTATGCTCACCTTCTTCGGCCACAGACGGCGTCTGCGCTTGTTGGATCATTTCCCTTCTCCCTAGCTTCAAGGACAAAGAGTCTTCAGAGGATGGTGCAGGGATAGATGATTGAGGAGGCTCAGCCGCTTGTTGATGACCCTTGACGTGATACATAATCTGTTTAGGATTGACAGCGAATCGATATTTTATGCAGTCTGCAGGGTAGACTTCGTTGACCAAGGTAATGTCGGACGGTAAGACAGAAACCTTAAGGAACGAGAGCAAGTCATTGTAGCATAGATTGTCATCGACAATAACATGAGTGATGCCATCCTTCCACTCTTTCACCCAAACAGCACCCCATTCCATAGCCTTTCGGATTCGAGCTCGTCGCGCCGGCGCAATGTCATTGTTTGGGAAAAAGTAGAATGAAAAACCCTTAAAGAGCTGCTGAGACTCAGGCATGATTTCCAATGACTGCCCCCTTTTTCTCTTCCCACGGGCTTTTGGACCTCTTTTGGAAGAATCGGGTTTTGCAAAAGCACCGGTCAGGGATGGCGTTGTAGCATTGGCTTCGTCTTCTCGCATTCCATTTCCTTTTAGAGGCATTGCTGAAGGTAGTGGTGTGTCCTTGACAAGTTCCACGGTCTCCAGCACAGGTCTCGAGGTTAGTAAGGGCGCTGATATGGTCCGTCCAAATGGCTGAGTTGCACATGAGGTATGAATCAGCCGACGTTTAGGCAGCGGTGTCGAGGGATCTTTTCTCTGATGGAATGTATCTTTACTCTGCCGTAGAATTAAAGCGGCCTCGCTCGTGTCTTGCTCTTCGTCGGAATCATCGAGCCTGTAAAGCTCGTTGAAGAAGATTTCTTTCTGAACCGAGGTCTTCTCCATTGTCTCCAGAGGGCTAAATATTCACAGCGATCCATGGGTACGTCGGGTAATCTAGGATAGTGTGATAATTGACTTTGGCATGTTGAAGGAACGATGAAGGCAGACGTGCGCCACCATAACACGCGATCATGTGATCTGCAAGGGATGTGTGTTTTTTCGCTTCTGACGACCGACAAACACCATGATGGAGGGCAATGATTCGTATACTTCATGTTCCGTCTATCTTTTTGGTCGCGCTAAGTTCTTGCGGTATCTTGCTTATCTCTGAGTAGGGAATCCTGGAAAAGACGATGAGACAGTGTAGCTTCATTCCTATTGCTGGTGAACTTGACTTCGCATCAAGCAACTGATATGCACTCGTGATCTTATTCAAAGGTAGGTTCCCTGGGTAAAAAGGCAATAGCTTTGGCTTGAAATACTTCGACTTGCTGAGTCCTTTAATTATAACCCCACGTGAGGTCATGAGCTTGCTTTCTCTAAGCCGGACATGGAAGTTGTTGTCCCTTAAGATGTACTAGGGATCACTGGAAATGCCGCCAGCCAAAACCAGACGTCGCGGACACATTACACGACCTCGTCCATCGTTGAGTTGTGTAATATGTCAACGAAGAAAGGTCCGTTGCGGGAGGGAACAGCCAGCTTGCAGTAACTGTGTCAGGATCCAAGAGGCTTGTCAATACGACGCCGACAATCGCGACCTTTCAACACCACAGGTAACTCGCAAGGGCAACCCACACCTCGTGCCGGGGAAAACTTGGGATCTGGGCTCGAAGCCGGCAAGTATCCCGACAGGGGATACACCCCCAGAAGACTCTGAACGTGCAATTCAAATGACCACGCCATCGATCACGAATGGTACTACTGTAAATCTTGGGTCTGACGCATCTCGAAAGCGCCTTCGTACGTCGAACGGTCTCACGCCATTACAGGAATTTTACCAATAGCCCAAAGGCTGTGCAGCCTACGTCCGTGAACGAGGAAATAGGAACTGAAACGTCTGCCGATAATGAACATGCCGCTCTAAGAGAGTTTGACGCTCGCCCTTCGGGCTACCTTAGTATACGGAGAGGAGGCCAGGTCCGCCATGTCGGTAATGGATTTTGGGGACTTGTCACTGGTCACTGAAAGCTACTAATTCATCGATAGGAGTCGCTCTGTGAGACCTTCCTGGGCGAGTTAAACGTTATTCCTGACAACGTGCCTCAACCTCATATCGACTCCGTTGGACTAGCGAACCTACTGAAGACGCTTCCCCCAAAGGTAGTGTGCGATGCTCTGCTCCAGTCGTTTTCATAAGTGTACACCCCATTCTTCCCCTCATTCATTTTTCTACCCTCCAAAAAGACTACAACGGCTTCTGGCAATGGTGTCGAAACAGCGATATCTCTCAGCCAGACAATAAGCTTCTTGGCGATGCTACTTTTCTATGCCTTCTATTCTCGGTTCTGTATTGCGATGCAAAGACAGCTTTGCCTGCAAGTTGAATGGCAGGCAGTCTAGAGGAAGTGATAAAAGAGAAAATTGTCGAACAACTACAATGCTCACATTCTGCATGTCTTGAAGCGTGTCAACATCTACGATACCCTACTCTTTCTACCTTGGTTTTGTCATTGTTGGCTTACAGCTGTTCCAAACCAGATATCGAATTCTTGGAGGACTTGAGATTTTTCAGCTCTGTAGTAGGGATTGCACAAAGCATGGGACTGCATCTTGATGGCTCCTTATTCGGCCTGGACCCCGTTACCTGTGAGTTGCGCCGTCGTATCTGGTGGCATATTGTAATGGCTTGATGTTCAAGCAAGTATAGTCCATGGATCGCGGACATGCTGTGGTAGTTGTGAGGAACTGAGAAATTCCAGCATGGTCACTAACATATGCGATGAGGATTTTCCCTTAATGAATCAACATCGTCTCTCAAGATCTCTATCCCCATCATCTGGTGCAACTTCCATTACCATGCTTCTAGCGATAGGCCGCTTTGAAAGTGCACGGTTCAAACGCTTGCTAATTAGTAGCCTACATGACAGCCACATTTTGGGGCAGGCTCGATTAGATGAATGTATCAGTGCCGCGAAAAGCCTCCAAGCGAAGCTAGATAGGTTAGTCAAGAAGATACCAGATCAAAGCAACCCTGAGACAGGCTTCGTTCCTTCTCGGTTAGCAAGTGCGTCACCTGTGACACACCAAGGCTATTACGGCGATGAACCAAGTCAGCCGACCGTTTGGAGTTCCTGGGTAAGGAACATGCTCAACATACTGAAGACAGAGGCCGGAATATTAGTACAAAAGCCATTCCTGGGTCGCGCTGATAGTAAGACAGAGCAGCAGCAGAAAATATGGAGTAGGTATGTGGACGTTTCTTCATTTTGAGATTTCTATTTAGCTTTCTATTGAGACATTACGGCGTCCCACATTCGCTGTTGGTCGTTCCAATCTTTTGATTATGAAATATGGACAGGAAGAAATAATGCTGTTGGAAATTACGGCTGACTGAACGAGCAAATAGTATTATCCAGCTTTGCATCACGTACCTACGCAGCTCTGTGCAACTTCTACGCATCGATGCATTTGCGCCCTATTCATGGTTTTGCATCAACCATCTGGCTCCTCTTCAGTGTATTTTCCTTTGCCTCACGTATTTGCAATGCAACCCAAATTTGGAGAACAGACATACCTCACGCTACTTGGTTGATGAAGTAATTGATATCTTCGGTTTTGATACTAAATTGAGTGCTGGCCACCGAGGGGAACATGACCCTGCTTTATCGGATACTGCGCCATCCGCTAAACAGATATCGCTGGCATGGAGAATGCTCATAGCGCTTCGTAAAAAGCTTGACCTACCACCTGGCGCCGATCAACACCTGTTCAAGCCTGCAGTACCAATAAGGTGTGAAAAACTTCCGCCAGGAATAGCACTGCGTGCAATGTCGCTCTCTACAAGTAAGACTGTCACTGATCCCTTAATCAGGGGAGCAGAGCCGGCGCCAAACGGCAGTTTGATATCGTACTCCGCCTTGTATGGACATCACCCCCAGTCAGCCGAGCCTTCAGTCATGCATAACCATGATGAGGGCCGAGTTGGTCATATTGATAAGGACGACGTTCTCGATATTTCTGATTTGGCTGCGTGGTCTTCATCGTTGACTCGAAACCTCGATGAGTACTTCCACACGGGTCAAGATATTGTTGATGGCCTTACTGAGGTAGCCAATCCTTTTCTCGAGTGGGATCTATATTCATAGACTTTGGTACAACGCTCGACTGACTATGATAGCCGAGATGAAGTGAAGTCAGTCAGCGCTCACAGAATATTGAGCTCAAGCGATGGCGTGCTAAGTATCACTGGCATAACTATCCCCAACCTAAGGGGCAGGATGCGAAAGAGCAAGGTAGAGCGGTTGAAAGAGACTTCATCACGTTCGATTTCAACATTCATGCGGATTCGAGAGGAGGGTGAAGTCTGTAAGCAATTTTTGGGTTTACCTTTCACATTGTGTCTCAGCCCAAATTGTCATGATTGCCCATCGTCTCAAATCCAGGCGAGCAAGTTGGAAATAGCACGCACAACAGATATACTCGGCAACATTTGAATACGCATGGAGCCGCACGAGGTATATGATATCACTACGCACAACCTATGGAACAGCTTACAAATTACGGAGACGGAGTCTGAGTCTTACACGAAGGTCTTGATTGAGAAGTATCCAGGGTTGGCAAGACTTGTGGTCTCTCGTGCCTCTCTCCCACATCGAAATGGATCAATCTTTGGACATATCTGTACCCCTATTTGCAACGTGTGACCCATGTATATAATGAACATCAACGGCACCGAATAAAGTGTCTTGGCCGAGTAATGCTCGGTCGAATTCCTATTTTAGCTTAGCGTCGCACGATAAACGTGACGCGCTGGACCGATTCTAAGCACTCAGACCTTTAAGAAGCAAGGGCTCATGTTCACTTAGGAATGCCATCTTGAAGAACATAGATCTGTTCATTGGATATTGGCAAGTCGCCAGAGGGCAGACCGCTCACTGCTATAGCTTAAACCCTTAAAACTCCAAGGTTAGCTTGGAGCCATTGTTCAAATCAATCGACATCTTTGATTTCTCAGCACTGCAATCAATGAGACGAGGAGCAGTCTCTTCGCGTACGAATATTTGGCTTAGCTCATCTAAAACTGGTCCATGTGAACCTATATTAACAGAGTGTTCCGTGTCCTGCTTTATTGCATCTTGCTTTTTCCGTGCATTCTCATCCTTCTCATCCAAAAATTCAAAAGTCCGTTGATATACACTCTTGCCCTTATTATTAACTCCTTTTCTTAATCTCCACCCACAATATCTGGTTCCGATCAGCCTCTCTTCCCCCCCTACAATGGGTATTCTTTCGCAGGTTAAAGTCACCCCTTTGCCCACGGGCATCGACCTTCAACGGAAGACCATCATCATCACCGGTGCCAGCGCAGGCATGGGCTTAGAATCTGCCCGTCAAATCCTCGCCCGTAACGCATCTACCGTTGTCCTTGCCGTCCGCAACATTTCCGAAGGCGAAGGTTGCAAGGCCTCCCTACTTGCTGACCCAGCTGTAAAGAAACACAACAAAGACCCCACAGTCAAGGTCATGAAGCTTGACATGGACGACTATGATTCCATCCAATCACTTGCCAAAGCTGTCAAAGCGGAGCTGCCCGCTGTCGACCACCTGCTCTTAAACGCCGGCATCGGGATTCTAAAGCATGAAACCAGCCCCAGCGACTACGAACACGTAATGCAAGTAAACTATCTCTCCAACGTCCTCCTCCTCCTCGAGCTTCTCCCGCAACTCGAAGCTAGCACCGCAAAAACCGACGCTCCTTCCTGCATCACCTGGGTCGGAAGTCGAAGGCATTCCCAATCCACTCTATCGAACAAAGCCCCGGTACAGTCTGACGAGACTGTCATTGGCCACATGGACGATCCGAAGAATTTCCTCCCGTTTCAGAACTACAACTACACGAAACTGCTGTGCGCACTATTCCTGTACGAACTCGCGCCACGCTTGGATAGGAACAAAGTCATTGTCAATATGCTGTGTCCTGGCATGGTAGACATGATCATGAGTGATGTTCTGTCTTTCTATCTGCGCGTTCTCGTCAACATCATGAAGATGATTCGAACTTGATCGAGTGAGCATGAGGCGTGACTGATTCTGAATGCGATGCTGGTAGTGGGCCCCAAGAGCCATGGGGATTTTATGTTGGATAAGACTGTTCAGCCGTAAGGACTTCTGTTTTCTGGTTGTTTTGTTTGGGGTGAAGTTGAGGTAGCTGACTTGACCAGATGTGATGAGTTCATCGAATTTTTGACAAAACAGAAAGTTGAAAAGAAGTTGTATAATGAAACGACGGCTGAGATGGGCAAGTTTGTTGCTGTGTCATCATACCTGGCGGACAAGGCATGAGATGTCTCATTGAACAATCGAATCATTACTTCATCAAACCATCTCGCTCAGCATTCTCATCATGATTCACTACTTCAATACACACAACTCATTCTTCTCCTCAATCACATACAGCATCAAACCTCTCCCCTCTATATCCATCTCAGCAACAGCTCATGCGCATATTAAGATACTCATTCTAGTAGTAGCATCATTGCTCTCAATCAGTAAACCGTTGATCCAACCCCGCTTCAACACGAATCGCAGGACTCATCGTACCCGCTCAAACAAGCGACAGAAAAACACCCATTCAATGCGCTACTATTCGAACATTTTCTTGTCACACCCTACTTTCATTATAGTAAAATAAAGCCCTGCAGTGCCCAGTCGTACCCTTTTTCAAAAATGCAAAAAAATTCCTTGAACAAAAGTCAAAACGCTGCGGGATGACCGAAATCTCACTTCTTTACCACACTCCACCCTCATGCTCTCCAAGCCCATCTTCCCCCTCCCCAACCTCACCAAACCCACACTCTCAAAATTTCCTCTCTTCACGATAGCTGAAGCAGGTGCAGTGGTATCTGCCTTGTAGGATTTGTGCCTCTTAGTTGCTGCTGCTGGCTGGGGGAATGATGGAGTGAATGATGGGTAGGTTGTTAGGTAGGATTGGTAGGATTGGTAGGTAGGATTATTGGTGGAGGTGGTGGAGGTATGTGATGGGGGAAGAGGAGGTGTGGGGATGGGGTTGGATCATGGAGGCAGTGGAGAAGGTATGAAATGGGATGGGGCGAGGGAGCGAGGTGCAAGACGGGATTCTAGGCGAGCTGGTTAGAGTAGTGATGGGTGTTGAGTTGATCGGAGTGGGGTGGGCGTGGGGGGTGGGGGAGCGTTCGGGTCAATGGGGTGGTGTCAATATCTTATCCCCATATCCCCTCTATCAAGTCCTAGCAAGTTCTAATCACTCCGCCCCATCACGCCAACCTAACCTCCCCCACCCCCAACAACCCCCTATCCACTCTGGCAAACCCTCCCACTCCCCCCCCTGGCCCGGCTCTCCTTTTCCCGAAAGCTCTCATGCCGAATTTCGATACACCTTTCGATCGTGATCACGCTTAGCGTCCGTTCTAGCTTGCAAGGAAATCCCCCAACACAAACGGCTTGACCCACATCATACCTCAAATCGCCCCGTACCTCACATTCTCCACCACCTCCCCCGTTTACCCCCCCCCCCCCCCCCCCCCCCCCCCCCCCCCCAACCCCCCCGAGCCCCCCCCCCCAACAAAACCCCCCCCCCCCCCC
>JAABUK010012276.1_pt1 | contig 10941 bp, 7 predicted proteins | sample 5559141 | NCBI WGS metagenome assembly JAABUK01 (sample SAMN10711869, study PRJNA513367) | rock metagenome | isolation source: Antarctica rocks | place: Antarctica: Victoria Land, Pudding Butte nord | collected 2016-01-03
GCGGGCGAGTAGTCAGTAATCGGTAGTCAGTGGCGGTACTTCTGACCGGCTTCCGGCTTCAGCGAACCTTCTCCCGACTCCACGACTCACGACTCCCTAACGTAGCGGCATCCAGGTCGGCGACCAGTTGTTGCCGTGCCCGGCGGTCAGGTTCTTGGGGACAGGCGCTTGCGTCCCCTCCTGCACCGCCACGCCGATCAGCACGATGTTCGACTCGGTCGGGTTCGGCACCTGCGTGTCGGTCAGGAAAGCGATCCAGCGACCATCGGGCGAAGGGCGCGGCGCGGCGTCGGCGCTGCCGGTCGTCAGATGATCGCGCTGCCGCCCGGTCGCCCCGCCGGTCCGCACCGTCAGCCAGAGCCCCACGCTGCCGTCCGAGGTCGGCGGCGGGCCGGTCCCCACCTTCAAGCGCCCCTGCCCATCGGTCACGCCGCCCGCGCCATGCACGAAGACGAGACGCTGATTATCGGGCAGCCAGGCGAAATCGTGCTCGTAGCGCCGCCCGTTGATCGTCTCGTTGATCGGCGTGACCGTGCCGGTGCTGATGATCAGGATCGAGGTCGTCTGATCGTCGCTGAGCGGTGGTCCGGCGAACGTGGCGTAGCGGCCATCGGGCGACAGATCGACCGCGAAGCCGACCGGCGCGTTCGTCTGCGCCGTCAATGCTGCGCCCGGCACCGCATCGATCGCGATGATGCGCGGCTCGCCCAGCAACGGCCCCGCCGCCGCGATCAACGTCTGCCCGTTCGTCGACCAGTCCCAGATGATGCTGCCATCGTCCGGCACGATCGGCGAGAGCTGTTGCCCGTCGACGGTGATCGCGCGCAACTCCGGGCGGCGGTCGAACGGCTTGCCCGTATCATAGAGGAGCACCTGACCGCCCGCCAGCCACGCCGGGCGGCGCACATCGAACGGCGGGGCCTCGTGGGTGAGCTGCCGCTTCGTGCCATCCCGCAGATCGAGGAGCCAGAGGTCGCGGATCGCGCGCTGATCCTCAACCACATAGGCGAGCCGTGTCCCATCCGGCGACCAGACCGGGTACGACTCGATCGCCGTATCGTTCGTCAGTTGCCAGAGCTGCCCCGTCTCGATGTCGGTCAGCCACAGATCGACCTGCCCGCCCCGATCGGAAACGAACGCGAGGGTCCGCGCCGGGACGAGCCCGGTCGGCGGCACGATCGGCGCGGGCTGCACCGGCCCTGCGACCGTCGCCACCGGGGTAGCGCGCGCGGTCGGCGTTACGGTCGGCGCGGGCGTCGGCTCCCCCGGTTGCGGCTGCGGACCCGTCACCTGGGCGCACGCCGCCAACACCGCCAGCAGGAGTAGGAGGCTGGTGACAAAGCGCAGGGGGCGAGGCAAGCGAGAGACCACGGGTAGCAGGGCGATACTCTCCTCACAGAGGGCTGTTCAGCTAGAGCGACGAGAGATTGGCCGCTCCAAGACCTCATCGTAGATGGCGCGCGTGGCGGCGGCGGCGCGCGCCCAGGTGAACGTGGCGGCGCGGCGCGGCCCGGCATCGCGCAGGGTGGCGCGTAGGGCCGTGTCGTCCAGCGCCCGCCCCAGCGCTGCCGCGAGCGCGGGTGGGTCGCGCGGGTCCGCCAGGAGCGCCGCGTCCCCCACCACCTCGGCCATCGCCGTACCGGCGCTGGTCACGGTTGGCACGCCGCACGCGAGCGCCTCCAGGGGCGGCAGACCGAAGCCCTCATACAGGGAAGGATAGACGAAGACGCTGGCGGCGTTGTACCAGCGCGGCAAGTCTTCGTCCGGCACGAACCCGGCGAAGCGGACCCGCCCCGTCAGCCCGAGTGTCGCCACCCGCGCGAGCGCATCGTCGTACATCCACCCCTGCCCGCCGACCACGACCAGTGCGGCATCGGTGTGCGGGGCGAGGCGCGCGAAGGCGTCCAGCAGGCCGGTCAGATTCTTGCGCGGCTCCAACGTGCCCACGCAGAGGATGAAACGCTCGGGCAACCCCTGCTCGGCGCGGAAACGGGCGCGCTCCTCAGTCGGCAGCGGCGCGAACGTGGCGTCGGCCGCGTTGTGGACGACCGCGACCTTCTCCGCCGCCACGCCGAGCCGTGCGACGATCTCGTCCCGCGTGAATGCGGACACCGCGATAATCTTGGCCGCACGCCGCGCCGAGAGGGCGGTGATCGCCGTCAGATAGCGCCTTCTCCCCGCGCCCAACGCCTCGGGATGCGCCAGGAAGGCGAGGTCGTGGATCGTGACGATCCCCCGACCCGGCGTGGCGAGCGGCAGGGCATTGACCGGGCCGTGGAAGAGATCGAGCCGCGCGCGCACGGCGGCGAGCGGGGCGAACGCCTGTTCCCAGGCAATCCGCATCGGGGGCCTGCCCGTCGGGAGGCGACTATGTACGAAGCGCAACGGTCCGCCCGCGGCGGGGAGGAAGGTGGCCGGCACCGGTTCCGGCCCGACGAACGCGGTGTAACGTTGCCCGGCGGCAGGATCGGCGGTCGCGAAGTCGCGCAGGAGTTCGGCGATATAGCGGCTGACCCCGGCCTGCCGATACGAACCCGCGAACGAGAGGAGATGCGCGTCGATGCCGATCCGCGCCGGGCGACGCGGACTCATGCCTCTGTCCCGCCCGTGCCGGAACCGCGCGACTTGGCGCTGGCGATGATCGCCTCGGCGGTGTCCACGGCGGCTCCCCCTTCGATCGCGGACGCGCGCCGGGTGCCGCTCGTCGCGAACATGCGGGATTCTTCCTCTTCGACCCGGTAGAGCAGGTAGTAACGCGGCCCACTCCGACGCTGCCAGAGGCGCGGGGGCACGACGACGACCTTGAATTGGTCGCTCCCTAACCGCCGCTCATTCACGAAATCGATCAGCACCAGCAACGACGTGAAGAGCTTCGAGACCCACATCGCCCTATTCTCCGCACGTATCCGCTCGATGTGGGGACTGTACCCGATTCGGGACGAGTGGGCCAGTGGGACGAGTGGGACGGAGTAGAACGAGTAGAGCGAGGAGGACGAGAAGGGAAGTGGTGGGAGGGTACGTCGATGCGGCGGCGATGCGACGACCCTCACCCCCCACCCCACTCCTCGGATGGGATGGGGGGAACGTGCCATGACGCGCGTTCGCGATCAACCTGTCAGGCTCGCAGCGTTCCAGTCCGCGCAGGCGGATATTGTGGCCGGAGGCCATTCAGCCGGGCCTTTAGCTCGACTTTAGCGCTTCGGGCGGCTCCATATTTGTTGTCCCACTTAATATGTCTTCGTCTATCGCTTGTCGCCCTAGAGTCGCAATAGTTTTTGCATGTCGGTTTCTCAGGCTGACATATACAGACTATCGCCGACATTCGCTTTGACACGCGACACGTTGCGGGACGCTGTGACTGAAGGGCTAAAGTCGAGTTTAGACCAACGGCTAACCCGCGCCGGGGGACGGCCCGCACCCCGGCTCGTCGCCCGAAGGGCACCTGGCGCGCCACCCCGCTCCCAGAGTGGGAGCGGGGTCTCGTTACGAACGTGAGAGGGTGTCCGCGACCATCCTCGCCCTCTACTCCCTGTCCCCATCCGCGGAGCGGGAGGATCGCCGTTGCCACGCTCCGAAGTATGTCAACCCATTGATTCCCCCAACCCACCACCGTGACTACACCCCATTCCTACCTCGTCGTCCTTACCTCGCCCTTTACCGCTCGTCTACTTGCCCACTCGCCCACTCCGCCCACTCCGCCCACTCCCCTGTGCCTTATACTAGCGCCACCACGAGCCTACGCCCCGCGTGCCGCACGGAGGAGCCGATGGTCGCCCTGTCCAATGCCCTGCCGAGCGGCACCGTCACACTCCTTTTCACCGACATCGCCGGTTCGACGCGCCTCTTGCAGACGCTCGGGGAGCGCTACGACGCCGTGCTCACCGCGCACCACGCCCTCTTGCGCGCCGCCTGGGCCGCGCACGGGGGCTATGAGGTGGACACGCAGGGGGACTCCTTCTTCGTCAGCTTCCCGCGCGCCGCCGATGCCGTCGCGGCGGCGATCGCGGCGCAACGGGCGCTCGCCGCACACACCTGGCCGACCGATGCGAGCCCGCGCGTGCGGATGGGCCTGCACACCGGCGAGCCGCGCGCGGTCGGCGGGCGCTACGTCGGGCTCGATGTCAACCGCACCGCGCGGGTCGCGGCGGCGGCGCATGGCGGGCAGATCGTCCTGACACAGGCGACGCGCGATCTCGTGGAGCGGACCCTGCCACCCGGCGTACGCCTCGCGGACCTCGGCCCGCACCGGCTGCGCGATCTGACGGAGCCGGAACACCTCTACCAGCTGATCACGCCGGACCTCCCCGCCTCCTTCCCCGCCCTCCGCACCGGCGACTGGGGCGCGCACGGCCTGCCGACCCCGACCACCAGCCTGGTCGGGCGCGAGCGCGAGGTCGCCGAAGTGATCGCCCTCCTGCGCGTGCCGGGGGTACGCCTCGTCACGCTGACCGGACCGGGCGGTGTCGGCAAGACCCGGCTGGCGATCCAGGTCGCCCGCAGCCTGCTCGGTGATTATGTCGATGGGGTCTTCTTCGTGCCGCTCGCCAACCTCGGCGACGCCGACCGCGTCGCCCAGTTGATCACGCGCGCGGTCGGCATCTCGGAGGGGGGTGAGCGCCCGCTCCTGACACGGCTGCAAGAGGATCTGCGGACGCGCGACAGCCTGCTCGTCCTCGACAACTTCGAGCAGGTCGTGGGGGCCGCGCCGCTGATCGCCACCCTGCTGGCCGCCGCGCCCTACCTCAGTGTCCTCACCACCAGTCGCGTCCCGCTCCATCTCTCGGGGGAGCACGAGTGGATCGTGCCGCCGCTCGATCTGCCCGATCCCGACTGCACGCTCGACCCGGCGGCGCTCGGCACGTCGCCGGCGATCCGGCTCTTCGTGGAGCGCGCGCGCGCCACCCGCGCCGATTTCACCCTCACGGTCGCCAACGCCGCCGACATCGCCGCCATCTGCGCCCGCCTCGATGGCCTCCCGCTGGCGATCGAATTAGCGGCGGCGCGCGTGAAAACGCTCGCCCCCGCCGCGCTCCTCGCCCGCCTGACGAATCGGCTGCGCGTGCTGACCGGCGGCGCGCACGATCTCCCGGAACGCCAACGGACCCTGCGCGGCACGATCGAGTGGAGCTACAAGCTCCTCACCGAGGGCGAGCAGATCCTCTTCCGTCGGCTGGCGGTCTTCGTCGGTGGCGGCACCCTGGACGCCGCCGAGAGCGTCGCTAACGCGGTCGGCGCTGGCACGCTCGATGTCCTCGATGGGGTCGCCTCGCTGATCGACAAGAGCCTCCTGCGGCAGCAGGACCGGACCGAGAGCGAGCCCGGTTTCCTGATGCTGGAGACGATCCGCGAATACGCCCTCGAAGCGTTGGCGGCGAGCGGCGAGGCAGGGGCGGTCGCGCGCGCCCATGCGGCCTACTACCTCACCTTCGCCGAAGAGGCCGCGCCGCGCCTCCTCGGCCTCGAACTGCGCGAATGGCTGGGGCGGATCGATCGCGAGCACCGCAACCTCCGCGCAGCACTCGAATGGGCGCTCGCCGGGGGAGTGGCCGCCTGGGGCCTGCGGCTGGCGACCGCGCTCGGCACCTACTGGGAGGCGCGCGGCTACTTTCGCGAGGGGCGTCGCGCGCTGGAGACGGCCCTCTCCACCGTCGGCTCCGCGCCGAACGGCCTGCGCGCGCGGGCGCTGAATCGCGCCGGGATCCTCGCCCGTAATCAGGGGGACTACGCCGTCGCCCGGCGCTTCCATGAGGCGGCGATGGACCTCTTCCGCGCGGAAGATCAGGCGCTCGGCATCGCCTATAGCCAGGAATTGCTGGCCTATGTGCTGCGCGACGAGGGCGACTACGAACATGCCCGTCCGCTGCACGAGGAGTGTTACGGACGCTACCGCGCGCTCGACGATCGCCCCGGCATCGCGGACATCCTGATGAGCCTCGGCTGGGTCATCGCGCGGCAGGGGGAGCCGGAGCGGGGCCGCATCCTGACCGAGGAGAGCATCGCCCTGCAACGGCTGCTGAAAAGCCCGCGCGGTGCCGCCACCGGCCTCTTCCACCTCGGCGGCATCCTCACCCTGACCGGCGATCTCACGGGCGCGGACACGGCCTTGCAGGAGTCGCTGACGATCTATGGCGAGCTGGGGCTGGTGCGTGGCACCTATCTCTGCCTCGAAATCCTGGCGATCGGCGCGGCGCGGCGCGCGCAGTACACCCGCGCCGCGCGCCTCTGGGGAACCGCCGAGGAGTTGCGCGACACGATCGGGGCCAGCCTTGCGCCCACCTTCCGCCTCGACCGCGATCTGGCCCAGGCCCAGACCCGCGCCGCGCTCGGCACCACAGCCTGGCAGAGCGCCTACGCCGCCGGTTCCTCCCTCCCCCTGTCCGAGGCGGTGGCGCTCGGCCTGGAGGGGGGCCGTATGGAAGCGCCGGGGCTGGCGAGCGAGTAACGGGCGCGCCAGCCCCCTTGTTGGGGAGCGGTGGCGGGGCGCGGACAGGCGCGCGCCGGTGCCGAGCGGTCGCCGCCCGCTAGCACATAACCACGCCGAGCAAGCGCCAAGTAGCCGCCGGTGGCGATCCGGCGGCTGATACCTACGGAGCCCGATGGACGCGCGTAACACCCAACAGCAACCGACGAGCGGCCCGGGCGTGTGGCCGCAGCTCCCCGCGCTGGCGCTCGGGGCGTTGGCGATCCTCGGCGGCGGCATCTACTGGTTCTCGTTCGTCCGGCCCTACGGGCTCCTCGCCTACGTCGACCAACCGCTCCGTGATCTCGGCAAGATCGGCGGCTACGAGCGCGCGGACGGCTGGCGTTTCACCCTCCCGCTCGTCGCCCTTTGGCTCGCCTATGCCCTCGCCGGGCTGCTCGCGCCGCACGTCCATTCCGGGCGCGCGCTCGGCCTGCTCGCGGGGGGCGGCACTCTCGGCGCGGTCGCGGTCCTCCTCTGGCTCTACCCGATCACCGCCGCCGACATCTTCAACTACGCCCTCTACGGCCTGATGCAGCACGCGGGGGCGAACCCGCTCGTCGTGCCGCCACGCGAGGTCATCGGGCCGCCCCTGCTCGACTACTCGGCCTGGCCCGACCATCCCTCCCCTTACGGCCCCCTCTGGCAGGGGCTCGCCTGGCTCGTCACCGCCGTCAGCGGCGACCGCCTCCTCCCTGGCATCCTCCTCTTCAAAGGGCTGCTCGCCGCCTGCCACCTGCTGAACACCTGGCTCGTGGCGCGGCTCGCCGCCGCCATCGGCGAGCCGTACCCCGGCACCGCCGCACCGCGCGGGTATCTACGGCCCGGCGTCGCCGCGCTGCTGTACGGCTGGAACCCGCTCCTCCTCTACGAGACGGTCGGCAACGGGCACAACGACATCGTGATGCTCACCGCCCTGCTCCTCGCGCTGCTGGCGCTGACCGGGCGACGCGACGCCTTCGCCCCGCCGCTCGTCGTCGTGGCGGCGCTGGCGAAGTGGATCGGGGCGCTCTGGTTGCCGATCGTCGCGCTGGGGTGGCTGCCGGGCGCGTGGCGCGCGCGGCGCTGGCGCGCGATCGGCGCATCCGGACTCGGCATGGCCGTCCTCGTCATCGTCTGTCTCGGCCCCTTCTGGGCCGATGGCGCGGCGCTCGATGGCGTGCGGCGGCAGGCCGATCTCTACACCACCTCGTTCGGCGGGCTGATCATGCTGGAGGTGCCGCGCCACTCGATCCCGATCCTGCCCCAGGAGCTGCTCGATCTCGTCAAGCAGGGGGCGCTGGCGATCGTCGCGCTGACCATCCTGCTCGCCCGCCCGCGCGATGGTGGCGCGCGCGAGGTGGCGCGCGCGACGTTCGATGTCACGCTCGCCTACCTGCTCGTCGGGGCGCTCTGGTTCCAGCCCTGGTATCTGGTGCCGCTCGTCGGGCTCGCCCCGCTCGTCGACCCGGCCCGGCGCGCGCTCGCGGCTATCTATGCCCTCGGCGCGACCGGCTCGTACATCGTCTATTTCTACGTCTGGCCCGCGCTCGATTGGAACCCCGACCCGCTCGTGATCCAGCGTTGGGCGACCTTCGTCGCGCATGGCCCGGCCCTGACCGCGACCGTCGTCCTCGGCCTCGTCGCCAGCGCGCGGTATCTGCGCGGTGTGTCAGGCACGCGCACCGCGCGGTCCGTGGCCGCGCACATCGCCCACGTCGAAGGCGACTCATCGATCGCCTAGACCGGCGATCGCAGGCCCGACCAAACGCGATATGTCGTGTAGCGCTGCGGAGCGCCCGATGGGCCGTGGCAAGATCCCCAACGAGGCCCGCGCTGCTATACGCCCGCCCAGGCATCGATCCTGAGCAAAAGCCTCGCACAGCGCGACCCATCGAGCCTGCCGACCGGCCCCGACCGAGGCAAGCTGGGCCGCCGCCCGGAGCAGCGGGGCGCGTCGCTTGGCACGGCCCGCCGTGTCCCGCTCACAGGAAGATCGGCACGATGGATCCAGACGTGTACGGCACTGTCCCCGCCGTGGTCGCTCGTCGTCCGCTCCTGCGTACGGCGGGCTTCTGACTCGCGACGCTCGGCGTCGTCCTCGCCGCCCGCCTCGCCGGTGGCGCGGCCTTCGTCGCCTCCGATGACGACCCGGCGAGTCTCGGCGCGGCGCTCCTGCTCGTGATCGTCGTGACGCTGGTCGGGGGGCTCATCGTGCGCCGTGGCGGCTGGGGCTTGCTCGGCGGTGTCCTCCTGCTGCTCGCCCTGGTCGCCCTCCTCTTCGTGATCGGACTCGTGCTGCTCCTGGCCTTCGTGGTGATCTGGATCGTGCAGGCGAGCAGGCAGCCCTGACAGCGCGTCGCCGCGCGAAAGGCCGCCCCGCGCTGCGGCGATCGATGACACCGGGGGGCGCGGCGGCTATCATGTAGCGTGGGCGGCGCGATCAGGCACCCGACCGCGCTGTTCGCCCACGGACGGGGACACAGACGCAGACACGAAAGGGAAACCGATGCGCTTCGCACTCGTCATCATTGGCATCCTCATGATCGCCATCGGGGCCGTCTGGATCTTGCAGGGGACCGGCATGTTGCCGGGGAGTGTCATGTCCGGGCAGCAGATGTGGGCGATCATCGGCGCGATCGTCCTGGTCGTCGGCATCATCGTCCTGATCGCCGGCGCGCGGATGATCTCGCGCTACCGCCCGATCTAAACGCCGGATCACGCGACTCGGCGCAGGGGGCAAACAGCAGACAGCAGGGAGGAGCCCACGGCCAGAATTGGCCGTGGGCTCCCTTGCCGCTGACGGGTCGTGCGCCGGGCGGCTTACGGGATGTAGCCACCCAAGCCAATCCTGTCGGTGCCGTAGTAGCTCTGCAACGCCTGCCAGAGGGCGAAGGCGAAGTAGGCGCGGCTAGAAGTAGCATCCCACCCGTTGAAGGGGCTGGTGGTGCCGTCGGACGGCGCGGTCTTGCCATCGGAGCCGGTGGTCGTATTGGCGGTGCCGCGTACCGCGCCGGAGTAGTGGACATAGGTCACAAGGTCTTGCCGGTGACCGGAGCTGGCGGGGCCGTTCGGGTAGATCGTGCCATTATCGGGCTGGAACTGCCAGAGACCCTTGCTCACCATCGCGCGGGTGATGAAGGAGATGACCTGGGCGTTCAGCACCGGGCTGATCGTGCCGAAGGTGCCGTCGCCATAGCCATTGACGACGCCGCGCGTGGCGAGGATGCCGACCGCCTGCCACAGCTCGTCATCGACGCCATTGCGGTCGCTGAAACTCTTGGTCGGCGTCTCGCCGCTCCAGTCCATCGCCCGGACGATCAGCACCGCCATCTGCGCGCGTAGCGTCGGGTCGGTCGGGCAGAAGCGGTTCGCCGCCGCATCGCACCCCTTGATCACGTCGCGCGCCGCGAGTTGCGCGATCGCCTCGGTCGCCCCGGTCTTATCCGGCGTGGCATCGGCGAACGTCTGGCGCGCGGTGAAGACCGCCTCCAACGTGTGCTCCTTGTCGACCGTCAGCGTGATCGTCGGGGCGTACCCGAGCGCCTGACCGTCGAGGAACCAGCCGAGGAAGATCTCGTTGGCGGCGGGGTTCGCGGTGTAGCTATACGCGCTCCCCCCGACACCACCATTCTCGATGATCGCCCCGGTCCCCTTCGTCGTGGTCGTCACCTTGAAGGGCGGCGGGGTCGGGTTCGACGGTTGCGGCGCGGGGCTGGTCGCGGGCGCGGGCGTCCCCGAGGGGCCGGGCCAACCCATGTCTTTGAAGATCCCCTCGGTGATCGGGCCGGGCGCGAAGATCGCCGTGGTCCCCTCATCCTTCGGGGTCATCAGCGTGTTCGGCCCGCCGAGGTAGGTCGCCTGATCGAGGTGGGAGATGCTCGACCCGACCTGCCACGGGTTCGGCGCGAACAGTTTCGCCGGGTTGCCGCCGTTCGCCGCCCGCGTGTTCGGGCCGTCGAAGACAATGTCGCCGCCGGTGAGTTGCGCGGCGAGTTCGGCAGAGCCGTTCGGGAAGACGCCGATCAGCCGCTGCTTCTTGCCGTTGAGGACGAACCGGTCGAAGACGCCGGGCGTCGGGTCGCCGGAGAAGCCCCAGGAGCCGGTCCCCGCATCCCCGTCGTAGTCGAGGGTCGCGCTGAAGCCGAGGCCATGTGCCAGTTCATGCACCGCCGTCGCCTTGAAATTCGTCTGTCCCTGCGGCGGCGTCCCGGTGCCATAGAACCAGTTGGCCTGACTGTTGAAGTTGGCCGCGATGTCGGCGGTATCGCCGTTCAGGCGCTGCCCGGCCAATGAGTTCGCCAACGCGATCGGGTAGAGCACATTCTGCCTCGGCGCATTGGCGAAGTTCTGCACGTTGTTGGTCGCGCCGGCCGAGGCGAGCGTGCAGGAAGCGCTGCAATCCCCACCCATCATCACGGTCACACGTACGATCCGCGCCGCATCAGCCGTGCTCGTCCCCTGTTGATACCTCGCTATGCATAGTGAGCAAACACGATGCA
>JAABUK010012277.1_pt1 | contig 10939 bp, 16 predicted proteins | sample 5559141 | NCBI WGS metagenome assembly JAABUK01 (sample SAMN10711869, study PRJNA513367) | rock metagenome | isolation source: Antarctica rocks | place: Antarctica: Victoria Land, Pudding Butte nord | collected 2016-01-03
TCGCTGTTCCCCATATGTGCACAGGCTTTCACCAAGCCTTCCTTATGCCTCTTCATTGAGCCACAAGTTTGCTGCGTAATCTTCTTTGCCACTTTGCAATGAGCAGTCAGTTGAGAGGTACTGGCAGTACAGCTCAATGTGTGTAGGCTGCAGACAGCCTGTTGTCTTACTCTCTTGAGTTGCAACGTCAGTGCCTGTCTCCTGCTTTTTTGCAAAATCACAATGCTTAGTCAAAAGCACTAATCTTTCAATGAGGCAAGCACTCATTGCATCACTTCTGTGTTTGCAAAACACTCAAAACACTAGTGTGACGCAATGATTGATTGGCTCATTCAGAGCTGACTGCTGTTGCGCAAGTATCGTTGGGAGTTCTCTGCAGAAAAACTGCGCTGCAGGGGTGCTGCAGGGGTGTTGCTAGCCTATGGTGGCACAAAGTTGGGTTCAGCCACGCCCATGAGTCCATGAGTCACCACAGCTGTGGCAGCCTTCATGGCACAGCAGCAGCAGCAGCAGATGCTGCAGGTGGTGGATCTGGCAATACCAGAGGGGCAAGCATGCTGTTGCCAAATCCACCACTTGCAGCTTTAGCTGTGCAGCTGCTTGTCCAGGTCAGCAGACTTCTGTCTGTATGTCCTGATGAGTCAGTGAAGGCCAAGAAGCACACTGGCTGGCTGGTTTGCTAGTCTGTCGCCTCACATGCATGAGTGCTGGGCTGTTCAACAGCAGGCAGGGGTTGATGTCACAGAGTTGCAAGCCAGCTTGCCAACTTTACTAGTCTTGACTGCTGTTACAAGCCTAGTAAAGTTGACGAGCTGGCTTGCAACTCTGTGACATCAACCTCTGACTGCTGTTGAACAGCCCAGCAAAGTATCGAAAAGGCACCTCAAGCTTCTGTATATTGGAATTGCCTGATGGCGCTGTCTTTGGTTGTCTTTTTCTTGACAGCACCTGTGGACTAATCAGACGCTTGACTGACTCTGAGGTCTCTTTTTCTGCACTTTTTTTGTTTGGGGAGGAAAAGCAGACTTTGTCAGAAGCACAAAGCTGACTCCCTTCAAGCTCCTCATCATTGCTGCAAAATATGTGACTCAGCATGACTCATGCTGGTTGTGCCTATATCTGGTGCTGGTAGGCCCATGACTCATGTGCCCAGGGCCATGCATGAAAGGCATGGCCCTGGGCACATAAGTCATGCGTCATTCATCAGTCATTAAGCCCAGGCCTGGCATTGTATTCTACTTGTCACAGCAAGGCCATGAAACTGACGCCATGAGGTGTAGTCTATTCTTGTCTGTTTCTTTTTTTTCACAGCAAGATCATGTGGGTCTTATCAGCTGGCGAGACAAGAGATGAAAAGGCTGACATGCTGTGAAAAATCTTGAGTGGTTTTGTGGACTCTATGTCAGACTATGCCGCCTCTCATGACTTGTTCAAGCTTGTTGTAGAAACACTTTGGATGCCCTGAGTAGGCGTTTCAGGATAAGCATTCTCAAACACATGCCCAACGCATCCAAACCGTTTCTGTGTGGGGCATGTTTCCAAACCAATGATCAAGACAATCTGAGCTAGTGACAGAGCAAACATTGTCCTGGTTCCTGGTTTGGAACATTCTTCCACAAACAGGGGAAGCAATGGATACGCACAACCTGTTTGGTGCTTTATGTACACAACGGCATTGCAAAGCTACGTGGTCACTCAAGCTTTCTCCGGAAATTTGCCTAATTGTTGATAAGGAAGTATGGAAAAACATTTTGTGTACATCGGAGGTTTTCCAAGCTCTCTTTCCAACAACTGGACAAATTGCTGGGGAAGCTGATGATATGTTTGCTGCTGCAGGTGATCAATCAGATGAATGGATCAGGGCATACAAACCCTCTGAAACTGTGTCTGACGTGCTTTTCCAGATTTTGTTGACAAACAAAAAGGGGGGAAAAGGAATAAACAAAGACTGTTGGCTGCTGCAGGTGGTCAACAGATACATTAAGCACAGCATACAAAACTTCTGAAATCCTGTCTGAAAAGCTTATTCTTAGGGGGGAAACAAGGAACAAAAAGGATAAGCAAACACTGTCTGCGGCTGCAAGTGGTCAACACAAAGCATACAAACCTTACGAGAATTTGCCAGATGTTTGACTAACCCCAGAAAAAAGGACACTGACTTTCATAGACAAATAAAGACCGGCTGCTGCTGCAGGTGGTGAACAATGACATTGATCAAGGCGTGGCAGAGCTGCTGAAATCCTGTCTGACAAGCTCTTTTCAGGGAAATCTTTGCCAGATGTTGACCAAACAGTCTCTGCTGCTGCAGGCGGTCAGCAGATACATTGATGACGGCATTCAAACCTGTCTGACAAGCTTATTTTAGGAAAAAACAAGGAACAAAAAGACTGTCTGCTGGTGCAGGTGGTGAACAGGTATATTGACCAGGGCGTGGCAGAGCTGGTGCCTGGAGTGCTGTTCATTGATGAGGTGCACATGCTGGACATTGAGTGCTTCACCTACCTCAACAGGGCCCTGGAGAGCAGCCTGGCACCCATTGTCATCTTTGCTACCAACAGAGGCATCTGTCAGGTGAGCAAAACCCTAAACCCTCAGTGTTTAACCAACAGAGGCTTCTGCCATTTGATTTTGACCCAAAACCCTGAACAGGGCCCTGGAGTCCAGCCTGGCACCCATTGTCATCTTTGCTACCAACAGAGGCATCTGCCAGGTGAGCTTAACCTTTCAACTTAAATTTGGTAATCAACAGAGGCATCTGCCAATGGAGCTAACCCCTAAATCTAAACACTTAACCAACAGAGGCATCTGCTAGGGGACCTCTGCTGTTTGTACATACATATACATATGGCTGTCATCCACACATGGTTTTTAGTGGTAAAGACTACAAGTAGCTAAGCACTTAAAGTCATCTTGCTGTTTGCTCTCTTGAACGATCACAGGGCCCTGCCCAGTATCTGTATGGCATGCACATTTGTCTGTAGATCACGCACATACATCTGCACGGCATGCATGACTCATGTTGCAGATGTCTGTATATATGAAGACAGGCCCTGCAGCCCCTAACAAGAGCATGCAGTGATGACGGCGTTGAGTGGTAAAAGCTACAAATAGCTGAGCACTTCATGTCGTCCTCGCTGTCTGCTCTTTTGAATGGTCACATGGCCCTGCCCACACACGCACCTGTACGTCATGCACAATTATCTGTAGATCATGCACATACATTTGTACGGCATGCATGACTGGTGTTACAAATGTCGGTATGTATCAAGACAGGCCCTGCAGCCCTGCAAAAGAGCGTTCGGCGATGTTGTTGCATGGTGAGAAAAGCTACAAACAGCTGAGCACCATGCAGCAGGATTGCTACCCGCTCTTCTGAAGGGTTACGGGGCCCTGCCTGAGCATGTACAGACGAGACGCAGTGCTTCCAAGCAGGTCTGTCTTGAGCTAAAAGGAAAAGGCAACAAAGAGAATAGTAGTGACAACACAATAGCGATGTTAAAAGTAACACAGCTATAACAACAGTTATAGCATATAACTGTTATACTAATATGTATAAGAGCCAAAACAACAAGCAATGACAACATGCACATCAACAACAATAGCAACAATAGAACTGACAGTTTGTCATTAGAGATCCTGTCTTGACTTGTGTGACCCTTCTGCCAAGTGCTGTCTGTAGTGTTGCAACTGCCTTACGTGCTGCTTGGCATAACTCCCAGTCCAGATGGTTACGCTTGCTTGTTCAGCAAGCACAACAGTCTTTGACTTGGTGTAATGACAGACAACATGCAAGGATGTGAGCAGCTGCAGACATCACTGAGCAGAAGCCTAACACATGGCTGGAATGGCTCCACACATGCATGTTCTGACATCATATTTTTAAGCATCCCATTTCTGGAAGCCATTTTGATAGAAGCCTTCCTTGCCAGTGCTGATTCCAGAGAGGCAGCTTTTCAACTCTGCACATCATCATGCACCATATGCAGTCAGGTTTGGGGTATGTAATGCATTTTCCAAACCTGGACTGTAATGTTTGTGTTTGTTGTATATTGTGAGTCTGATATGCAAAAGTGAGGGACAGACATGTGGACAGACATGTATTCATCCTCTCAGTTTCATATCTATTAAGAGCATGACTTGCAGATACAAGGACACAATTTGATCATGTTTGTTTCACACATGGCATGAGTTTGATGCGCAGACACAAGAGACAGACACAATTTGGTGACTTCTGTGTTTTACATGGTATAAGTGTGATTCACAAACGCGAGGGACAGACACGATTTTCATTTCCGTATGAACGCTGGTATGAGTGTGGTACGCAGATACGAGGGACAGACATGATGTCGCCCCATGGCATCCCAGTGGACCTACTGGATAGGTTAGTCATCATCAGAACCCTGCAGTACGTGTTGGAGGAGATCATTGCCATCCTCAACACCAGAGCAAAGGTCAGTCCCCACCAGTTTCCTTTCATGTTTTTTTTAATATAATTGTAAAAATACAAAAATTGTAATTTATATTTTTTGTAAAATACGTGAATATATAAAATTCCTCTTTTGGTGAAGGGAAGGCGCCCAAACTGATTTGTGATATGCTGTGGAAGACACCAAAATAGAGCTCAGCGTGTGCAGTCTCATGATATTTGTTATTTGCTTGGCTTGCTGTTGATGCATTGTCTTGTGCCCTTCTTATTTGTCAGATATTAGGTCTGGTATCAAGGGCGGTTGTCACTGATTTTATGCACCTTGATCATCTACGCTTATTTTGGTCTTTGTCTCTATTCACTGGTTTTTCCTGCTTGTTTGTGAGTCATCATTGTTTTTGCGCCAGTTGTGTTTCCACCTGCTGCAGGTCCTGTTGGTTTGCATGAGCTGCATCACAGCAAACGTGTTGCATACAGATCAGTCAACACAGCGTGCTAGCTCTTGGGGATGTGAGAGACAGCCCACGCATATGTGAGCACAACCTGTTGCATGAGAGCTTCACTGCAGATTGCCTGGCATCCCCAGACTCAAGCCTGGCATCCCCAGTCTCAGGCCTTGACAGATGTATGCTTTTCCTTCCCCCTTTGGCTATGGCCTGCGGTCCTAGCTCCAGGCTCCTGCCTCAGAAGGCTTGCTTTTCTGAAGATCACCAAAAGGCGCAGACTTGTCTTTCTTTTTCTCTGATTGCTGCAAGGCGTAGATTTTCCCTTTTCTTCTCTGACCTCCAAAAGGCGCAGTTTTGTTCTTCTTCTTCTCCGATGGCTGAAGCTTGCCTGGTACCGCAGGTTGAGGGTCTGGTGATGGATAGCACTGAAGCCCTAGCCTATTTAGGTCAAATTGGCGAGAGAACCTCACTAAGGCATGCTGTGCAGCTGTTGACACCCGCAGCAATGATGGCGAAGACAAGTGGCAGGGATGAGATCTCGACTGGGGATGTTGAGCAAGTTGCTGAGCTGTTTCATGACGCTAAATTCACAGCCAAGCTACTGGCAGAGCAGGCTGACAAATACGTGCAGTGAAGGGTGTGCAAACCGATTTAGGGTTGTGGGTCTAGGGTTTCCTTAACCCTAAGACCAGAGCCTTTCACAAACTTGTCGAGTCTAGAAATGCGTCCTGGAAGATCTTCAGATCTAGATGTGCTGGTTTGCAGAGCCTGGACCAAATGCCTGAATCAACCTGGATCATCTGAAAGATCCAACAGTGTGACAGTGGCCAAAAGTATAGCCGTGCGTTTTGCAGCGAGAGGCAAGCAGCAGACACATTGCTGTGCTGTCAGCTATAGACATATCAGATGCTGCAAGGACAAGTTGGTAGTCGTGAACTGCTGCCTTCAAGTTCAATGTTTTAGTATAATTTGAGTTCTGATTGCTGGTCAGCCCACTTAGCCTAACATGCAGCTCATCACAGCAGTGCTTTTTGGTGTTACAATACACTCTGCATGTTGCTTCACATGCTCAGGTGTGTGTAGCCTTTTCAACATCAAATGAACACTCTATGGACCCTTGATGGCCAACAAGCTTGCTGTGACGTCCTCAGTTTCGCAGTACGGCATGCAAAATCAGTTGTTTTTACACAAGCTTGCTCTGTCAATGCGGGCTGATCCTGTGCTAGCACACATGTGTAACACAGAGTGGAGCACACATATACAATCCAGGGTCAAACCTCTGATAAGTGTGTTCTGACTGGACACGCATATGATCAAGAAGGTTCAGATATTTGCGCCCAAGGACGATCATATGAACATGCATGTTCAGGAGTCTTTCGTGGGACTGATCAGTCGTGTTCAACATTTACCTAGAACTAAAGTTCCGCCTGCTTGCACGTCCTGAGAAAGAGCGAAACAGAATGCGTAGCGCATGACAGGTAGCATGAGTAATTTCCTTTTTTTCGCAGCTTCACCTAACATGACCTAACTGTCTCATGTAATGTCTTAGTCAAGCATGCAACTGCAAGAAGCAGGCGCTTTGCGTTCAATTTTTTCGTATCTGCAGGCGTTGTTGTCTGCCCTTGTTTTCCCTGCCAGAATGGCAGCGTCCGATGCCGCCGTGTCTAGATCTGGCCATGGTAGGACGGCTGTTGTTTCGGGTGGTGGACCCGTCGGTGCCGTGACAGCCATTTGGTTGGCCGAACAAGGCTGGAGCGTCCAGGTATTGCACCTCTGCAAGCGCTGTTGCAGAGTTCTGCATAGCTATAGCTGGCACTTCGAAAAACTCCACTGAACCCGTGCCTTACATGACGTTAGAAACACGCTTGTCCGATGTAGCAGGCAAAGCAGGCTGCATGTAGGAGATCACAAAATTTGCAATCGCCATCCAGGTGTATGACCAGGCAAGCCTTCCTTCTGTGCGGCCATCACAGCAAGACAACAGGGCTTATCGGCTGACATTGTTCTCAAGAGGGCTGGGCGTCCTCAAGCTTGCCAATGTGAACATGGACCCTATCATTGCTACACAAGGGACACATCTTGGTAATCAAATGTCAACCCGCCCTGCATGACCAGCCATACCATCCTCTTGATACGGAAAGCTTTGGAATCTTGCTAGTTTGTATTCAGTAAGCTGGGCTAACACTGCAATCTTAGCAGAAACCTTTCAAACAGTTACATCAAGCAACAGGGGTCTTGAATGTTTACCCCTGTTTGTTGCTCATGATGCAGAAGCAGCACTGTTCAAGGCAGATGGTAGCAAAGCACTCTCTGCTAGCGTGCCAATGACAAAGGGGCATCCTCCGTGTCTGCGGGCTTTCCGCGATGAAATTGCCCTGCGCACTGTTCAAGAGGCGCAGCGCCTTTTCCCACAGGCCATCAAGTTCCATTACAACACTGCAGTCACAAGTGTGGACTTCAAAAGGCAGCTGGTTCACATATCCGTGGATGGCTCAAACACAACAGACGTGTGCATTGAAATCACTTCAACTCAGGATGGTAAAGTGTATGCTGCTATTTTTTGATCTAGCAAAATCAAGCACTTTTACTCAATTCAGGCAGCAATTCTGAAGTCAGCATTGCTGCTAACATTAGTTAACACAGCCCAACTGCCCAATGCAAAAATTATTCACTGGCCAATCTCCTGTCTCATCTGCAATGCTCTGTTTACCATTACTGTTCTGCCAGTGTTTGTGGTGTATACAAACAACATGTGGTATGGGGTATGTATGACCAACAAGTTGTAAACTTCAGCATCCATTTGTACGCGCTCCGGGCTGCCGCCTTAGGAGGCTCCCATTATGATCGCTGAAAAGCGTACACTTTTTTGTTTTTTTTTCCATTCTCATCATCCCTTGCTGTCTGAGCTCACACTCTAGACATCTTTCAAGTATGCTCTGAAGTCAATCAGGCTGACGCAGCTACCATGTGTCATTCACAATCTTGGGGAAGCAGCTCTTAGCTGTACATCATAGTATACACATACATGCATGCATGCACACACTGCTGCAGGTGGCATACGATCTGTTAGTAGGAGCTGATGGGTCAGGCAGTGTTGTGAGATCAGCCTTGCAGAAGATCATGCCTGCTGGCTACATACGCCGCTACAGACACAAGCAGATGTACTCAATGACACAAGTGACCCCTTCTGACCCAGCACAGATCCCACCACATGCTGTATTCCAGGCTCATCCCATAAAGGTAGGCCTGTGTTGCCTGAGCAGCCTGGTATAATTCTTGACTTATCATTAAACTGACGCTGAACAGGTGTAGTCTTTCCTTTCTTTTTCTTTTCTATGCGGTGTCTGGGAAAACCGTAGCAATTGAGGTTGTCATGAACAAGCTTAATGTGTTGGATGTGGGGGGGGGGGTGGTATTGTTATTATCAATTTTTTTTTTTAATTACCATACTGCCTCGAATGTTAGTCGGCCTCTAACTATGGTCGTGACCCCTCGATACATTGCAAACGACCTTTTGCGCGATTTTATGATTAAAACTTTAATCGATTTTTTTATGTGGGCCGGCACGTGTACCAAATACTTTTAATGATTTTGATTCGAGTCGGCTGATGATTGCGGTCGCAGAAAATTGCATATTTGCTGTACAACAATACATATTAACAGAGGCATGTGCTTAATTAATTAAAGGAATGTTCACTCAGCTTGCATTGCATCTCACTCAACAAAGCATAATGACTGTGTTGATACGAATGCAAATCAACAGATCGCAGAGATTGCTTTTCGCGCTTTTTGTTGCATTATTTGTCTTATTCAAATGGGAATCGTGGACGATCATAAATCTTTATATGTTTTGTAATCGGGGTCGTGCAGACATGAGTTAAATAATTGAACGACCAACATTCGAGGCAGTACCGTACTGTTGTTATTATTCTTATTGTACAAATGGTTGTGTGCAGGATGCATCTGGCATTGTGTTGCGGGATGCGAGGAGCAGTGAGGACTGCCGTGTGGGCCTCTCACTTCCACAAGAGCTCGCTGATACCATCAGGTATGTTGACTCCGAGTAGACAGCAGACAGCAGACAGCAGACAGCAGACAGCAGACAGCAGACAGCAGACAGCAGACAGCAATCATGACGGGAGCCTCCTAAGGCGGCAGCCCAGACAGTGATTGACTGCTAGTCATACATGAGATAACACATACCAAGGGAAGCTTGTAGACACATCAAGCTTCTCTTCAGAGCACTGCCTCATCGTCCTTTCTGTGACTGCATAGCTTTGCACATGTTTGAAGCATTTGAGCAGAGTTGGTTCATGTTCCAGAAGCTGTGCAGGAGCATCATGACCTACCCACCTAGCATCGCCTGGTACATGGCAGGAGCCATTTAGGCAAGGCTATAGTGACCAACTCCTGTGTGTGTTGCATACAGGAAGGGCAAAACAGACAGGATCGTTGCCGTGTTGCAAACTGGCGGCCCATCATTGCCAGACTATGCGCGCAAAGCTGTGATAGAGCTTGCACAGTCCAAGCCAGACTTCTACCCCATGCCTAGCTGGACCCACCTATCCCAGCTGCATGGCCCCAGGGTACCTGCTCTTCTCCCTCCCTCACCCAGTCAATCACTCACTCACTCTTTCACTCAGTCATTCATTTAACAGCTTACAGTCTGGGGTCTGGAGCCAGATGTGACTCATCAGACATCCTGGCTTGAAAGTACAGGTGTACTCGCTCACTCACTCCCACCCACCCACCCACCCATCCACTCACTCACTCACTCACACAGCCATGGCCATTGCATCCTATGCAGATGCCTGCAAGCCATGCAACATGCTCAGAACGAGCTGCTGAGTCAAAGTCTGATAGCACCAGACTGGCAGCTTGCGCCCTGTGGGACATGCTACTACACATGTCATGTTCTGTGCATAAAAAGAAACCCTCAATGCACTCCCACATGCACACATACCACAAACACTTGGGTCGCTAGAACCGGCCCTCATCACACTTATGTGGTTCCTTGCAGACTGTACTTTTGGGTGACGCAGCCCATACCATGTCTCCTGTGCTAGGCCAGGGCCTAAATGCAGGCTTGGAGGATATAGCAGTCTTTGTTGACTGCCTTCAGCAACACCATGGCCATGTAGATACTGCGTTGCCGGCATACAATGCACGACGACTACCAGATGTGCAAGCCATCATGACGGTCAATGAGGTGGTGGCATCTTCTGATATTGGGCTGTCTGTTCAGGTACGATGTGCTTGTCTTTCTAGCTTGCCTTGCATGCTTGCCGTTTGCTTACTTGTTGCCCTTCCTGCTTGCCCTTTCTGCTTGCCTTCCGGTTTGCCTTTCTGCTTGCTTCTGTCCTTGCCTGCTTGCCTAGCTTGCCTTGCATGCTTGCCTTTACCTTACCTGTTGCCTTTCCTGCTTGCCTTTCTGCTTGCCTTTCCGCTTGCTGGTTTCCTTGCCTGCTTGTGTTCTTGCCTGCTTGCCTAGCTTGCCTTTCCTATTTCCCTTGCCCTCCATACTTGCCCTTCCTGCTTTTTGTTCTGCCTGAATTTTTGCCTTTCTCTTTACGTTTTGCCTTTCTGCTTGCCCATATCCTTGCCTGCTTGCCTTCCTTAATTTGTTTGTTTCTGCCTGCTAGATGAAGCTGTATGCTTATGTGTCTACTATATAGAGGACAGCACTGGCCAGCTTGCTGAGCATTCAGCAGGCGTGCTTTGAATGTACTTTGAATGTGATGACGGTGTGTGTGTGTGTGGCAATATGTCTCTGACAAGCTTCACTTGTCATGCTTCAGGATCAAGACAGAGCGCACAAGCTGTGGCTGTCTGGCCACAAGATGCTTCTCATACTGCACATGGCATCAAGCACAATGCTTCAAAAAGTGGCACCTAGTATGTTCAGCGGACCCCGCATGCTAGGGTTGGTGATGGGTACAGCACCTTACAGAGAGTTTGTGTCAACCCTGTATCGTGATGGCGTTTGGTTTGCTGGGTTTGTGATTGCTGTCTCAGCATTTGCTATGTACATGCGCTGACAAAAAATGCATTCTTTTGGCTTTTTTGC
>JAABUK010012278.1_pt1 | contig 10939 bp, 8 predicted proteins | sample 5559141 | NCBI WGS metagenome assembly JAABUK01 (sample SAMN10711869, study PRJNA513367) | rock metagenome | isolation source: Antarctica rocks | place: Antarctica: Victoria Land, Pudding Butte nord | collected 2016-01-03
TTTTGCTGAATTGCCGGTTGATTTTTTCATATTCGTCGGGCTTTAAACGCAGGTGCAGCCACTTTTGTACGGTTATTATTTTCTTCACTCATCACTTTATCATTTTCACTGTTTACAAATGTTTTTTTCTTTTCACCAGCACCGCCCACGACTTCGGAGTAAGGGCGGCCAGAGACGGTTGTGATACAACCGGACATCTGGGGGGGCCGATTGCGGGAAAGAGGCAATCTCACAGCCTTTCGTATGTACTTTAAGCTTTTCATAAGTGTTTTTGTTGCTTTGAATGTTTTTGTGATTTGATCCTTAAATAGATTTTTATCGCGGCCTCTAAAAAGAGGTTTAATTAAAGCCTTTGTCCTAACTTTTTCTTTTGTGCTTTTCCAAAGTTTACCAACCAGTCATTGAGGTCTTTATGATGCTGATATAAGCGACTTTCATCTTTGTACTTATTGCTGAGAGAAAGAGCATACCGGCTGTAATTTTGTCCGGTCGTATCCTGGTCTAAATACAGTTTGATTACGTCATGCTGTTCCATAAATGGACGGGCTTTTTCAAAGAAGGAAACAGAATTTAGTATCAAAAAATCAGAGGTGTTTTGCTGCTGATTTTTTTGAATAGTCATGAAGGAAAGAAAGTCTGTGAAGCCTTCAAACACGACAGCTTCTTTAGCATTATTGTTGAACGTAGTAATATCTTTTGGAGAGCTGCTTGCCTTAAAATAAGGGTTACGAATTTCATAGCCACCGGAGTTATTTTTAAACCCGATACCAAAATATCCTTTACCATTCAGTTCATATTTTACTTCCTTACAAAAGCGTTCGGCAATGTCTATAGGTATCCTCCTCTCTTGCAGATAGTGAACCAGGGCAAAAGATGAAAGAACGCCTTCTTTAATAATCTTTATTCTACTCTCATCGTTTTCCCTTAGCTGTTCCGGGTACTGGCGTAAAATAGGCTGATGAAAAGAAAAATTAGTGGCAAATTGTTGAAGTAATTCGCCTATTGTGCAGTGGTGATACTCCAGGCCAAAATCTATGATATTACCGCCTTTTCCAAGCCCGTGATCGTACCATCTGTTTAGTTTCTTATTGACTTTAAAAGATGCTGTTTTTTCTTCCCGCAACGGAGATAAATACCAATAGTCGGAGTTTCTCACTTTAACAGGTTCATACCCTATTTTTGACAGATAATCTATCATGTTTGTCTGCCTGGCTTCCTCAAAAGAAAGCCATTGATTCTCAAAGTTCATAACCTCACATTTTCAATTTCACAATTCTAATAAAGACAGGTGCAAAGTAAACAAGCCTTATGGGTTCAACCTATCCTCATCATATTTTGATGAGGATCGTTTAAGGAGTTGCAAATAAATTTGTGCATTGAAAAAATGAATAATTAAAACTAAAAATTATGCTCACAACAAATGATGTAGCCAAAGTATATGATACTATTTTAAGTATCCCTGGCATGAACGAAACAGTGAAGATTGATCTTAAAATTTCACGCAAAAACGTACTGCTGCTTAATAGTGTTATCACACGCGGTTTAAATACAAAGGATGATGAAAAAGCCCATAGTTTATTGGGAAGTATACCTGAAGAAACTTTAAAAGAATTAAGTACGTTAGCTAATGACTTTTTAATGAAAGCCGGATTGACGGAACTTAGTGAAAAACTAATCTCATTAAGTGCAGGAAAATGATTAAACTACTGTTTCTTTTATTAATTCTTTACTTGCAGCCACGTAAATGTGGCTGCACTTATTTTATAGATGCACTACGAGAAAATATAGTTGTAAAACGAAAAAGGTATACGTTAAAAGAACACACGTCTTTGAATTACTACTATAATGTTTTCTTCAATAATATTTTAAACTGAAGAGAGTTCTGGGGTTAAATGCTGTCTGTCGGGAAAAAGAAGTGCGGCAAAATTTGACGACGATGAAATGAAGAAATGAAGTGAAACGAAATGACTGAATGAGACGTTGTCAAATTTGTGCGTTGGCGCTTGTTATTATAGGTGGGAAAAAGCATTTGGCTGCGAAGCAAAGGAAATGTGAAATGGGGCAGCTATATGCTTTGGGTTGTGGCTATGCAGAATAGAGATATATCAGCAGAAGGGTGTGACACAACAATGAAACATCAAGGAACAAATGTTGGCTACATAAAACTTACATGAGTCTTACTTACCTTCTCGTATATGCAGTAGAAATTCTTAGTACCCCAGTGTCCCTTTCAGCAGGAGGTCAAGACATGGTTTTTGACTTTTTGCATTTTATAAGATAAACTTTGAAATTTTCAAAAGCGTAGAATTTCATTTTAATTATTAAGGCTCCGCAGCCATAGATAAAGCTTCATCATTATCCGGATAGTATTTTTCTAAGGTTCTTTCAAAATCATCACATAACTGGTGTATAATATCCTGTGTTTCCCTGGTAAAAAACTCACCTAAATCTTTATTTCTGCGAACAAACTTCCGGTAGATTTTTCCAAAGTCTTCGTAGATTTCTTCTTCATCAAATGCAGAACCGTCATCCTGAATTTTGGCTATCACTCTTATACCTGCTTCATCGGCTTTTACATACGCAAAGAACTTTTCAATTTTTGCTTCAAAGTCTTTTATAAGTTCTTCAATGGCTTCTTCTTCCTGGTTACGTTTTGCAATGACCTTTAGAATATCAAATTTGTATGGCTTATCTCCTGTGCCATTTGAGGCGCCATTTACAGGCGGTTTACCTTTTATTTTTTCTTTGTATTCAGCCGGAGCAATTATACCTATTTTGTTATCAAAATAAATCTCGACATCATCTATAATTTCATCCTGCTTATTAATGTTATTGTATTCATAGTTGAACCTTCTCCAGAACTGTAAAAAATATTCATTGCTGAACTTTTCTTCTAAGTCAATTACAAATTCTATCAGGTTGAGAATTTTAAAATACTTATTAATTGCAGCCTTTAGGTCTTTGGCTTCCTTCTTCTTGTATTTAATAAAATCAGCAAAACCATTTTCTATTTCCATTATTGCAGAAATATTCAGCTCCTTGTTTTCATACCTGGAAAAATTGCCAAAGTGTGCTGTGTAAATTTCACTTTGCTTTAATTCGTTATAGTATATCTCTAATTTTGCTTCATCACCCAATGGGTCAAAATCACTCACCACTACATTACTAAAATGCTCAAAGGCTGCCTTGATGTTATTTACATTGACATTCTTGTAAGAAAAATCCACAATCTTGCAATCATTCTTATACTTGATTGTCCGGTTTACCCTTGAAATGGTTTGAATGGCATTTATGCCTCTTACTTCTTTGTCAAGAAATAATGTTTGTAATTTAGGTTCATCAAAGCCTGTTTGCAGTTTGTCAACAACGATAATTAAGCCGTTCTTTTTTATAGCGAAGTTTTGCAACACCTTCTCTTCTGAAAGACCACCGTTTAATGAATTAGGATTTTGGTGCTCCTGACCATCTGAACTGTACACTATGTAAATAGGTGCATCTTTAAACCTTTCGTATTTCTTATCTTTTACTATCTCTGCAAAATACTTATCAATAAATTTTTTGTATCTGATTGCTGCTTTAATTGAGGAGACTGCTAGCATAGCTTTAGCCGTACCTCTTATGGTATGGTAAACGGTAGTTACTAATCTTTCAACTACAAATTTTGAAATAGCTTCTATTCTGTCGTGATTTTGATAAATCTTCTTTTTTCTGATTGCATATTTTTTTCCGTATTCATCAGTACCTGTATCAGTGTTCTCTGGAATTTCTTCATAGCCAAAATCACCTTCAAATCCTTTTAGCTTGTCGGGGGGTAATTCAAAAAACATTTTTGATGAAACAGAAACCACGCCATCAATAGGGTTTAAAATATATTCATCATCAATAGCCTCTTTCATTGTATAATAGTCGAAAGGGGACCAGATTGGACGATTTTCTGCATACCTGCTAAACTCCCCAAATCTTGCTAATGTATGGTCGCTTGGTGTAGCGGTGAAACCAATAATGAGGTTTTTTTTCTTCTGCTGTTTTATGTAGTCTTTGCTGTTATCAAAGCTGGATTGTAATTCATCAAACAGTGATACCATTTCTGCATGTTGGGTGCCACTATTGCTGCGATGTATTTCATCTATCAAAAAAGCAATGCGAAGAGTTGCTAACTTCTTAACTATGTCGTCCGCTAATACATCTTTAACAGAGGTAAAACTTTTGCAAATTCACTACTACAATTCTTGTATCGCTTTTTAATGCTTCTTTAAAAGTTGTTTGATTGTATGCCTCAACGAACATACTTTTCTGAATATTCAGATTGTGCATTTTTGTATCAAGCTGGTCTCTTAGCTGTACCCTGTCAACAACCAGCATCACTTTATCATAGATATATTCACCATCTTTACGCAGGTCTTTAAGTTGCAATGCGCTCCAACCAATGATATTACTTTTACCAAATCCTGCAGCATACTGCAACAGCAATGAGTAAACAGTTTTGTTGTTTTGATACTTCTGCCTTTTTGCTACCAATTCTTCTGCCTGGGCATCGCCTAAGCCTTTTGCTTTAAGTTCTGCCCGTAACTTATTTATAAAATAGTCCGGTTCTGCTTCATGTTCTAAAAACTCGCCTATCTTACTCATAACTTTATCAGCGCCAAACTTTTGCTTTGGTCTTGGACTGATAAGCCTGCCGTCATTATGCTTGTATTCTTTGCCTCTGCTGCTTTCTTTTTTTACTAATTCCCTTTCAATAAAATTGTAATAGAGTATTTCTTTCTCTATCATTTTCTTTTCGTACAATGCCTTAAATGCTTCTTCAAAGCGTTCTGTTTTTGAACCTGCTTTATTCCTCAAGGGATAAGGCTTAAAGTCGTTGAATAATTTTTTATTATAGGTATCAAAATCATAGTTGCCACCGGCAACTGTATTTTTTATTTCATCAAACTGGTTAGAAACATTACGAATTACATAGGTATCGTTTATATCAGTCGAAGTGATATGAATTGCTTTTTCAAAAATCTTCAGAAATTCTTTGCGTATGCTTTGATTATTATCATTTCCTTCCGCTATTTCTAAATATGCCTGTACTGTCTGTAGATAATCTTTGGCAACTTTCTTTCTGCCGTTATCCCTTGCATTTTGGTTATTGTAATTGCTTTTAAGTTCGCTGTATCCTAAATAAATTCCATTGACGAAAAAAGACAAATCAGGACGGAAAGAAAAAATCTGTTTCCCTTCAAGCCTGAAAGTGTAAGGCAATTCCTGCACTACAGAAAAAATGTTTTCATCAAATAATTTATCTTCATGTGTTTCGCTGCCACTTGGGTAAAACAAATGCAGTTTGATGCCTTCAAAAGTTACCGACTTATTGCTATTGATGAAAATAGCCATATTCATAGCCTCTTTTATACGCTGGTTTAAAAACTCCATTAACTTATCAAACACTTCTTTTTCACTGCTGAACTTACGTAAAAGTTTTCTGTAATTGTCTTTGTTTAACGTAGTGTTGGTTATAAAATATTTCAGGTCTTCTACTATAAAAAATTGTTGGGAAACGGTATTAGCCTTTACTTCCTTATACCTTAGACCGTCTGGTCTTTCAGTTAAAAAGTTCACTAAGTATTTATCCTGTAAGTCTAATTCTTTCATTGTGGCTATTTATTATCTAACTTTTCTAATTCCTTCTTCACTTCATCTATCAACTGCTGCTCGGTTGGCAGGTATAATTGATATTTGCTGGCAATGATTGTTTTGTTGCTTTCTGGCAGCGTTATTTTTACAACTGCATCGTTTTTATCCGCACATAATAAAATGCCTATGGTCGGGTTTTCAAAATCCTGTTTTTCAAACCGGTCGTAGTAATTCACATACATCTGCAATTGCCCAATATCTTCGTGGGTTAGTTTTGTCGTTTTAATTTCAATGATTACAAAGCTTTGCAATAAACGGTTGTAAAAAACAAGGTCTATAAAAAATTCATCACCTTCTAAGTGTATGCGTTTTTGCCTTGCTACAAACGAAAAGCCGTTACCTATTTCCAACAAAAAATCCTGCAGGTGGGTAATGATGGCGCTCTCCAAATCCTTTTCGTAATACGCTGCTTCTCTTTGCAAGCCTAGGAATTCCAATACCATCGGGTCTTTAATGATTTCTTTTGCATCGGTGGGAAATTTCTCTTCTTTGGCTACAGCTAATACTGCCTGCACATCGTTGCTTAATAAAAGTCTTTCAAACAACTGGCTGTTTACCTGCCTTTCTAACTGCCTTGCTGTCCAGTTATTTTTTTCTGTTTCGGCTATGTAGAACTCTCTTTTGTCTTTATTATCAATGCGTATTAAAGTGCGGTAATGTGTCCAGCTCAATTGCGAACGCAGTGCGTTCGTAATTGGAAAAGTGCGGTAAAACTGCCTGCACATTTCTAACTGACGGATGGAAAAACCACTGCCAAACTGTGGCTGCAAAGTTTCCGCTAGTGATTTTATAAGAAACTCACCATAACCTGCCCTCTCTTTGCCCTCTTGCTCTTCTTCTAAAATAACTTTACCAATTTGCCAATACATCAGTACCCTTTCAGTATCTACCGAACGAATAGCCCTGTCTTTTGCATTAGCAATGATAGAGTGTATTTGCTTTATAAGTTCATTTTTTAACTGCATTGGTTGTCTGAACTGTGATTTATTTGATTTTTATGATGCCAATGATTTATATTTTTTGTTTGTCAATCGTTTAAAGTTGAGGCTAATTTCACCAAAATTGATAAGGATTCCTATTTCAACATTATAAGCTTCCAGATAATTAATTGCCTGTGCAAAATGAACATCTTCTAATTTAATAATTGCTTTTAACTCAACCGAAATAACTCCATTCACAAAAAAATCTATTCGTCTCGTTCCAATTTGTTCATCCCTGTAAAATATGGGCATTTCAAATTCTCGAATAAAATCAAGACCGGCCAACAGCATTTCTATTGCCAATGCTCTCTGATAAATGACTTCCTGGAAACCATTTCCAAAAGTTTTATGGACAGTCATAGCACAGCCGATAATCTTTGATGTGAGTTCGGAATATTTATAGTTTTCATTTATCATAGCAAATCATTTAATCACAAAAATCACTGTTCAGACACTCTTAGCTTGCCTGTTACCACATCATTGATAAGTGTTTTACGAAGTTCTTTTAGAGCGTCAATTTGAGCAGTGATGTTTTTTACTATGGCTTCAATCGTTTTTGTTTTATTATCTAAATAGTCTGCTATTTCTGTTTGTTCCTCCATTGGGGGAATGATGATATGAAAATCACTAACCTTTTCCATCTTTAAATTAATTCTTGTAAAACCTTTGCCTTGCACTATGAATTTATTTCTAAAGGCAGGGGAATTTAGTAAATAATTTAGGTATCGGGGAACTACTCCTTTTTTATTTATCCTGTATCCTTTACAAAAGCTATTTAAATAAGTTCCTTTTACATCTTCAATAAGTAATGCAGCTTTACCAATATCTCCAAAGCCTTCTGAACTCATCAGGAAAAACAAATCATTCTTAATAACTCTGTTTTGTTTTTCTTTTCCATTCATTTCGACAGTGTGGAAATCTTCGTGATTTATGTATTTGTTGTTTGCAATATTGGTGAAAGGAATATAATATTTTGTATTGCTATTTACTTCTTGGTGAAAATCTTCTCCAACTTTTCCTGATAAGCCACTGTATAAATAACCTACGTCTTTAAGCCGTTTTATTTGCCAGTGTTTGGGTATTTGTCCTATCCAATCAATACCACTTTCTTTTAGAGGCATATTCTTTTTTAAGCCTTTACAAACTGCCTCATTGATTATTGATTTACTTAATTCTTTGTAGTAAGTCATTTTGGTTTCTAATAATAAAATCTTTTTATCAATTGCCGCGGTTTTTTGGTCTAAAAATGAAGCAATTAAATTTTGTTCTTCAAGAGGTGGTAATATTATAAACAAATTTTTTATAGCATCTTGATTAATGTTGGGGTCTTTTCTTGCGCCATCCGCAAATAGTTTCCAATCCTTTCTAAAATATTTAAAAAAGTAAAGAAGATATGTAGAATTAAAAAGACTTGGTTTGGGTAGAATAGCACATACAGATTGATTAATTGTTGATTTCGTTTTAAGAATGGAATTTTTGCCAATCGTACCGAAACCGCCATACATGGCCACCAAAATACTTTCAATGGGAATAAATGATAAATTACATTCAGCAATACCGGTATGGGTGACCTTATATTCGGATTGATATAATTCAGAGTTATTTAAATCTGTTGTTCTTATCCAGTTATAAATTCCATTTTCATAATATGCCTTATTTTTGCTTAATGGAGTAGTGCCGGATGTGGTAGTTGATAAATCTTTTATACGCTTTACAGTCCACGTTGATGGAATATTATTCAACCATTCAATACCTGAAAATTTATATTCGTTATACTTTCTCATAAAGACAATTCCTTTTCAAGTTTCTGTAGCTGATGTTCAATATTTTTTAGGTGTTTAACTATTACTTCAGTCTCTCTTAGTTTGTCTGGTTGGTAAAAAACTTTATTAAAGTTCACTTCTGCACCTATAATACTCTCTAAATACCGGAATGGCTTTGTTACATATTTAACCATAAAATCAACAATCCATTTTTGATTTTCAACTTCAACAGGTGAGTAAGGAATTAATTCGTAATCTTTTTGATAGTCCGGTATAAGTTCAGCTGTAATTTCTATGTATGCTTCCTGTTTAGCTGTAGGTTTTTTGTAGCCGCTTTTAATAACTATCCTGCCGCAGCCTAATTCTTTTTGCTTGTCGTTAATCTCCTCAATCAAGGTGTCTTTATCAGCATCATACCAATAAACAGCTTTATCAGTATAAATTTGTAAATCTGCTTCTTTATAATCAAAGCTGCCGACCGTTGGGCATATATACTTATCATAATAATCAAAAAGATTAGTAAACCTCACCCCATCCCTCTCCAAAGGTGAGGGTGAAGGAACTTTTGTAATCACAGATTCTTTCAACTCAATAGTACCTTCATCATCTTTCTGCACAATTTTTACCGGAACTAATTTTTGAGACTTTGCTCTTACTTCTTCACCGTCTTTATTAGTTTTTACCGGTAACTGGCTTTCAAAATTTTTTCCATTCTCATCAATGTTGGTAAGCATTATTGCCTGGCGGTTGTAATAAAAATGCCACTTATCAAAGACCTTAGAAAATTCATTGTCTTTAAAGTCTAATAGTGCCTTTACAATGGCTGCCCGGTTTTCAGGCTGCATGTATTTACGTTTCTTTCCTCTGCTTTTTTTAAGTGGTTTATATAATTCACTTGCATTAATAAGAATGATTTTGTCTTTGCGGTCTTTTGGTTTGTTTTTATTAAAGACCCACAAATAAGTGTAAATGCCCGTGTTGAAAAATTCATCAGTCGGCATTTGAATAATAGCTTCCACAAAATCTTTATCAAAAAAATATTTACGGATATTGCTTTCACCACTACCTGCATCACCACTAAATAAAGTAGAACCGTTATGAACAATAACCGCAAATCCATCTGTAGCTAATTTTGACAAGATGTGTTGTGTAAATAAAAACTGACCATCAGAAATGGATGGTAAGAATTTAAATCGCTCTGTCTGGTCTTGTTCTATATCTTTTTTGTATCCCTTCCAGTCAACACCATAAGGAGGGTTAGCAACTGCAATATCGAACTGTTTATTATAAAATTTACCATATTCAGTTAAAGTGTTTCCATATTCTATGTATGCATCTCTACGAAATCGGCTTTCTATTTTTGCTAATGCGTAAAGGCTGTCACTCCAGTCCTGACCATAGGTTGCAGTAGGTCTATTTGGATAAATTTCTTTGATTTTATCTTCGACTCCATATAATAAATTGCCTCCACCGCATGTTGCATCATAAATGGTAAGGAACTTACCATTGTTAGCTAACTTAGATGCAATGATTTCAGAGATTAAAAAAATAATATCATCCGGGGTGTATTGCTCTCCGGCTGTTTCTGCAGAAATATCAGCCCACTTACGTTTAATGTGTTCTTCAAGTGTAGTAATTTCAGAGTTATTGAAAGGGGTTAAATCAATTTCACTCCATGCCTTTACTGTATCAAACAAAATTCGTTTCTTCCGTAATTGTCCGCTGATACCGGATATATCTAAAAACTTTTCTTCTTCATTGGCCTTATCAACGCCCAAAAGATTTCTCGTTTCCGGGTCAAAGGCTTTCAAATATGCATGAAAATCTACATCAAATGCCTTATCGTTTTTTGAAATGTCTTTAAGCGTTTTATTTTTACGAACTATATAATCATTGTAGCCCAAGCCATCTTCTTTAAATTCTTCAATGAAAGCATCTAAATCACTCCTTCCAAAATCATTTTCCAATTGAAGTGAATGCCTTACCAATCTGCTTTCCACCATTATCAGTGCAAAAAATGGCATCATGAATTTAGGAAAATCACTTTGCTTAATCCCTGCACCAATTAATAAATCCGCTGTGCTCCAAACCTTGCCCTCGTATTGTAAAATGTTATTACTCATTCTAATTAAATCAATATATTTTTTAAAGCTTTGTAGGCTTTTAAAGAAATTACTCAAATATAAGGGGTAGCTTTTTAAAGATATAATATCCGCCATAAAATCAATTGAATACGAGTATCTGGTATTCGACTTTGAAGCGGATCACTGAGTGAGGATGCCGGTGAAATGAGCAAAAGGCAGGTTGGAGTTATGGCATCAGGATTCATAGCGGAAACAGTATTAAGCTATGCGAATGGAAACGGGTTGGATGCAATGAAGGAAGAAGCGGAAAAGGCTGATTTACTTAAGGGAACTTCTAAAAACTCTTTAAATTTCGATTAGAATTTTCATGGGTAATTTTTGTATTTACCTACAATAACCTAATTTTTCATAAAGTATTGATTTTCAATTATTT
>JAABUK010012279.1_pt1 | contig 10938 bp, 14 predicted proteins | sample 5559141 | NCBI WGS metagenome assembly JAABUK01 (sample SAMN10711869, study PRJNA513367) | rock metagenome | isolation source: Antarctica rocks | place: Antarctica: Victoria Land, Pudding Butte nord | collected 2016-01-03
CAGCCAGGCGTCAAAGTAGCAGGCAAGCTGCACAAATGCCACGGGGGGCTCAGAGAGGCAGCAAGTCCAAGTTTGTGACTGGTGGTTCAGCCAGAAGGTCCATGTCTGGATCAGATGGTATGCGCACTACGTATAAGTACTGGTTGACACCTCATGTTGCAGAACCTCAAGCAACAGCAAAACTGATCCTCTTGGGTCCACCATCTGACTGTTGGTGTTACAAGTGCACAGTGCAAGGAAAGCTTGGTCAGTGCAGCGCGAAGCCAAGCAGCTTTGTTTGTCATGTTGGCAGTGGCAGCTTGTCTGCCTTGCATTGCACTGCAGCAAGCTAATAGCCTGGTTCACTAGTCTTGCTACCTCTCACATGCTTTTGCAGCTTACATTAAAGCATGAGCTAGCACGCTAAGTGACGGGCAGGCCCGATACTGATGTCTGCCTGCGTTTCAATAAGGAAAGAAGACTTCAGCTGTGCTCCGTTCTTTGTCTTCTCGTGCAGGCGATGACTTAGAGGGTTTCCTTGCATCAGAGAGTGAAGAAGAGGAGAGACCGCCAGCCAAGCGCAGTCACACGCAGAAGTCAGTCCAGCAACGCACTGCCAGGGCCAAACTAGACTGGTCTGACAGCTCAAGCGAGTCTCATGGCAAGAGTTCCAGTCATGAGCCAGCAGTCAAAAATATCACCCACATTCCGCATGGAGGGGCGGTAGAAGATGATGCATCAGGTAAAAACGCAGCACTGCCACTTTCCTGAGCAGAGCCTTTTATACCAGCGTATAAGCACCAGCATGGCACCCCATATCTTCCTTGGCATACTAGCCTGCAGACATGCTTTGCTTCTGGATCATCAGGCTGACATGTGGCTGCAGTATGATTGAAGGTGGCTGTGTGCATTGTGGCTGCTTGAGTCCAGGGACTTGAGTTGCTTGTGTTTTTGCATCACAATCATAATTGCATGTGTGCCTCGTTTGTCCCTGTGTACCAACTCAAAATGGTAGCGGCAACCTAGTCTGTGCTTACACACCATCAAAGAAGTACAGCTGGTGACGTAAACGACTTGCATGTCTGTTGCAGGAGCACTGGCAATGCAGGATGATGAGGAGGTGCCACAGCCTGCTAGAAGGCACAGGCAGGTCTCTCACATCATGGGCTATGAAGAGGACTGGGAAGAAGCTGAAGGTGTTGACATGGCTGCCAAGACGCAGCCACCGCAGGCAGAAGCTGCCACCAGGCGGTCCCAGCAGCAGCCGCAGGACCATGCTGAGGACCAGGAGTTGCTCACACACAAACAGCGCCGCCTCGCAACTGATAGCGGTGACGATGAAGATGCTGCAGTGCCCGTCCCTGCTTCAGTGAAACGAAAACGAGTTGTGGTGCTAGAAGATGACGATGACGGGCCGGCCACCGATGAGGCGGCTGATCATCCCAGCAGTAGCCAAGCTCAGCGAGACGCAGCTGAGGGCATGTCTTCCGATCATGACGCACAAGCTGCGCTGCAAGACCCTGCCGCTCGTCTGGCAGAAGAGGGTTTGGACCCCGTCGAGCAGCTTGACGTGCCTCAGTCTCGAAGGCAATCCAGAGGTCAGCAAGCGGGTGCAGGCAGCATCAGGGACAGGATGCAGCAGAACCAGCAGAGGATTCATGAGGTGTGCAGTAGGCATTGTGCTTGGCAGCAGTCAGTCACATAGTCATTGCTTGGTTTGTCACAAGAAGCTGTATGGCACAAGGCTGAAAGCATAAGGAGCAAACTCTAGAGGAGTTTGCCCTGTCAAAATCCCCTTTAGCAAAGCATTCACAGCATCTGGGGCTTACAGGTCATGATGCAATGGTACATCAGTGTCTAAGCAATTAGTTCTAAGTTTGAAGTGGATTGTTGACCTGGGGTTGCATGCTCATCAGGGACAAAGGCGCAGCCGTCAATCCAAAGCTGATGCTTTCCTGGATAACCGCATAAAGCGTGTCTGGGACGGCAGCAACTTTGGTGCACCGACAGACACTGACTCAGAGGACAGCCACTCACAGACAGACTCTGCAAGCAGCAACAGCCAGGAGGGATCTGCAGACAGCGCAGCACAGGCTGATGATGACTCAGATCTTCAGGGCTTCATTGTTGACGATCCAGCTGAGCTGGCAGGAGATGATCCTCATGCCGCTGCTGGCAGTGCTGTTGCTAGTGGAGCCAAATCATCAGGCCAAGAAGCGCTTGCGTATGCTGCAAGCACTGCTCTCCAAGAGGCAGGCTTCCGGTCCCATCAGAGCGACCGAGACTGCTTTGCCAGCTACATTGAGTACATTGTGTATGACCTGGTTGACAAGACATTTGCAGTGCGTGTCAGGGGGGACCGGCTGTTGAATCAGCAATACCAACAGGCCATGAGGAAGATTGAGGAGAAGCTCAGTGAACGCAGGTGACCCTTGCTTCTTGCTCTTCATGCCTATCTTGGCATTGCGTGCTATAGTTTAGTTGTGATTGGCCTATCGTACAAGGCATGCCCCAACAATTGCCGTGGTATAAACATCCATTCCTCCCAATACTGAGGCCCTACCCTATGAGAGGGCATCATTGGCTCTTGTATCGCGTGCTATGTCCTTGTGCATTGGAAGCTTGCTGGATATTTCCCTGGCAGTATGCTTCTTTCAACTGCAGCAACCTCTCATGAAGCTCAGTACACGCAACTGGACCTTGCTTGTTGCCCTTCATGCTTCAATCTCACACCGCAAGACGTGTCCTTTTGCACTGGGAGCTGTCTTGGATTGTCCTGCTGGGAACTAAAGTGCACGTAACAGCAGCGACTAAGCATGCACATTGCTATTGTAGAATGCATGGCTCAATGCCATGTGCGCAGCTGTTGGTCAAAATCTGAGAGTGGATCATGACTTGCTGCAGTCTCATGTGATGTGTTTGACATCTTAGCCACGGTCAGTGTTGATGAGCCCTGAATACAGGAGATGTAAACGGACTGACTGACCACTGCACAGTCCAGCAGAAAGCATCAGTCTGTTCCATGCTGATGCAGGGAGTTGTGTGTGGTCAGCAGCGCTTGGGCAAAAGCAGTGGACGGTCTACTGGACAATGTGGACACGTACCCAGGCATGTCTTCTGACTGGGCGGACGAGGGCTCCAGTCTAGGTGAAGCTCAGGTCAGCACTGCTATGTAGAATGTCAGGAAAAGAGTGCGCCTTCTGGCATTGGTCGGAGCCCTGTTGTGTATGTTCAGACAGGGCAAGGTTGAGTGCACAGGTCAGCACTGCTTTGTGGTGATGATAGAAGTGTTTACGATTCTCAACAGGGAGGGACCTACAGACAACGCACTTGCAATGAAAGCATGGTCTGTGCATACGTCAACACATATGAACAGGTTGAAGTTAGTGCGTATGCTTGTCAAGCATCAGTCATTCATTTACCAGCTCAATATCAGCTGATCACAGCTGCCCCCCGCCCCTGCCCCCCCCTGCATTCATCAGGGTATTGAGTTAGTTTATGGATTTGAACTTGTAAGCAGCTGACTGTTGTGCAAAGCTTGCATGCTATGCAGCAACACAGAGCTGAACATCCGCAACTTGCTGTCTGCTGTTGGGCATCTAGACAGTGAGAAAGCTATTGACACAGCTGTACTCGCAGATGGCCATACTGCCACATGTAGATTGTTCAACAAACAGCTAGGTTACTTAGTGCACAGCAGTAGGTGCACAGTAGTAGGGGTATCTGCCCAGATGCATGTGTCCCTCTCTTGCTTGCTGTCTGACAGACACTGTCACAAACAAAGGGTGATTACCAAAAAAATCTCATTTATTCTTGCATGTTTTTGTTTTCCTGTGTCATCTTCTTGTGTGGATCTGTGCAACTTATTGTTGGCAAGCAACACTAGAACAAGGGGGAACATATACAAGCTGGGATCTTGTCCAGCTGTGCATGTATTTCTGACAAGCCTGGGCAGCCCGGTATAATACTTGGCTTCTCACTCAATTGATGCTGAAAGGTGTACTCTTTTCTATTCTTTTCCTTTCTTCCTCTTCCTGACAAAAATTGTTGATGTGTGCAGGATGGGATGTGTCAAGCCTGCCAGAAAGGTGTATGGTTTTATTTTATTTTATTTTCTGTTCTTCCTCTTCCTGACAAGAGGCAGTGACAGTGCAGGATGGGATGTGTCAGGCCTGCCAGAAAGGTGTTTTATTTTATTTTATTTTATTTATTTTATTTAGTTTCTTTTCTTCCTCTTCCTGACAAGAGGCAGTGGCGTGTGCAGGATGGGATGTGTCAAGCCTGCCAGAAAGGCCAAACCGCCGGCCATGCTGTGAAAACCCTGACCCTGAAGGGCCGCCCCTATCAGCGCCTCTGGAAGTATGGGTTCAGGTGTGCATGCTGCTACCTGCCTCAAACCCTAAAGCCTGACACTGCAAAGCCCACACCCTAACACCTTTGACATCACTGGGGGTGTTGGGCTGTGAGGCATTTTCTGCACTGTGCCAGGAGCATGTGCAATTTTGGCAAATGCAGATGTTCCAAACATGCCGGAATTCATTGATGGCATTGCAACTGCAGGCGTGTGAGCAGTGCGCACGTGAGGAAAGATCTCCCCTTCAAAGAGGAAGAAGAAGATTACGGTGTACCTGCCTGGCAGGTAAACGTACTGTGTGTTGTTGAGTCAGTAGCTGCTTGACCGGATGCAACAGCTGGTCAACCCCAAGAAGCTAAGCAAGCAAGCAAAGGCACCAGCGTGTGTGTCATCATCATGAGGCAATCATGTACAAATGCAGAGAGTGATGTGTTAGCGCTTGAATTGATGTACCATTGCCTTTGCTTAAGCTCAAGGTGCTGACGGTGTGTGTCTGTCTGGAGGCCGCTGACATTCATTTGACAACAGTGAATGACGCTAGGCAGGGTTGCCGAGGCTCTCAGCCACACTTGTTGACCTGCTGAAGCTTGTCTCCTTCTGCTTCTTCTGCTGCTGCTTCTTCTGCTGCTGCTTCTTCTGCTGCTGCTTCTGCTGCTGCTTCTTTTGGTGCTTCTGCTGCTGCTTCTTCATCTTCTTCATCTTCTTTTTCTTCTTCTTCTTCGTCTTCTTCTTCATGTTGTAGGAACAAGTGTGCTGACATAGGGTATGATGTGTTGATGCAGGAGATGCGGTATGCTGTGGGCAAGTACTGCTGTGCCAGGCTGCAGCTGTACCATGCGCTCATGCACTACAAGCACCGCCTTCGGGGCAAGCTCAAGAAGCGCATCAAAAGGGAACACAGCATCACTCAGGTACGCAATTCCATTACCAATCAGCATACAGGCTGCAGCTGTTACTGGTGGAGTCACTCATTTCTACCATCACATATCATCAACAAGTTACGGCCACTCAACAGTGGTTGCGAATGTGTCTACCCTCCAGAAACGAGCATACAGAAACGAGCATACAGAAACGAGCATACAGAAACGAACATACAGAAACGAGCATACAACTTGAACATTCTGGTTTGATGCGCTCGCAAGTACAATCTAGCTGAGCTTCTCTGGTGTGTTGCAATGGCAGTCATATGGCACAACAGATGTCACAGCTGCTGTTGCTGCTTTTGGCATGTGCATTTTCAAATACCATGGCAAGCTGCACTGTCGTACATGCCAGCCACTGCTCTTTACATGGGCCCATAAGTGTTTTCTGTGCAGCATTTAGCTCACGCTGAATGCCGTCATCCCGTACCATAGACACTGCCTAAGTTGGACTAACAAAGCTTCTGCATGCTGACTGCTTCGGCGCTGTTGAAAGCAAATATTCCTGAGACTGCAGTTGCTGTCTAGTCTAATGGTCTACCATGATGGTTCAAGCTACTGATCTTACCTAATGGTCTTACCTATTGATCTCACCTAAGGATCTCACCTGATGATCTAACCTATGGTCCTGGTGTGACCTAATTAGGTCACAGATCATGAGGTCACAGAGCATGTGAGCACAGCTCAAAACCAGACTCTCCCTTTGTTTCATGGTGACAACATCTTGTGGCCACGGCAGTATGTCCTAGCATGCCATCAAGGCTATCATTGCTGATGGTGCGCACATGCGTACAGTTGAGGGGGGAGGCAGGGGTGGACCCTTGGGTGGAAGCTGCCAAGAGGGTGGCAGCAAACAGCGCCATCAGAGACAGCCTCTTCAAGCACTATGTTGTGCTTGTGGACCTTGCAACTAACTACAACACCCAAGACAGGAGCAACTCCTGGAGGAAGGATCAGAGCTACATTGGCGCTCAGGTAGTTGGATTGAACCATGATCTGCCTGTGGGAGATGACTGCTGTGCAACCATGCAAACGACCCTTTTTGAAATAAAAGTTGCTATCTTACCCACTTTTGGCGATCATCTCACATGCAAAACTGCAGTGCCTGCGGAGAGAGCCAGACATCACACCTTGCAATGATAGTCTTCGGGCCTCAAAGTGTAGCATAGCAGCCTCTGGCTGTTGGTTATCAGATTTGCATCTGTCTGCAGATCATTTTGCATCCAACAATTTCCCTGACAGCTTGCATGTTGGTTTTGTGTTGTGCTCGCGCTGAGGCTGTTCAACCACGTGTGCTCAGTTTTGAGCTGAGATGGCTTTCACAGCTCAATGTTGGGCAGGCTTACTGAGGCTTTGTCACATGCTGTTAGACTTGTTGGCTAGCCAAAGCTCGTGGTTTCTCTCCTCTCCTCTTCCTCCTCTCCTCTTCCCCCTCTCCTCTTCCTCCTCTCCTCTTCCTCCTTTCCTCTACCTCCACTCCTCTTCCTCCTCTCCTCTTCCTCCTCCTCCTCTCCTCTTCCTCCTCTCCTCTTCCTCCTCTTCTCCTCCTCCTTCGTCCTCTTCAGGTGTTTGCAACTTGCAGGTGGACAATCTGATGTACCAGCTCAACTCAGACTCTGAGGGTGACGAAGGCTCAGACATAAACCCTGAGCTGGGAGAAGAGGAGGAAGAGGAGGATGCGCAGGGCAGCGCTTCTGGTGAGGACGACGACCCACAGCCCGCCAGCACAGCAGTCCATGCTGAAGCTGACCAGGAAGCTGCTGACAAAGCAGGGGCTTGCCTGGATGCTGGCCCTAGCCACAGGGCATCAGCCCTTGCAGACCAGATCACCTCCACTGCTGAAGCAGGTGCTGCCTTACCTCACGGCACGGGTACAAAAGCTGAGAGTCAGACAGCAGCAGAAGAAGTACAGTCGAGCGTCTCTGCTGTTGCCACTGCCATACAAGATCCCATTGGCACAACTGGACAGAGCGCAGAGTTGCCTGACAAGCAGCAGGGGATCAAGCCCGGGGCTGGCTTGGCTGCTCCAACAGAGTGCTTGCCTGAACAGAGCCTGCAGGCAGACACCTTACCATACGACATTCCAGAATCAGCAGCAGAGCAGGAAACGCTTGCCTACAGCCCGGCTTCAGGCAGCATCCCTCTAGAGGCAGCAGAGTTGACTTTGCCTTCGGATGCAGCCGATGGTAATCCCAGGGCAAATCCTGCAGAGCAGCAGACCCTCTGTTATGGGTCTCATGGCGGTGCTAGGGAGGGTGAGGGTGAGGAAGCCATGTTTGGCAAAACAGGTGAATGCTCATGCCTTTGCAAGTTGCAACACACACCAATTAATGCAGCTGATTAAGCTGACGAGAAGACACATGTGACAATGGTGTGAGAGATGCCTGCTTAGACAGCCATGCAAGGCGTTATCTGCTATGCACCGCTGTGCATTATCTCTTTGCCCATGACACTAGTGCACAAAGCAGTTGAGTCCAAGAAGGACAACCAAATCGTGTAGCAGATGACGTGGTCACCGAGTTGCCTTGCGTCTGGTGAGGTCAGTGCGCAGCCAGGCATGATTGATCTGACAGATGCCATTGCTGCTCGGCAGCTTGAACAGGCTGCTAGCCACACTGGATCAAAGCAGCATGCTGCTCTTGCAGTACACTCATCTGTACATGACAGGGAGAGAGGGCGTGGACATGATGCAACTGCTGTGTCCCCAAGCAAAGCAGCTGTGTCCCCAAGCAAAGCAGCTGTGAACCCAAGCAAAGCAGCTATGTTCCCAGGCAAAGCAGCTGTGACCCCCACCAAAGCAGCTGTGTCCCGTGAGCAACACAGTGCTGCAGGCAGTCCGGTCTCTCCTGTAATCAGTTCTGGCAGGAAGCAAAAGCAGGCTGATATACGGGGATTCTTGAGCCCAAAGTCTCAACATAACTAAACGGCGTTGCGGTTTGATGTGTACGTGTACATTGAGTTTGAGTACCATTGAATTTGGTATGTGATCCATGAGGTATGAATTGAGCTGTGTATATGTATGACTCAGTTGAACCTGCGGTGCAAATTGCACATTGAATGCCTTTTGGGCTCTGCTGTCTTGAACTGTGAAGTGAGCATCTGAGTGCATGAGAGGATATCTTTTGCACAGCTGCAGCATGTGACTTGCAACCAGACTTCCTGTGATCAGATTCCATGGCAATGAATGCAAAACTGCAAGCTGGCTCACCTGTCGACAAGGTGGACACAGTACCACTATGTACAATCCGCTACTCAGAAGTCAAGCAGAAGTTCCAATGCACATGTCAAGCAGAAGTCAGTGGTCGATCCAAATCCGTTATAGACTACAGGCATTGCAACTTCAAGTCGTTCACGGTCTTACAGAGAACTTGTCATGGTTTATTGCCAGTGGCAAGGTATGAATAGAGCACTGCATAGCTGTCAACTTTTACAGCAACCTTGGCAAGTCCTAATTCAAACATTACAAGCCAAAGAGAAGCTTCCTATGGTGTCAAGACAATGTCAAAACAAGGCAAACACATAGCGTCTTAGTATACAGTCATGGAAAGGCTTTTCAGACAATGTAATCTATTCCTTGGCTGTCTTGGCTTTCTTGGGAGACTTCTCAGCCTTGGGCTCCTTGGCAGCCGGTCGCTTGGTGCCAGCAGCCTTGCCTGTCTTTTCAGACTTTGTGGTGTCCTTCTTTGCCTTTGCAGCCTTGGTCTCCTTCTTGGGCTCATCAGCCTTCTTGGCCTTGGGAGTTGCCTTTTTGGGCTTCTCCTTGTCTGCCTTTGCCTTGCTGGCCGGCTCCTTCTTGGTCTTGGCTGCTGCCTTTGGGGTTGCCTTCTTGGCAGGCTTGTCCCCATCAGACTTGGCTTTGCTGGCCGGCTCCTTCTTGGCTTTGCTGGCTGGCTCCTTTTTGGCTTTGCTGGCTGGCTCCTTCTTGGTTTTGGCTGCTTTCTTGGCAGGCTTCTCCTCTACTTTCTCCTGCACAGGAATTGGGACACAATCAGCATTGTGCGATTTTACTCGCTTTTACGAGCTGACGGAGCTGAACAGCAAATACACACCTCAGACTTGCCATCTGCCTTCTCCTCAGTTGGCTCATCGGCCTTCTTTCTCTTAGAAGAGGTAGCCTTGGTGTCCTCTTTCTTATCTGCATCATATTAATGACACAGTCAAAACACAGTTCAGAATTGAGACTGAGCTTGAAATGGGTTGTAGCTGTCAGCTTACCAGCCTCGTCCTTGTGCTCAGGTGCTCCCTTTTTTGCCTTGTTCTTGGAGCCTGGCTCGTTCTCATAGTCGCCTCCTTTAGCTTCGTATTTCTTTGCTATTTTGCCTGTGACCACAGCAAGCGTTTGAGACTGTGTGCACCTTTGTCTGATCAACGCCAGGCTGGCACACTGCCTCAGCAAGTTCGTAACCTGCTTTCCATGCAGCCATCTTGCCCTTTCCGCTGCCATCCTTGTTGGTCTCTTGCTTGACCTCTACATGAAGACGGAGATGTGAGCTGCGACTGGCAGCGGCTCGTTACTGACAGCACGTCATCAAAGCAGCATACCTTCTACAACCTGCTCCCTTAGTTGAGGGTCTGTTGGCTTTCCTTTGCTTGACGGCATAGTGGCAACCCGGCTTTGAACGACTGCTATAGCAACGCAAGTTTCCTTTCACCTGTCAGAAAGGCAGCGTCGAACAACGCTTGCAAACGGCTAGAAAAGCTGTCTGCGGCAAAAAGGGTAACGGGAAGTCAAATTCGTACCAAAGCTCAATCTGATCTTGAGCAACTCACGTCTCTGACAAGCTCACGCAGAACCGATTGGCACGAGCTGCGCTATATGCGTGTCAAAGGATGTGCAAAACTTTTGTTGTGGCATTGCTGTACGCACTGCGTACCACGTAAAGTCAAACAGCGTATTTTGAAATCTGAATGTGCAGACTCAAGTCATGACTAAGGCGAGCTCACACGCATGCATCAATCGCGCACGTATTCGTCCTGAGTCAGAGTCTTGACAGCTAAAAAGCCACCTATCTTGCTGTGCTTGTGCTGACTAGCCAGTGATATATGAGCAACTGTATACGGTTGATATATGTATATAGTGCAGCATATACATGCCTATGTGCACAAGTGCTCTCGAGGTTCTCTCGAGTAATCTTGTCGAAGCTGCGCAGATTCTAGAATGAAGATAGGATTGTTGCAATGCTGAGGGAAATGAGTGAAATTACTCTATGCAGGGGTGAGGTAAGCAAGTTGCTGAATTTCAGGCCGACTGTGCAGCTAGATTTCTGCTGCTTGTCTGGACAGCTCCCTGCAGCCTTGAGACAAGGACCAAATCCACAGATGGTGTACTTCTGATGCTGCCTGCAAGGCTGCGAGATAGGACATGGCTCCGAAACCAAAACTACAAGCGATCGAGCTTAAGCGCCACGGCGATATCTTTGTGTCGCCTCCCGTCTACTCAATTGAAGCTGTCATCTGAGGAGCACTGAAATTCAGTTCCAGTTGTTTGATGCGCCAGCTTTATTGTTCCACCACTTCCTCTTGGCAGCATTGTGCATATGTTCGTGCGGTGAAGACCGCCAACAAGCGGTATTTGACCCTCGCACCGCAAACGGCGTATGCCCCTGTGTTCCTTTCGGCTGCATACACGGCCACCCCTTGTTAGCCTGCCTTGCTGTATTGCTGATCGAGGCAAACGAAGTCTTA
>JAABUK010012280.1_pt1 | contig 10938 bp, 6 predicted proteins | sample 5559141 | NCBI WGS metagenome assembly JAABUK01 (sample SAMN10711869, study PRJNA513367) | rock metagenome | isolation source: Antarctica rocks | place: Antarctica: Victoria Land, Pudding Butte nord | collected 2016-01-03
ACACCTTCCACTGGTTTTACATCGACGCCAAGGACATCGGGTTCATCAACACGGGCAACAACCCGGTCCGCGCCAAGAACGTGGATCCCAACCTGCCCACCGCCGGCAAGTTCGAGTGGCGGGGATTCAACCCGACGTTGAACACCGCCCGCTACACGCCGTTTGACACGCGGCCCCAGGTGATAAACCAGAAGTACCTGGTCAACTGGAACAACAAGGGAGCCAAGGGCTTCCGCGGAGCGGACTCCAACTGGGAGTACAGCTCGATCTACCGCTCGAAGATGCTCGAGGACCGGGTCAAGCGCGACACCAAGGGCGCACGCAAGATGACGCTCCCGCAGCTGGTCAACGACATGGAGGTGGCCGGCTACACCGACCTCCGCGGCGCTTCGGTGCTGCCCTACGCCCTGCGGGTGCTCGGCCGGCCCAAGGATCCGCGACTGCGCGACGCGATCGGCCGGCTCCGGGTGTGGCTGAACGCGGGCTCCCCGCGCCGCGACCGCAACCACGACAACGTCTATGAGTACCCGAGCGCCATCAAGATCATGGACGCCTGGTGGCCGCTGTGGATCAAGGGCGCCTACGAGCCGCTGCTCGGCACCCCTACGTTCGACCAGTTCATGGACTTCAAGCGGATCGACAACGCTCCCAACAACCACGGTGCCCACCTCGGCTCCGCCTACCAGGGCGGCACCTACGGCCTGACCCAGAAGGACCTGCGCACGCTGCTGGGCCGCAAGCGCTTAAAGGGGCTCCAGCCTCCGCCGACCAAGTACGCCCGCTACTCGCGTACCTACTGCGGCGCCAACACGAAGCGCAAGGCCACCCTGAAGCGCTGCCGCGCCGTGCTCGAGCGACGCTGCTCCAGGCGCTCTCGAACACCTCCGCGCAGGTCTACGGCAGCGATCCGGTGTGCTCCAAGCAGCCCAGCCTCGGCCCCAAGGACCCGAGCCGCAAGGCAGGCGACCAGTGGTGCTTCGACGCGGTGTTCCAGCGCCCCCTCGGCGCCACCGAGCAGCCGCTCATCCACTGGATCAACCGGCCGACCTTCCAGCAGGTCGTCGAGATCCCGAAGCGACTGCCGCGTTGAGGTCGCGCATCCGAGCGGCGGTGTGCGCGGCCGTCGCAGTGGGCGCGGTGTCGCTGATCGGCGCCGGCTCGGCGAGCGCTCGCATCCTCCAGGCGGAGTCGGTGCTCCCACCGGGCCAGAGTGGCTTCGTCTCGATCCCCGGGGTGGCCTCGGGCACCGGATCGCCGCACCTGGACGACCAGACCTCGCTGTTCACCTCGTTCTCGTTCAAGAGCGCGATGTTCGGCCAGGGTGGTGACTCCGAGCTGCCGAAGGTCGGCGTCAAGATCGAACGCGACCGGTACGGCGTGCCCGCGATCACGGGCACCACCGATCAGGACGCCTGGTGGGGAGCCGGCTACGCGGTCGCACAGGACCGCCTGTTCCAGCTCGACCTGTTCCGGCGCGCCACGAGCGGCCGGCTGGCAGAGATCCTGGGCGAGTCCTACCTCGCCGACGACCTGATCGCGCGGCGCGACTACTACACCGACGCCGAGATAGACGACATGATCGCCCACATCCCGCCGCTGCTTCTCCGGCGTGCCGAGGCCTACCGCGACGGCATCAACGCCTGGTCCGAGAAGGTCCGCTCGGACCCGACCAAGCTGCCCGGCGAGTTCCCGGCGCTGGGGGCTACGCCCCCCGTGTGGACGCTGCGCGACACGGCGCGCATCGGCGTCTTCCTGGCCCGGACGGTGCCCGCCAGCGATGGCCGCGAGATCGCGAACGTCCGCGCGCTGCGCGAGCTGGGCGCCAAGGGGTTCGACAAGCTGCTTCCGCTGCGGGCCCCAGGGCGCGTGCCCACCGTGCCCAAGGAGAACGGCATCTTCGAGTCCCAGCCGGGACGCACGCTGGCCCAAGAACGCTTGGCCTACCGGCGCTCCCAGGGCTTCACGGCCGGCCTGCCACTCCCCGCACCGGAGGCCACGACCGCCACCGCGGCCGCGTCGTCTGCCGCGCGAGGCGGCCCGACCTCGCGCGTCATCCCCCGCGGCGGCTCGTACATGTGGGGAATCGGGCGCCCGGCCACGAAGCGGCGCCCGTGCCGGACGGTTTCCCGCAAGGGGCGCAAGTCCGTGCGCCGCTGTCGAACCACCTATCGCCGCCCGAAGCTCCCCGGCAACGCCTACCTGTTCAACGGCCCCCAGCTCGGCTTCTCGATCCCCGAGCTGTTCGTCGAGTTCGAGCTGCACTCCCCGACCCAGAGCCTGCGCGGGGTGAGCGCGGCGGGAATCCCCGTCATGGGGATCGGCCACAACAGCCACCTGGCCTGGGGCCTGACCTCCGGCCTCTCAGACGTCAATGACCTGTACGCAGAGGACGTGAGCAGCGGAGCCGAGAGCTACCGGTACGAGGGCTCGGTGCGCAAGATGAACTGCCGCGACGAGCGCTTCGACTTCCGCGCGCCGCCCCCCACCGGCGCGTCGGCCCTGACTGGTCTGATCACCTCGCCGTCGAAGGCCTCGGGCTCGAGGACCGAGCGCATCTGCCGCACCGTTCACGGCCCGGTCCAGAGCCGCGTCGGCGGCACCGCCTACGCCCGCCGCTACGCGATATGGGGGCGTGAGCTCGAGACGCTCGAGGGCCTGAGTGCGCTGAACGACGCCAACACCGTGCAGGCGGCCGACAAGGCGCTGCTGGGCGTGACCTGGAACGAGAACGTGCTGGCCGCCGACGACCGCGGCGGCATCGGCTTCTGGCATCCGGGCCTGCACCCGCTGCGCCCGCTTGGCTACGACGAGCGCCTGCCCTACCCCGGCACGGGCGAGGCAGAGTGGCGCGGGCTACTCGAGCGCCGCCAGACCCCGCACGTGATCAACCCCCGTCAGGGCTACCTCTTCAACTGGAACAACGTGCCTTCCATGGGCTGGACCTCCGGCGACGGCGAGGCACGTGAGCGCCAGGCCGGCCCCTACCACCGGGCGCGGTATCTGAAGCTGCTGGTGAGCCGCGTGGCCAAGAGGCCCAGCTATACGGCCTCGCGGGCGATCGACCGCAGCTCGGGCGCCACCGCCCAGCAGCGACCGCTGTTCGGCCGGCACCTGCTGCGCGCCCGCAGCGGCGCGAATCCCGCGGCGGCGTCCGTCCTCGACACCTTGCTTGGCTGGGATGGCAGCTACACGCGCACAGCGTCTGACGGCACCGTCCCCGCCGGCGTGGCCGCCTGGGAAGAGTTCAAGGCCCGAGCCCAGGCGATCGCTCTGTTCTCCTTCACCAGGCACGCCCCCGGGCCCGGCTCGCTCGATCTGGCCGGCACGCCGGGGAAGTCGCACATGTTCGACATCTCAAACGGCGAGGCCTATGCCCTGCGCACCCTGTCGCCAAGCGCGCTGCGCCTGGCCGCCGAGCGCACCCAGGCGGCACTGACCACGCGCTTCGGGAGCCCCACGCCGTCGGCTTGGCGCGAACCGCGCAGGATGTACGCGGTCACTGCCCAAGGAGCGGCGGACAAGCCAAAGCTGCCGTTCTTCGATCGCGGCACCTGGCAGCAGTCCGTGGCGCTCGGACCCTGACACCATCCGGACTCGATGCCGTGGGTCGAGACCGAGAGCCTCTCCTTTGTCGCTCGTCACGACTCGGCCAACGCAGCATCCGCCGGGCGCATGCTCGACGAGCTCGAGCGATTCCGATCGCGGCTCGAGCGGATGTTCGACGTCGTGCCGGGCGATGTCGCCGTGGTGGTCCACCCGCGGGCGCCGATGCTCTCGCTCGCCCACCCGTGGCTGCCGCTGGCCCGGATGCTGTCCGCGCCCGCCGGGCGGCGCTACTACGCCGGATCGTTTGGCCGCCGCGAGATCCACGTGTTGGCAGCGGAAGAGCTCCAGAAGCGCGCTTCGGGCTCGGCCGGCTCACGCGAGGCGCTGCTGCTGTCGCCGCTACACGAATACGCCCACCTCGTGCTTGGCGCCAACAACCCGGCGCTGCCTCCCCCCTTCACGCCCGCCACGTTCACGCGCTACGCCCGCCTCGCCTGGCTGAGCGAGGGCTCGGCCACCCATTTCGCCGGCCAGGTCCCCCACATGCGCGCGGCGGTCGTGCGCAGGCTCCGCGAGGGTGACCGGCCGGCATTTCCGCCCGCCGCCCGTGACGCGCTCGTGCTCGGCGGCACCGTCTTTCAGATGCTCGAGGCCGAAATGGGCCAGGAGGCGTGCGTACGCCTGGCCCTGAGCCGCGACCGGCGCGCCGCAACGGCCGGTCTCGAGGACGCGTTTCAGCGGCCACTTGCCGAGTTCGGGCGCGACTGGCTCGCCTACGTCGAGGCGTTCAGCGCGACCTGACCTGGTGGCTCGTCGAGCACCTGGAGCAATGCCGCAACCACGCGCTCGTCGAACTGCGACCCCGCGCCCGCCAGCAGCTCCGCCCGCGCCTGCGGTGGTGTCATCGCCGACCGGTAGGGCCGGTCGCTGACCATGGCGTCGTATGCGTCGCAGGCCAGGACGATCCGCGCGCCGAGCGGGATCTCCTCACCGACGAGACCGTCGGGGTAGCCGCGGCCGTCCCACCGCTCGTGCTCGTGTCGAACCAGGGGCAGGACCTTGGCCAGGAACTCGACGGACGCAAGAATTCTCTCGGCCACCACCGTGTGGCCCTCGATCTCGGAGCGCTCGTCGGCTGTGAGCGGCGCGCGCTTGGACAGCACCTCGTCCTGCACCGCGATCTTTCCGATGTCGTGGAAGATGGCCGCGAAGCGCAGGGTGCGCAGGTCCTCGTCGGGCAGTCCAAGCCGGCGGCCGACCTCCTGGGCGCGCTCGACCACCTGACGTGAGTGATCGACGGTGTAGGAGTCCTTGGTCTCCAGCGCGCCGGCCAGCGCCTGCACCGTGCCGACGTAGGCGCGGTCGAGCTGCATGTAGAGGGTCGCCGAGCGCAGGGCGGCGCCCACCTGGTCCGCCACCGTCTGCACGAGCCGGGCATCGTCCTCGTCGAAGGCGTCGGCGCTCGATTCCTGGATGTCGATCGCGCCCCAAAGGGTCTCCCCGACCCACAGCGGCACCGCCAGCTCGGCGTGCACGCCCGAGTCGGGCTGGCGCTCGAGGTCGGCGTGTTCGCGCGTGTCGTTCTCCACGATGGGGTGACGCTCGCGCAGGCACCTCCCGATCACGCCCGCCTCCCGCGGCTGATAGGACAGCTCCGACGCCACCGCGCTGGCGGCGCCTCGGCTGACGGCCTGCTCCACGTAGCCATCGTCGCGCAGCCGGACCACCGCGCAGTGGTGATAGCCGAACGCGCGGTGCAGCTCATCGACCGCCGCCTCGATGATGGCTTCAGGGTTGGTCATTCCTGCCAGCCGCGTGCCGAGCGCGTTGGCCATGGCGAGCTGGCGCGTGCGCTTTCGCAGCCGCTCGGTCTGCTCGCGTCCGGCGTCTGGCCACACGTTGGGCGCCTCGGCGGCGGCCGGCGGCTCCAGCTCGCTCTCCTCGCGGCGACGAAAGCGGCCCGGCCGGTAGCCCTCCGGCAGCTGCGACGTGGCGCTGACCTCGCCCCGGTTGCCCTCGTGCTTGCCGAACAGCAGCGCCCGGTCGGCGCGCTCGATCAGGCTCGTGCTGCCCTCGCCGGGAGTCCACTCCGCCACCCCCGCGCTGGCGACGGTGGCACCTGGCGCCTCGCTCAGCTCTTCGAGCGACCGGCGCACGCCCTCCAGCGCACGATCGGCGACTTCGCGGGCATCCTGCTCGTCGGCGTCGATCGTGACGATCGCGAACTCGTCCCCGCCATAGCGCGCCACCAGGTCATACGGCCTCACCGCCTGGCGCAACGCGTGGCCCACGCGGCGCAACACCTCGTCACCCACCAGGTGGCCGTGCTGCTCGTTGACCTGCTTGAAGTCGTCCATATCCATCAGCACGAGCGACAGGCGGTGCCCGGTGCGTTCGCTGCGCTGGATCTCGCGACGCAGCGCCTCATGCATGGCGGCGTGGTTGAGACAGCCCGTGAGTCCGTCGGTTCGCGCCGCCAGCATCAGCCCCGCGTGGGCGGAAGCGTTGCGACACGCGGCCGCGGCCAGCTCCCCGAAGGCCTCGAGCAGCTTGAGCTGGTCGTTGGTCACCCGGTGGTCGCGCCGGTATCCGACCGACAGGACGCCGCGCAGCTCGCCGTCCCAGTGCATGGGCACCGCCATGCAACTGTGGACCGCGCCGAAGAGGGCAGGATCGGCTTTTTCGGGCAGGCTCTGGTACTCGTTGCTCAGCAGCGACCGGTCGCGCGCGGCGACCTTGCCGGCGAGGCCCTTGCCCGGCCCCATCACATAGCCGATGGCCTCGGGCGGCATGCCGTAGGCCGCCTCGATCACCATGCCCTCGTCGGCGCCGCCGCGGTAGACCACGGCGCTGTCGGCGTCGAGGATGCTGGCCGCCTCGTGACAGATGCGCACGAGCACCCGATTTAGGTCGAGGCTCTCGTTCAGCGACTTCGCCGCGCGTGCCAAGGCGTCCTGCTGGGCGATCTGGACGGCGTGCTCGCTGCTCATGCGCAGCTTGGCGAGGCTGGCCGAGGCGGCGGCAGCGAAGGCGCGGGCCACCTCGACCTCCTCGCTGCCGAAGTCGCGCCCCTCGTCGTCGGCCACCACGAGCACGTGGCGGATGTCCTCGTCGAACCTGATCGGCAGGGCGAGGATGCTGCGGGCCGGCCTCAGCGAACCGAGTGCCGAATCGAGCCTCGCGGCCTCCTCGCCCGACGCCAGCGACACCTCGTCGCTGTCGATCGGGGCACGCAGGACCGAGAACTCCGCCGCGGTGATCGTGCCGCGCGGCAGCCTGGCCGTGGGTGCGGAGGCCACGACCGCGGCGCGGCCGTCGCGGTCGGCCGAGACCAGAACGACCCGGCGGGCGTCGAAGAAGTCACGGGCCTCGGTCACCAGCCGCTCGCGAATGGTGTCGGGTGCTTGGTCTTCGCCCTTCACGGCCAGCAGGCGGGTGACCGCGAGCATGGCATCGCGAGCCCCCCCGAGCCGGCGACGGTCGTCGCCATTGTCGGGCGAGCCGCCCTCGGTTACGGCAACAGGGGATGACACCCCTTTCGTATCGACCGCTGGAACTCTCGGCTTGACTCCGGCCACACCTCGGTCTATTCCTCGAAACCGCTCGATATCATAGTCCGAGCGTCTTGGCGATGATGTTTCGCTGGATCTCGGACGTCCCGCCATAGATCGTGCCAACCACGGCTGTGCGCAGGTAGCCCTCCATCGGGTACTCGTCGGCGTACCCGTAGCCGCCGGCCATCTGCACCGCCTCGAGCGCCACCCGCTTGGACAGCTCGGTGGTGGCCAGCTTGGCCATCGACGCCTCCTGGGGAAGCATGCGGTCCTCGTCCTCGTCGGTGAGCGTGGCCACCCAGCGCACCAGCAGGCGGGCCTGCACGAGGTCTGTGGCCAGGTCGGCAAGACGATGCTGCAGGCTCTGGAACGACCCAATCGGACGGCCGAACTGCTTGCGCTCCTTGACGTAGGCCAAGGTGTCGTCGAAGGCTCGCTGGGCAAGCCCGAGCGCGAGCGCGCCGAGGATCGTGCGCTCGACGTTGAGTCCTGCCATCAGCTGGATCCAGCCGGCGCCCTCCTGGCCGACCAGCGCGCCCTCGGGCACGCGCACCCCGTCGAGGTGGATCTCGTTGGTCTCCTTGCCGCCCATCGTCGGGATCGGCGTGAGCGTGAGCCCCTCCGCGTCGGTCGGCACGAGGATCATCGAGAGGCCCTCGTGGCGCTCTGAGCCCTCGCCGCTGCGACACACGATCAGCACATGGCTGGCCTTGTGCGCATAGGAGCACCACATCTTGGAGCCGGCCAGGACCCACTCATCATCTTCGAGTCGCGCCTTGCACTGCAGGGACGCCACATCTGACCCCGAATCGGGCTCAGACATCGCGATGGCAAGCGTGCCGCCGCGCGACACGTGGCCGAGGTGCGCTGTCTTCTGCTCCTCGGTACCGAAGCGGTTGAGCGCACCGACCACGATCAGCGTCACGCCGTAGGCCGCGATCGGGATCTGGGCGTAGGCGGTCTCCTCGAGGAACAGCGCCGCGTCGAGGAAGCTGCCTCCGGAGCCGCCGTAGGACTCGTCGATGGTCAGGCCGTACCAGCCGAGCTCGCCCATCTTGGCGGCGACCACGTCTGAGTGGTGGCCGTCGTCGCCGGGCGCCTCCCACTTCTCGCGTTCGCCGAAGTCGCGGATAGCCGAGACGAAGTCCTTCTGCTCGTCGGTCAGCCCGTAGGCGCCCGAGCCGGATACCGGTGCCACGGCCACGGTTAGGCCCCCACCGCACTGTGTCGGTTCGGTGCTCGCTCGGATCGATGATCCGGCTGCGCTCCTTCCGCTTGCGGCTTGAACCGGTTGAGCTCGCGCATCGCGATCACCATCTTGTGCACCTCGTCGGGCCCGTCGGCGATCCGCAGCCAACGGCCCTGGCGCCAGAGACCGGCCAGCGGGGTGTCGTCGGACATGCCGAGCGCGCCGTGCACCTGCATGGCGCGGTCGAGCACGTCCTGGTGCATCTGCGCGGCCACCACCTTGGTCATCGAGATCTCCTGGCGCGCCGCGCGCTTTCCCTCGGTGTCCGTCTTCCACGCCGCGTGCAGCACCATCCAGCGGGCGGCATCGATCTCCATCCGCGACTTGGCCACGAAGTCCTGGACGAACTGCTTGTCGGCAAGCTTACCGCCGAACGCCTCGCGCCCGTGAGCGCGCTCGCACATCAGACCGAAGGCGCGCTCCGCCGAGCCGATGGCGCGCATGCAGTGATGGATCCGGCCGGGACCCAGCCGCGCCTGCGCGATCGAGAAGCCCTCGCCACGGGGGCCGAGCAGCGCGTCCTCGGGCACGCGCACGTCCTCGTAGGTGACCTCCCAGTGGCCGGGGCCCTTGCTGTGGCCCATCACCGGAACGGGGCGCACGCCCACGAATCCTGGAGTGTCGATGGGCACCAGGATCATGCTGGCGCGCTTGTGCGGCGCGGCATCGGGATCGGTGATCACCATTGCGATGGCCACCCCGGCGCCGTTGTAGCCGGAGGTGAACCACTTGTGCCCGTTGATCACCCACTCGCCGCCTGTGCCCCCATGGGCATGATCCAGCTCGGCACGCGCGGCCAGACCGGTCGGATCCGAGCCCGCGGTCTCGGGCTCGGTCATCGAGAAGCAGCTGCGCTCGTGGCCGTTGAGCAGCGGCTCGAGCCAGCGGTCCTTTTGCTCGGCTGTGCCGTACTCGGCCAGGATCTCCATGTTTCCCGTGTCGGGGGCACCGCAGTTGAACACCATGGGCGCGAAGTAGGGCGACCAGCCCATGTCCTCGCACAGCATCCCGTACTCCCAGTTGGTCAGGCCCGGGCCGTGCTCCTCGTCGGGCAGGAAGAGGTTCCAGAGGCCCTCGGCCTTGGCCTGCTCGCGCAGCTCACGGATGATCGGCGGGTAGGCAAGGCCCGGTTCGACCTCGTTGTCCAGCGCGTCCATCGCCTCGTCCTCGACCGGCTTGACGTGTTCTTCCATAAAGGCGCGGACCTGCTCTCTCAGCAAGCCGACACGCTCCGAGGGGGCAAAGTCCATGGTTCTGACCCTATCCAGTCAGACGCGCGCGAACCAGCCCAACCGGGCGTCAACGTCAGCGCCGTTGAAGTGCCGCGTGGGCAGAACTCCAAAAACCTCGTCAGCTTTTGGCATATTTCAATCTCGACCCGTCAAGTGAACTATTCGGAGAGAGGTCGCTATCAGGAGCTCTTCAGCGGCGAGCGCCTGAGCACGTGGCTGATCCACTGGAACGAGACCGCCGACACCGGCTTTCACGACCACGACCTCTCGGCCGGGGCGGTGCACGTGATCCGCGGGCGCGTCCGCGACGACCGCCTCAAGCTCGGCGGGCAGCACCAGAGCACCGAGTACGGCCCCGGTGAGACGTTCACCATCGGCGCCTCCGACATCCATCGCGTGGGTGCACGCCGGGGACGAGCCCGCCACACCGTTCACCTACGAGGACAAGCTGCGCCCGCTCGAGGTGTCGGCCTAGAAGCCGACGCGGCCGCGGCTGGAGGCGAGCATCTGCCTGATCGGGTCGTAGTCGCCATCGTCGACGGCCAGCCAGCGCACGCCCTCGAGGCCTGGTGCCAGGTCGACGGCCGGGAGACCTGTGAGCGCGGCACGGATCCCGTCGCGTTCGTCCGCCGCGAGCCCCGGGCCGGCGGCGAAGGGCTGCGACGGCGACGGACCCAGCGACTCGATCACGACGAGTTCCGTCTCGATGCCCGGGTCATCGGCGCGTAACGCCGCCAGCAGGTGCGAGTCGACCGCGGCCACGTCGGCATCCCCGGCACGCACGGCGGCGACGGACGCCGCGTGGCCGCCGGTGAGCAGCACGTCGGCGTACCCGCCCGTCGGAACATCGCGCGCTGCGAGGGCGTGTGCCACCACGTTGTAGCCGGAGTGCGAGTCCGGCTCGTTCACGGCCAGCACGCGCCCAGCGAGCTCCTCGAGCCGACCAGCGGTCTCCCCCACGCGCGCGACGATGTCGGAGTAGTAGGTGGCCCGCCCGCCGTAGCGACCGTCCGCGGCCGGCGCCGCAAGCGCCTGCACCCCGGAGTCCCGCTCGCACACCATCACGTAGGGCAGGCCACACAGGATGGCAGCGTCCAGCGAGCCGTCGGCCAGATTCTCGAACGAGCCCCCGGTCACCAGCTCGGGCTCCCGGCCGAGCGCCGCGGCGGCCGCACGCGCCGCCGTCTCGTAGAACGGAAGCAGCCGCGCCGACAGGAACGCGCCGACCCGAAGGGCTGACACGGGGTCAGACCCCGAGCTCGATCAGCGCCCAGGCCGCCAGTGTGGCCAGGCCGGCCCCACCGGCGATCACGGCGGTGAGCCGGATGGCGTACGCCCGGTCGCGCGCGGGGTCATC
>JAABUK010012281.1_pt1 | contig 10938 bp, 10 predicted proteins | sample 5559141 | NCBI WGS metagenome assembly JAABUK01 (sample SAMN10711869, study PRJNA513367) | rock metagenome | isolation source: Antarctica rocks | place: Antarctica: Victoria Land, Pudding Butte nord | collected 2016-01-03
GGGATGCGTGTCGTCGTCGTGGCCTGCCGGACCAACGGTGACGTCAATGTCGAGGACCTGCACGCCAAGATCGAGGCGCACCGCGACGCCCTCGCCGCGCTGATGGTCACCTACCCGTCGACGCACGGGGTGTTCGAGCAGGCCATCGAGGAGATCTGCGCCGCGGTGCACGACGCCGGCGGCCAGGTCTACGTCGACGGCGCCAACCTCAACGCGCTGATCGGCCTGGCCCGGCCCGGCCGCTTCGGCGCCGACGTCAGCCACCTGAACCTGCACAAGACCTTCTGCATCCCGCACGGCGGCGGCGGTCCCGGCGTCGGTCCAATCGGAGTGCGGGCGCACCTCGCGCCGTACCTGCCCAACCACCCGCTCCGGCCGGAGGCCGGACCACCCACCGGCATAGGTCCGGTGTCGGCCGCACCCTGGGGGTCGGCCGGCGTACTGCCCATCTCCTGGATGTACGTCAAGATGATGGGCGCCATCGGCCTGACGTCAGCGACGGAGGTGGCAATCCTCAACGCCAACTACATCGCCCGCCGGCTCGGCCCGCACTTTCCGGTCCTCTACACCGGTCGCGGGGGCCTCGTGGCCCACGAGTGCATCGTCGATCTGCGGCCGATCACCCGCGAGACCGGCGTGACCGTCGACGACGTCGCGAAGCGGCTCATCGACTACGGATTCCACGCCCCGACTATGTCGTTCCCGGTGGCCGGCACCCTGATGATCGAGCCGACCGAGTCGGAGTCCCGCCAGGAGATTGACCGCTTCTGCGACGCCATGATCGCCATCCGGGCCGAGACGCTGAAGGTGGCGTCCGGGAAGTACGACCGGGCCGACAACCCGCTGACCGGCGCGCCGCATACCGCCGGCATGCTGACCTCGGACTGGACACACCCCTACACCCGCGAGGAAGCGGTCTACCCGCTGAAGTCGCTGCGGACTGACAAGTACTGGCCACCGGTGCGGCGGATCGACGGCGCTTACGGCGACCGCCACCTCGTCTGCTCGTGCCCGCCGATGGAGGACTACCAGGGCTGACTGCCCGGGTAGACGAGCTGCAGCTAGGTGCGACCGTCCCGCTCTTGGGCGACGTGCAGCGAGGCCACCGAAGCCACGACGGCGTCCGGCCCGTCGGCATCCCTCGGAACCCAGTCGGCGAGTCGGGTAGGGATGCCGGCGCCGGCCACGGCCGCCACCACCTGCGGGTCGTCGTCGACCAGCACCGCGATTCGGCGGCTGCTGGCGAGGGCGACCAGGACAGCCAGCTTCGTCTCCCGCGCCGGCCGGAAGTCACCGTCGGCTCGCATGTGCAGCGGCCCGGCCGGCAGGTGGTGGCGCGCGAGCCAGTCGAGGGTGACGCTGCGGAGCCGGTCCGGCCGCCCGGTGAGCCACACGATGTCGTGCCCGGAGTCGGCGAGGTCACGGGCGGCGGAGGCGCCGACGTCCAGCAGCGGATCGGCGTCGGCCTCGGCGAAGAAGGCTGACCACCGCTTCGGCCGGCCGGCCAGATGGTGCAGCCGGTGGCGCACGTCGGCGACCACACCGTCAATGTCGAGCACCGCGACCGGCCGGCTCAGGAGAGGTATCCCTCCACGGTGGCCGCATCCCGCTCGCGGGCGGCAGTCGGGTCCAAACCGGCCGTGCGCAGCGCATCGCGTTGCCGGAGCAGGTCCCACACCCGGTCGAGCTCGACCTCGAGCTGCTGCAGCCTAAGCCGCTCCATGTCGGTTAGGCCGTCTCCGGTGCCGTGGGCGCGGAGTAGGGAGTGCTCCTCCTGCGCCAATGCGGAGATGCGGGCGTGCAGGTCGTCGTCCATCGCTGCCTCCGGTCGTCGCGTCGATGGCCGAAACCTACCCGCCGGGCCGGCCTCCCGAGACCGGCCGGCCCGCTTCAGACCAGGCTGTCCATCCACTGCCGATGCAGCTCGGCGTACCGGCCGGTGTCGCCGATCAGCTCCTTCGGGTTGCCATCCTCGACGATCCGACCGGCCTCCAGGACAACCACGCGGTCGGCGATCTCCACCGTGGACAAGCGGTGGGCGATGATCAGCGCCGTACGGTCGGCCAGGATCGTCCGCAGCGCACGCTGCACCAGCCGCTCGCTCGGCACGTCCAGAGACGAGGTCGCCTCGTCAAGAACCAGCACGGCGGGGTCGGCCAGGAACGCCCGGGCAAAGGCGACCAGCTGCCGTTGACCGGCCGAGAGCCGGCCGCCACGTTTGCGTACGTCGGTGTCGTAGCCCTCCGGCAGGGCCCGGATGAAGCCGTCGGCGCCGATCGCCGTCGCGGCAGCCTCGATGTCGGCCCGGCTGGCCCCGGGCCGACCGATGGCGATGTTGTCGGCGACGCTTCCGGAGAACAGGAACCCCTCCTGAGTCACTGTGATCACCGCCCGGTGCAGCGTCTCGGTGTCCAGCGCACGCAGGTCGACGCCGTCAAGGCTGACGGTGCCGTCTTTCGGGTCGTAGAAGCGGCCGACCAGGCGCGCGATCGTTGTCTTGCCCGCTCCGGTAGGCCCGACCAGTGCGACTGTCTGCCCGGCCGGAATGTGGAGGTCCAGGCATGGCAGCACGACGGCGTCGCGGTAGGCGAAGCGAACTGCGGTCAGCCGGACGTCACCGGCCACCGTCGCACCCAACGGCGTGGGCTGCGACGGCTCCGGGACCGACAACGGCTCCTCCAACACGCCGGCCAGCTTCTCCAGTGCGGCGCTGGCGGACTGAAAGGAGTTGTAGAACTGCGAGAGGTCCTGCAGCGGGTCGAAGAACCGCCGCAGGTACAGGAGGAAGGTCGTCAATACGCCGACCCGGATGTCGCCGTCGAGAGCCCGGAAGCCGCCGTACAGCAGCACAACGCCGATCGTCAGGTTGCCGATCAGCTTCATGCCGGGGGCATAGACGGAGATCAGCTGGAAGGACCTGCGGGTGGCGTCGCGGTAGCGGGCGTTGAGGTCGGCGAAGATGGCAAAGTTGCGCGGCTCCCGGCGGAAAGCCTGCACAGCGCGGATACCGGCCAGCGTCTCCACGAAGTGCACGATGACCAGGGCGACGGCCTCACGTGTGCGGCGGTAGGCGATCGCCGACTGCCGGCGGAACCACGCCGACAGCCACAGCAGCAAGGGAAAGCTCGACAAGGCGACGTGGGCCAGCGGCACGTCGAGCAGCAGCATCGCCACGCCGATGGTCAGCACCGACAGTACGGCGATGACGAGCTCGTCGATGCCCTCCTCGACCAGCTCGGAGATCGCGTCCATGTCCGAGGTCTGCCGGGAGATCACGCGCCCGGAGGTGTAGTCCTCGTGGAAGGCGGTGGACAGGCGCTGGAAGTGGTCGAACACCCGCCGGCGCAGGTCCAGCAGCACGTCCTGACCGATCCGCCCGGTCAGGACCAGGAACGCCCGCTGGGCTGTTGCCTGCGCGACGGTGGAGGCAGCGAAGGCACCGACGATGAGCCACAGCCGCCCCGAACCCTGGTGAGCGACGATCGGCGGGATACCGGTGTCGATGCCCAGGCCGATCAGCCACGGACCCGCTAGTGCCGCCAGGTTCTGGGTCATGATCAGTACGACGAGCAGCCACATCGAGCGGCGGTGCGGCCGCAGCAGCGACCCCAACAGGGTGCGGGTGCGCCGGCGCAGGAGGACCGAGACACCGGCAGACATGTCGTCGTTGCCCTCTGCGGCGACGCCGCGCCATACCTGCACCGGGGGAGCGGTCACCGGGACTGCACCTCCGACTCCTGGCTCAAGATTGCGCGGTAGGCCGGCTCGTCGGCCATCAGCTCGCTGTGCGTGCCGACCGCGGTGATGGTGCCGTCGCGGAGCAGCGCGACGCGGTCGGCGAGGGCAACCGTGGAGGGGCGGTGCACCACGACCAGCGCTGTGGTGTCGGCGAGCACGCGGCCCAGCGCTTCCTCGACGAGCGCCTCGGTGGCCACGTCCAGCGCCGACAGCGGGTCGTCCAGCACGAGCACCCGCGGACGACCAATGACGGCGCGGGCCAGCGCCAGCCGCTGACGCTGGCCCCCGGACAGCGACAGTCCCTGCTCGCCGACGCGGGTGTCCAGCGCCCACGGCAGGTCGTAGACGAAGTCAGCCTGGGCCAGGGAGAGCGCCGCAGCCACGTCGGAGTCGGTCGCCTCTGGGCTGCCCAACGTGACGTTCTCCCGGACGCTGGCCGAGAACAGGATCGGCTCCTCGAACGCAGTGGCGACGAGCCGGCGCAGCGAAGTCAGCTCGATGTCACGGATGTCGATGCCATCAAGGGTGATCCGACCCTGGCTGACGTCGGCCAGCCGGGGCACCAGCGCCGCCATCGTCGTCTTGCCCGAGCCGGTGACCCCGACCAGCGCCACCGTCTCTCCGGGGGCGATGGTCAGGTTGACGTCGTACAGGACCGGCGAGGAGGCATCGGGAAAGGTGAACCCGACGTGTTCGAAGCGCAGCAGCCCGCTGGTGCCCCCGACCGCACGGGCACCGGGGGAGTCCACGATCTCGGGAACCGCGTCCAGCACCTCATAGATCCGCTGCGCCGCAGTGGCCGCCTCTTGCGCGGCGGCGAGGATGAAGCCGAGCGCCGCTACCGGCCATACCAGCTGCAGCACTAGCGTGATGAATGCGACCAGGCCGCCGAGGGTCAGCTCGCCGCGCGCGACCGCCAGCGGGCCTAGCAGCAGGATCAGGCCGAGTGTGGCGTTGGGCATGAAATCCAGCAGTGCCCAGAAGGTCGCCCGCAGACGCACCTTGGCCAACTGCGTCTCATAGACCCGAGTGGCTCCGCGATCGAAGCCCTCGGCGACCAGCCGGCGCCGGCCGAAGGCCTTGATGACCCGGATGCCGGTCGCGGACTCCTCGATGGTGGTGGCGAGGTCGCCGGTCTGGTCCTGGACCCGGCGCGAGACGACGGAGTAGCCGCGCTCGAACTTGGCGCAGACGAGCGCGACCGGAACCAGTGACAGGCCCACCAGGAAGCCGAGCAGCGGGTTCAGCCGGATGAGCAGCACGACGACGGTGGCAAATGTGGCCAGGTTGACAACCAGGAACACCACACCGAAACCGATGAAACGCCGGATGGCCGACAGGTCGGTCGTGGCTCGCGACAGCAGCTGCCCGCTCTGCCAGCGGTCGTGGAAAGCGGGGGGCAGGGATTGCAGGTGCGCGTAGATGTCGTCGCGCATCGTCTGCTCCATGCCCAGGGTGGCATTGGTCTGGATCCACCGCCGGATGAAGATGAGGACCGCTTCGGCCACCCCGAGGCCGAGGGCGAGCATGGCCAACGGGACGACGCGGTCGCGTTGCCCGTGCGCCACCGGACCGTCAACGACGGTCTTAGTGACCAGCGGCACGACGATGCTCGCACCGACTCCGAGCAGAGCGGCCACCAGCATGGTGACGAGCTGCCTGACGTATGGCCGGACGTACGTCCGCACCCGCCATAGGCTCGCCATCGGACTTAGCGGGGCAGCGACGTCGGACAGCGTCACCACCCCGGGGCGCGGCTCGGGGAGGGGCGCGGACGTCACTGGACCCAAGGTAGCCGGTGGACCTGCGGTCGTCGCGTGCATTCCACGTCGGTCGCCGGACCCTCCGGTAGCGCAGACCTGGGATGCTCGGCTCATGGCCAACCTCGCCCACCGGCTGATCGGCGCGGTTCCCCAGGTGGTCGTCGGGCCTGACGCCAACCGTCCGCGTTCCGTGCCGATCGACGTGTCAGCGGTAGTGGTCGGTGGCGGGATCGCCGGCTGTGCCGCTGCCGTGGTCCTGGCCGAACGCGGGGTAGCCGTCACCCTGCTGGAGGCCCGGCCGTACCTCGGCGGACGCGCCGGCGCCTGGCCGCACACGCTCCCCGACGGCTCGACGCAGACCGTGGAGCACGGGTTCCACGCGTTCTTCCGGCAGTACTACAACCTGCGCGCCCTGCTCCGTCGGGTCGATCCGACCCTGAGCTTCCTCCGGCCGGTGCCGGACTATCCGATCGTGTCGCGTCGCTGGCCCGACGAAAGCTTCGCCGGCCTGCCGACCCTGCCGCCGTTCAGCCTGCTGCCGTTGGTGCTGCGCTCACCCAGCATGCGGCTGCGCGACCTGCGCGCCATGGACGGCGCGGCGGCCCTGCCGCTGCTGGCCTACGACCGGGTGGCGACATACGCCGGCTACGACGACGTCCCCGCGAGCGACCTGCTGGACGCACTGTGCCTGCCTGAGCGGGCCCGAGCGATGCTCTTCGACGTGTTCGCCCACTCCTTCTTCAACCCCGAAGCGGAGATGTCGGCGGCCGAAATGATCATGATGTTCCACTTCTACTTCCTCGGCAACCCCGAAGGCCTGCTCTTCGACCTGCCCGACCGTGACTACGACAGCTGCATCTGGTCACCCCTCACCACCTATTTGAAGGTCCGCGGCGCGGCCGTCCGCACCAACGCCCCGGTGCACACCATCGAGGCTGGCGCCATCGGCGGCTGGCGAGTGAGCACCGTCGACGGCGCACTCGTCGAGGCACCGCACCTGGTGCTGGCCGCCGACCCCGCGGCGCTGCAAGGACTCCTCGACCGCTCGCCGGCGCTCGCTACCGCCGGCCCGGGGCTTGCCCGGCAGGTCAGGGCACTGCGCACGACTGCCCCCTACGCAGTTGCCCGCTTCTGGCTAGACGGTGACGTGGCACCGGGTCGCCAGCCGTTCAGCGGCGTCTCAGGCGAGCCGACCCTGGACTCGATCGCGGTGTACTCGAGGTTCGAGGCTCAAGCCACGGACTGGGGCCGCCGTACGGGAGGCTCCGTAATTGAGCTGCACGCCTACGCCGCCCCCGCCGGCGTTGAGGCCGACGAGCTCGCCGGGCGGATGTGGACCGAGCTCCGCGCTCTGTGGCCGGAGACGGCGTCGCTGGGCCGCCTGCACGTCGATGCCAGGGTCGGCGTTGATGCGCCGGCCTTTGCCCCCGGCTCGGATGCGGTGCGTCCCGGGGTGCGCACCGATGCGCCGGGCGTGCGCCTCGCCGGCGACTGGGTGCGGCTGGGGTTTCCCAGCGCGCTCATGGAACGCGCTGCGGCCTCCGGTTTCCTCGCCGCGGGCGACATTCTGACCGCGGTAGGCGCCCAAGGGGAGCCGGTCACCTGCGTTCCGCACCGTGGGCTGCTGGCCCGGAGAAGACGTTGAACCCGCGGGCGCAAGACAGCACAAAGGGGCGACGCCGGTGGCGTCGCCCCTCTGCAGCCGTGGGTAGAGCAGCTAGCTGCTCTGTGCCTCCTTGACGGACGCCGCCGAGCTCTTGGCGTCCTCGGCCACCGAACTGGTGGCTGCCTTGCCGTGCTCGGCAACGGTGCTCGCTGCGTCAGTGGCGCTCTGCTTGAGGTCTTCAGCGACCGTCTGCGCGGGCTCGCGCAGGTTGCCGGCTATCTCCTTGGCCGCATCGCCGGCCTGCTCCACGAGTGGCTGCGCCGCATCCTTGGCCTTGTCGGCCAACTTGGACTCGGCCTCGGTGCCCGGAAGCAGGCTTGACAACAGCCAGCCGGCCCCGAATGCGATCACGCCCGCGGCCAGGGGGTTGCCCTGCGCCTTCTGCTTCACCGTGGCCGGAGCACCAGAGACGGTGTCACCGACCGACGAAGCCAGCGAGCCTGCGCTGTCCTTGACGCTGGCGGCCGAGCCAACCACCGACTGCTTGGCCCCGGAGGTGGACCCGGCCACCGAGTCCTTCGCGCCGAACACAGAGTCCCGCGCTCCCGACAACGAATCTGCGGCCGTTCCCATAACCCGCTCCTTCACGCCTGCGACAGCCCCCTTGGCCTTTTCCACTCGACGCTCAACCACCCGCGACGGGCTGACCTTCTCGGTCAACGCATCGACATCCTGGCTCAGCTCACGTCGGGTCTGCTCAATGTCCTGCCTCAGTTCTTCTGGGCTTTTGCCCATTCCACGTCCTCCTTCAAGGTCTCTACGGTCTGCTCCGGAACGGGCCGTACGTCGCTCAGCTGCTTACGGCCGCGGGTGAACAGCACGGCACCGACGATCGCCCAGAGAATGGCCACGATAAGGGCGGCCCAGCCGGTCGGCATGAAGGCGTCCAACGCGAACATCAAAGCCAGCGAGACAAACACCGCGACCATCCAGCCCGCGAAGCCGGCCCCCCCGAACATGCCTGCGGCCTTGCCCGCTTTGGCGGCTTCCTGCTTCAGCTCCACCTTGGCAAGCTCGACCTCTTGGCGCATGAGTGTGCTCAGGTCTGACGTGAGCTCTGAAACCAGGCTCCCGACCGACTGGTTCTCGACGTCGGGGTGCGACGTCGCGGCGTCAAACGCCGGATCGAACGACGAGCTCACGGGTCAGCGCTCCAATCCGGACTCGGTCCGACCCGTACCCGCGTCAGACCACTCGGAGGCGTAGGCGCTGGTGCCGGCGTCGTACTGGTCGACGCCGCCCTGATCGTAGGTCGCCAAGTCGTTGGTCGGCTGGTCGTAGGTGGGCGGCTGCGACGCATAGCCGCTCTGCCCCACCGCGGGCATGTCGATCCCGGACGAGGGGAGGGCTGGACGACTGCCGCTGGAGCTGCTCGGGCCCTGGCCGCCGCTGCTGGTCAAGCCGCGGGTGAGCCGGCCGGCTGCAATGCCGGCCACGGCAGCTCCGAGCAGGAATGCACCCGGGCGACGCCGGGCCAGGCCAGTCAACTCATCCAAGAGGTCCTTGGGCTCTCGCTCCTCGATGAAGCCGGCCGCCTTGTGCGTGGCGTCGCTGGCTTGCCTCGCCAGCTGGCTGGCCAGGCCCGACGTGCCGCCGCCGCCGTCGATCATCGACTGCAGCTCCTCGGCCAGTGAGCGAAGCGCAGACACTGCCCGGTCGCGCTGAGCCACGACCTGCTGCGACACCTGGTCCTGTGTCTCACCGGCGAGGAAGGACGCGTGCTCCTTGGCGTCCGCCGCAACCCCGGCAACCTGCTCCTTGGCGATGCCTGCTACCTGCTGCGCGGCGCCGGTCGCGCTCTGCGCGACGTTGCCGACCTCTTGCTTGGCGACCTCGGTCGTGCCGCCTCCGCCGGCCGAATCAGGCGAAAGATCCGCCGCTTCGGACCCTGAGTAGGGGGTTGTACCGGCCCATGCGGGCTCGTTAACGCTGGTCATCGCTTCCTCCGGACTGGTGGGACTTGACGAGTCCCTCTCATACCCGTCTAGCAGGCGCTAAACGGCTGGCTTAAGGAGGGCTCGTTAGCCGGGCCGTTAGCTAGCGCGGCGACCATCGGGGGCGGCGCCGGCGGTGTCGCACAGCCACGCGCCGGCGCTGCCCATGGTGTGGTCGGCCCCCTGTCGGGCGACCAAAGTCTGTGCTGCGACTACGGCATACAGCACGGCCACCGCACCCACCGCATCAAGCACGAAGTGATTGGCCGTCGCAAGGACCACGGCACAGGTGAGAACGGGATACCAGGGAGCGATTCGCCGCATCGGGCCGTTGGCGGCCAGCCAGAGCACGACGCCGGCGCTCCACATGGCCCAGGCCACATGTAGGGACGGCATGGCGGCAAACTGGTTGGAGACGCTGGCAACGCCGGGGGAGTTCCAGGTGGCGCCGCCCCAGAGCTCGACCGTGCCGATGGTGTCGACGAAGCCCATGCTGCTGAGCCGCGGTGGGGCCAAGGGGTAGGCCCAGAACAAGAACAGGGCCAGCAGTGTGGTGCCGACCAGCGCGGTGCGCGCCCGACGGTAGGCGGTGGGGTGATGGACGTAGACCCAGACCAGCAGGCCCAGAGTCACCACGAAGTGCAAGGTGGCGTAGTAGTAGCTGGCGACGGCCGCGAGCATGTGGTGCCCGCTCAGCAGCTGGTTGAGAGAAAGCTCGATATTGATGTGCAGCCAGCGCTCGACTCGCAGCACTGCTACCGCGTGATGACGGGCCATGGCCACGTGGGGCGGCGCGGAGTTGCGCGTGATGCTGTAAAGGAGGTAGCCGAAACTGATGAGGGCGACCTCGCGCCACCACACCGGACGGCGGACCGACTCGCCGGCGGACCGCGACTGAGCGGTCGCGCGGTCCGGGCACAGCGTCGCCATCACGTTCCTTACTCCGGCGCGGCCGGGACGGTGTGCTGCTCGGCTGGGTCGCGCGGCAACTGGGGCGGTGCCGAGTCCCGATGATGCCCGACGACTGCGCGATCACCAAGCACCTTTGCCTGCCGGTGTCGCCGGTCCGGTCGGACGCTAAGAGGTGCGGGGAGGAGGGATCGCCGGTTCAACTTACATAATGTCCATTATCGGCGCACGGAGGAGCGGGGCGGTGAAGCGCTAACGTGCCGGCAGACGCGCTACCGGCAGGAGGTCGCGGTGCACGAGATGTCACTCACCCAGAGCGTGGTCGCCGCCATCGAGGAGCGGCTGGCCGGCGCTCGGGTGGTGCGGGTGCGCCTGGAGATCGGTCAGCTCGCCGGCGTGCTGGCTGACTCTGTACGGTTCTGCTTCGACGTCGTGACCACCGGTACCGGCCTCGACGGCGCGCTGCTGGAGATCGTTGAGCCGCCCGGGCGGGCGCACTGCCGCACCTGCGATGCCATGATCGACCTGCCCGACCTCATCCCGCTGTGCCCGTGTGGCAGTGCCGAGGTCGACATCGTCGGAGGCAAGGAGCTGCTCATCGTCGAAGTGGAGGTCGCCTGAGATGTGCACCACGTGTGGCTGCTCCGACCCGGCACCGGCCCGGGTCACACACTGGCCGACTACTACGGAGGCGCAGGGCGATCCAACGGGACAGGCCCCCCACGGGCACCCAGACCACCCGAACGCCGACCACCCGAACGCCGACCACTCGAACGCCGACCACGGGCATGTCCGCCAAGGGCAGGCAGATCACGGGCCGGCACGCCGTACGGTCGTGCTCGAGGAGCAGATACTGGCCAAGAACGACTCGCTGGCGCAGGCGAACCGGCGGTGGCTGACCAGCCGGGACGTGCTTGCCGTCAACCTC
>JAABUK010012282.1_pt1 | contig 10937 bp, 12 predicted proteins | sample 5559141 | NCBI WGS metagenome assembly JAABUK01 (sample SAMN10711869, study PRJNA513367) | rock metagenome | isolation source: Antarctica rocks | place: Antarctica: Victoria Land, Pudding Butte nord | collected 2016-01-03
AAAACTCTAATAAGGGGCTGCCCTCTGCGCCCCAGTGCGCGTAATGGCATCACGCCTCAAGGAGAAGCCTTCACCGCCTCCCCTTCCTGCGCCAGCCAGGTTAACCTTATGCGGATTTCAAGCCGGGGTGGACATGGACGGGCAAAACGATAACCGGCGCATGATGCCGCAAGACGCCCCGGCCCCGCTGCCGCACGAAGTCGAGGCATGGCTGCGCACCCTGCAAGCCGCCCAGGCCGAGGACAGCGAGGAGTATCCGCCCAACGTCCGCAAGCGTCTGATCTATGTGCTCGCCCGCCCGACCCACAGCCCCGTGCCGAGCTTGGTCCTGGAAACCGTCGAATTGCGCCGCGACGGCAGCATGGCCGGGCCGGGCCGCCACTACCACCACCAGCCGCACAGCTCGCAGCAGCCGCGCTTCATCCGGCCGTCCGACCGCGCCATCCTGCGCATGGTCGCCGTGAACGGCACCGGCGCGGGCTTCGCCGACACCCTGCGCGCGATCATCGGCACCGGCCGAAGCCGCTGGGCATCCTGGGACGGCCCGGCCCTGCACGAGGGGACGCCAATCCCCGGCAGCATCGCCTGGAACCTCGCGCAGGACGGGAGCCAGCGCCCGCACCTCGACCTGCCGCCGCCGCTGCAGCCGTTGATGATCGGCACCCCTTGGTATGCCGACCCCAGAACCGGCGCCGTCGGCCCGGTGCAGACAGGCCTGCCGGACCGGATCGTGCAGGCCATGCTGTCCGCCCCGACTCTGGCCCCCGCGGTCGCCGGCCGGGTGGCAACGGAAATTGCCCGCCGCGCACCGCAGCAGCCGCTGCCGCAGCCGGCGTCGCTGGCACCGCCCGAGCGGCTGCACGCGCAATTCCAACCCCATCTGCGCCTGCTGGCCGCCCACCTGCCGCCCTCCCCGCAGGAATCCTACGCCCGTGCGAACCTGGCGGCGCTCGGCCGCCAGGCAATGCTGGGACGGGTGTCGGACGAGCTGCTCCGCGTGCCGCTGGCCCGGCTGAGCTGGCGCTACGGCGGCCTGGACATGCCGGCCGACTCCCCCCGGGACGTCATGGTGCGGGAGGGGCGCCTGGTGCAGGTGGTGCGCGATCCCGTGGCGGAGCAGTTGGCCGCCACCCGCCTGCGCCGCCTGGGGTTCAGCCGTGTCGGCCACATGCGCTACCTGCCGTTCAACCATCCCAACGCCGCCGACCTGATGCTGCTGGACCCCGACCCCGACGCCTGGGTCGATGTCATGCTTGACGACGTCCCCGCGCTGCAAGAGGAGGGCTGGGCGGTCGAGGTGGACCCCGATTTCCCCGTCCGCATCGCCCAGGCCACCGGCGACGTGCTGGTCCGGATCGAGGAAGGCTCGGGCATTGACTGGTTCGACCTCGACCTCGGCGTGATGGTGGACGGCGAGCGGATCAGCCTGGTGCCCGCGATGCTGGAGCTGATCGGAACGGCCGGGGCGGCCATGGCACTGGGAACCCTGGCGCAGGCCGACCCGGACGACGACGACCCGGCTGCGCCGCTGCTGCTGCCGCTTCCGGACGGCCGCCTGCTGGCAGTGCCGTTCAGCAAGCTGCAGCCGATCCTGGCGCCGCTGCTGGAGCTGCTATCCGGCGCCGAGCCGGGACCGGAGGGCACGTTGCGCCTAGCCAAGCGCAACGCCGCCGACCTAGCGCTGCTCGAATCCGCAGGCGGGAACGCCGGGCTAGTCTGGTCCGGCGGCGACGCCGTGCGCTCCCTCGGCCGCGGCCTGCGCGAGCATGGCGGGATCGCCCCCTGCCCGGCGCCTGCAGGCTTCGGCGCGACGCTACGTCCCTACCAGGCCGCCGGGCTGGCCTGGCTGCAGTTCCTGGGCGCCGCCGGGCTGGGCGGCATCCTGGCCGACGACATGGGCCTGGGCAAAACCGTGCAGGCCCTGGCGCACGTCGCCGTCGAGCAGGCGGCAGGCCGGCTGGACCGCCCGGCGCTGGTCATCTGCCCCACAAGCCTCGCGCCGAACTGGCAGATGGAGGCGGCGCGCTTCGCCCCGATGCTGCGCACCCTGGTGCTGCACGGGCCGGACCGCGCCTCGCGGTTCCCCGACATCGCCGGGCACGACCTCGTCATCACCACCTATCCGCTGCTGGCGCGCGACCACAAGGTGCTGGCCGCGCAGGAGTGGCACGCCGTGCTGCTGGACGAGGCGCAGACGATCAAGAACCCGCTTGCCACCACGTCCCGGCTGGCGCGCACCCTGCGCGCCGGGCAGCGGCTATGCCTGTCCGGCACCCCGCTGGAGAACCACCTGGGCGAGCTATGGTCCCTGTTCGACTTCCTGATACCGGGCTTCCTGGGAGATCAAAAGACCTTCACCCGCAACTACCGCACGCCAATCGAGAAGACGGGCAACACCGGGCGCGCCGAAACCCTGCGCCGCCGCATCGCCCCTTTCCTGCTGCGCCGGACCAAGGAGGAGGTCGCCGCCGACCTGCCGCCCAAAACCGAAATCACCGAGCAGGTGGCGATGGCCGACGCCCAGCGCACGGTCTATGAAGGCATACGCCTGACCATGCACGCCAAGGTGCGTGCCGCCATCGAAAAACGCGGCATCGGCGGCTCCGGCATCATCATCCTCGACGCGATGCTCAAGCTCCGCCAGGCCTGCTGCGACCCGCGGCTGCTGCGGCTGCAAACGGCGAAGGCGGCCAAGGCAGGCTCCGCCAAGCTGGATCGCCTGCTGGAGATGCTGCCGCAGATGATCGAGGATGGGCGGCGGGTGCTGCTGTTCTCGCAGTTCACCTCCATGCTGGCGCTGATCGAAAGCGAGCTGGGCAAGCTGCGCCTGCCCTACGTGCTGCTGACCGGCGACACCACCGACCGCCGGACGCCGGTGCGGCGGTTCCAGGCCGGGGAGGTGCCGCTGTTCCTGATCTCGCTGAAGGCGGGCGGCGTCGGGCTGAACCTCACGGCAGCGGATACCGTCATCCACTACGACCCCTGGTGGAACCCGGCGGTCGAGGACCAGGCGACCGACCGCGCCCACCGCATCGGCCAGGACAAGCCGGTGTTCGTCCACCGCCTGATCACCCAAGGCACCATCGAGGAGAAGATGGAGGAGTTGAAGGCCCGCAAGCAGGCCCTGTCCGACAACATCCTGGGCGCCGGCGCCGGCGCGACGCTCGGACTGACGGAGGGCGACCTGGAGTCCCTGTTCACGCCAGTCGGCAGCGGAGATTAGGTGACCATCGCTACTTCCGCCTCAAAGGCTGTTCGAGTGGGCAACCGCCGAGATCCAGCAGGGGAATTTTCGTGCCGGGCAGGAAGGGCCGCAGCCCCGATGCCTTTGCATCGGGTCAAGGTCCCAAGTGTATCCAGCGCGAAAAAGCGCCGCTGAACCGACCCGGAACCCACTCAAACATGCTTTCAGCGCCCGACCGGCGGCGGCGCTAAGCACACAGCCCGCACCTTAATTCCTGGGCCAACGATCCTGGGCCGCTGCAACCGTCCAGTCCGCACCCGTGCTGCCCTGCGGTCAGGGACATTCGGTTAGATTTACGCCGCTGCACACCTTAACGCCTTGTATATTCCCCCACCCGCCGCAGCTAAAGCCTGCTAAGTCGGAGATACGGGTTCGGGAATGGTGAATCTTACTTAAGGTTTGTCAGGTTATCTCAGTGCGTCCCCGAAGCCTGTTTGTCGGCAATCTCGAAGGAGCGCGGTTATGCTGAACCTGACCGTCCCGCAATTCAGCCTGATCTATAACGCGTTCTCGTTCGCCATCGCCACGATGGGTGCAGCGGAGTAGAGTTCCAGTCTTGTTACGGCAGCCGGGCAAACTCCTGTCTATGGCGGCTCCTGCCGCCGGGAGGAACATGCGGGCTTACAGAGAACCGGCAAGGCTGCTTTCGTGCCGCTCGCCAGCACGCTTGCGTAATCAATTGCGACCCCGTACAGGGCGTGGTCCGTCCCTTCCAGCCGAAGCACGGCGATATCCCGACGGAGCGCACCATGGCGCCGCTGCAACTTGCGCATGACCGGCCCAACCAGCCAAAATTCGGGTTGGCCTCCACACCCACCAGCCCTTTGACGCGCGATCTAGGCCCGGTCCCCCTGGCGGTCCTGGCCCGGCATGGCCGCAGCTTCCGGCTCGCGGGCCGGCTGCTGCCGCGGGCCATCCTGCAGGACGCAGCTGAACTCTATGCGTTCTGCCGTGCCGTGGATGACCTGGCCGACGAGTCGCCCGATTGCGCAGCAGCCCGGGATAGCCTCGCGCTCCTCCGCCAGCAGCTCCTGGCTGGGCAGTGCGATACCCCGCTTGCCGCCGCCTTTGCGGCGCTGCACGCCCGCACGGGCGCCGACCCGCAAGCGGCGGCGCTGCTGGTCGGCACAGTGCTGCAGGACCTTGATACCGTCCGCATGACGGACGAGGCCGGCGTGCTGCGCTATGCCTATGGCGCCGCCGGCACCGTCGGCCTGATGATGTGCGCCGTGCTGGGCGTGGGTGACCCGGACGCGCTGCAGGCCGCCGTGCCGCATGCGATTGATCTGGGCGTAGCCATGCAGCTGACGAACATCGCCCGCGACGTGGCGGAGGACGCGCAGCGGGACCGGCTGTATCTCCCCGCGTCCTGGCTGCCCCAAGGCTTCGGCCCGGCCGATGTGCTGCAGGCTCCGGAGCCTGTCTTCGCGGCGGTGCAGCGCCTGCTGGCCCTGGCCGGCGACCGTTACCGCAGTGGCGAGCTAGGCCTCCGCTGCTTGCCCCCTCGGGTGCGCCCAGCAATCCATGCCGCCGCCCGGCTATATGAAGAAATCGGCCTCCAAGTACTGCGGCGAGGACCAGGCTACCTGAATGTCGGGCGCTGCGTCGTCTCGCCCGGGCGGCGGCTGGCGCTGCTGGCCGGCGCCCTGGCCGGCGGCATTCCACGCAGGCTGCACGGCGACTCTGAGCACGACCTGTCCCTCCATGCGGCGCTGCGTGGCCTGCCAGGGATTCCGGCATGAGCAGCCGTCCGGAGTACGACATCGCAATCCTGGGCGCCGGCCTGGCCGGGCTGAGCCTGGCCGTACGCCTTGCGGATCCGCGCTTCGCCGGGCTGCGGGTGCTGGTGGTGGAGCCGCGCACGGAATACTGCCGCGACCGCACCTGGTCCGGTTGGGCGCTGCGGCCGCACCCCTTCGCCGAGGCCGTGACCTGCCGATGGGACCGCTGGTCCGTGGTGTCTGCGGCGCGTGAGGCCGTGCTCGCTGCGCCGGGCCTGCGATACGAAACCATCCAGGCGGACACATTCTACCGCTTGGCGCTGGACCGGATCCGCGCCGCGCCGCACATCGAGCTTCGCTTGGGCGTCCACGCCGATGCCGGGGATGGCGAGGATGCGGCAACGCTGCGCCTGCCGGATAAGACAGTGCGCGCCAGCTTCGCCTTCGACACGCGGCCCCCGCCGGGCATCGGGCGGCACGGGCTGACGCAGGGCTTCTTGGGGCAGGAAATTCGGACAGACCGTCCGGCGTTTGACCCCGGCGTCGCCATGCTGATGGATTTTCGCTGCCCGCAGCCCGGCGGAGGACCGGCAGGGGCAGCGCATTTCACCTACGTCCTGCCCAGCAGCCCCACTCAGGCGCTGGTCGAGGATACCTGGTTCAGCCCGCCAGGCTTCCAGCCGCCCGACCATCGGGGAGCGCTGCGCGCCTACATGGCGGCGCGTTACGGCGTGGACCGCTACGACGTGCTGTTCGAGGAACAGGGTGCGCTGCCGATGGACCCCGTGTTCCAGCCGCGACCCGGCCGGCGGCTGCTGCCGCTGGGAACGGCAGGCGGCGCCACGCGGCCCAGCACCGGCTATGCGTTCAGCGCCATCCAGGCCCGGTGCGACGAGATCGTGGCCGACCTGGATGCCGGTCGCCATCCCCGCCCGGCTCGTCCGCGCCCCGGCGCGATCCGCATGATGGACCGCGTGCTGCTGCACCTGCTGGAACGCCATCCCCACCTGGCGCCGCACGTCTTCACCACTCTGTTCGCCCGCTGCCCGCCAGCGGCGCTGGTGCGGTTCATGAACGACGCCGCCGGCCCAGCGGACCTGGTGGCCGTCGCCGCCGCAATCCCCTTCCTGCCCACGGTCGGCGCGGCGCTGCGCCTGGCCGCCGGCGGGATGGAGTGGCCGCGCCCGGCCGCCGCGGGCTAGGACGTGGCATCCCCCCCTTCCGGCCTGGGCAAGGCAATGCGTATGCAGTCCGCCCTGGCGGCGCTGCTGATGGCCGGGTTCTGCGCCGCGGCACTGACCGGGGTGCGCTTCGGCATCGGGGCGCAGGTGGGCGTCCTGCTCGCCGGGATCGTCTTGGTGGGCTTCCCGCACGGCGCCTTCGACCACTTGGTAGCCCGGCCGTTGCTGCGGCCGCGTCTGGGCCGCGCCTGGTGGCTGCCATTCGGCCTGGGCTACCTGGCGCTGGCAGGGCTGGTGTGGCTGGCATGGATGGCGGCGCCGGCGCTGACCCTGGCCGGGTTCCTGGCCGCCTCGGTGCTGCATTTCGGCCTAGGCGACGTGGAGGACGGGCTGGCGCCGCACCGGGTGCCGGTCGCCTTGTCCGTGCTAACCTACGGCGCGCTGCCAGTCCTGCTGCCGGCCGCGCTGCATCCGGCGGAGGCGGCGCCCGTGCTGGCCGCCCTGGCGGAGACACCGGTCGCCGCCATGCAGGATGCCCTGGGCGCGGCGGCTTGGTTACTGCCCATCTGGTGCGCCGCTTTCGCCCTGGTCGTCCTGGCCGCGGCGCGGGAACGCCGCGGCGTCATGGAGCGGCTGGCGATGGCCGCCGGCTTCGTGCTGCTGCCGCCGCTGCTGGCCTTCGGGATCTACTTCGGCGCCGGCCACGCGGTCCGCCACATCCTCCGGCTGGGCGCATGGCATGGCGGGCCGCCACGGGCGGCGGCACGGTGGCTAGCATTAACTATCCTGCCGGCCGCCGCCGTTTGCGCCGTAGGCATCGGCGGCCTGACGCTGCTGGGCCAGGACATGGCGGCCGACGTGCTGGCGCCGATGTTCCGCGTCATCGCCGCGCTGACCCTGCCGCACATGGTCGTGACGGCCTGGCTGGATGCGGACGGACGCGACAGCTAGAGCATCATCGGACCAAACGTGTACGCGTTGCAGCAGCGTATCATACTAGTACCTCTGCACAGTGGATTTGACGGTTTGCGGGTATCCTGGCTGTAGTGCGGGCAGTTGGCTGCGGTTTACCTGGATGGCGATGGCGCGAGCTGCGCCGAGGGTTTGCGAGATCAGCCCGGCCTTTTCGAGGGTCAGCAGCATCTGGTGGACGGCTGTCGGGGTGACGCGGAAGAACCGCTGCATGTCGGCCTGGGCCGGCGGGCGGCCGATGACGAGCGTATAGGCGTGGATGAAGGCGAGATACTGGCCTTGCCTGGGCGTGAACTCCGCTCGCGCCACGCCATCCACTTGACCCATCGTCGTCCTCGGCAGCGGGGAGCTGGCGATGAACATACGATACAGGGTGGACCGGAGCGAGGCCGAGCGCACGAAGCTCACGGCGATGCTGGGCAGCGGCTCGCACCCGGCGCGCAAGCTCAAGCGGGCACAGATCCTGCTGGCGGCGGACGCCGGTGTCGCCGACGAGGCGATCGCGGCTAGCGTCTGCGTTGGCGGCTCGACGATACACCGGACCAAGCGGCGCTTCGTGGAAGGCAACCTGGACCTGGCGCTCAGCGAGGCGGCGCGCCCGGGTGCGGCGCGCAAGCTGTCGGGCAAGGAAGCGGTTCTGCTGGTCGCGACCGCCTGCTCCAGCCCGCCTGCGGGCCGCAAGCGCTGGACGCTGGATCTGCTGGCGGACGCGATGGTCCGCCTTACTGACCACGATGGGCTGTCGCGCGAGACGGTGCGTCGGCGCCTGGCCGAGGACGACCTCAAGCCATGGCGGCGCGACCTGTGGTGCATCCCGCACATCAACGGCGAGTATGTCGCCCGCATGGAAGACGTGCTCGACCTCTATGCCGAGGCGCCCGACCCCAAGCACCCGGTGGTCTGCTTTGACGAGAGCCCGACGCAGCTGATCGGCGAGGTGCGCCAGCCCGTCCCAGCCGCGCCGGGCCAGCCGGAGCGCTACGACTGCGAATACCGCCGCAATGGCGTCGAACCGAGAGGTTCGCCGGGAACGGCCAACCTGTTCGTGTTCCTCGACGTGCACTGGCCGTGGCGTCACGTGAAGGTCACGGGCCGGCGGACGGCGCAGGACTTCGCCCTGTGCATGCGCGACCTGGCCGACAAGCATTACCCCCAGGCGGAGCTGATCCGCGTCGTGCTGGACAACCTATCCACCCACACCGCAGGCGCGCTGTATGAGACGTTCCCCGCACCCAAGGCGCACCGCATCCTGCAACGCCTGGAGTTCCACCACACGCCCAAGCACGCCAGTTGGCTGAACATGGTCGAGATCGAGATTGGCGTGCTGCGCGGCCAGTGCCTGGACCGCCGCATCGGCGAGCGCGAGCGCCTCGTCACGGAAGTCGCAGCATGGCAGAACCAGCGCAACGACTCCAGCGCGCGGGGCCAATGGAGGTTCACCACCGAGACAGCGCGTCAAAAGCTCGCCCGCTCCTATCCCAACACCACCAACACGTCATAACCACTGTGACGAGATACTAGTTTGTTGGCCACCCCGCACTCCGACAGGAACTGGACGAAGCGACCGGCACGGCGGGCATACTTGGCCGAAACCTGGTCGCCCCGCCGGATGCCGGGACACCGGCAGGGGTGGCTGGCGAAAGCTGTACGGGTGTTTGCGTCAATGTCGGCGACACCTTTGCCCGCCAGGTGGAGCCAGACTGCGAAGTGGCGGGCTGCGCCGCTATACCCGCCAACGGTGTGCGCCGTGTGGCCCAGATTCGCCAGGTGATCGGTGAACAGGTCCACCAGCGGTCGGAGTGACCCGGGATCAAGGTGCCAGGTCTGGTCCGCGGGGGACGTGAGCGAGTGCGGCATGGAGGTTCTCCTCGGCGCGGCATGCGCCGTGGAGGATCATGATTATGCCGAGCGACTCGGTGGATCGGATGCGGTAAGCCACTGTTTGAATTGAGGGCGGGACTGAGAACGCAGCATAACCAGCCACTCCGCATAATTGCGCATGTCGGTGAACCCGCAGGCCAGATACACCCGCGCAGCCAGGGGCAGCATCATGGGGCGGCAAGCGCCGCCAGCACGCGCCGCAGCGCCGGGCCGTCCACGTCGGACCCGACACGCAGCCGCACCCCGGCCGGCAGTTCCACCTCAATCAGGCCGGGCTTGGCAGATGGCGTCGCCACTCCAGCAGCAGACGGCACCTCCGGCTGTGTTGCCGCAGGCGAAAGCGCCGCCGTCCCGTCCGTGACCTGCAACACGGCCGCGGCCTCTGGCGTGATCTCCACTGCGGCAAAGCCTGTCATCGCCGCCAGCAGCATCTGCTTGCGCCAGGTGTAGAGCAGCCCCGTGCCAATGCCGTGCCGTTCAGCGACCACCTGCGCCACCGCACCCGGCGCCAGCGTCTCGCGCACGATCGCCAGCTTGTCGCCGTCGCTCCACGTCCGCCGCCGCTCAGACCGCACCCTGACCTCAACGCGGTCCGGCAGAGCGCTCCTACGCGCCTCGTATGACCCCTCGTTCACCAACATCAGCGCCAACCCCACCAACCAAGGCCGCAAACCTGGTCAGTTGCGGGCCGCGCCGGAAGGTGGGCGTCGGCTCCCGCTTACTGCCGATCCCGTGCTTGCGGGCCACTTCTGTCAGCGTCAGCTCCGGCCCCAGGCTCTCCATAACGATCTCGCGCTTCTGGTCTGGCGCCCAAGCCCGGCGGCGCTCGCCGCGGGTGATGACCTCGACCGGCACGCTGCGCGCACTCCTACGACCTGTCGTATGAGGGCCCTCAGCGTCGGAACCAGCCAGCAGTGTCTTGTCAATGACCGAACTGCATCACAACGACAGCCCGCGCCGCAATGTGCCGACGCCGCGACGCTTGCGCTGCTCTGGCGTCCAGGTCCGGCGAAAGCGGGGATTGGTGAGCAGGTCCACAAGCTGAGCCTGGTCCAAAGGGCCGTCAGAGGAGGGGCTAAAGAACTCTTTAGCCCCTCCTCTGACTTCACCCCCGTGCGGCTCGCCCTCGGTAGTGGTCGCGCAAACCGCACCAGCGAGCCGCGTCCGCCAGATCCTGAAAGTCTTGGGCGTGATGCCATTGCGCTCGCAGTAGGCTTTCTGGGTGATCCCACTTGCCCGGCATGCGTCGACATGGGCCTGCCAGAAACGCTCCCGATTCCCCATCGTCCATGAACTCCCGACCTTGAGTCGTCGGGTGCATCACAAACAAACAGCGCCGTCAGCGTGTCAGCGTCGGACGCTTACCGTCATCGCGCTGTTCGAACGATGCTATGACGCGGTCGTCGCGGAAGGTCTCGCGTTCCATGATGGCCAACCCGCCCTGGTCCGCCCGGCCGGCAAAGCCAGACACTGCGGACGCCAACCACGCCGGGTGGGACACAACCTGCTGCTGCGTCTGAGCACCCGAAAGCAGGATGTGCTCCGCTTCCTGTCCGATCCCGCCGTGCCGTTTACCAACAACCTGGCCGAACGCGATGGTCGGATGATGAAACTGCGGCAGAAAATCTCCGGCGGCTTCCGCTCCGTGGACGCAGCCGCCGAGTTCGGGATCATTCGTTCACTGCTCTCGACCGCGAAAAAGCAGGGATGGGACATCCTGAGCACACTCGCCGCTCAGCCCTCCCAGCTGCTCGAGTAACTGCGCACCAGCTGATTCCTCAGCGGACCTGGGCAGTTACTATATGTTTTGCGCACCTGGTTGCGGGGACAGGATTTGAACCTGTGACCTTCAGGTTATGAGCCTGACGAGCTACCGGGCTGCTCCACCCCGCGGTTGTTGCAGTGCCTGGTGTGTGTGGCGCTGCGGTTTGGTGTGCC
>JAABUK010012283.1_pt1 | contig 10936 bp, 5 predicted proteins | sample 5559141 | NCBI WGS metagenome assembly JAABUK01 (sample SAMN10711869, study PRJNA513367) | rock metagenome | isolation source: Antarctica rocks | place: Antarctica: Victoria Land, Pudding Butte nord | collected 2016-01-03
TAAGGGGTCGTTGGTCTCTTTGGAGGGGGTGTTGCCGGGGGTGGCGGAGGCAGGGGAGATGTTTACGAGGGGAGCGGTTGGAGGGGGTTCCACAGAGGGAGGCGGCGCGCCTTTGACTATCTGGTCGAGGCGGTTGTCTGACATATCGACAGTGCTGGCGGTAGAGGACAGAGACTCGGCCAGTCCTGAGGATGGACTGGCTGCCAATTGGCGCCGTTCGCTGGATCTCGAGCTTTCGAACCTAACTAGTCAAGTTACACCAGAACAGAGTCGTGGTGAGAAGAAGGGGCTTACCTCCGCAACCTTACGTCCGTGATGACGACCTCCCAACCTCATCTCATCCCGTCTCGGAATGCTGTTCGACCGCCTCCGCCGGCGGATGAAGTACTCGCCCTTCAAGACTAGTTACCTGTCTGTTCTCCTTTACCGCTCCTGTCTGTTCCGCGGTTGGCGTCCAGAGCTCTCATTCACTCACGTCGCAGTCCGCTGGCTCGCCCCCTCACAATTCCATCTACCACTACATCCACCTGGAGTCGCCCCGTGACCCCGTTCAGTATTTGATCTGAGTGGCAGCCCTGTCAGTCCAGAAGAAACTGTCAAGAAGTACACAAGAAGCATTCTGGCGAGACCCTTTCTACGATTGGGCCGACAATCCTTCTCTCCAGCTAAACCAGGCACGAGCGTCTACACCTTCACGCGCCCTTCATCCTCCGTCGCATATTCCGAGGACCTCAACACCTCATATCCACCGCCGGACATGTCCAGTCACGCAGCAGACAGCGATGGCGATATTGATATCAGATCACGTGGACAGCAGAGCCCAGTGGCGTCGAGGAGGACAAAAGAAACTGCTGGTACCGCGCAAGAACGGAAAGGAAGATTTGATGGAATGTTTCCACTAGGGTACAAGGAGGGCTTCAGTCAATGGTGGGCCAGTATCCCAGCTGCTCATGCGGAACACAAAGTTCTTTCATTTGTACCATATCTCCAACAGCCACCTACGCAAATGGTCACCAACTCTGCGCCTCCTTCAACCTCGCCCTCCGCGGCGTCTTTGGAAAAGCCACATCCTGATCAGGCATCTCACGTCACAAGGATCTCCTCGGTAGGCGACCCTTATGGCCCTCGGAAATGGCACTCTCGGCTTGTGCCTTTGTCGGGCAAGAACCGTGCCTTGAACGAGTTTTCGGTGGAAAGGGTTGGCGAGACCGTGGATCAAAATCTTGTCATACTGCACGGTTACGGCGCAGGGCTTGGATTTTTCTACAAAAACTTTGAAGGGCTGTCGCGTGCTAGAGGGTGGCAACTGTACGCCCTGGATCTCCTGGGCATGGGTCGCAGCAGCAGACCGCCGTTCAAGCTGAGAGCTAAACAGCGTGAGCAGCAAACCACAGAAGCTGAAGACTGGTTCATTGATTCGTTGGAGGAATGGCGAATTGCGAAGAAGATTGACCGCTTTACCTTACTCGGTCACAGCATGGGCGGCTACATGGCCGTGGCCTATGCATTGAAGTATCCCGGCAGACTCAACAAACTTATTCTCGCGTCTCCTGTCGGCATTCCAGAAAATCCATATGCGGTCAATGCCGATATGCCTGAACCGGGATCATCTGCTCTGGCTAATGAATTCACGCAAGACCAAGACACTGAAACTGCAGCCGCCTCGAATGAGTCGGCACCGGATTCGGCCAAGACTGCCCCAAGAGCCGACAACAACAATTTCTTCAACGCTCGCGACAAGGCGGAAAAGGCAGCTGCCAAAAGTAAAGCCGGTGCGTCGGGGGGATCCACCACGCCTCCACCCCCTCGCCGACCCATGGGGAAGTGGCTCACCTACCTCTGGGACGCAAACATCTCCCCCTTCAGTCTGGTCAGATGGTCCGGTCCTCTTGGACCCCGCCTCGTGTCAGGATGGACATCTCGACGCTTCTCGCATCTCCCCGCAAACGAAGCGCAAGCCTTACATGACTATGCTTATTCCCTGTTCCGACTACGCGGATCAGGCGAGTACGCACTAGCGTACATACTCGCCCCCGGAGCATTCGCCCGAAGTCCACTGATCCACCGCATCCACGGTGCAGGTCGACAGTACATCTCGGGAGTTGAAGCCAACAACCCCGTCGCTGGATCGCCTTCGGAGCCACAAATGTCATCCAATACCGAGATCAAGCGGCGTGAAAATGGCATCCCTGTCGTCCTTATGTACGGCGAGAACGACTGGATGGATGTCGCGGGTGGCTATGCAGCAAAGGAGAAGCTCGACCGCGAAAAGGCACGAGTCTTGAAGGATGCTAGTGAGGAGGAAAAGCGGAGGGATAATGGCGACAGTAAGGTGCTTATTGTCAAGAAGGCGGGGCATCATGTTTATCTTGATGGATGGGAGGAGTTCAATGAGGTCATGAGGGGGGAGATGGAGGATGTGAAGCGGAGGGAGGAAAAGGCAAGGTAGAGGGTGGAGGGTGGTGGGCGGAGGGAGTTTATGGAGGGAGTGGTACTTGGGAACGGAGGGAAGGCATCGTCAATGGGAGCGTAGAGAGCGGGACGAGCTTCGGTGCGGTAATCTTTCGCCCAAGATACACATGTGTATAATCATGTCCGCTGTACAGAGTATACAACGCGGATTTCTTTCTGCTCCAGCACCATCCCCGATTCCTGTGTGTGGTGAAATAAGACAAACGTGAAGAATGATGCGTGATGATCCAGCCAGTGCTGCCAAGCATAGATCGCTATCAATTCATTCTGCTCACGGCACCAGCCTGGATTCTCTGACACCAACAGCGCTCCGTTCCTATTCGCTGCTTTTTGGCGTCCGGTGCTGGCACTGGCTGTGTTTCTCCGAACACCTCCTAGGGGCTATGTCTTTGTTTGAGCTCCATGGCAGCTCAGACGCGTATCCCTGAGGCATTCATGGGGAGCGTAGCACGTTCTATCAGCATCATGGGGCTCGAGCACATGGACACCACTTCGGATACTTAGCAGCCACCCTTTCAACCGGAGAGCTGCCGATGGCTCCAGGCTTTCAGTCCAACACCGCGAGAGCAGACAGTCAGAAAAAGGGACGTACATACACATCAGCATGCAAGTGAACAGGCTCTGGACACCCCAGTTCTCCCGAAGCCATAGGCTATCTTCGCCTCCACACTGTTTCCACGGCCGTCACCAGTACATACGTCAGGTCATGGGGAGCAGGCGATCTCCCCATTCCCACATGAAGGGGTTGGGCAGCACTGCCTTTCACTCTGAGCGTTTGTTCATCTACCCTGACGAGACTGGCCAAAGGCTTATGAGCACACATGTGCTCAATGACAACCAATGCTGACATCCCCGTACGCCATATCAATCACAAAGAGCTTCGAAACACATAGGCGGCTCAGCGACCTGGACTTGCTCTCGGAAAAACACCACCACGACGTCTCCATCGGCAGAATGAATCGCCTTGTTCCTTTCACTCCGCAGAGCCTGGGCTCGTTAGCAGTTCCTCATCAGTAAGACACCAAGTATTCCAGACGGTCCTATCTCTGTCTGCCAACCACCTCGTGCTTCTTTGGATATCGTCTACATAATACAAAAACACTCAGACATTCACGCCTCCACCTTCCTTCACAGACATCATCTTCAGCATCACATATCATCTTCCGGCCGTTTGCCATGCCACTTTACACCTGGTAACTCCTGGGGGGAGTGTTCCGGTCTCGGTTCTGGGGCCATGCTGCGAGATCCAAGATCCGGTGTGCTGAGATGGTGACCGCTCTGGTACTGTTGTGTACTTCGAGAAGCTAGAAACTCGACTCCCTGGACTTCGGTTGCTCTCTGTCCTGCACGCGGCGACTGATGTAGATCTCGCCAAGGCACCTCGTTACCCCAGAGCTCCTGGTAATAGCCTGGTGGTGCCGCACGACGATAATGTGGAGGGGCAGCGTGATCCTGAGCCGCAGCATGGTCATGGAGAGCAAAAGGGCTGCGAGCTAGTAGGCTCGGCTCACTGGCCGTTGGGTGCAGACTCCGTGGCCGATGATCCAGCATCTCCTGGCCAGCATCTGGTTCTCCTAACCCAGATCCTGCACTCTGACTTGTGGTTGGCAACAACGACCCCGAAAGTTGCTCCGTGATCCTAGCAGGGGTACGCTCTGGAAGCTGTCCCAGCTGCTCGCGCCAATTGGCCGTCCATTCTTGGAGGATCTCGAGTTGCTTTTGATAAGATTGAAGTTCCTTCTCCTCATTGGACATCCTAGCAGTTCTGGAGATCACGGTGTTTGCTGCTTGAGGCGCCTGCGTAAGATATGACCTCATGATCAGCACGTTCAGACGCTTCAGCATTTTGTTTGTCGTGGTTGGCTCAAGTGGGATTTCGTCGGCGTCGAGATCATGATCTGCTGCAAAGGTTCTCTCAAGCCTCTTCGCGCGACGTACCCATTCCTCCTCAACGCGTCGAGCCTTTTCTCCCTGGGCCAGGGACAGCCATCTTGGGTTGTCATTGGACATGATCGCGGAAAGGATGCTGCTTTGCTTTCCGACTACCTCTTCCCTGAACAATTGCTGAAACATGGCTCGGCTATTTGGTGCCGGCCGCGTTGGGTGAGCTGGGAGGACTCCCGATGGCACACTGCCTATGCTGGAGCGCAGGAGATCAGGCACTGCAATGTTTCCTGGAAGTTCATGGCCGGCACTGTCTTGCATGCCTTGCTCAGGAAGGTCATCAGCTTCATCCTCCGCCGCCGCCTCTTGCTCTTCAGCCATCCGCTTCTTTTCCTTGAGTATTCTGTGCTCAAACCTGTTCCAGGGCCTCCTTTTCGTCCCCCCAATCTTGGCGCTGTCATTCAAGGCGGCCCAGATTTTTCTCGCATCCCATCCGGCGTCGATGAAGCGCCTCAAGTTTTCCTTCTTCAAATGGTTGGGATAATCTTGGCATATCTGGTTCAGTGTGAGGCCGGCTGGCAGCTCCTCCTTGTATGATGGGAAGGCTGCGAGCCCATGTGAAGCCTGCTGATTCAGTCCTGGAGTGGAAGATTGCGACTGTTGAGACGTTTGCTGAGACATTTCCTCGTTCGTTGGTGATGACTGCACATCGTCTTGCTGGTGCGAGGGGAACTCTAGATGTGTACCGATTGCCTGGGGATACTGAACACGTGGCTCGTTGAAAAAGTTCGCAAGCTGGTCGATCTGCGTGTGGATCGGTGTACTGAAGGAGGCAGTTTGGCGTGGGCTCAGGGGCCTACCTGAAAAAGACGACTCGGTTGGCGGAGCAACAATGTCTTCACTTCTCAGATCAATATTGTATCCCTTCAACCACTCAGAGAAACCCTGGACCGACACATTTGCTACGCCTGGAAAGCTTAGAGACGTAACCTCCGAAGCCTCTAAAGTCGACTTCAACGGAGTGACAGCAGCCTGTTCGTTTGACTGCGAGGAGAAAGAATCATGCCTTTGAAGGCTACCCGAAGATGTCTGAATGTGAGGAGCATCTACCGAAGCCTCCTGAGTTCTAGCAACGTCGAGCTCCAGTCTTGTCCTCTTCGGAGATGGGGACTGACCTGAAGTGTCTCGTAGCCTGGAAAGTTTGTGCTCTTGGCGTTTTCTCTTCGAGGAGGGAGATGCACCGGGGGAGGCCCTCTGTACAACAGGATCTTTGGCAATGTCGTCGACGACAGTAAAGACATTGCTACTTACAGCTTCCTGTCGCCGATAGGTTTCTTCCATTGTGGTAGGGGTAGTCGTGACAGATTCAGCGCCTGTTGCGATGGTGGGGTCACTTCGCGTCTTCTTTGGCTGCTGAAACTGTTCGAAAAGTTCACGATACTCCTTGTCAACATCGTCGAAGTATTGGTCGTTAACATCTGACGGTGGCTGAGTGGTATCCGTCATCGTCTCAAGAGTTGTGGTCGGGGAACAGTGAATTCTGCTGCGCCTTGTCAGTTGGGAGGTAGACAAAGTCATGCACCAAGGTACACACGCTTAAAGACAGCTCTATCGATACCCAAGGCTTCAGCCAAGTCTGTGAATTCGAGAAAGATTCCTGCGATGCTGCAAGCTGTGGTGGGGTTTTTCGACAATTCCAAGAAGTTCCCAATTCAACAATAACGCTGGAGATGTGGATACTTATACTGCTGCGGAATCTTTACAGGGGATCTTGTTGTTGGGGAGATGGAGTTTGTTTTCATGGTTGAAACCTGGCAGAGGATTTTATTGTGTTGATTTGATCACCGTTCTCGTCGCGGAGGAGACGTAGTGTTTCAGGGTTGAAACAACATCCTTTACTTGTGCTGGATCCTCATTTTCGAAACACAAGTCGCTACTGCTACGGTACTGCAAAGGTCAAAGGCCATGTCGACGACGAATCCCCCTCTGTCGCTCTATAGACGCTATGTCTTTCCTCCGAACCACCTTCACCCCAGGCAAGGCAACGCGTTGTCTGTTAGACCAAGAACGGAAACCCCTACAAGGGACGACCCTCCGAACCTTTAATTACTTAGCTTTAGGATCTGCAAAGGAAGCTGCCAAACTCCATGATTCAGCGTCTTCTTCGACAGGACACTTGTTTCTGGATCCGTTTGGACGCGCTTAGGAAACTATCATCGTATCCAGCCAGGCGACTATTGAACGTCATCTAATTGCTTGCGAATCATATTAAACTATCATATACAGCCGGTAGGAGAGATTATGGAATTGCAGCTCTGGGGTATATCGTCCAGTATCACACTCTGGCTACTTCGAATTTTATGACGGCTTCCCGAGCACAACGTCAATGTTACCTTCCATACTCTTATCAGTCGGTGGACAATATCTTCTTTATCCGAAGGTTGTCTACAAAAATCCTCCGTCACAAACATGCACTGTTGAGTAGTCCGCAGGTCAATGGAGACAACTAAACATCCGCTGAGAACATTGTTTGACAATGCTTTGGTCTCCAAACCACAAACATCCACTGTTAGGGAGCTCGCCGATCACTGGAGCAAACAAAAACAGTCGCTGAAACAGTTGGTTAAGAATGCTTAGATTTCTATATTAGCGCTACACGCCTTTTACTCCTACTCTCCTTTTGGGAATGCCATACGGCTCTTGCTGTGGCTCAGCATGCTCAACATGGAAGTGCTGATGGGACGAATGAGAATCGTTTGTCTACTGGAACAAACGAGGATCAAGGAGAGCTGCGAAATCGTCGGAAGGTGGTGAAACATGCCCCAACACCGGTGCCGCTAGCTCTGTGCCTGCCTGCGGTATAGTCGACATTTGTTCTTTGTTCGGTCGATCTCTGGGCCAAGTGTAGTGAGTGAAGGTGTGGTGGTTCTGTGCGGGATAGACTGCCTCTGCATCAACATGTCCTGCGTCGCTCTGGTCGTGTTCATTTCGCGTTTCATGACCAAGGTCTTCCCCATCGTTACTAGCAAGCGACTTAGCTGATTTCCTTTTCAGCTTTCGGAGGCCGAGGTTACGGCGTGCTCGTTTCGCGGAATTCTTTTGTGAGGTGAGCCAAGAACGCAGGCTCTCATCTCTGCCCAGAGCATTCAGATCGGACCCGTGCTTTGCATTGTGGTGATTTCTAAGCCTTGCGATCATTGCTGTCGTCGGATATTCGCCGGTTTGCAAACCCCTCGGCCTCAGAAATCGTTCCATCACAGGGTGTAGTGAAAGATGCTCGGGAAAGTTCTCCAAAACGTTGTCGCGATCTTCGAGATCCTGCTCGGTGAGGGTGACGTCTGTTGCGGGTGCATTGGGGAACATTCGGAGACGATCTCGACGTCTTCTTTGTTGAGTTGTACCAACCGTACCGGCAACAGAGCTGTAACTGTTAACTGCGGCTTCTGTCTGGAATTGTAGTGGAAAGGTCTGAGGGGCCCATACCTGCACGTAACGGCTCAGATTGGCCTCTTGTTCAAGAGAAGGCAATCGCTCTCCACTCAGTTGATCATGCTGGGCTTGATCTCCGACGGTGGGCAGACTTGCTTCTTCTGCTGGATCCCAGACGAGACCGGTCGCAATCTGCTCCAGTTGTTGTCTCCAAGATTTTGTCCAGCCTTCCAGGATGAAAAGCTCGTTCTCGAGAACAAGGAGTCGGTGCTGTTCTTGGAATGCTTCTAGCTCCTCTGGCTGCATGTCATCTCGTCGAGGGTTGGAGACTAAGAGAGCTCTCTTCACCAGCTCACGAAGCCGTGCCAGCATTCCGCTCTGACTAGTATGGTGGAAAGGAATGTCTACCGTCTTGACGGAGGTCTCTCGAACAAATTGAGCTTCGTGGTTATGGGCCTTGGCCATCCATACATCATTGACGTGGGACGATTGTGCCTGGATGGACCTCAACACCCAATCTTCGTTTTGCATGGACAGAATCTGTGAGATCGTGTCAGCTTGCTCTTGAACCTCAGCTTGTAACGCGCGACTAAAACCATTCAGGGGCCCTTTAGCAGCATTTCGGCCGCTTTCAGCGTGTTCAGACGACGGTGGTGGGTAGTGCGTGGTCTCTGAAGCAGGGGTCAGACCAGTCATGGACGTGTTCATTGCGTGTATTGGCTCAGACTCCTCGATCTTGCCTTCCGCAGACTGGTGAGCAACATGGCCAGAGTTATCACCAATCAGGGTCTCCCGGGTGGCCAGGCCAAGTAGCGCGTTTCTCGTCAATTCTGCGTCTTCGGCGTCCATGCGCTTTCTCTGGATGATCAACCTCTTGGTTATCTTGTTCGAACCTTGATCCTTCGAACTGGTCTCTCTGGCGGCCTCCTGCATGCAACTCCATATCTTACTGCCCGTCCAGCTTGCCTCTACGAATGGTCTTAGATTTTCACCATTGAGGTGGTTGGGATAGTACCAGACATGTTGCTCGAGGGTGAGGCTGGAAGGAAGAGGGTCTTCGCTTGGAGGAAAGCCGACAATGTCTTTAACCCGATTTTTCTTTTTCTTGGGCTCTTCGGTCAGAATGTGTCCATGTATGTCAGTGCCGTTTGGAACAGGGGTGCGGTCGAGGGCTCGCGTTTGCTGTTTGTTGGTGTCTTCCGACAACTGAAGGGTCTCTGTGGTGGTGGGGTTGTAGTCTGACAACGGCGAGCCAGGCAGTTTGGGCAGTCCAGCAACCTCGTCAGTATCCATCAGATCAGGTTCGGGGTCAGCAACACCTTCCGCAGAAGCCAGGGGTGCATGATCTTCAGGCACAATTGCGTCTGACAACTCTCCAGTCTGAGGCCAGTCGGCAGCCCCATCATCCGCAACCGAAGGAGGATCGGCCTGGCCGAAAAGGTCCAAAGGTGGCATTCCAGCAAATAGTTGCAAGTTGTCATGCTCTTGCTGAAGTTGAGCGAATTGCTCAAACCAGGCTTGGCCGAATGGCTCGTCGATTTCTATGGCTGGCATCTCTTGGGCAGGAACGTACTGGTTTGTCAGATGAGTCGTTTCGCCGGATGGGGACATACCGAGAATTGCGCGGGTATCAGGATTGTCAACGAGTTCAATAAAATCGTCGAATGAGATGTTGCTGTCGAAGCCTGCCCCCTCAGCAGATGCTGTCTCAGAGAAATCATGGCGTGGCATTTTGGCCGGTGGAGGCGTCTCAGTGGACTCACCCATTTCGATGTCGTTATTGAGTTCGTCGAAGAATCTCTCATTGTGGCCTTCCGGCTGCCGTGAGCTGTCGGCCATCGTGGCTGAAGAGGATTCGAATGGCAAGAAGAACGTAGAAAGCAAACGCTGCTTGCTGGCTTACTACCGGAGAGTATCGAGTTCGAAAGCTTGAAGTCGAACGCCACTTCTTCGCGGTGGAAAAAATTGTGATTGGTATGTCAACAAGAACCTGGAGCAGGTGGACTTTGAGTGAGTTCGGAGAAGTAAAGGAAGACAATCCCGCTGTTTAGCAGAGGGGAATGTTTTATGCCAGAATCTCAGGCCGCGCTACTCACAGCTAATTGTCCGAAGCACATTTCATTGTTCCCAGCTTGCTTGGAGGACAATGGAGGACGACAGTGGTTCTGACTTTCTCTTTTGTTCGGGTGGCTATACCTTTGTCTAGCGACTCCATTGTCCGGACACTCCATTGTCTGCTGGTGACGAAGAGCACATCATTGACACCCAACATGCGGGATCAGAAATTGCTCACTGTGAGATCGCCGAGAGGCCCTCTACAAGCCTCTAGCCTTGCAAGCGCCCACCCCAGCTGCGTTCTCTCCATCAGCAATATTGGTCCTCGAGAGCTTCGACACCATACGCTCGACTCTTAGAAAGCTGAGAACGCCATCAACACTTTCTCGGAGCACTTGCGCAGTGCCAGAAGCGATCTCCGTTATCATCTCGCTCAATGTGAGCTGCTATAGCGGAGATTTGGTCCCACCAAGGTAAGTCATCATACACGAGTAAGTAGTCACTCCTCATCCCATGCATTCCTATCGTCTTTCCTCATCTTCGCGCACCCGTCTCCACTCCATTGGCAACGCATTTAGGGGTGCAGTCCATATATGGGCAAAGAACCGGATCCAGCCCTTGAAAGTGCCCAAATATCTGAAAGGTAAAGCAGGAAGAGGCCTTTTTGAATTGTCTATTGATGTTGACGGACAACTACCTAGACCGTGTCGGTGACTTGTTGCTCCTTGCAGACAAGCAGCCAAGCAAGCAAGCAAGACGTATCCGTAGGTTCCCTCATTTGGAAGCTCAGGAAGAGCGCACCCCACTAAGAAGTGATGCCTTCAGGCTCCGGCCTCGCACATCTACCTGGCGAGCAATCCGCTCAGCAGCATACCTACTCCTCAAAGCACGGGGGACAAAGAACATGCTCGGAAGTGTACCCACGCCACAGTACCACAACGGACGTATAGTTAGCAGCTAAGGGAAGATTCATTGCAATGAAAAGTACATGCTCGCCTCTGATGCAAGCTAATGAGCCACCCTCTGCTCTTCACGTCCGAGGTGCATGCTGTTCCTTCAATAGTCCATAACTTCCGAAGGCTACTTGTCGCTCGCA
>JAABUK010012284.1_pt1 | contig 10935 bp, 12 predicted proteins | sample 5559141 | NCBI WGS metagenome assembly JAABUK01 (sample SAMN10711869, study PRJNA513367) | rock metagenome | isolation source: Antarctica rocks | place: Antarctica: Victoria Land, Pudding Butte nord | collected 2016-01-03
GATTTCCTCGTTGCTGCAGCTCTTGCATGCCGTGCTCAGGACATCCAAGGCCATGCTGCGGTCAAGCAGAGGCAGCGTGACCAGGGGAGCTTGGCCACTCTCATGCAGCTGGTCCAGGGTCATACGCACTGCACCTGCCGCGCCTGCTGAGCAGGCTTCCCACAGCAGCTCGCAGCCCTTTGTCACCTTCCTGTTGCAATGCAAGCCTGCACTGCTTCAGTGCAGACAGGAGCACTTGCCGTGTGAGTGACGGATTGGTGATGAGAGACTGGTGCTTGAAGCAAAACTGAAAGCAGCCTCACATTGTTGTCACATGCCCTGGAAATGCAGCCCCTTTGCTGCACAGGATGCAAACACATCCAGGCTCTGCTCATGTATGGCAGGCAGGCAGCATGTGAATTATAAGGGTGCTGTTGCCATCTTGAGAAGTTGCAGAATCTGTGTCCACATCCCAGACATGACAGCACGCAAGTTGTGTGGAATGCAATACCTGAAGTGGCTTGCTGGGTGAGGCGCACAGGGAGCATGAGCAGGTGCCCAGCCAGCACTGCAATGTCGGAACCTGAGAAATCCTGAGTGCAGGCGGCCATGTGGGCCAAGTCGGCCTGCTGCAAGCCCTGGGCGCACTTCCCCAGCTTCGTCTCCAGCATCCCCCGTCTTGCCTCTTCATCAGGCAGGCCCACATACAGTCTCTGCAGCAGCAGCACACACACAAGTGGGCATGGGAAGTTCTGTTGCTGTTTGTATCTGCAATGATACCAAACGGCAAAGATAGCAGCTGCACATGAGGTCTCTCTCTGGTGTCGTCATGTGCAGAGTCTCTGGTGTTGTTATGTGCAGAGGTCTCGGACTAACTAGTATTCTCAGGAATGTGACACAAGTGGCGATCAGCCCTTGAACATTGGACATGGCAGCTGTTCTGCATACATCAGCCTGGCAGTGTTGCCTGCTCAAGTGTTTGACAGTGAGCAAGATCAGCTGCTCATTGAAGCAACCACAGCAGGATGCTGCATGCTGACATGTGCGCAGAAACAGCTAGAGCAAGACAGGAGAAATAAGGAGGGAGCACCTTCTGGAAGCGGCGCCTGAGGGCGGGGTCCAGGTCAAAGGGGCGGTTGGTGGCGGCCAGGACCATGACCTGACCAGGCTGCTGGCTGACGCTCTGCATCTGGACCAGCAGCTCTGTCTTGACCTGGCGTGAAGCTCCGTTCTCTTCATCCTGGCCGCGCTGCCCAAAGAGGGCATCCACCTCGTCCAGGAAGATGACAGCAGGGGAGTGCAGGCGCGCCTGGGCAAACACGCTGCGGATGGCCTTGGCGCCTTCCCCTTGGTACTTGGAGCCTACCTGGCTGGGGCTCACGCTCAAGAAGGTGCACTGCGCGTCAGACGCCACCGCCTGCACACAGCACGCTCTTTGCTGGATCTTATACATATTTGCTTAATGCACCATAAGATGTGCTGCTTCACCTGACACCAGCGCACCTGGGGCCATTCCTAACCATTCCTAACCATTCATGCAATCATTCATTCAATCATTCCTTTCCAACTCCTTCATCCAAAACACGTCTCCAAGAAGGCGTGCAGTCCTGGCTAGCTCCCACCCAGCAGTGACGTTTGTTGATGTGTCCTTGATCAGCCTGAGCAAGTTTCTGCCAACTTTTGCAACTATATATGATCAGGGCCTTCAACCTGACAGAGCAAAAGTCTTTTATCAGCCATGCATCCTACCCTGAGCCTTCCAAACCTCAAATGGACTTTGCAGGCAAGCTGGCCAAAACGTTCCCCACTGACGAGATCATTGTCTTACGGTCATCCAGTGTGCAGCCACAGAAAATTAGAGACATTAAAAATGTATTGATTGCTTCAGGGTTAAAGTTTGCTTTGCATGCATATGCACTACCCAGTTGGGCAGCAGGGTACCTTAGCTAGGTGGGTCTTGCCGGTCCCCGGGGGCCCATACAGCAGGACCCCATCCCAGGGCTGCCGCTTGCCCACAAAGAAGTGTGGGAACTTGACTGACAGCAGCACAGCCTCCTGCAGGACTCGCTTGGCATTGGCCAGGCCGGCGACCTCGCCCCACTGCACATCATGACTGTCACTTGAATCCCAACAACAGTCATACGATAATAATGACAATGATGATAATAATGATGATGATAATGATGATGATAATAACAGTAATGACAATGATAACAATAATATTAATGATAATAAGGCTGTCTTACTCATGATGAGCTAGATGCATGCATGACAATGTGATGTGCTCATGCTCCTGAAAGACAGCAATGCAAACATGACTACAACATGGTCTGCACACTACCCAGAGTGGGCTAGTCTGATCAGCAGGCTAAGTTCAGACTGTGCTGCGTGATGTGGAAGTCCTCAGAATGGGTGGCAAAAGCTGGGATGATACCAACACGAACGTGTACCTGGACGTTGGGCTTGACTGCCAGGATGGTGGAGGTGAGGTGAGGCAGGGGGGTGGCAGATTCAGGTGGAGGGGCCAAGGCAGAGGCAGCGGCCTGAGAGGTTGAGAGAGCAGATCCACTGGGCTGAGCATGGCAGAGGTCTGGTGGAGGCTGCCAGTTGAGGTGCTTCAGGGCCTCTAGCCGCAGTTCCAGGCCCAACAGGGCAGAACCAAGCTCAAACTCAGCAGCCATGCTGGGCTGCCTCACAGCTTCCAGCAGGGGGGTGAGGTAGTCCACCAGGGGGTGTGGGCTGCCTGGGCTTTCCTCAGGGATGTTGGCCGAAACGACAGCTGTCCACTCCTGTATGCAGCAGCCAGAGATGCTTTGAGTGAGGTTTGACAAGATTCTGCAGCTTTGCACTGTATGGGGTTGGGTCCTCTGGCACACTGAACGTCTGATGAAGGGGGCAGACATGCTTGCAGGATGCTACTGAAAAGCACAAGAAAGTTGTTCAGCGTATCAACAAAGCAGTGCCACTGAACAGCACAAAGAAATGTGTTAGCGTATCAACAAAACAGTGCCACTGAAAAGCACAAGAAACTTGTTCAGCGTATCAACAAAACAGTGCCACTGAAAAGCACAAGAAACTTGTTCAGCGTATCAACAAAACAGTGCCACTGAAAAGCACAAGAAACTTGTTCAGCGTATCAACAAAACAGTGCCACTGAAAAGCACAAGAAACTTGCTCAGCGTATCAACAAAACAGTGCCACTGAAAAGCACAAGAAACGTGTTCAGCGTATTAACAAAACAGAGACATGATGAAACGGGCAGACAAGCCGTGCAGAAGGCATTTGTACCTTGGCCACCTTCTGGTAGCGGGTGAGGGCGAGAACATGGCAGCAATCATCAAAGATGACTCGAGCATCTGGCCAAACTTGAGACACAGCTTGCTTCAGGGCAAGGTGGGCCTGTCGAAGGAGTGAGCCCTGCAGAGGGGCCTGCTGAAGGCCCCAGTACCTCCCCTTCTCGTAGCGCTCAGGGTGAGTGCCCACATCCAGGAGGATGGGAAGGCAGCGTCCTTGGGGACAGCCCTGGCCCTTGCAGTAGTGTGCCAGCTGATCAGTGGAGATGCCCAAGCCATTAAAACCAGGCAGAGCCACATCCAGCATGCTGCCTGCATCGCTCACCACAACCAGATCCACTCCTCTCTTGAACGCTGCCAGACAGTATTCCTGCAAGACATCCAATAGGTCCACACCACTTGACAAGGATTGAACAGAGGCCGTCGCCCAGTGGGCAGCTCACTACCTCATGTATGCTGTGTTGAGTTGGTGGGCCTGACAGCATCTTGGGGGAAGCTGGTGAACAGTTGTCACTCATACCGCAAGAATTTGGCAGGCATGATTTAGAAGTTGCGTCATGCTGTGGCTCTCAAGTAGTGCAAATGGCAAGCCAGGAGTGCTTGACTTCAGGGGCAGGAGAAAGTCTTGCAATGTTCGGTGCTAAAGCAGAGCAGTAATGGTGATTGTATGCGAGCGTGCGCCTACCCAACAATCCATGCATTCCACACACAGAAACACACCCCCCTGGTCTTCGATGCCGGGGGTGGGGCGCACGCCGATCCAGGAGGTGGGCATGGGGGCCCAGTAGATAGGTTGAAAGTCAGTTGCACCCTCCTCCCACCTTGTATAGAAGCTTCCAAACTCCTGCAAGCATGGCCAACGTGTGTCAGCAAGCACATTTGCTAACTACCTGGACTAAAGCATAAACATGAAGGCCCACCGTCACCAGATCAGCAAGCTTGCAGTCAGATCAGGAATGGGGACTGCACTGACGCGACCAGGACTCGTATACCAGTGCATACACAGTGACAACAAGCAGGAAGTGTGCAAAATGATGGGCAGTAAGAAAGCAAGATAAGACAAAGTCCCAGCGCAGGAGAGGATGACCTTGGCATGTAATGTAAGTTCAGCGGAGGCTCCAGACTTGGAGGGAAGGTCCTGCAGCCAGGCAATCTCATGACCCCAGGGGGGCTGGGGGGCACCCCTCCAGCTCATCCACCTCCTCTGCATGTGCCTTGGTGTCAGATGACGAGGGAAGCGTCAAAGAGAGACAGCTATTCAGGACAGAGCCTGGGGAATCAGCTGTGGCATGCTGGGGTGAGATGGGAGGGCTATGAGATTCCCCAGTCGCCTCAGCTACAGGGGGAGGGGAATGGAGTTGGGGCTGATGAGCGCACAACTCCTGTATGTGCTGCCTGGCAGCTTGCAGGTCAGCTTTAAGCTGGTCAGCCTCCTGGGGCTTGGCCTGTAACTTCTCCTCCAGCCGCTTCACTAGACCCCTCAGCTCTGTGACCTCTGCTGCCAAGCCTGCACCCGCAACAATCGCATTGTGGCCGTGATGGCACACAACAGGGGTAGCGGCTTGTTTGGCAGGTGTTGCGCAGGCCAACATTGCATTGGCATATTCTTGCCCAAACACATGAGTTGCAAGTGAACCTGTACAGCAAATATTCAGAGTATTTCTGTAAGCATGTCTATACAAATATACCTGCAATGATGGAACATGCACATGGGGTGTATGTAAGTGCATTTGCGGCTGCAGTTGCTGACCATTCTGACTGAAGAGCAGGGACCAAGATTGGCAATTGACGGGGAAGCAGCTCACAATCGTCATGGAGCAGGTGGCTCACCAGACTGCTGCCATGGCTTTTTGATGGTGCACAGGGCAGAGAGGCGGGAAAGGCACCAATTCTGCATCAATGAAGGCGGGAGATATGCTGAGAGGCGCCAGCCAGAGGCCTGCTGCTGCTGCCCATTCTTATTCAGGGTGCAGCAACGTTCATGCTTCTGCAACAGCACAAGCGCTGTGTTGAGCCCTGGGCATGCAGGCATGTGACACCAGCTGGGACACGAGCATCAGCTGTCAACACTATGAGATTTGACATGGGGCTAGCAGCAGCATGAAGTGGTATACACAGTGCGCAACCTCTGAATTTCCTCTGCAAGCATGAACATATGTATACACCTCCTTGCATGCTGCTGCAGGCAAGAAGCAAAGGAAAGAGAATATATGATGTCAGAACAGTGATGCTTGGCCCAGCTGAGCATCTGTGTCAGTCATAGCAGTCTGTTAAACAGCCTGAGGCACGCAAGACAGCTCACCTTGTCCTTTAGTGACAAACATTTGGCCAGCTTTGCAAAGTCCCTGCGGAGAGCAACATCTGCCATGCTGGACACAAGGCAGGACACCTGCTGTGAAACCGCAGAGGCAGCAATGGTAAGGCTGGGAAACCCAGAAGCAGACCAGTGGAACCTGGAGGCTGGAGCTTCTTTTTGTGGTGTGGGCTTGTGACAAGCTAGAGCATACTGAAGGGATGAGTTCTTCTTGGTTGGTGGTAACTCAAGCTGGGCAGGGCCAGGCTGTGCAACCCTTCTGGGTAGCAGTGCTGCTAACAGGTCATACGGTGCTGACACCAAGGTCCACACCCCTCTCAAAATTTTTGTCATCATGACGTAGAGTGATGTGAGTGCCATCTGGACTATCCAGCAGGCAGCTGCTACTATTGCACAGAATAAAGTGGCAACCGATTTGACTGCTGCGCAAGCAGCTGCCATCAAGACACGAAGTGGCCAGGCAAGGAGCCACAGACCGGTGTAAACATTTGATGCCAAGGCAATCATGAAGCTGCCGGAGCCTGCAAAAGCTGCAGCAAAGGTTGCACCTGCTGTGGCAGCTAAGGTAGGCTTGATGGGGATATTGGTCGCAGCTGGATGAAGGGGCACATTGCTGCTTTGGGGTGGGTGGGAAAGCGCAGGGGAGGCTGGGGCCAAGGAAAGTGCAGACGAAGGCAGGGCTGGAGCTGCCTGCAGCTCTGCTGCATGCTTGTTGCGCTCCTTTCGGGCCTGAAGCACCCAAGACATATGCTGTCAGACCATGACAGATCACCCACATCCTCAGGCGTGCTGGCAACAAACAGCAAGCTATGTTGCATCGACTGCCTACTACCACTCAATGTTGCGCAGAACTCAAAAACTGCACACATATTTGCATGCTTCTAGACACATGTGAAAGAAACTTCTGTGTATACACATATACAGATAAATGCAGTGCACAGGAATTCTCAGGCTTGAGCATTGCCACTTCTGCTCTAGTTATCTGGATATTTCAAATTCAATGGCTGGCTCTCAATGTCAACGACATGCTGGCAATGTCTAGCAGAGTCCCAATGTGCAGACGAAGGTCAAACCTGTTTCCTCTGGGAATTGCTCATGTGGCTGGCCCCCTGGGCTGCTGAAGAAGTACCTGCTGTCAAGGCAGAGCTGGACACAATGTGCCCTTGCTTCTGCTCTTTGTGCCGCTGTGCAGGCTTCTGATGCACAGGTGGAGAATTGTTGCATGGCAGTACTGGCATGCCTGACTCATGAGTAGCAAACAAAGTGCTCAAATGAATCTTGTATCCTGCGGAAAATCGGCTGCGCTTCATTCATGGAGAACTCACATCATGCTTGTTCATAAATGATGAAGCAGTTGATGCTTTCACATCAAGTGCATACAGCTCTGCCAAGTTTTGTGCAGGCTTCCAACTTGCAATTGCACTTCAGTACGCTGAAGGCTGACAGAACTAGCTTACAAGCAGGCAATCACAATAAGTAAAGCTTTAGCACAAGCTGATCAGCGTTGCTTGTAGTTTGCATTGCCTGCGTGTACAATGCAACCTCGGTTGCTTAGTGTTGATGCAGGCATGACAGCACGTGGTTAGTATCATATTGTGTATACGAGTCATGAGGTCAAGCGTACTGCAGGGGACTCTGCTCCAGAACAAGACTGCCACAGGCATCCAGATGAGGAGAAGCAGAGCCACCTCGTTGCAGTACGCAGACAGGGCTGTCTTCAATGACACCTGCAAGACGTGCATGCCTTGTGAATACTGAACTGGACAACAGCTTAAAGTGCCTCACGCAGACAGTTGGGATGTACGAGCTCAGCTGTTGTAGTATCAGTCTGTAGAATACATACTTGTTGATGCGATGAGCTGCCGCTTGTGATAAGTTGGAGTGATATGCTGCCGCAGCAGCTGGCCAAAACAGCCTGAGCTGCCAAGAGGTCTGGTTGGCTGCCAAAGCTATCAGCAACAGGAAATGCTTACGGCAAGCACTCAACGAGCTGTGTACAGTGAAAGTACAATTTTGGACTCACAGGCACTCACCCCTACATACAAAAGCTGCACCACATCCATCTGCTTGCAACAGTTGGACCAGGGTCGCCTTGGCAACGTTAACAATACGAAACAGTCTGGCAGATGAACAGAGCTGCAAAATTCAAAGCTTCCCTACAAAGTAGCAGCAGACTATCGCCGGGAAGATCAAGAAGTGTTTTGGCAGGCCCCTCTAGGCTTAAGATCTTAAGCCTGGTGCAGCTTCTATTGTCAGGACAGACACCCAAACAACAACTTTCCGAGGCACGTCGTGCTCACGGCTTCGACTCAGCAGCTTGCATTAGTTGAGGAGCCAACACATCGTTGACCCAGGCGCTGTCCGGAGTGCAGCTCAGAGCAATGCTGGCTGCGAACAATTTGAACAGGCAGCAAGGAATCTGGCGCATTGTTCAGTCTTCTTCGTTTGCCTAATGCAGTACCGGTATTCTAAACACCAACCTTGGTCACTTCGTGTGATCAGACTGCTGGCTGGCTAAAGCATTGTAATCTCTCTCTCTCTCTCTTGCAAATACGTGTCTGAAGCTCGGCAACTAGCTGCTGCAAGGTTGACGAATGGAAAAGCGCTGAGGTACAAGGCATTGAGTACGATGGTCAACATGCAGTTTGTCATTGAATACATAATATGTGCCAGCACCAACAGCTAAACAGTCTTCACATGTATGGTAGATACAGCAGCTGCTTTGACCATACATGGGTATGTCACATGTATATACGCATTCAATATGCCAGTGAGTATGAATGAATCATGCAGGCGCTTCGACAATGGGTTCATTAATTCAGCTTGCTCAAGATATATCCTTTGCAGCAGGAATTTCAACTTATATGGTGTATAGTACATGTCTGTCCAGGTCTGCAGACCAGCTAGGACCAGCAGGGAAACTCCGAATTCACAACTGCAGCTACAGCCATTCGGCATAGTTAGCAGCCTTGAACAGGGCATATGCCACTCTCATAGCTGCAGGCCTGTCCTCATGGGTTGTAGTAGGACATTCCTTCAAAACCTTCAACAGCACTTGGTATGGCGCCTTCTCATCTTCCTCGAGGGCTGGAGAGTCCACACCTGGAGTTAGCAACTTGATCTGCAGCAAGCAGGAAGTCGCAGTCAGGCTCTGCTGCAGCAACAAGCAAGGAGTGACATGTTGCCAAGAACCTCAGTATGCATTTCATACGAAGGCAGACGCAAGGCTGCTGATGCAGAGAACTACAATGGGTGTGGGTGGGCAGAGACTGCCCCTGCATACAAATAGACAGGAAAGCTGAACCTCTCTAGGCAAAGCTAAGTACACCAGCACAAATGCAGACACCAATGAAATGCAAGAAATGTCGAAGGGACAGAAGTGATAGCAAGAATGCACAAGATTATAGACAGCAGCAAAACAGGAGGTACGAGTATCTTTGCATATGTGGGGATGACAGCCTGCTTCTTACGCAGCTTGATCTCAGCATTCCATGTCTTCAACTGAGCATCACACATTTCCTTGGCCACTGTCACTGCTTCTCCCTCGTGTTCCAATGGGACACCTGGCACCTGCATTTGCAGCTTCGGCACAGGACCCTGGTGAAGCTCAGAGGGTGCAGCCTGGGGGTGGGGGTGGATTGTTGTCCTGCTCATGGTGCCATCAAGAACAGACTCATCAATAGTTTCTCTTATACTGTCTTCCTTCTTTAACCTACATGATCCCAAATAGCTAGCTTTTCAAAGGAACGTTAATTAGCTTGATACTAGCTGTTAGAAGGTGCCGTTTGCACCGCCAGCAATCTACTGGTCTAGCTAGCAAGCAAACATCTTGCCAAAGTGACGTTCTGCTATGCATTAGCAGTCAACCAACAGCCAGCAGCTAATGCTGAGCTCTACAAAGCTAGCTACCTGCTTCAAACTTCAGCGACAGCTGCTTGGGAAACAATACTTAATTAAATCACAAGCCAAGTCTTATGTATTCCTGCTGATCAAATACATTCTGCAATCATCTGGTCCAACTATCTCTACAGCAACAACACATCTGCCATTTTTTTGTTTGGTAAGAGCGGGTGAACACTGTCAGAAAACTGACTAAGCATGCGCAAGTATCCCTTTATGGCATTTACTGCAGATGGCTTTTGGTAGTAACGTTCAGCCCAGCCCTCCATTGCTGTCAAGTTTGCCTTCTTCTTGTTCTTTTCTTTACCATGAGGGAGTGTAAAATGTCCCAACTTGCGCAACATCGTGTCAATCTTGATGAGTTGTCCCTGCCCAACATGGACTGTGGCAAAGCTCTGAACTTGCTCCCAGCGCCTTTGCTGTTCTGTCGTCAAGCCAATGTCAGGATACTCCTGAAGAGCTAAGGTTTGGAGCTGTTCTGTTGGAACGCCAGCAAAGTCTTCCACCAAATTTGCAAAGGTGTATGCAGCCTGTCCCAACAAAATCTGTTCCTTGATCTGTGACAATATACTGTCTGTTTCTTTGAGCTTTGTCTTTGTTATGGTAAGCTTTGTCTCCAAAGCTTCCACTTTGTGACCAAGCCTTTCCAAAACAGCTCTTTCTTCATTCACAAGAACAGGATGCAGTGTCAGGGCGGTTGACTGCTGCTCTGCAGCAACTGCTAGCTTGGACAGGATGGGTCTGACAGCCTGGACCAGATTTTCAGCTGGCATTGACACATCTAGGTGCGCCAGTTCAGCCTTAGCAGCATCGATTGACTTGGTGGACCTGCAGCCAAGCTGGCTGAGGGCGCTCTCCACGTCTCGCATAGTCAAGGTATCAGCTACCTTGTAAAATAGGTCTCACAAAATATATACTTTGTCTGTTGGACACCCACACATTGAATTAGTTTGTGCTTGGACCAGACAAAACCACAAAACCTGACTCACGGTGTGACTGAGTACTGCCCTCACCTGGACCCCTCACTGGGTACACACGACAAGTTAGGCTCTCCCGCCACACACAAACAAACAACAAGCAGCCGCTGGTCGGAGCGCTTGATGTTCCCTGCACCTCCTGACGCGTTCTGTCAAGAAAGCTTGCATCGGTGTCCTCAGCAACTTTGCACAAGTAGGCGCACTTCTGCGACAACTGGTGCAGGCGTTACGACTCACTTTCCTGTGGGACATTGCGGCTGTGCACATCCAGCCCAGAAGGCAGTTAATAGAAATAGAAGCCCATTTTCATGTCCCTGACACTCAGCCTGCATGCATGATGATCAAACCAGTCATATGAGACTTAAGCTAGAGCCAGACATTGGAAAAATGTGCAGGGGTTCAGCTCGCGCCATGCTTCTTGCAATGATGATCATGAGCATCCCATAAGCACATGATTTGCAAACTGCAAGTA
>JAABUK010012285.1_pt1 | contig 10935 bp, 9 predicted proteins | sample 5559141 | NCBI WGS metagenome assembly JAABUK01 (sample SAMN10711869, study PRJNA513367) | rock metagenome | isolation source: Antarctica rocks | place: Antarctica: Victoria Land, Pudding Butte nord | collected 2016-01-03
CAGGGCAGCAGGAAGTGGAGGAGGAAGAGGAAGGAAAAGAGAGGCAGGAAGGAGGAAGAGGAAGAAGGAGAGGCAGGAGGCAACCTGCACAAGCTGGGACCAGGGCAGCAGGAAGTGGAGGAGGAAGAGGAAGGAAAAGAGAGGCGGGAAGGAGGAAGAGGAAGAAGAAGAGGCAGGACTGTGCAAGGGACGTGACAGAGGACAAGGTTTATGCTGTGGGTCAGCAGCAGGTAGGCGCACATATACATGCCCTGTGTGGCGTATCCGGGTGCTTGCTCACGTGCATCAATGACCTCGTAGGTTCCATTGGAAGTTCTGATCAGGATGAAGCCTCCTCCCCCAATGCCACTTGACTCAGGGTTAGTCACTCCTTGACACAGCGCAACAGCCTGCACATGAAGAGCAGACGCTGTCAGCATAGGAAGCAATTTGTTGTTTGTCAGATTGTCATTCACAGAAGCCCTGAGTTGCTTGCGGGTTTGGCCGGCTGTCAAGATGTCTTTGAAGGTGATTAGCTGGGTCATGTACTCGTTCATCCATCATGCAAATGGTCAGCTCTGTTTGCTGAGTACATACTATGCTTGCCTAATCACGTCGCATTTCAACCTTGCGCCTGTCTGCATCTGCCCTTGAGTGCGACTGTCTGTTGATGTGTTTTCAAAGATGAGAAGGTACATTGGAGTAGACTTACATACACACAAGGGATGTGAACTGACAGGGAGACTCTGAGTCCAGTGCTGTCCTGAATACATACTTGCAAAGATCAACAATCATTTGCTTACTGTCAACACAGAAGCCTGGAAGGAGCAGCTTCCTGAGGCACCAAAATCTGTAACTTGTCAGCGTGCATCGTTGTAGAAGACTACAACAGAGGCTAGCTTACCTGCCCAACTGGGGACAAAAGGGGGCTAAGTGATTTGTGTAATAGATTTTTGTGCACCATTGATCCCTTGGGGGTACTCACTTGCCTGCCAACTATGCAACCAATTCGTTTTGCAGTAGACAGCTGCCGCTTACCACTCCTGCGTCTACAGCATTCCCTCCTGTTTCCAGGATGGCCAGTCCTACTTGTGAGCAGGCGCCAGTGTCAGCTGCTACAGCACCTACACTGCTGGCTACACTCCTTGGCCGGCCCCTGCAGGCAAATATTCACAATTTTGCTTGAATTTCCAATGTCTGTTCAGGATCAGGAACTGCTTGTGCTTGGCGTTCTCTAGGTGCAGTGTGCAACATTGACTCAGTTGTGGCAGGGCGGAAACATGCCAAACCGCAATGTTGGTCAGCATTTATACTATGTGCCTAACCTATTGATGCAAATGCAACATCGCTCGCCTGCTTAAAGACCAAACATGCTGAAGCTACTGCATGCAACAGGGTCTTTTGTACGAAGAAAGACCATGAAATGAGATTGCACAGATCTGTCTGTACGAAACGGTAAGATGCAGTATTTCAACGCTTACAAGTAGTCGTTGTGGAGTCCCCACAGCGGAGAAGTGAACCCCGTGACTGTCTGACTTAATTGCCTGCCTGTGTTTGCCGACACAGGCGCGCCCGCGGAAAGGGCCACAAGCGCAAGCACAATACACTTGAGTAAGAACGACATCTGGCTGATCTGGGCTGTTCACGGTCTTGGGCGGACCCGGCAGAGCAGGTGCGCTCGCCGTCGAGTGGAGGTACGATCGGTCTCTTTCACGGCCTACAAGTCGTCCATTTAGTTCCTGACAGAGCGCATCAACCACTCGGACTCTTTTCGCTCTACGCAAAGTGGGTGGTGTTTCGTCAACAACAAGCCTCAGCCATCAGGCAAACTCGTCGGCATGAAGACAATGTGTATACGTAAGCTTAGCTTATGCGCAGCAGGACATTACCTACGTCCATGCGCACCGTCGTTTCATATTCGAGAAGTCGCAAGAAGTGTTTTCTCTCCCTCCTCCCCAACCCCCACCCCCACTACCATGCAACATTCCATTCACGGTCAGCATTCTTGTGTACCGCCGGTGTGAGCGTTGCACAGCTTCCTTTTTTCTCTACGCCTTGCTAACAATCGACATGTGGCCGGTACATGTACAAGCCCAGTAATACCGCTTGAATGAGTGGGTGATATCCGCCGGCCCGATCTCACAACACCAACGAAATCGACAACCGGCAAGGCTCAGTAAGCATTGCACGACGCGTCACATGTGGAGCCCAAGATTTGATTATGCCAATGGAAAGCCGCCAATGACACGGCAACATTTGCCGTGTTGCTCACGGCGGACCTTGAAAATTGGCCTACAATACGTCTTAAAACGACGAGCGAACCGCAAGAAAGCGAATTTTCGTGATTATGCTTCACCAACAGTCACCCTGATCGCCTGAAGCACGGCGTCTGCAGGCCCATTGGAACTGTGTTGTCCGCAAACGAGCTTGGCCACCGCTGCAAAGCTTCACACTTATCTCAGGTAATCAAGCACGCGTTTCATCCCATGGCCCTCGAGCTGCCCTGCAAGAGTTGCCAGACTGAGTCACGAATCTTCAATGAGACCACGAGGTCGCAATGCGTGCAGGCAGCTAGCCTGTGACAGTCACAGCAGACCATATTTTGTTGGGGCAACCTGCTGACAGCAGTGAGCAACAGATAGCCCATACAGGTGACTGTATGATGCATCAGATGCAGGCTAAATGCAAAGTCTGACGGCCTGAACAAATAATGACTTGTGTCTCTAATATGTGGTTCAAGACTAATAGTATGATCATAGTATGATCATATGCTGGCACCTGCAGGTGCTGTGCAGACCATCAGACACGAGCCGCAATTTTCTGACTATGTCCAGACATGAATGCACAGATCTTAGGGACAAGCTGACTGGCATTGGTGCCCCCAACACTCTGCTTGAAGACCATCTGCGCTTGCCAGGGCTTCCTGAACAATTTGCCAGCCTGACAGATGCACATCTTGTTGTGGAGGGCAAGCGTCTGCCTGTGCATACTGGCGTATTGGCTTTAGTGTCTTCGGTGTTCACTGATCTGTTCATGACAGCAGCAGATGACAGAGCTGCTGCAGCCTCGGCAAACAAAGCGACAGTCTGTGTGTTCCTATGACAGGCCACACCCAGCACGACACCTGCGCAACACTGAAGTTTCTGTACCAAAGGAGCATGTTGAGTCCGACAGAGACTCCTAGTGAGCAATTGTGGAAGTCCGTAGCTGCTGCCAGGCCCATCATCAACTTTGCACACAAGTTTGACATGAACGGCATCCTGAAGGAGTGCGACAGCTGCTTATCAGAGAAAGCTCAAGAAACAGGAGGACATGGAGTACACATGTTCAATGATAACGAGGCTGTCATTGCATGGGCTGCTCTGGCTGAAGAGTGTGATCTGGGCGACTTGCTGGCAACCGCAGAAACATACATGGTTGAGAAGTTGGACCCTACTTTCTGGCAAAGCAAGAGCTTTGCAGCGCATAAGCTTAGCCAAGCGTGCTTTCTGAGACTGCTCCATGGAGCTCAATATCATGCTATCCACTCTGCACGCATCCATACAGCTCCAAATGCTGCCAAGAGCTTACCTGAGAGGTTCTTTGCAGCACTTCGTCAGCTATGAGAAAGCTCCTCATAATGAATTGGTGCACCCATTGCCGTGCGCCATGAGGCACCTTTCCTGCTGGGGGAACATGCAAGCATTTCTCAGATGCTGACCTGGCAAATGAAGCAACCCCAGCTACTACAAGTGGCAATGCAGTGATGAACAACAAAGCATAATCTGATGCTGAGTTTGTTACGCACTGTCTTGATTTCCAGCATGACGATGTGCTGAAGATGTGTGAGTTTGTGTGTCTCTACACTTGTTCAGGTACAATTGAACTGCTATAGCATGTTTGCGTAGACCAGCGTCTACAACACTAGCATGTGTCCCACTAGGAGGGACATCAGGCTCCTTGTCCTGCTCAAAGAAACATTGAAACAATATCAACAGAGCCTGATGGTCACATATGCCTGATCAGTGCTGCGCAGCATGTCATTTTCTTGTTAGACAAAAGCCAGCATCTACGACACAGCCCCTCGTTCCTGGTGCGGTTGTTCACCTGCCCTGCAACTTGTTTGCTGTTGCTTGCCATTCTAACTAGATGTCAAACAAGACGCAGACAGCAGATGCTGGATGCTAGTAACAACTGGTTGATGTCAAGGGAATTGTCTACTTGTTGTGTTTTGATGGTGTAGCTACTGAGTTGCAGCAACACTCTCTCTCACCGCAAGCTTGTTTGTCATTCAAGTCCTCATTGTGTATGTACATATATGTAGCTTGCACTAATCGCATAGCCTGTGAGGAGTGTACGCTTGTTGGCTTCATTCATACCTCTCAATGCTCTCATGATGCGTGTTGGCATATGCTGTGCTGGAGGCGTTCGTGCAAAATACAGTAAAACTGCATTTAGTTTTGCCCCTCCCTGTGTCTCATGCACAATGTTAGAACATTACAACGTGCTCTTTGGTCAGGTGCTGTGGAGAAAACCCATCACTACACTGAAGAACTCCAATATTCCAGGCTGGCATCTTAAAATCATGTAATTCAGCTGAAGCATAAGCATATGCGGCAGGGTTAAGCAGAACACTATCAAACCCGTCCTATACCTCCTCCTATACCTCCTTAACTTTTCCCTACAGTGCCTTTACGACTCCCACATGACGTTTTTTGTCTCATATGTTTCGTGAAGTTTACTTTTACGACTACTACATGACCTTTTTTGTCACATGTTGTTCGTGAAGCGCATTTTTTCCACCTGTTTCACCACAGCGAGCTTTGCGACACTGCACGCGACAGGTAAGCGTTACGTTTACGCCGAGCGCTCACGCTGGAAGTTGACTTTGCTGGAGAGAGCGCGACTTGTCCGACTGTCTACTGTAAGCTATCAAAGGCAGCAGTTCAAGACCGACTAGCCATATGCGCGCAGCACCGGTCTGCGCTGGTCGGGCTGGGCTGACAGGTTAGCAGCGGGCTTAGCCTGTTGTCGCGAAAAGCTGATGAACAAACAGCAACTGCCCACCAGCGCTGATACGACTGTCTTCAGCCATGCTACTGCTGCACCTAGATTCTTCGGCCGCAGTGCTCAACCATCACGGTCCCGCCAAGGTTGCTCACAGTCCGCGGCGATCAGATTACGCTGTGTTGCACGAAGTAGCATAAGCGCAAGCAAATGGTCTCGCATGAGTACAGCAGTGCGCGAACGCATTGTCGTTTGTGAAGCCTCCAGACCGAGCATGTCCGACTCTCTCGAGGAGGTAGGGCACTGTCAGCTTGAACACCAGAGCTGACGTACGATCTCGGGCCAAGCTGTACACCAGTTCGCTCATCATTGTCGCAGATGGGATTTCGGGAACGCATTGGAGCTGTCTTCCGCTTTCTTGCTGATCAGCCTGAGGCCAAAACCGTTATGCAAGCAATGCAATTTGCCTCTACATTGCTTTTTGTAGTGCTCTACATTTGGAGCACCTACAGTCCTCCCCCATTGTGGTCAATCCGATACAACCTGGACCTTTTCCTCTGCTTCATGTTTGCTGTGGACTATGTCTCCAGATTCACGGTGCGCTGACCATGACAGCAAACGCTCACAAAATGCATGTTTTGTCCTGACCTAGCAACTGACAGACATACAGATGCACAAGGATGCAGCAGCTTGCATGCTCTGAGACGAGGCAGATGATTTATGAAAGCTTGGCTTTGCCAGCCAGCAGGCATCATTTATGTTGCACGTGCTTGTCAATCTACACTGTTGATTCCTCTCATATTTTCTTCCTTCTCAAATCACTACTTGAATCTTGAACATGCCAACGTTTGTTGGACAACTTCTGCATCATGCGCGTGCATTGCCTGAATGCCATTGCTGTGGACGAAAGCTCTTCTATTGTCATTGCAGGAAGCAGAGAGTAAGTTCCGCATGGTGACCAGTATGTGGAGCATGTTGGACTTCTGTGCCTTTGCTCCCCCTCTGGTGGAAGCCATCCTCATGCATGGAGCCCGCCTGCCCTTCAAACTGGGAAGATTTGACTTCAGATGGTTCAAGATCCTCAGGTAGGTGGTGCATTCAAACCACAGCAGGCTCATCATACTGCAGCCTTCCTCAGGTAGGTGATGCATTCAAACCACAGCAGGCTCGTCATACAGCAGCCTTCTTCAGGTAGATGATGCATTTAAACCACAGCAGGCTCATCATACTGCAGCCTGCCTCAGGTAGGTGATGCATTCAAACCACAGCAGGCTCATCATACTGCAGTCTGCCCAGATAAGCACAAACAAGAGGCGTCAGCAGCCATATTGCTGAGCTTGTGGCAATGGCTTGAGATCATACGCAAGATACAAGCGGTGCTGGTCACGCAATCAGACCACAGACAGTCTTTTCAACCTGTCCTTACCATGGCCTGGAGAGCAGTCAGCATGTCAACGTAGCTGTGATGAGTAGCTACCACTCAATACAGAGAGTATGGGTTGTCTCAGTTTCATCTCCTTTTCTTAGGACTACTGCAAATGTTGGTCATTGCTTCTTGCTACACGTTGTGTGCATAACAGTGTCAGCACTGCATCACCACTAGCTGTTCGGTGATTCTCTGTTGTTTCCACAGGGCTTTGAGGGTGATGCGCATCAGTCTGCTGGCTGGTGAGCTTCAAGCCATGAGGCTGAGCAGCAGCGGCGCCTTGCTGTCAGGAGCTGCCAGCTCGCGCCTCTTCCAGCTCATCACCTCTGTCCTCACCCTCCTCTTCACCACGTCATCCATTGTAAGCTGTCTTCACCCTCTTCTTCACCATCTGTAAGCTGTGCTTACCCTTCTCTTCACCACCTCATCCATTGCAAGCTGTCAAATCTCCTCTCCTTCTCAGCTTGCACACAAAGATCGTGCACCACCCCACCCATTCTAAGCTGTCAGAACTGCTCTCCTTCTTAGCTTGCGCCCAAGAGCCTTTTAGCCCAGGCATGGTCACAGTTCTACCTGCACAGTTCCTAACAGCCATGGCAAAGAATAGAGTATACCTCAGTCTGCAATGCATGCACAAGCCCTGTATTGGTAGGTAGATAAAGTTGCTGTGTTTGTCTGTCTATCTACTGACTCACTTGCTTTTGAAAAGCACTTCAATGGCTATGAGCACACTGCACGTGTGGCTGCTGTGTTGATCAGCAATTATTTCAAGAGTACAAACCACACCTGAGCACAGGCTTGCTGTTTGGCGGCATGTAGCGGCCGCTCAAAGTACTCCCAGTTGCCTGCTCTCATCAGGCATTATTGAAGCAGTAATAACAGCACAAGACTTTGAATTGCAACACGACAGCTGAGGTGGCAGGATTGTTGTTGGTGTGCAGGTGCACCTGGTGGAGCGCATTCCCTGGCATGAGGCCCTCTACTTTGTCACTACAACCCTCACCACAGGTGCTTCTTTGCACTACCAACATAATTTCAGTCTTCTGAGCAGCCCTTCATGTTTCTTCTTCATTCATTAATCTCCTAGGGCTAGGTATGTACAGTCTTGATTAGCTCAACGTATGAGGTTTTGTTCTGCCAGTCAGAGTACCAAACCAATGTGTGTTGGTGCACTCCATTTAGGACTGCCCTTTGGATATCAAAGCCCAGTGTGCCAGATGCTATTTCTGTGGGTTATTATATGGCAAACTCCTGCCACATGTAGCTCATGTCCATAGTGTAGCAGGCTTGTTTTTGCGCCTGACCAACACATGCAGTTCCATCAGTCAGACCTGTATGTTTTTATCTGCCACTTTGGTAGCAGCAGCTTGCACTGCCTCAAGCACGCTTCATGCTGCACTGCCTGAAGCATGCTTTCCTGCTTTTGTTGTGAGCTGCCCTTGCTACCCATCCGATCAACCACCGGTTTTGTCTACATTCAAATCAAAGTAAGTTCAGACACATGTGGTTTACTTCCATTTGATCTAGCTTGGCTTGTTGGAATGCTGCATTTGGGTTTTCTGGGCTGCCACCTTAGGAGACTCCCATTATGATCGCTGAAAAGCGTAAGCTTTTCTTTTAATTTTTCCTGCAGTCGGGTTTGGGGTGATTGCTGAAAAGCGTACAGATTTCTTTTCTTTTTTCCACAGTTAGGTTCAGGGACATGGTGCCCATGACCTTTGTGTCTATATTTCATGCAGTGTAATTTCAGCCACAAGCAACCAAACTCCATTAAAATTGAAAATACATTGATGTACTGTGATTTGGTTGGATTGCTGCGGCTGATATGTGCAATGCTGCAGTTGGGTTTGGGGACATGGTGCCCATGACCTTTGTGGGCAGATTTGCGGTGCTGGTGATGATCTGTGTGGGGGTGGTGCTCATCCCAGTGCAAGCCAGCCAGGTCTACACTCAGCTGCAAGCCAGGCGAGTCACACTTGGTGAGATGCTCTGTGAGCAGCCACACTTGAGCAGATGCTTTGTGAGCAGCTGCATACCATGAGATGCTTTGCGAGCAGTCACGCATGATACGCATGACGAGATGCTTTGTGAGCAGCAACACTTGCTATGCTTTGTGAGCAGATTCATGTGATGAGATGCTTTTTGAGCACTTATATGTGATGAGATGGGCACGTGAGAAGGTCTCAGATGAACAGAGGTGCGTGCATGCAGGCAGCTGCACTGCTCAATGACTTTCAAACGTCACAAGAGCAGTTGATTAGATGACCCACCAAGGCATGGGCAACAGATGAAACTGCCAGGCAGCGATCTGCAGATACCAGATCAGCTGTCTAGCTCATCTGGATTACCTCAAACAGCTGTATGTTCCATCTTCAGTATGGGCATCCAGTCAAGCTCCTAATTTTGAAGTGCTGGTCTGCAGGACCAATGCCAGATAAGCACATGCCGACAGTGCTTGCCAGCACACGCCTCACAGAAGTCAGGGGCTTCTCAGACTTCTGCTCTGAGTTCTTCCAGGTCAGCTGCACCATGCCTGTCTGTTGTTTGTTCCTATGTCTGCCTGCTTTTCCGCCTGCCTGCCTGCCTGCCTGCCTGCCTGCCTGTATATCTGTAAGTCTGTCTGTGTGTCTGTCTCCCCCCCCGCTTGTCTGTCTACTCGCATGCCTGTTTGTCTGCCTGCATGCCTGTCTGCCTTTCTGTGTGTCTGTGTGCTGATAGACTGATGCAATTGCATTGTGCTTGCCTTGTCTGATTAGTGCTTCTTGGGCATCCACGCTATTCACCAGGGCTGCTCACACTGATTGCGTGCCGCATTGACTGCTTAAGACCGCATCCCTGCTGCACATGATGAGCGTGATACAGGCTCTGGAAGAGAGTGGACTCCCCAAGAAGCTGCGCATGGTGGTCATGTGCAACAAGCCCTCCTTTGAGTTCAGAGCTTTTCAGGTTGCCAACAAACTTTGCTTTAAGCTGTGCACAAACTTAATTATCTCTGCAGTCACCACTCTAGTGTACGATGACTTTGAGCGTCATACAACATACTTCTCATACAACATACTTCTCATACAACATACTTCTTATAAAACAATGTGACTTCACTTTAGCGCGGTGTAATAACAATGCAATGTATATTCTGCAAATGCCATACGCACAGCCACTAGCCATAGGAAGCTGGAAGGTCTGTCAACAGCTCATCTTGTGAGCCCTAGCTTTGCATAGCATAAAAACCCGGAACAGCACAGTAGTTCAGCAATCAGTGTCAAATTCAGCCAATCACAGCAGAGTTGAGCAAGTGTATGAACAAGATGCTGATGATGCTTTGAGTCAACACAACTGTTGCATCTTCCATGCACATACAGTATACAGCATATGCAGTAACCGTAATCTTGATTGATTGACAAGGACTGCTGTGTACAGGAGCTGAATGAGAAGCGCGTCACTTTGATGGAGGGCACTGCGCTCAGCGAGCGTGACTTGCAGCGCTCACGAGCTGAGTCTGCAAGTGCTGTGTTTTTGCTAGCAGACCGGTTCAGCCCAAACTACCAACAAGAAGATCTGAATGTCCAGTTCCAGGTCAACACCCAATACATCTGTCTGTAGCATCAAAAAGAGCTTAGCTCCTTGCTTAACAAGGCTTGCTGTCACATGCCAAGATCTACATGCCAAGATCAAGCAAACCAGATTGATCTTGCTGCGTCTAGTTCACCTGACTTTCTGATTAACCACGTTGGAGCGGTGCATGTGTGCATGACTGGAGGTGTTGGCTGTGATGAGCTAAAGGTGCGTGTGTGCAGGTATGGAGAATGAAGAGCTGTTTGGGTGCATGTGGGTGATGTCTCCTCTAGTGCATGTATACAGGTGCAGGCAGTGAACAGCTACTTTCGTGCAGCTGTGGGGACCAAAAAGCTTCGTTGATGCATGTCGGCAATGAACAACTGCATCTGTGAGTGTGTGCAGGTGTGGGCGGTGAAGAGCTACACCAAGAGTGTGCCGCTGTACATCCAGGTGCTGCAGCGCAACAGCCTGCAGCTGATTGCGCCCTTCCTGGACCCCGAGCACGACGTGATAGTGAGCATGGAGCAGACGCGGCACCGCTTGCTGGCCCTCTCCTGCCTCTGCCCTGGCGCCTCCACCCTCATCGGTTAGCCCCTGGACAGTTACACAAAGTTGGAAGTATTTTTTATTATTTTTGTGTTTATGATTTTTATTTATTATTATTATTTCATTGTTTTTGGCGAACTTATATTTGCCTTGGCGTTGTTTAATGTTTCTTGGCAACTAGAAGAAAGTCAAAGGCGCCTTAGTGGAGCGCTCTGCTTCTGCCTGTTGTGCCCTTTGTATGCACAACATAGAACAATGAGGGTTCAAACCCTCATGTCTAATCCGATCACGGTAAACTCTGAATACAACACGGTGTGCTGTTTGGCACACCATAGGGCAGTGCCTGCTGTTTACATTTTGCCTGTTTCCTGCAGCTTCTAATATACATGTAGAGTGTGCTTCACAGAGAATATCCCAAAATCCTCCATTAATATACCGGGTAA
>JAABUK010012286.1_pt1 | contig 10935 bp, 15 predicted proteins | sample 5559141 | NCBI WGS metagenome assembly JAABUK01 (sample SAMN10711869, study PRJNA513367) | rock metagenome | isolation source: Antarctica rocks | place: Antarctica: Victoria Land, Pudding Butte nord | collected 2016-01-03
CCCTCACCCCCCGATTTCGGAGCGCTTCACTATGGAGCACTAAGCCTCGATCCCAATGAGTGCGCTCCCCACTGCTTCCTTGGGTCGGAACCACAGCAGTGGTGGAAGCGTTGGCAACACTTCTACGAGTACTGCCTTGACCAGTCCCACCAGTACCAAAGGCAGAAAGCGAAGAGAACGAGACGGCGACTCCTCGCCGGGTAGCGCCGAAGACGCACGCGATGCCAGCAGAGACAGGAGAAGACAACCGGGGGTGAAGCGAGCATGCAATGAATGTCGGCAACAGAAAGTCAGGCCACCCGCAGCGCTTCTCTCCATATAGGTCAAGCTGATGGGAACGTCGGTAGCTTCGTTGTGATGTCGTGACAGAGCCTACCTACATACCATGCGAAAGATGCCAGCGCCTCAGGCTCATCTGCAAGATCGAATCCAACTTTAAGAGAGTGGGCAAACGTAGCAAACATGCCGAGATGGAAAGAGAGATCGTCGACCTTCGAAAGCAACTCGCCAGTCAACAGTCATCTCCAGTCGCACCTACGGCACCTCCGATAAAGCCATCGTCGAGCGCATCGCCGAGCCCAACGCTCTCCAATCTACCTCAACACCTACCTCCGCAGATGGACCAATTCATGGGGTCAGAAGAAGCTATAGCCGGCCTGATGGACATGCGATATGGCTCGGAGGGCGGACCATACAGGCGAAGCCCACATGGACAGCTTCCATCTAGTCGACAACTTGGAAGTGTTGCTCTGACTCATGACCAAGTCCAAGAGTTATTTCAACAGTATGTGAGCATGCACTCCCACAAAATGGAATTCCCTGACGATGCGTACCAGTTATTTCACCTTCTACCATCCCTTCCTTCCATTGCTCGACTCAGAAAAGTCTTCGGAATACTATTATGACATGTCGCCTCTTCGCTTCTGGATCATGATCAGTGTAGCAGCACGGCGCCTTCAGCCGTCCCTCTTGAAAGACCTCGCAGGCCCACTATCCGAATTACTGTGGAAGACTATGGCAGAGATACCGCAGAACTACATCGTCGTGAAATCTTTATGCATCCTTTGCACGTGGCCTCTTCCTATCGACAGCACTTCATCAGATCCAACTTTCATGCTGTCGGGGTTGATGATGCAGATTGCATTGCAGCTTGGGCTCCACAGGCCGTCGCATACCCAAGACTTTACCAAGTTCAAGGTGGAGCTGATGGAGGAGGAAATGAGAGATCGGGTGAGGACCTGGGCTGCCGCCAACGCTACGGCCCAACGGTATAGGACTCCCTCTAAGAAAGAAATTCCGGCCATATACTAATCATCATTAGAGTCGCCACAGGCTATGGCCAACCTTCGTCCACGTTCTATGACTGGACTCTTTCTCAATCGGCTACCAACGATAGTGGTTTCAGACTTCCTCCCGAGACCGAAAGAAGATTACTGATCGAGAAATTCAGCAACAGAGTGACGAAGACTTTGTTTAGCAACCACTCGGATCCGGTAGGCTTGGTAAAGGGTAACGAGCGGTCCGTCCTGATCAGATTTCTCTCAAGGGAATATGAAGAGCTCGAACAGACAGTCCAGCATTACGAGACATCATGTATGTGCCTATTTCATGTTCACCCCGCCCCTCTAATGTGTTGTAACATTACTCTACAAGTCATGGCTTCCTTTGAATTCTTGAATTTGGGAATGATAGGTAGACTGACTAGCTTTGCAGCCATTTCCACATTGTACCTCCGTGCGGCTGGTCTCCACTTCCGCCTCTCTGCCTTCTTCGACTCCCCCACCTCAAAGGACTACACCGACAATTTACTCCGCTTATGGTTAGCAACGACCTCGTTCCTGGAGACCGCACTCAACCTTGATACTTCCGTTGGCAAAATCCTCATCTATACGACAAATTACATCCTACAAATGGTCATAGCGGCCGGCTTCGCACTTTTGAAATTACTTAACAGCTTCTTTGCGAACGACATTGATTTCGAGTACGGCAGGAGGCTGTTCACTGATTCCATCAGCGCAATCAGACTGATCAGCGTGCAAACGAACGATCTTCCAAGTCGACTCGCCGAGGTGCTGGCCCAATTGTGGAGGAGTAGTGGAGCTGGCTCCAGGAAGTCTCAAGTTGGGAATGAGAACACCGACAGCTCTTTGCAACTAAAGGTGAAGTGTCGGATGAGTATGAGTCTCGTCTTCGACTCTGTATGGAGATGGCGGGAGGAATTTCAGGCTCAAGGGCGAGGGAATCTCGACTGTATGCCACCAATTTATTACTTTGAAGACAATACGCTAACTACCTAATCAACAGCCGCTGTCAAGAATCCGACCAACCCGGACTCGGCTATGGAAAGCTCGGCAACTTCTGTGGCAGACCATAGCATCGCCCCTTCCAATATGCTCGGCGATACCATCACGCCCGACGGTTTTGGAGAGTCGAATTATGAAGTTTTCGACCCGTTGAATTGGATGTTAGACGGGCTTGTGGAGTTTCCGTACAGCATGGGTGATACTTAGATATGGTCTCTGTCTTCGTTCAGGCTTGGCCTGATATTTGTTCCTTTATGCTGGACTATATCTAGAAATTTCCAGATCACAGTGATTGGCTAGCCTACTGTAGCGAGGCGCGAATGTCCGGAGTAGAAGATAATTTGACCATTTGTTCCTGAGATTCAACTGTGCCATGTGCCCGAGAGCGAAAGGGATATATGTTGGCCTCAAGGCCGAGACGGCTACCTCCAATAAGATATCACCATCCCGAAGTAAGTTCCTATGCAGATCGATACAGGACGGGAGGACTGTGCTCTCTCTTCCAAGACACATGTATCTAGAGAGGAGATTTCTGAGGCGATGGATAGGGGATAGGGGATTGAGGATGGCTTGATAAGATTAGGACGTAAGAAGCTGCGTGTGAGGTGCGATTTTTAGGTTTGCGGTGAGTGGATAGAGTGTGGAATATTCCTGTATCTTGTATAGTCAGTTTGGGGAGAAGAGAGATTGGGAGATGGAGAGGAAAGATAGAGGCAAGATGGAAGATACCTCATGGAGATAAAGAAACACGATAAATGATTAGAATGACGCGGATATAGATCGTAGCATTTCCGGTATATATACCCTATACAAGTACGCCTTCCCCCAAACCCGTTTCTGTAACTTCTTGAATTGTACTCATGCACTGGGATCATAGAGTGTTATCTCTCATCGTCTGCTTTACTACACTCCAAGAAGGTTTATGAGGATAGGGATGGCATTAGCGAAATACTAATAGTCGTTGCAACTTTTGAAACTCCGTGGATTGAAAGAACTTTCTGGAGGATGGTGATGATGATGATGAAGATCTCCTTTCCAATCCATAACAAAGGCGAAATGGTACCATCTAGATACTTTCATCGTCAACAGCATGGCCATTGGAAGTGATTGTCTACTTATGACGAATATACCACATCAGCAATCTCTTACTCTCTAGTATATCGATCTTCTAGATGCGCGGTGAGAAAGCGTCGTAGATGTTTTTTCGGGTCGAAGATCAGCTTTCGTCTCGGGCTTTGCGGCGGACTGCTGGCTGCGATTGGAGATAGATCCTTGCTTATACATGATAATAGCTGAAGAGGCGGGTTGGTGAAGGAATAATGGGGTTTTACTGGCATGGAAGAAAGCCCCTTGATACGTTTTCATCACTTCCACTAGTTGTGGATTCTGGTCCATGTTGTTAGATGGGTGACTTCGTCTGGGAGGGTTGTATTTCGGGTCCGGAAACACGATGTATATTGTAGAGGCTAATGTGAGCGTCTCATACTACGCTGACAGAGCTTTTGACTATGGCTATGGACATGTGGTGATGTTATCGGCTAGTGCAGCTGGATGGTAAGTTCACGACTGGTTAAAGCTAATGGTTTTCTTGAGATGTGTATTGTAGCGTACCACAATTACTATATTTATTAGATCTGGGATGGACATTTTCGTGAGTAGCAGTGGACTGCCTTTGATTGAGAAAAGAGACGCGAGACTCTAGAAAGAGTTGATGAATTTTCTCATTCATCAGGCCAGCCAACTCACCCCCGGAATCCCCACCCACTTGCGTTGCCCATCAATATACCCCTCCATGTAACACATAAACCACACCAGCCCACCCCACACCAACGAGTAAGTAATTGGATACATCGCCTCCAGCACATGCGTAAAGATCTCCAGAATCGCTTCTAATAAGTACATCTTATGGACGTAAGAAATGATCAGGACGAAGGCGCCGTAGGTGAATATCATCGTTCCGTATCCGGCGCCAATCTTGACGCCGAGCGCGAAATCGTTGGCTGCGCTGATGGCGGCGGTGCGGAATTCGGCGGTCATGGTCTTGAGCAGATGGGTGTGAGCGTCGGACCAGATGAGGAAGGAGAAGTCGAGGTAGGCTATGTGGCTTCTTCTACCTTGGATTCCGGTATTGGTGGTATTGGCGCCACGGATCGAGAGGGAATCTGTAGGTGGGTTTGGTGTAGCTGGTGATTGGTTGAAGGGTATGACAGATCCCGCGATCGGGTTACTTTCACTGATCTTATCACGAATGGAGGCAGCATTGTGATTCCCTGATGGAAGTGACCGTGTATTAGGAAGACAAGTGATTGTGCGGAATAGAGTCGAAAAGATTGAAAGGGACGATAATACGAAGGGAAAATGCATCCTTCGTGGAATTTTTAGACGGATCAAGTCGCGCTATGTCCCTGCCTCTTGGATATAGTACTTGGCTAGCATCACTAGACAATGGGATGTTGTTCTTTCGCCCCGCGGGAATCTTCCGACTAGCGACGTTGACATTGGCGCCATGCGCACCTCGAAGCAGCATGAGATCACGGTCCATAAGCCATCGGCAATGACGTCTCAAATGTTGTCACCGAACGTAATGCCGCCTCTTGAGAGCGAAAGCCGATATTAGGTGAAGGTAGTTGAATCGATCAAAAGTCCGAATGCATTTTGCAAGGTCGCATCGCTCAGAAGGGTACCTAATCCGGCAGAGACTCGCTCCCTCAAGCGACGATGGTTGTGATCAAAAGTTCCAGCTCGATGTTTCTTCGTACAAGAGCGTAACGATCGTCCAGTTCGCCATCGGAACGCTTCCGGACTAGATCTGTATTGAATGGGTGAATGGTAACGAAGTCTGTTGGCTATCGTCTACGGTAAAATCGATTCTGATCATGTCGATCCCAGAAAGCCCGTGGTCGCATCATCTCTGGAACCATAGTTGTGACTCCTCCGGTTTGAGTCCCAGTCTCCGCTCTTTCGGTTACAGCCGCAAGGATCTTCTCTTGCTCCCGAATCCACAATGGTCCACGGGGTGACAACTTAGATGTAAGCGCTTCCAATTCTACACACCTGACAACGACAACGCCTCTGCAGGCCTCATCATCGCGCTCAGCTAGGTCAGCGGTGAAGCTGAGCTCCTCGTCTCCCTTCACATCGAGCGAACGCAGACGTGGGAGGGTCATATCATTTGGCTTTCTTGGCCTCGAACTCTGAATAGTCTGCCATATTTGCTTCCATATTACCGCGACACTGTCCAGTGTGGCTGGTGTTAAGACCATGAACTCCAAATGAATGATGTACAAAAAAGCGCTTGCAATCATGTTGATCATCTCCTTAGGCTATACGGGATGTTAGCTTCATATCCGAGAACGGGATACACTGAGAATCTTGCCGGAACCCCGTTGCCTTCAATATTGAGTCCCAAGCTACGTAGGTTGGGACATGCACTCGCTATCATTACAATCTCTTCGTTTGTGGTATTCGGCCATTGATGGTCTGCCATGAACCTTTGGTTCTCGTGAAATCGAAGCTTCACGAGTGTCTTTCCAAGGTGTCGCCACAGAGATTCTTCCCCAATCTGTACATGCTTCGCGTAGCCAGTCAGATCTAGGACTTCAAGTCTCTTGCAACTGCGCAGAAAGCTGGTCAAGAAATGTCTGTCATCATTAATTTCGACATTCAAATGAAGTGACTTGAGGTTTGTGAGCTGCGAAGCAACTTCCGGAAGCCAAGAAATACTGTCCATTGATAGCCTTTCCAGCATTGACCACGAAATTTCAGGACGCCAGGGGTGATAAAGGCAGCTATACAACTGTAGAGATCTCAGCTGAAGAGGTGCGACCATTGGCTGCGTGCCGATGGGGAAGTCGAACGAAGACGAAGTGTCCATAGTAAGGTCTCTTAATTGAGAGGAGTCTAGCAGCTTTTCAACTTCTCTGCACGCTGCGAATTGCCCGTCCCGGAGGGTTACATCTAGCGAAAAAAGACAGGGAAAGCCACGAAGGCGTGGCAGTGTAAGTGCGGCATCCTGACTGGGTGGATGAAAAGTGTACAATTTGCATTTTGGCAAATGAGATCTGAGGATATCCAACAGCCATGAAAGTATCGCGTACTGTGCGTCCCAGATAAATGCATTTAGCCCACTCATGCCAGGTAGCGCTTGCCCCAGAAGCTCAAGGTCCGCTTTGCTACCTTCCCCCGGCGGGAGTTTAGCATTGGGAGCCCAAAGGACCTCGATTTCCCGGACGTTGGCACACAAAGCGTTGTCGGTCAATAGCCGTCTGATGAGGTTTCCGTTGATATCACGTCGTTTGCGATTGAATGTGAAGCAAATGGTTCGATAGATAAACCTCAGTGACAAGCTATACAAAGCCTTGGAAGCCAACGCAACATTGAGTAAAGACCTTGGCGATGTGTCTTGTAGCTGGCATGTTGTCAGCTTTTGGGCGGATTGGAGACCTGATGAGCCTCAGTGCTCCTTACTATGTCCAGCACCTCCAACAAGACGTCATTGTTCAACGTCCTGAGAGCCTGTGGCATGATCTTGTTGACTCTCATAAGAATGATTGGCCTCGCGGCCTTTTAGCAGCTCGACTGCTTCGATGTACCTGATCAATATCGATGAGGCATGGTGAGATGTGGTTGGGAACGACAGGGGTTAGATTCAGGGCCTTGGCGGTCTTGGCGTGATGATGGTGAAGGATCGTATTACCCTTTCACGAGCGCGGATTCTCTTAGGGAGATGTTATAGGATCTCTCGCTGCCGATATGCTCTACGCCCGATTTTGACGAGTCTACAAGGTAGTCATAAAGCTGTTGTGTTGGTCAAGGCATGTCCTTTCATTCGCGCGATCGGGCATGAATCTTTGCAAATCCTCGGGCTACACTGAATGCATGGCTCGCATGGGCTCTAGCAAGCGACTGGGACTGGTCGCCATCGACCATCTCCTTGCATCTTGACCCTGAGAAGATTGTTTGATGCCTTCTGAGATCGTTCTCGCCTTGTGGGTCCTTCCATACAAGATCCCATGATGGGTTCTTGACTAACGGTAGCATAGGCTGGGCTACAACTGTGAATTCTATGAGCATCTCTCATTTCATTGCCCATAGGTACTGCAATTGCCCCTCATCGACGTCGACAGCCACCCATTGAGAAGTTTCTCTCTCAACCACGAGGACTTGAATACCTTCGATAGCAATGAAGACTGTTCATATCAAGGCCCGTCGCCAGCCTTGCCTCACCACACAACCTCCAAGGGTAGACGGCGAGATAGAAAATCGGAAAATTGTCTGATAGCCACATCAGTATACAGAAGATCGAATTGTAGCTTACTAAGCAATCCACATATCTCGGGGGCACATCTCGGCCCGCACCTCGGCCGACCCGACAACCCTCTTTCTCACACAAACAAAGTCAGTCTCCAATCTCGAGCCACGATATCGATACATCTACCGCTCTCCCACAACCCACCCACCCCACCCTCACACCTCAAAAAATGGCACAAGGCGCCCTCAAACCCCGCAAACCCTCCGCCCCCTCCTCACGCCGCACAACCAACCCCAAAAAGGGTCAAAGAACAATCGCGCCCAAGAAGAAAGCGCTCGTGAAGCAAAATGGGATCACAAAAGTGCGCCAGTCCAATCTTTCTCCTTCCTATACTCATCCCCTATTATATACTGCTCCAAGTCGATGTGTGATGGAAAGGACGTGGAGGGGCTGTTGTTGACGACCGATGTTTGAGCAGAAATATACATCCGGTTTGACAGGCAAGACGGAGCGGACGTTGGCGGAGAGGGTGGGACATCTGGAGATGCTGGCTGGTGGGAAGAAGAGGGGTGGGGATGAGAAGGGGGAGGGGAAGAAGGAGAAGGGGAAAGGGAAGGGGAAGAGTGGGAAATGAGTGGGATGTTGAGGAGATAGGGTGGGGTACAGGCTGGATGGTAGATACGGTGATTCCTGCACCGCTATGGAGTTGGGTTGGAAGGCAGGAAGCAACATGCTTGATATGATACCCATGCAGCGTACGGGTACTGGTACATGAACGATAAAAAGCTGCAATCCTGTTGCTCCCTATGGATATTCAATACGCCTCAGCTCCAAACGCCGCGGAACACCTTATTGCTACCAACGCGCTCACATCGCCCTCGCAGCCTCTCCACCTCCTGATTCTAGAGCCTCTTGTCTCGCTTTCCCGCGACCTATACCACCTTGGCCTACACCCATTCGCCTCGCTACATACCGTTGCGCTACAACACCTACACCCAGTGAAAGCAATTCTTCGACCCACTCGGCAACCCACTCTCTCGGGTCCACGCCGCCAGTGTTCACTATCTCAGCGATCTCGTCTGGCAGGCTCGAGTCCGCAGAGTCTGACGTTGCTGATGCGTCGAGCCATTGGATCCACTGCGCGGGAAGCGTTTGCGTGACTGTGTGGAAAGTGATGCCATGGATGGGGTCGTGCAGATATATTGCAAAGCAGATCAATTCGTCGTCCTCCTCCGGATCAATGACACCTCCCTCACTCTTCTTCTGCTCGGAGGCTGAGCCACCAAAGAGATCTTTCGGCTCGGTCTGACTGATTGCTTGAATGGCTAGGAAGATGTCGCTGCTGCGGACCGGATTGGTCTCGCTCAGGACCTCGGTAGCTTGTTTGGCTGCTTCCTCTAAGCCACCGCGAGTTGCGAAATAGTCATTTGAGTAGGATGCGGCGCTGACTTTTGAGAGCTTGGTGCCTTCGACAAGCCCTTTTACAGCTCCAAGATTCCTAGCTTCAGTGTGTTGTCTCCACCACGGCCCGTCACTCCACCCGCTGCTGCTTGCGCCTGTGTAGCCGTCATCTGTGCCGCGTTTCTGCGTTGATTCTTGACCACGCTGGATGACCATGAGATCGCCGCCTTCGACTTGGGCCATGACGCGGGAGAATGTGGAGTAGATGAGAGGGTCTAGGGAAGGGTATCCGACTATATCGTGGGTAATGTGGATTTGAAGGCGTTCGTGAGACGATATGGGTGGAGCCAGGGTGTGGAGAATGCCGGTGAAGGTTGGGAGCGCTCTTGAGCGTAGTTCGCCACCTAATTCATAGGTCAGAAACACTATCTGCAAAGATAGTAAAGATCAAGACCATACCTAGGCCGCGTAAAGCCCCCACATTCCCCTTGACTTGCTCCGCCCACCGCTGAGCTTCCTCATTCTGCCTGATCTCCTTGGCGAGAGCCTCCGCTTGCTTTACTGCTGCACTGGCAGTTGAAAAGACGCTCCCCCACCAACCTCCGCCCGAACTTTGTTCCTTGACCGCCTCAGGTACAATAGAAGCTGACTTCCCCTGCTCAATGTCTCCTTCTCCGCTGCTTGCTGGTGTGAAGCTGTTATGGAAAGACCGTGAGCTCTCACCAGATTTTCGCTGTTGCGCTCTCTCCTCGCTAGACCGCGCACCATCGGTTGATGTGGGTGTACCGGTTCCAGTCCGCTTGGGAGTTGCTCTTGGTGCAAGTCCTGGGGTCGTAGTTCGAGGCGTTTGTGGTCTGCCGGATGACTTTGGTCTCTCGGGCAGCTCAAATTCTGCTAGCAACTCTGCTTCTGATTTCTGATCTCCCCCAGCTGGAGCAGCGCCGTCCTTGGGCCCAGCATCGTCTCCGAGGTCCTCGAGTTGGGCGAGGAGCTCCTCATCAGTAAGGCGCTCTTTCTTGGACATTGCTGGCTATTGAATCAATCAGGGGAGAGGTGGATCTGGACTACAATAGACGGGCAATGTGTCAATTCCAGTGTGACTTCGATCCCTCATCCCATACAATAGACATGCGTTTGGAGACGATTGTTGTCGGGAGGGATGGCCAAAAGCGGGTAGCGTTGCCCTTAGCATATCTTGGCAAGTTAGCCGAATATCGACAATGGCAGTACTGAATGAAGTAAAAACACCAACCTCCATCAATATAAGCATGGCTCAGATGTTTCATCTCATAGACAATAGCAGACTAATGATCAATGTAGGTCCATTACCAGCCTCCTTGTTTCACAATGAGTATAGATAGTAGGTCCGCAGGCTCTCTTCCATCTCATCCTCTTGACATCCTACAACATCGACATCTTTCACCAGCTTCAACTGCACACAATTCTACCACCTATTACTTCAAAAAGACTTTCATCTCAGACATTCTATTCATCATTGGCGTCTCTAGCTGGCCTAGAACCTCGTTGTTTCTTGTCATCTTTCATCAAATACATATCAATCACCCCTTTTCACCATTCCAAATATTCGCAAGTATGCAGGCATACTATCCTTCCAGCGCTGCCCACAGTCATCTTGTCTTCTCAAATAGCTCCAGAGCAAGTATGCAGGCATACTATCCGTCTACCGCAGCACATACTCATCTAGACAACCCTATCATTTCCACAACCGACACTCCGCCCCCCTCACCAACCGCCGCAGAGCTGATCGCCGCACTCCAAAATCCTGAAAACCTCTCCGACGAAGACCTCCTCAAAGCCGCTCTCAACGCCCAAAGCGCTCTCACCAAATGGCAAGACGAATACCTCGACAACGACCGCGAAATCCGCCGCGAGACCACCGGTCTATTCAACAAACGAAAGGAGCCCAAAGCCCGCCAGCTCCAAGACCCCAAAGCATACGAGCGCAGCCGTGACAAGGCC
>JAABUK010012288.1_pt1 | contig 10933 bp, 13 predicted proteins | sample 5559141 | NCBI WGS metagenome assembly JAABUK01 (sample SAMN10711869, study PRJNA513367) | rock metagenome | isolation source: Antarctica rocks | place: Antarctica: Victoria Land, Pudding Butte nord | collected 2016-01-03
GGAAGGCCGCGCACGCCGAGCGCACGCCAGCCACAAGGGTGTCCAGAAGCTCCATCCAGGACGTGGACCACACCGCCAGAGACAACGAAACCCACAACCGTCAGCAGCCACTTAGAATCGCTGCACGGCGGCAACGCCCCACCATTGCGGCCCTTTTCCCACCCAGTCTCCGGCATGTCGGCTTACCCGATCACGCGCAGGGCGCGACATGGCGAAAAGGCCGCCCATCCAGGCCCGCCGGAGAGCCGGTCAGCGCAGGCCGTCCGCCTTCGCACCCCGATGCACGTAGTCCATCAGGCTGCTGACCTCATGCGCCTGGGACTGTATGTGCGACCGCACCGCGTCGCGCACGCTGATGATCCCGATCATCTCGCCGCCCTCCATCACCGGCAGGTGGCGGAAGTATCCGGCGTCCATCATCTCCATCGCCTCGTTGATCGTCGTGCGCGGCGTGGCGGTGATGACATCGGTGGTCATCACGTCGGCCGCCGTCAGTTGCAGCGTCGCGTCCCCCGGGCCGCTACCGCCTTCACCACGTCCCGCTCGCTGACGATGCCTGCCAGGCGTTTCTCCCCCGACAGCACCACGACGGCGCCGATCCGGCGGGAGCTGATGAGGGTCGCCACCTCCATCAGGGTGGACGCCGGGGACACGCTGATGACCTCGGTGCCCTTCTGCCTCAACAATGCTGCGACGGTCATGGCGGGCGCCTCCTGTTTTGTTATCGTATGCAGGTGATGCCGCATCGCCGGAGGTCCAGGTGCCGGGGCGGCAATGTTCGGCGCTTCCGCGTCCGGCCCTCTCACGGTAGCGTCACCTGCATCCGGCACTGTGGGAGAGAGCGGCATGGCGGCCGAGGGGATGCGCGACGCGCTGGTCGTGCTGGGAGCCGCCGCGGTGGTGATCCCGCTGTTCCACCGGCTGCGGATTAGCCCGGTGCTGGGCTTCATGCTGGTCGGCATGGCCGTCGGCCCCGCAGGGCTGGGCGCGCTCGCGGACAGGGCGCCGGCCCTGCGCTGGATCACCATCGCCGACCGCGGCCGGATCGAGCCGCTGGCGGAGCTGGGCGTCGTGCTGCTGCTGTTCATGATCGGGCTGGAGCTGTCGTTCGAGCGGATCAAGACCATGCGCCGCCTGGTGTTCGGCCTGGGATCGGTGCAGCTCGCGGGCTGCACCCTGGCGGTTGCGGGCGCTGCCATGCTCGCGGGTGCGCCGCCCGCCGCCGCCGGGGTGGTGGCGCTGGCGCTGGCGATGTCCAGCACGGCGGTCGTGGCGCAGGTGCTGGCGGAGGAGCGCCGGATGACCGGCCTGGTCGGCCGGGTCAGCTTCGCCGTGCTGCTGTTCCAGGACCTGATGCTGGTGCCGGTGCTGTTCGGCCTGGGAGCCGTCGCGGGCGAGGCGGGCGGCGGCGGCGGCGCAGGCTGGGCCGGGTTCGGCCTGGCGGTGCTGAAGGCGGCCGGCATGGTCGCCGCCATCGTCGGCGGCGGGCGCCTGGCGCTGCGCCCGCTGTTCCGCGGCGTGGCGCGCACCGGCAGCCCGGAGCTGTTCATGGCCGCCTGCCTGCTGGTGGTGCTGGGCACCGGCGTCGCCGCGGCAGCGGCCGGGCTGTCCATGGCGCTGGGCGCGCTGGTCGCCGGGCTGCTGCTGGCCGAAACCGAGTATCGCCGGCAGATCGAGGTCACGGTGGAGCCGTTCAAGGGCCTGCTGCTGGGCGTGTTCCTGATCTCCATCGGCATGAGCCTGGATCTGGCCCAAATCGCCCGTGACCCCTTGCCCGTGCTGGGGGCGGCGCTGGGCCTGGTGGCGGTCAAGGCCCTCGTCACCGCCGGTCTGGCGCGCGGCTTCGGGCTGCGCCTGCGGGTCGGCGGCCCGGCGGGGCTGCTGCTGGGGCCGGGCGGCGAGTTCAGCTTCGTCATCCTGGCGCTGGCGCAGGCGTCCGGCCTGGTAGGTCCGGCGCTCGGCGGCTTTGCCTTCATCGTGGCCGCGCTCACGATGGCGACCATACCCCTGCTGTCCCGCCTCGGCACCGCGCTGGCCGGCAAGCGCCCAATGAATGTCGCGCCGGACCTGCTGCCACCGGAGTCGCCCTATGGCGGGGAAGGGGGCCATGGCCCGCCGCGCGTCATCCTGGCCGGGTTCGGCCGGGTCGGGCGCACGGTGGCGGCGCTGTTGGACGCCCATGCGCTGCCCTGGGTGGCCGTGGACAGCGACGCCGACCGCGTGGCGTCGCTGCGCCGGGAGGGCAAGCCGGTCTATTACGGCGACATCACCCGGCCGGAGCTGCTGCACCGGATCGGCTTGCAGCACGCCCGCGCGCTGGTCGTGACCATAGACGACCGCGACCGCGCCGACGCCCTGGTGGGGTGCGCCCGTGCGGCCCGCCCGGATCTGCTGATCGTCGCCCGCGCCCGCGACGGCCGTCATGCGGCGCGGCTGTATGCCCTGGGCGCGTCGGACGCGGTGCCGGAGACCATCGAGGCCAGCCTGCAACTGTCCGAAGCCGTGCTGGTGGACCTTGGAGTCCCGATGGGTCCTGTTATCGTGTCCATCCACGAGCGTCGGGCGGCGTTGCAGGAGGAGATCAAGGCCATGGCGCCAGACGTGACGGTCGTGCCGCGCGGCCAGGTCCGGCTGCGGCGGCGGTGAGGCCACGGTGGAGGCGGAGAGAGGGGAAGAGATGGCAAGGGTGCATGGTCCGGCGCGAACCAGCCTGGGACGGCCGGCGGCAAGCCGGCTCGGAGCTATCATGCCCGGCATCGCCGCGGCGATGCTGGCAGGCACGGGCGCCGCGTCCGCGAAGATGGGCGGCTGCACGTTGCAGGTGGACGGCCGCACCCACCTGGACGGCCCCTGCAACATAGACCTGGAGGCTGGCGGCGGCTTCTCGATAGGGACGGGAGGCGCGCGCAGCCGCTTCGCCTGCGTCGCCCGCGACCCCGACGGAACCGCCCAGGGCCACTGGAACGGCACCGGGGGCGGCAGCCATGCCCATGACAGCCTCGGCCAGCTCAGGCGCCAGGGGGCGTGCTGTGAACGGGCGCGCGAAGGTCTGCGCGCGGGCTGCGCCATGAGGGCCTGGCGCGGATGGACCGGCGTGCCGCTGCCGGGTGCGGACGGCTGCCTGCGCGGCCCGCACGGATAGGCCCGGGACCAGACCCAGGAACCAGAAGATGTGCGAGCTGCTGGGCATGAGCGCCAACGTGCCGACCGACATCTGCTTCAGCTTCGCCGGCCTGGTGCCGCGCGGCGGCGGCACGGCGCCCCATGCCGACGGCTGGGGCATCACCTTCTACGAAGGCCGCGGCTGCCGCGCCTTCCACGACCCCGCGCCCAGCGCGCAGAGCGAGATCGCGCGCTTCCTGATCGGCCACCCGATCCGCAGCCGCATCGTGATCTCGCACATCCGCCGGGCCAACCGCGGCGGCGTGGCGCTGGAGAACACGCACCCCTTCACGCGGGAGCTGTGGGGCCGCGCCTGGACCTTCGCGCACAATGGCCAGCTTCGCGGTGTCAAGCGCTGGCCGCTGGGCGTCCATCATCCCATCGGCAGCACCGACAGCGAGCACGCCTTCTGCTGGATGCTGGAGCGGTTGCGCGCCCGCTGGCCGGCGCCGCCCGCGGACCGCACCCTGTCCGCCCATGTCGCGGCGCTGGCGGGCCAGCTATCCGGCCTGGGCGTCTTCAACATGCTGATGAGCGACGGGCGGCAACTATTCTGCTTTTGCGGCACCAAGCTGGCCTGGATCACCCGCCGCGCCCCGTTCGGCCCGGCGACGCTGGTGGACGAGGACCTAACGGCCGACTTCAGCCAGGTGACGACGCCCGGCGACATCGTGAGCGTCGTCGCCACCCGCCCCCTGACCCGCGACGAGACCTGGACCACCATGCGGCCCGGCGAGTTCGTGGCGTTCCGCGGCGGGGTCGCGTCGCCGCTGCCGCTCGCGCCGCCGGGGCGGGCGCGGGCGGCATAGCCGAAATTGCGGTTCGGCCCGAACGCGAAGCGGCCCGGTCAAGAGCGCCCTGGCCAGAAGGCTACGGAACCCTGCCCGTATAGAAGGGAGCTGGAGCGGTTCGCATCCGGACCTGGATGCGAACCGCCCCGGCCGCGGCGTCAGCCGGTCAGGCTGCCCCGGCGGCGGCGCAAGGTGGCCATCCCGCCCAGGCCCATGCCAAGCAGCGCCAGGCTCATGGGTTCCGGCACCGCCGTCACGGCGAAGTCCGTCACGTTGGCAATGCCGAACGCGCCCACAAGGGAGGCTGCGCCGGTCGCCAGGTTGATGTTGTAGAACGACGTGCCGCTGGCGGCGTAGGCGGCGTTGCCGTTGACGCCGTCGATGTCGAAGCTGGTCAGCCCGGTCACGCCCAGGGCGCCGACCGCGACCAGCGTGCCGTTGTTGGGCGGGTTCTGGATGTCGAGCAGGCCGTTGGCCGGGTCAATGTCATACAGCACCGTGCTGCCGACGGCGCCGGGGACCTGGTTGGTGTAGGCGACGGCGGTCACGGCCGGCGGGCTGTTGCCCGCGGCGGCATAGGCCAGCGGCGTGTCCACGGTGACGGCGCCGGTGTCCACGTTGATCCGCAGGTCCTGCCCGGTGTTGCTGACCACGCGCAGGCGGTCCACGGTGGGGTTGAAGGCGATGTCGAAGCTGCCGCCGCTCAGCGCCGTGCTCAGCGTGGACGCGACGCTGGCGGCGCCGGTGAACCTGTTGATCGTGTAGAGCGAACCGCTGGTGCCCAGGCCGTAGAGCGCGCTGGTGCTGGGCCGGAAATCAATGCCGTACAGGGTCTCCGAGGCTTGCAGGCCGGTGATGGTGCGCTGGCCGCTGATGGCGCCGGGCGTGGTGGTGTCGAAGTTGAACAGGGTGCTGCCGCCCGCGATGCCGATGGCCGGGACGGCATGGGCGGCGGTGGCAAGGCTCACCAGGGCCAGGGTGGCGGCCGTGGCGAGCAGGTGGGTGCGTTTGGGCATTCGTTGTCTCCTGATGATGCGTCGGCGTCGGCGTTGGCGTCGCGCACGGGCCTGGGCAGGCCAAGCAAAGTCGGCACGCATGGCCCCTACGAAAGAACGCCGGAACTGGATTGGGGCCAGGTTCATGAAACCGTGCCGCCCACGGTTTCGTGAACACCTTGTGTTAACCGGCGCGTCCCCGGCAGCCGCGGCATCCAAATCCAACACTGTCGCGTATAGGGCTGGGCATGGACAGCGCATCGCTCGAAACCCTCCTGGCCGCCGTCGCGCGTGGCGACCAAGCAGCGCTGCGCGAGGTCTATGACCGCGAGGGCGCGCGGCTGTTCGGCGCCGCGGTCGCCATCCTGCGTGACCGCACAGCGGCGGCGGATGCAGTGCAGGACGCCTTCCTGCGGCTATGGGAACGTGCGGCGCAGTTCGACCCGGACCGCGGCGCCGCGCGGCCCTGGATCGCCGCCGTCGTGCGCCACGCCGCCCTGGACGCGGCACGCGCACGCGGGCGGGAGCAGCTGACGGACGACCCGGCGCTGGGCGACCAGGCCGTGGCGCCCGACGCGCTCGACCGCCTCGCCGCCGTCGCCGATGGCGCGAGGCTGCGGGATTGCCTGCACGGCCTTGAGGAGCGGCACCGGCAGTTCATCGTGCTGGCCTTCGTGCACGGCCTGTCGCACAGCCAGGTCGCGGCGCGGCTGGGCATGCCGCTGGGCACCGTGAAGACCTGGATACGCCGCGGCCTGCAGCAGTTGCGGGAGTGCATGTCATGAGCGGCGCACCCGCTCCCGGCCCGGACGCCGACCGCGACGCCCTGGCGGCGGAGTACGTGCTGGGCACCCTGGGCGCATACGAGGCGGCGCAGGCGGTGCAGGCCATGGCGTCCGACCCGGCGCTGGCCGCCGCCGTTGCGGACTGGGAGCGGCGGCTAGCGCCGCTGGATGGCCTGGTGCAGCCCGAAGCGCCGCCGGACGGCCTGTGGCAGCGGATCGAGCGCCGCATCCAGCCGAACCGCGGCGCAGCGGCAGCGGGGCAGGTTCGCCCCGCGGCGCGGCCTTCCTGGCGCGTTCGGCTGCTGGCCGGCTGGGCGCTGGGTGCGACGGTGGCGGCCGGGGTGCTGGGCGCCGTCGTCGCCGGCAGGCCAACCGGGACGCCGGTGATGACGGTGCTGCTGACCGACCGGACGCAGGCGGCCTGGACCGCGACGGTTGGGCCGGACGGTGCCCTGCTGCTGGCGGCGTTCCCGCCCGTGGCCGGTGCGGCGGGGCCGCCGGGGGCGGCGGACCGCGTGCTGCAGGTGTGGGCGCTGCCGCAGGGCGCCACTGCGCCGGCCAGCCTGGCCCTGCTGCCGGTGGGGCAGCGCAGCGCCAACATCGCGGCGCCGGCGCTGCGCCCGGTGCCGGGCATGTTGATCGAGATCAGCCTGGAACCGCCGGGCGGCTCCCTATTGGGCCGCCCGTCCGGCCCGGTGCTGTTCATCGGACGGCTGAGCCAGCCGGGTCCGCCAACTTGAACGGGCAGGGCCGTTACGCTAGCGGCCTTTGGTCCTGATGCCAGCCTGCATGAGACCTGACCCGCTTTCCTCTGCGCCGCAGTACGCTGGCCGGCGGTAAACACCGGGTCAGGTCCAATGCGGACCAGCACGATTTGTCTGGCCGTCGTTGCGGGCCGCACTTGCGGCGCGGCAATCCAGGAGGCCGCAGCACGACCTTGGCCGTCCCTGAATTGCCACGCCGCAACTGAAGCTCGCAACGATAAGCAAGAAGCGGTCGAAGCGAATGGCCGCTTGCGTCAGCCCTTCGAAGGTTCCGAGGCGTTCACGAACGGCGGCGGCGTGATGGCCGAAAGGGTCGTGGCCTGGGCCGGCGTCGGATACTTGTCGCGCACGGCCGGGGGCAGCGCCTGCGGGTGCCCGGTTTCCAGCGCCCGCCCGATGGCGGCGACCACCCGCACGTCCAGCAGCCCTTCCTCCCCGTCCGGCTCGGTGGGCCGGTCATGCAGGATGCAGTCGGAGAAGTACTGCGTCTCCCCGCCGAACTGGTCCACGGCGGGGAAGCTGCGCTCGGTCGTGGTCTCCCCCATCGTCAGGGTGTGCTTGAGCGGCCCGGGGAACATGAAGCCCGGCTGCACCAGCAGGTCCCCGTCGGTGCCGTGGATGCGGTAGTGGTTATGGGCGTTCAGCCCATAGGCGACGGTGAACTGCGCCATGCGGTCCCCGGGGAACCGCAGCAGCACCGACACGGTGTCGTCGAAGTCGAAGCCGAACTCCTTGTGCCGCAGCCCCCAGGCCATGGCCTCTATGGGTTCGGCGCCGAACAGGTTGCGGCAGGCGTTGATGGGATAAGGCCCCATGTCGGCCACCGGCCCGGCCCAGAAGCCGTGCTTGGCGCGATGGTTGGTCTTGGCGACGTGCTGCGAGAAGGCCGACGTGAACAGCCGCGCCTTGCCCAACCCGCCGGCCCTGACCATGCGTATGGCCTCCAAGGTCGCCGGCTCGAAGTGCAGGCGGTAGGCGATCAGCAGCTTGGCACCGGTGCTGTCGGCGGCGGCCTGTATGGCCCGGCAGTCGTCCTCGCTGGTCGCCATCGGCTTTTCCAGCAGCACATGGATGCCGCGCTCCAGCGCCGGCACGGTGAACTCGCGGTGCTGCCAGTTGGGCAGCGCCATGTAGATCGCGTCGAACTGCCCGCTGTCCAGCGCCGCCAGGTAGGCGTCGTAGTGGTAGGTGTTCTTGATGCCGTAGAGCTTGCCGAGCGCCTGCGCCTTCTCCTCGTCGCCGGTGACGATGGCGGTCATCTCGGAGTTGCCGGTGTGGGCGACGCCGGGCATGAATGCCCCCTGGCTGATCCACCCGGCGCCGACGACGGCGTAGCGCACCTTGCTGCCTGTAACCTTCTTCGCCATCGCGGCCTCCTTGCGTTGCGCCGGTAGGAGCGCGGCGGGGCGGCAGGGGTTCCCGTCAGGCCGCCGTGTAGCCCCCGTCCACCATCAGGCTCTGCCCCGTCACGTACAGGCTCGCCGGCCCCGCCAGGAACACCGCCGCCCCCACGATGTCGCCGTCCGTCCCGAACCGCCCCATCGGCGTCTGCGCCAGCAGCCGCCCCGCCATCGCCTCGTTCTCCCGCATCCCGGCCGTGAGGTCCGTCTCGAAGTAGCCTGGCGCGATGCAGTTCACCCGCACCCCCTTGCCCGCCCAGTCCAGCGCCAGCGCCTTCGTCAGCAGCTCCACCCCGCCCTTGGTCGCGCAATACGGCACCGACCGCCGCAGCCCGACATGCCCGGCAACGCTGCTGATCGTGATGACCGACCCGCGCCCCGCCGCCGCCATCACCCCGCCGATATGCTTGCAGCACAGGAACGCGCCGGTCAGGTTCACGTCCAGGATGTGCTGCCACTCGGCCAGCGTCGTCCGCTCGATCCCGGCATGGATCGGGTTCACCCCCGCGTTGTTCACCAGCACGTGCATCGCGCCGAACCGCCTCAGCGCCGCATCCCGCAGCGCCAGCACGTCCTCCTCCTTTGACACGTCCGCCACCACCGCCAGCACGTCCGGGCCGATGGCGGCGGCGGCGGCCTGCAACGTCGCCTCCGTCCGTCCGCACAGCACCAGCTTGGCGCCGTGCCGGTGCAGCCCCTCCGCAATGGCCCGGCCCAGGCCGCGCCCGCCGCCGGTCACGACGGCAACATGGCCCGTCAGGTCGAATGTGTCGGTCAAAGGCGGGTCTTCTCCCGGTTTGCAGGCAGGCCGGTTTGCAAGCAGGATTGACGCGGCGGGGCGGGTTGGCAACTTCGCCATATGACCTGACCGGTTCAGTCCCGCAGCACCTGCCGCGTGCGCTCCGCCCGCCGCAGCGCCACGATCCCGTCGCGCACCTGATTGAACAGCCCTTCCGGCAGGACGCCGTAGCTATATTGTCCGGTGCCTGGGATCGGGCGAAGGTCGTAGCCGGGCCAGGCGAACACGTTCAGCTCGTCGAGGCAGATCCAGGATGGTTCGGCGTCCATCCCCAGGCTGGCCTTCACCGCTGGCGGGAGCGCAATGGCAGCCGCCGGGTCAGCGTGGGTGATGGGCACGACGACAACCCGGACGTTGCCGTTCCGGTCCCGGGGCGTGGCAACCACGATGGCACACGGGCGATCCTTGCGCCCTTCGGCTGCTCCCGTCCGCGCTTCGCGGCTCCATAGGAAGCTGTAGCGGATCACGATGCCTAGAAGCGGGGGCCTGGAAGCGGGGCAGGAAGGCTCAAGACCCCGGCTGCAAGTACTCCGCCCGCTCAATGGCCTCGATCAGGTCGTCTGGGGCTTTCGCCGTCGTGAAAACCCGCCGCTCGCGGCGTTTCAGTTGCAGGTAATGTTCTAGGTCGTGGGCGGACAAGAAACCGCCGACGACCCGGCCATGGCTGGTGACGGTCACGACCTCACGATGCGCTTCGTCCTGGTAACGGCCGAAGTCGCGCCGGAACCGCGTTGCCTCCACAATCGGCATTGATGACCCCACACCCTGCAATGGGCACAAATTGCGCCATTTGCGCCGTGCTTGGAAGCGTCCCCTACCGGTTCGCCCCATGCTTCACGATCTTCTGCGCCAGGCTCCAGCGATGCACCTCGCTGGCGCCGTCATAGATCCGGAACCCCCGCACTTCGCGGAAAATGCGCTCCACCATCGTCTCCCCCGTCACGCCGATGCCGCCCAGCACCTGCACGCAACGGTCGGCGACCCGCCAGATCGCCTCGCTGCACACCACCTTGGCGATGCTGCTCTCGGTGCCCGCCCGCTCCCCCTGGTCCAGCAGCCAGGCGGTGTGCCAGATCGTCAGGCGGCTGGTGCGTATGTCTATGTCGTTGTCGGCCAGCATGAAGCCGATGCCCTCATGCTGCGCGATGGGCTTGCCGAACGCCTCGCGCTTCGCGGCATACGCCACGGCGATGTCCTGCGCCCGCCGCGCCGCGCCGAGCCACCTCATGCAGTGCGTCAGCCGCGCCGGCGCCAGCCGCACCTGGGCATAGCGGAAGCCCTCGCCCACCGCCCCCAGCACGTCCGCGGCGGGAACCCGCAGCCCCTCGAACTCCACGACCGCATGGCCGCCGGCGAACCCCTGGTCCAGGGTGTCCATCACCCGCGGGATGCGTATGCCGGGCTGGTCCATGTCGGCGAGGAACATGGTTGCGCGCCCGTCCTCCCCCTTCGCCATGATGATGGCAAAGCCCGCGCCGACCGCGCCGGTGGTGAACCACTTGGTCCCGTCAATCACATAGTCCCCGCCGTCGCGCGTGGCCGTCGTCAGCAGCGCCGCCGGGTCCGACCCGGCGCCGGGCGGCGGCTCCGTCATGCAGAAGCACGACCTGATCTCCCCGGTCGCCAGCGGGCGCAGCCAGCGGTCCTTCTGCTCGGGCGTGGCCACGACCTCCATCAGGTGCATGTTGCCCTCGTCGGGCGCAGACAGGTTCATCGCCAGCGGGCCGAGCACGGAATACCCGGCCTCCTCGAACACGATGGCCCGCCCGACATGGCCCAGGCCCAGGCCGCCGTACTCCTCCGACACATGCGGCGCCAGCAGCCCGGCCTCGGCCGCCAGCGCGTTCATCTCCCGGCGCAGCTCGTCGGTGGGTCCGTGGCGCTCCTGCCGGGCGTCGCCCTCCAGGGGGATGATCTTGTCGCGGATGAAGGCGCGCGTGCGATCCTTCAGGTCGGACAGCTCGGGCGGTATGGTGAAGTCCATGGTGCGGCCTCGTTGCGGGTTGGCTGTGCCGCAGGGATATGGGGGCTTTCGGCGGGATGCAGGCATGAACGTGACCGCACGCCCGGAGCCGCCGCAGGTGGTGGCGTCGCCTCCGACGAGGACGCCGCCTAAGCAGCTTTTTTTAGGTTGTCACACGGGTGGGCCTTCATGCGTTCCTTGTTGAGCCGCTTGACGGCGGCGTGGATGGCGCAGGTGAGGTTGTCGGTGTCTTTGAACGTTTGGTGGGCGAGGT
>JAABUK010012289.1_pt1 | contig 10933 bp, 12 predicted proteins | sample 5559141 | NCBI WGS metagenome assembly JAABUK01 (sample SAMN10711869, study PRJNA513367) | rock metagenome | isolation source: Antarctica rocks | place: Antarctica: Victoria Land, Pudding Butte nord | collected 2016-01-03
TGTCTTTCTATCAATCTTTCTATTGATTCAAATCAACTCGTCAAATGTCTATTGTAGCAGACTCACTATGTGAAATAGAGTGATCATTGAAGCAGACTCACTAGTCGACTTGCTCATTGAAGAGATCGACTATCGACTTGCTCTTGAAGCAGACTCACTAGTTGCACATGAACGTGAGATAGATCGATTCACTGATAGATAGAGCGATGTGAGTAGATAGATCATTGCATTGACAGCATCTTTGTAGCAGACTCACTAGATTGATCTTGATTTGAATCGAGTTGAATCAAATTTGATGACACAGATTGTTTTGACTCGACTGATTCACAAGCTTGAAAGAAGAAGAGTTGAACAGATTGTTTTCACTCGTCTGCTTCATGAGAATGAGTTGATTCTCAAGCAATTCACGAAGATTCTTTATCGTCAATTCTATTAATTGAGTGAACTGTGTTTACTTAATGAGCGATAGATTCTCTAGCAATTCAAACAGTCTTGTCGTTGATTCTATTGACTCTCTGATGTTGTTCTGTCTTTTGATTACGTTGATCATCAGGTAAACGAATTTCTTTAGACTCATTCTGCCTAGACGAGTATCTTGAATGAGTAATGAAATCAATATCGTGTGATAAACGAATTCTTAATATAATGTTGAAATCATGTCTAGAATCTAATCACACTGCAGCAAGATAGTGCGTAGCTGAATAGAATGTTTGATCAATAAAGATAGCTATAACTAGAATATTAAGAATACAGAAGAAATCAAAGAAAGTTTCAAGCTGTATCTATAGTAGAACAAAACAAAGAAGATGAAGCAGATTTGCTTGAGTATCAAAAGCGCTAGAATAGAGTATCGAGACTGAGGTTTAACATGAGTCAAAATCTCTAGAGCTTATTGACTAGGAAACTTTATTCAATTTTGACACACTCGTAACATGAAGAAGCATTTATATAATGTTAGAGATCAGCATAGAGTGAGTCATATGAGTGTAATGTAATGAGTATATAAATGCTAAGAAAGAAAAGTATCTAGAAGAGAAGAATCAACTATCTATATGACTCAAAAGAACATAAGCTAACTCTGAATAAAGTTGACTTCAAAACAAGTCTATGCTTTAGCGACGAGTGATCAACGATAGTTCTCAGAATAGTCATCAACATAGTCATCAACATAGTCATCAACATAGATGATAGCTAGAATCATAACAATGAGAGACGAGTACTTGATGTCACTATAATGACGTGTGAGTGCAACAGAGATCAAATGTTAATCAAGCACATTTTATTAATATGTTTTAAATGAAAGATAAAATGAAAGATGATGCAATGTAAAGAGAACATCATGAACTTGAGAAAGCTTCTAAAAATTATAAGTGTGATGACAGTGATCATTCAAATGATACTTTTAACAAGCATACTGAATTAATTTCAGACTGTGATGTCATTAAAGAATTAAATGAAAGAAAGAAAGAGTAGAAAAGAAACAAGTTCATAAAGTTTTTGCATTGAAAACAGTTACAGTATAAAGCGCAGAAAAAAGCGATAGTAGATATGAAAAAAGCGCTACGCTAGCGCAACGCTCGCTACAATATATAGAATCTCACATAGATTCATAATGAGTGTTGAATTGAGTAAGAATCAAAAAAAAAACATAAGTTTTCAAAATTGTCTGATGTTGATATTGATGTTAAGAATCAAATGTATTTTTCTCTTTAAAAAAATCTTCTGAGTGACGTGTCAAAGCATTCAACTTGTCATCAATCTTGTTGAAATGATAAGTAATGTAATAGTTGAGTCTAGATAGAAACTTGCTTCAACAAGCTTGATGATGATTCAACTGCTTAGTTGACATGAAATACTTAAGATTTTTATGATTCGTGATCATAATAATAATAATAAATTCATACACTCTTGTAACATTGATTAAATCGACTCATAAGAAACTCTGTGCTATTTGTATCGAGTGAACAAAACTCTCTGAAGTAGAAAATCACTTGCAATCTACATGACTGCTTCACGCAGTTGAAACAGTGAGTTTTGAGACTATGTATCAAATTTGTTCACGTTGATTGCACGTTAAAGAACGAGTGTTCTAGTCACTCTAAATTGCTTCAAGAGCTTCGTTTTCATCATCATTTTCGCTACTGCTTTGAAATTCTTCGTGATGATGATGATTATTCAATAGTTTAAGAAGTCAGCATCTTGTAGCATTCTTGATCGCAGATGCAATCAGTTCAAGCAATGCATGAGTACATGCTTCGTTATCTGATGACTTCATTCGCAGTTGCATCGCAAGCTATTCATGTCTGAAACGTTTCTAGAGTGCAGATAAACATTCAGATCTATGCGTTTGATTCTGATGTACATTGCAAGAATGCTTTCTGCTTTCTGAAGATCATCATGCATCTTTATCATCTTATTGCTCAAATGCAATCTTTGTGTCGAGATTGTGTTAACGTCTGCAACGCGTTCTCTGTACTTTTCTCATCGTTGATTTCATTGATCTTTGTGATACTGCGTTATTGCAATGCTATCGCTTGTTGAAATCATTGTGAAGAAGAGAATGTGTCATCTGCATCTCAACTGTATCTTTGCATCTTCTCAAATGAAGACATTCAGAAGTACTATTTTCTTGATGATGAGTGAGCAAGAAATGACGCGATTAACTTTCATCAAATAAACACATATTAGTTTGCATGCTTGTCTGATCTCTTGCGTTCGATTGTTGACTTAACTGTGTAGCGTGATCTTGTGCTGTAGCATGTTCAGATGAACATGTAGCGAACTCATGTATGTTTCTGTCTCTAGAGTTTTGATGTTTACTCTTTTGAATGCTTCTGCTACGTGATGCAGAGTCTGATTCTGAAGTGTTTCTAGTCTGCATTCTTTGCTCAACAGTTCATCTTTCTTGTCACGCTGATGTCAGACTGATGCTTTGAATGCAATTTCTGATCTCACTACTGCTGAGTATACTTGTCTCGCTTTTGTGAAGATAGCTTCTCATGTGAAAACTTCAAGATGACTAAGTGTCAGCATTCTCGTGACGTGATTCATCTTTATTTGTTGAAGATGCACGTCTCATTGCAGTTTCGTGTTCAGTTGCATCTCTAGAACTCGTACGTCTGATTTCGATTTAATAACTGAGCTTTCTATTTGTATGCTAGTCATCATGTTGAATCTCTTTGATTTTCTAGTGAAATGCGTAAGCTTATACTTTTCTGATGCGAACGTTGCATCATGAGTGCAAGCTCATTTTGCGCAGACGTCATGTGCTTTGCTCAATGTTTTGCAAATTGCTTCAATGAATCTGTTATAGACTAGAATGTTAATATCATTTACGAAGTCAAGCACTTCGATTTTAATTCTCAATGCTTCGTATTTTTCAATTAAACTTGCATTGAAGAATAGAAAGAGAATTGATGAAATGAGAAATCTCTGCGATATGTCTGCGTTTATCTCGCGCATGTCACTCATTTATTCATCAAATATTAGCGACGTTTCTTGATTCTTTAGAAAGCTGCGTGTTCATTCAATTATGTAGCTTGACGTTCTTTTCATTTTCAGCGTGTGCAGAAGTCTGACGTGTGAGACTCAATTAAACGCTTTGACGACGTTTAAGCTTAGCATGAAGATCACATATTTGATTTCACAGCTTCACACTGTGTGAACTTGATCTACTAGTAAATCTAACGTTGAGATCACGAATTGCTTACGTCTCGCTTTCATTTGAGCATTTGATAGCATGCAATGAGTCTCAACTATGTCACTCAGTCTTTTAATCATGATCGACTTCAGCGCTTTGCTCATGATATTGAGCAAAGCAATGAGTCAATACATCTTTGAATCAATATAGTTGCTTTTCTTTGATTTGCATAGTACTATTGTCTGAGTCTTTTTGAACTGCTTCAAATGATACTTGTGTATTATGCATGCGTTGAATAAACTCATCAGTACTGAGATCAGTTTTGCAAGACTCGCTTGAAGCGCTCTGTTTAAAATATCTGAAGCGCTTGATGCTTTGTCTGCTTTTACTTGTCTGATTGTCTGCTTCACTTCATCTTCTGTGATGCGTGAATTGAATGAGACTGTCAGAGATATAAATAATTCTGCAATGTTGTTGACATTCGCTTGAGAAGATGAGGGAAAGAACTTTTCTCGCAGTATCTTGATTTTTTCCTTGAACGTTGTTATCATATGATTGATGTCACTTCGCTTCAGTGACGAAAACTGAGAAAGCTTTTTAGATAACTGACTTTCGATTCTAGCTCATTTTGCAAAGCATCATATCGATTTGAGTACTTTGCTCAGCTCATGCATTTGTGTTCTGAAGTGTGCATGTTTCATTTGTTGAATGATCTTGTTTTTATGATTGTTGTGCTTCAGATATTCATTTCACGCTTCTAATGTGTCTTGCGTTTTTCATATGATTTGCAGTCATCTTAATTTCATTACTACTTCGAAGCAGCTTTGATTTCAAAAGTCTCTTGCTTGATTTGATGATTTTGTCAAGAAAATAGATTTCTTGATGATCTTCTGTAGCACTCTGATAATCTTGCACACTCTGTCATTCATCATAGTCTTGTCGTCTAAAGAGCATTTCAAAGATAGATGTATTTGCAGATAAGCATTCAATGCTTCTGTATTCATTTTCTTTCAAAGTCATCAAGTCAAGAATTGCACTGAGATTGTTTGTAAACATAGCTCTGTGATGATCGAAAGATGATTCAATCTCTGATGCAGATTGATTCATACCTTGCACTTGCGTGTCATGAACTGTATTTTCTCGCTGCTAAAGACTAGATCAATCGTTGTAAATTGATTGTGAGCTTCGCAAGTAATAGTGTCTGATTTCAGTAATAATTTCAGTCTTGCATTTATAATGACGTTTAGTAGAATATCAGTCGTCGTATGACGAGTGAAGCATTTTCGCTTCTCTCAGTGAGAATAATGTAGATTAAAATCTTCTACGATCAGTTGTTTGCAGTCATTCTTGAGTAGTTCATTCAAACGAGAAATGATTAAAGATTTCTCTGTGAATGTAGTAAACAGTGAGCATGAGTTGTAGACGTTTAAAAGTCTTAGCGTCTGCGTTTCATCATCTGTGTTACGAGTTAATATTCTGATTAAGCAAATGTCTGACTCAGCTGTTTCTACTATTCATTGATTGAGTCTTAGACATTTGTTAATGTATATGCATGTTCTTGATTGAGATGATGAGTTTTTCACTAGATGAAAGAAGTTGTGTGTTGAGCTAAATAATTACAAGTCATTGTTGTTGCAATCTTGCTTCTGTATAGCTACTATGTCAAATTCATGAACTTCTCTGTTAATTAGAAATGATTCTTGAATTCTTAATGATTTTCTGATGTTGTACTGTAGAATTCGTAGAAAAGACTGTTTCATTATAAAGTTATTCATAGCTGTTGTTGATTCTGTAATGAGAAAACTCTTTGTATGCTTTCAATTATCGATGATCTTTCTCACTTTCTGATTGAATGTTTCTGAATCTGCTCAGATGTCGTCTCATCTGAGTTACTATTCACGCAAGAGAAAAGATTGACTCGTCTCTTCTTGATCTCTACTATCTGTCAAGCTGATTCATCAGCAATTCAACTGCATGTTTTCAGCATGACTGTTGCTGAGCTTGAGAGATTCATTGAATTGAAAGAATTCATTGAATCTGAAGAGTTCATTGAATCTAAAGAGTTCAGAGACAGCGAGAAGAGTGTGCAATTGTATTTAGACGTTTCAGAGTATCTGAACGATCTATTTCTATAGATTTCAAATGCTTGTTTCATCTGCTGTTATCACTTGAGACAGATGCATCTTCAGAGTTCATGATTTTCATTGCAGTTGATGCAACGTCTTCTATTCGAAGGCATCATACACTTCTCTATGTAATGCTTGTCTGCGCATTTTTCGCAGCGCTGATTCTTTCTGCAGATCTTAATCATATGATCAAATTCGTGACATCTGAAGCATTGTATGATGCAACAGTTCTTTTCAAATAGCTTGCATGCACATTCTTAGTATGAGTTCAGCATGCTCACGTTCATTAGTCGATTCATCATCGCTTCGATCGCGATCTCTACAATGAGCAATGAATGAGTCTTTTCACTATCTGCTATCTTCTTGAGTCAGACTATTCTTAGAACTTTCAGATCTTCATGAAGTCTTGCGTTATCTTTTATCAATCTTTCAATGATCTTTTCTTGATTGTTCATGTCTATTGTAGTGCATACTTCATGTGTCAGCACTGCAAAGATTTGACGTGCTACATGTGTTGAACTCACAATTTCTTTTGCTCACGTCTGAGTCTTTTTCAGGTTTGCTTGAGCATCTGAGCTAACTACGTGAAGGAAAATGTCATCGCTGCTCAGCTTGCAAAGTGACACGATTAGATTTCTTTGATCTGTCAACACGTCTGCGATTTTCTGTAAAATTTGTTCAATCGACTTCTTCTGTATCTCTTTTATTTCTCTTCTGTTCATTATCTTAATCATGACTTCTCATCTCTTGCAAAGTGACGACGAGTCATTTCTGAGACGTTGCTTCTTCGTCGTTATTTCTTCTCTTGTCACGTTCGCTCATGACGTGATTTTCGTTGAAAGACGTGTGTTTTTCTGTGTATGCAACTGCTTGTTAAGCAGTTGAACTGATGTCTTCAGTTTTTGTACATTCTTCGCGATGAACGCATTCTGATTCGCGTGATGTTTTTCTTTTAAGTCAAGTCGAAGACATCGAATCAGCTTCAATGCTATCTCTTTTCATGAATGATCTTTGCTCTTCTCTTTCTCTAACGTTGATATCTTTATTAGTAGATCAATGATGTTAACAACATTCTCTTCATCATCACGTGAGTGTTTCAACTCTGCATCTCTGTTTTCTTGCAATGAATCAACGTTGCTTGCAATCATCTTTGAATCAGCATTGCTGCAATTCGTGCAATTCATCGTCATTCAATCATTTTCTAGATTCACTCTGTCTTGTTTGTAATGCTCTTTTTCAAAATTTGTGATGCGTGCGTTGTGATTATTTTCTGATTCGTGATCATTTCAACAAAGTAAATAGAATCTTCAAACTTTGATTATCATTTCTCAAAAGTGCAAACAATGATCATGAGTTCTTTATTGTAGATCTCATAATTACACTTGACTGAGTTATGCTTCTTTGAAAAGTAAGCGACTGAATGAAGAATCTCATTCTCATCATATTGAGAAAGAATATCTTTAAATACATAGTTTAAAGCATTAATTTCTATCACAATCTTATGATTTGAATTATAATGATGAAGAATAATCTTAAAAGTGAAGACTTTCTTAAAAATGTTGAGTGCAATTTGACATTTCTGAAATCAGATAAAGAGTACATCTTTTCTGATGAAACGAGTGAGCGAGACAGTTATTTTACTATAGTCATAGATGAATCTTTTATAGAAGTTCACAAAATCTAGAAAACTTTAAACATCTTTAACATTGATTAAGATGAGTCAGTTGACAATGATGTTTATTTTAAAAGAATTCATCTTAATTTCTTTAATGATGATTATCAATTCTAGATACAAGACTTAAGTGACGTGAAACTTGCATTTGATTATATTCATCTGAAGATTTGCTTCTTGCAACTTTTGCAGAATGAGCTTGACATGAATCTTGTGCTCAAGTTCATTGTCGAAATAAATCAAGATGTCATTCAGATAAGTTGTATAAAACTTATTTAAATGTTCATGAAGAGTATTGTTGATATACTTCTAAAATGAGACAGACTTATTACATAAATCAAAGAGCATGACTAGATACTTGAATAATTTAAATCAAGTGCAAAAGTGTCATGATTTTAGCATGTGTTACTTGAAAGATGTTGGGAAAAGAGATGTTAAATCACTTAGATGATGTTGAACAATATTATAAATGATGATAGACGTAAGATTATCAGTGATGTTATGAAGGTTTCTCAATACGAATGATACTCAGCGTTCATGAGGTATAAGAATCTCTGAATGATCTCTTTCTTTTCTTTCTTCTTCGTGCAACGTCTTGTATTTAAAATCTAGTTATTAGAATTTCATTCTGATTTCATTCAGTTCTCAGTTCGTGACATTACGTTGCATCAACTACATCATGAGTCAATTCAAGAATATCAGCAACACTTTGTTGTTGACATCTCTAGTCTCGATCAATGAATTCATCACTGTCGCTCAGTTTCAAACTCACGTCAACAATGCTTTTGAAGCATGATACACTTTTCTGATTGAACTTCAAACTTGATTCAACAACATCATCACTCAGTATATCAACTGAGTCTCAGTCTGTCAACAAGAACATGAGCAAACTCAGGTTGAACTTAAGCAGTTTCAGATCAATAATGAAACCTTGTCAGAAATGATTCAAGAACTCAAGAGCATAAGCAGAATCAATATCAAATCAGAGAAATATTTGAATTCAGAACTTTATATCAAAGAGCGAGAGAACAAGCTAAATCAGTTCATCTTCAAGCTGATCAGCAAGCTGAAGTTGAACGTGAATCATTATTCAACTCTCAAGTTTCGTCTTCTGTATGAGTACAGTCGCTTATCAAGAAACGCTGTCGCTCAAGCGTTGTTGCGTATGACTGCTCAGCATGACAAGCTAGTCACGATTGAGCAATTAGTTGTCTTGTTAAGACAAGTCTTCGATGATTCAGACAAGCAAGAAATCGCTCAGTGATTCATTTCAGCTCTAAGAATGCGAAATCACACTGTTAAAGATCGACATAGAGTGAGTCATATGAATGTCATTTAACTAATAGATAAATGCTAAGAAAGAAAAGTATCTACAGAAAAAAACTCAATTCTTATATGTGTGTTTCTCAGCTCTGTGCTAGACTCGATTAGGTTGACGTCTTACACATATGATGCAGAGTTTCAATGACATCATCTCTAGATCAGATTCTTGCTAGGCTTGATTAGAATGAAATCAGGCGAAGACTAGACAAAGACTAGAATTGTAACACACATCTTCATTGAATATTTGTTTGATTTTCAGCAGCACATTGATGCAATTGAATATGACGTCGTAATTCGAAAATTCAACCTGAAGAATGAACTATTCAGCGAGCTCAAAGCTCTATTGATTCAGGTGAATGTCAGCAGTCTGAACTATGAGCAGTTGATTATCAAATGTCAGCAATTGAATAGTCGATATCGCGTCACAGTACAGAATCTTTTCAAGTCAAAAGCAGTGATTCATTCTGTCTCTGTGATCTCTACAGTTCTTGCGTACCTCGTCAAATATGCAACATTCTCAACAGACTTGAAAGCTACGATCTTGAGCTTGAAGAATCTCATGAACTTATCAATCATCAACATGAAGAAACGAGACTCACTGACTCTCAAGAAGCATCAGCATTGCATGATCAATCATCTGTGTCTATACTGCAATAAGTCTGAGCATCAGACTGCAATCTGCAATTCAAAGCTCAAGATTCAGCTACAAGTCATCTCATTATTTGTCTTTGCAATCTTTATCAACAATCTCGCTTTCAATACTTCTCTTGCCTTGAAAAAAGCCTAGTCTCTGCGTACAGTCGCTCGCAGAGACAATCAAACAGCCTGAAAATCTCTGCACTCTCAGTTAGCTCAATTCATCAATTAGAAAAGAAGATGAACAATGATCATCTCGTGCTCTCAGATAATCTAGAAAGCAATAAAATCAATGTCAATCTTTCTGTTTTGATTGATATTGACATCATTGATTATGCATTTATTGATGATTCTTTCGCGCAAAGACACTCTCTGCTCTGTTTTTCTTTGTCTGAAATCTGTATTCTTCAGAAGTTTGATGATTAATCAGTTGTATTCAATTCAATCACTCATTATGCTCTTGTCAAACTTTGAGTTTCAAGTGAAAAGCTTGAAGAAATTCTCTTCTATGTCACTCAACTTTCGCAATTTCTAGTTGTTCTAGATCTGTCTTGATTAAAAAGTCATAAAGTAATTATAAATCTGCGTCATAATCAGCTCATCTTTGAATCTCAAGTCAATTCAGAACTCGTACTTGAAACTTTCTTGAACATCTCGATCTCAACTGTGTCAGTATCAATCTTCTCAACATCTTCATTTTTGAAACATCTGAAGATCTACGCTATAAATAGTGCTTCGTTTCTGCGACTCGCTAGAAAAAAGAATCATGATCTGTTTGTCATATTCATGAGAAATATTGACAAAGCTCTGAAAATCACGTCTTTCGTTGATTCTGCCACGCTATTGCTCTTTGAATATCATGACTTTCTAGATGTTTTCTCTTGCAAATTGATGAACATTCTATCTGAACAACGTTTCTATAATCATAAAATTCAGCTGCAGAAGAGCAAAACTTCTACCTTCAAGTCTTTATATGACATGTCTCAAGATGAGCTTTGAATACTAAAGAAATATCTGAAGAATAATTTGATCAAAGAATTTATTCAAGTCAGCTCTTTTCTTGCAATCTCTTTGATACTCTTTGTTAAAAAATCAAGCGAAGAACTCAGATTTTGCGTGAATTATCGAAGTCTGAACGTCATGACAGTTAAGAATCAATACTCGTTATCTCTCATTCAAGAAACTCTAGATCAACTGACTAAGATCAAGTACTACATCAAGTTAAATATCATTGCAGTCTTTAATAAACTGCGAATGACTTATGAAGATGAGTGAAAGATCGCTTTTTGAACACGTTATGATTTATACGAGTACAACGTTTTGCTCTTTGAACTCACAAATGAATCATCATCATTTCAAAACTTCATTAATAACACTCTGCATGACTTCTTGAACGTTTTCAGCATCGCATACATGAATGATATCTTGATCTATAGCAACAGCAAAAAGAAGCATACTCAGCATGTTCATCAGATACTGAAGCGACTTAAAGTCGTTGAACTACAGATAGATATCAAGAAATGCGAATTTTCAGTT
>JAABUK010012291.1_pt1 | contig 10932 bp, 9 predicted proteins | sample 5559141 | NCBI WGS metagenome assembly JAABUK01 (sample SAMN10711869, study PRJNA513367) | rock metagenome | isolation source: Antarctica rocks | place: Antarctica: Victoria Land, Pudding Butte nord | collected 2016-01-03
ATGGATCCTGTCACGGCTTTCAGTCTTGCAGCTGGGGTCCTGCAGGTGGTCGACTTCAGCTTTCAAGCACTTGCGAAGTGTCAAGAATTGTATAAGGATGGCTCTCTTGCCGAGCATAGAAGCACGGGAGAGATTGCCAAGTACCTAGGCAAGTATTACGATATTCAAACTTTCAGCATCGACTGCAAAGTACGGCTAACTTAGACCCATAGCTGATACAACCGATCGACTCAACGCATCTGTAGACCAAACGCCGACACATGTATCACAAGAATCTAAAGATATTATAGATATATCAGTGCAGTGTTCGAGAACAGCCGCGGAGCTACTGGCTGAGCTTGAGAAACTGCAGCTTGACCCGGGAGGGGGCCTTCGGCAGGTAATCAGCAAGAGCGTCCGAGCCATGCGAAAAAGGAATTTCGTGAAGGATGTTCAGACTAAGCTCGATAGATATCAGCTAGTTCTCGATACCCGTATTCTAGTGGGCCTCAATGCCCACTCAATTAAGCAGACCAAAGACTTTCAGAGTCTTGATCAAGATGTTAGAGATCTTGTCATTGCAGTGAGCCAAGGTCGTAACACAGTAGCGCAACTATTTGTCGACCACGGTCAGGCTTTGCGTGATCACATTGATCGCCGATTCGACCATTACACGCAGACCAAACACGATCTCAAAGCTCAGCAGCAGTTCAAACAAAGTCTTTTCTTCCCCGAAATGTTTTCGCGACAGGAAGAAGTCTCTAAAGCACACAAAGGAACATGCCGCTGGATATTCCAATCTCTCAATAGGGAAGGATTCGACAAGAGTGATACAAAATTGCATCACAAAAAGGACGATAACGACTATGAAGTAGACGACAGACATGGAGGGTCAGTAGCTGAAGATAGTAGCGCAACGCTGCGTCAGACATGGTCGAATTTTGTTGACTGGCTTGAGCATGGTAAAGATGTTTACTGGCTCAACGGCCAACCTGGCTCAGGGAAATCGACGCTCATGAAATACATTAGTAGCGCATTTCAGACGGATATTCGAACACAAAAGGCTCTTACCAATTGGACGAGAGGTTCTGATCTTGTGGTCGCTTCCTATTTTTTCTGGAATGCCGGTACGGCTTTACAGAAAAGCTTACGGGGCTTATTGCGGTCACTGCTGTTCCAGATCGCCGATCAACGGCAGGATCTGATGTCCATCATGATGCCACGACAGTCGAGCACAGTGGAAATACCTTTCGGATCCCTCAATTCTGTCCAGATACATACATGGACTGAGGAGCGGCTATTTTCCACCTTGCAGCGGTTCCTCACGTATAAGCCTACATCCATCAGCCTTATTTTCTTCATTGACGGACTTGATGAGTTTGTTGAAGATGAAGACACCCTGATTGCGACGATCCGTCTCTTGAATAAGACCCCACAGGCGAAAGTATGTGTGTCCAGTCGTCCTGAGCGAAATTTTCGACAAGGCTTCTCGGCTTCACCTCAATTGAGGCTAAAAGATTTCAATCATCAGGATATTGAGAAAGCGGCAACAGAAAAACTCCTTCCAGTTTTGAGGCAACATTTCCCTCAAGAAAAGAGACATGTAGATGAATTGATGTGGGACATAGTTCATAAAGCCCAGGGTATCTTTTTGTGGCTTGAACTCATGACTAAAGATCTCAAAAAGGGAACTCATAACGGTGATACCTTGCCCGAACTGCATGCGAGGCTAGAGACCACGCCTGACACGATTGAGGGGCTGTACGAGCATATGCTTAGTCGATTGAATAAGCCTTACTTGCAGGAAGCTGCCAAATACTTCCGCTTATTACTGGTAAATCTGGATTGGCTTGACGGAAAGCCATTGACCTTGTTGGATTTCGTGAGTGCCGAAAGAATACCTTGGGGGCATGTTCTGGGGAATGACCTTAGGTATTTCAAATCTTCGGAATTCCACGATACGTGTAAAACATACGAGACTCGTATCCTCGCACGCTGTGCGGGTTTCGTAGAAATTGAAGAGAACCCACGCGATACCTTAGGTGGCGTCCGTATGATCGTTTCATATGAGCGTAAGCAAATCGGCACGAGTCAGGACGAATGGAACTTATCTTGCCACCTTCGACGAGTCAAATTTATACATAGAACTGCCGCAGATTTTCTCCGAAGTCATCATCGAACGCTCTTCCGAGACACAAATTGGCGCTCAGCTGCGAGTCTTGCAGTCGCACGTGGCAAGCTCGGGTTCATGAGCATCGTGCCGTTCGTCACGCCTGAACGAGGAACTAGTCGTGGCTGCATTGTTCTTAGCGGTGTTATCTCGATTATTATGAAAGCACTTGGTCATCTAGATGGGATTGAAGCTACCGGGGAGACTGATTCAGCTTCTCAGAATGTTATTGTTGAAATGGTAAATCATACATATCGAAAAATAAGCCACGTTGATGCCTGCCTTAACGGTTCGGAACTTCCATGGTACAAACATTACAACGCGGATGAACTTAGTATTTATGAAGTCGAACGACTTCCATTCCATGATGCTCCAGGCTTTGCCGCTTTCTACGGGTGCAGCAAATACATCTTGCCTCATATGTCTTTGTATAATCGGGCCTGCGAAGATTCGCATTTAGATTACTTACTTGGGTGCACTCTTATTGGTTATCGTCGTCGCAAGCGTTCGGTAATTTCTTCATATTTAGTAATCGTCGAGAAATTGTTACGTCAAGGAGCGAATCCCAACTTGTCATTTGAATTCGGTTTTGTGCTATGTTCCGGTTGCTTCTATCGTCCCTCAGCGTGGGGCATCTTTTTCCAGACAGCAGTATCGATCATGCTTGGCTCAAAGAATTCACAGGAATCCTCACCTACACTTCTGCTCTTGGAAAGGTTGGTAGATTTGTTTGTATTGCACGATGCAAATGTTAACGTCAGCATTATGTCGGAACCTGATGAGAAAGTTGGCGAACATTTCACAAATATCACAGTGGAAGAATCACCTCTGTCGTATTTAGAGAGAATGTGTCATGTTGAATATGACAATACGGAGACACTCAAAAACTCGGAAGTTGCTCTCAAAAACTTGCTGCGATCACGTGGTGCGCTTCAGCGCAGATGCATCCGTATCGTCTGTATTGAAGAATCTGATAAAGAGAAAGAACTTTTTCCAGAGGAACCTAGCTGGTATCAATTATCACAGAAACAGTCGGATCGCCTGTGTGAGGTATGGCCCTCGGATTCGAGTTGCAGCCAAGAAGAACTTGTTTTGAAAGACAGTGCTTTCCATCGTGTCTTTCAGGATCTCAAGACCAGCTTGACAGAAGCCGCTCTAGTCGACCCTTCGAATCTCTTACTCAGAACTTCCTTTTCCCAGACTGATACAGATGTAGTAAAAGAAACCAATCAACTCAAGATCTGACCTCGCACTATGTTCCACGTACGCGATTTGGCAGCCTCGCAAGCTTTTCACCAACAACCAAAAACCTAGTTGTATCGCCGAAGAGGACCGGGGGACGAAAGACCTGAGCATATTTTGAAGCAGCTTGATTGTACTTACTGCTGCCGAGCGACAACAGAGATGAGAAAGGAGGATCTTCTACCTCTTCGACACCCAAACCTGCTTTTCATTTCAGCGACAAAGATACAAAGTAGCAAAGCTTCCTTACAAGTTTGCAGCCGAATGACATTGTCCCTTGTTTCTTCAGGATATTGAGGTTCTACGGAACATATTGTGGATTGTCTCGATACACGGACATAGAGTGGCAAATTTTCCTTCTCTATTAAACATTTACCAACAATTTTCGTTTTTTTCTCCACAGGGCCTTGAGGTTTTACCGGGCTAAACGTGGGTTTCTTAGAAAAGATGGTTGATCTTGAGGGCGGTTTTATTGGCTTAGGAATGTCAGCAGCGACGAATGGCAACTAAGAACTTTTGGTTGCAAAGGCAATGGCACACGCATGGGTCAGGATATGGTCCGTTGTGAGACTGGCGCAAGGTCATTTCTTTGAATGTTGACGAGTAATAAGTACAGTATGAACAAGATCTTGAGAACATTATGAAAAAAATCTCTATTTCTTCTCAGTATAGCTCGTTTCAAACGAAGAAAGTCTACGCCCCATTTATGTCCATCAGACCTTCGCTTCATGCTGCGACTATACTCACAAGTTTTGAGGTCTATTCACCATTCTCAGTCGATTCATCAGACCAGGCAGAACTTCCAGAAGTCACTCTACAAATCACAGACCTCATTATGAAAACATGAGAAGCTGCCTGAAAGACTTGCGATTAAAGCATCTCTTTAAAGCGATAAGCCTTGACACCTAAGCTGAGGTGATAGGGTTCCCCTTGAAGGTTCCAAGAGTCATCAGCCCGTTAGTTCTACAATTACTGACAAAACTTGCCATTGAATACGTATAACACATATACAGCGAAGCAAAGTGCCGCAAATTACGTACTAAAAAGACCGACAACCAGGATCCGCATCTTAAAACACGGTTCCTTTCCGTAGACCATACAGTAGACGGACGGCTTAGAGCAGTGAGTTGACTGGCGTCAATCGCATACTGGCAATACTTGGCTTGGCTAAGCTCAGCAAGGTTTCCTGATGAGGATGCGAATGCGGAGGGTAATGCTGACTATGAACGTGTAAAGTGAAATATAGCAAGGTGAGAGTACAGCGTTGGGAATTTCGATGAAAGGGACTTCGCAGCTTCGATGTCAATTGAGATCAATGCGATGATGTTGGAAAATTTTAACACCGAGATACTGTATAGCTCACCAAAAACGTCGGCTCATTCCCTGGAGGCTTTCATTGGTCGGATCGACTTTGACCGACTTACACGTCATAAGACATTTGGGAGTATGATGGCTTCTTCTGCATCAACAGCGGCCTATCTAATGCAATGCTCTACATGGGATAACGAAGCGGAATCCTATATTCGAAGAGTCATATGTGAAGGGATGGGAAAAGGCAATGGAGGTCTTCCCAGTGTTTTTCCAACACCCATCTTCGAGGTCACATGAGTAATATACATTCTAAGTATTGGGAGAACTTTTAGAAGATTCTAGTTTACCGCCTAGATAATTTCTACTCTGCTTCAGAGTGAATTCACGAAAGTCGCATTGGAAGAATACAATCTAGAGAGAATTGCAGTTTATCTTCTCTAGCATCTTCGGAATCAGCAAGAACTTGTAGAATTTGGTCAGTATCTCTCATAGTCTATCATGTATTTGGGACTTATAGATCATACACAGCACCTTGCGTGCACGTCGACGCTGATGATACTGCCAAGGTCCTTTTGACGCTGAATCTACTCAAGAAGCAAATCAGCTCAGAGTTCATGATTAATCACTTTAGATCGAAGTATAAGCATTTCTTAACATATTCAGAAGAACGTGATGCAAGCTTCAGCGCGAACTGCAACGTTCTGAAAGCGCTATTGAAATCTTCAGATGTTAATTGTTACAAGGCTGAGATGTCAAGCATCGTCTTCTTTCTATGCAATTTCTGATGAAGCGAAGCGATCAAAGATAAATAAGTTTTTCATTCATATTCTTCACGTTGTGAAGATAATGCTTATCTTTGATAGAACTTATCACTGCAATATTTCATGCTGCTTCTGATCGAAGCTTTGATACGTCTTCTAGACATTTGAGACAGTGACATCTTGAACGATCTTCAGAAAAGTCTGCTGCAAGATCGTATATCAGTTGTATTGATTCAAATTCTCAATCGAACGCTGCTCTTTCAAAAAGACAATGACATCTGAAACTCAGTCGACTGTTCAGAGATCATCGCATATGATGTTTTGATTCTGTCAGCACTGTGTCGACTTTCAGAGACATCGTTTCTTCAAACTCAGATCACTTTCGCAATTAAAGCAGGTCAGAGCATTCTTGATCAATCGCGATATGAGTGAACAAAGTCTCAACATCTTTGAATTGAGAAGGTCACTTATGATTCTCATAATCTGTCGAAGACTTATTGCTTGACAGCTATGAAGTCGAAAAGTCTCTTCAATTCATGGTCAGAGAAAGTAAAAAATATCTTCGACATCTCAACAGAGTTCATCTCAACACATTTCAAATTTCTCGCAATCATACGAGTATTCAAAGTCGTGCTCTTCTGAAAAATTCAAGCCTTCGTAGTAAAGAGCTACACATTTCTGTCGCAGCTCAAAGTTGCAGAAACGAACGTTCTGACGCTTCAGAAAGAAGCAAAGAATGAGTACTTGAATCTTATTCTGTGTACATGAACTATGATCAATCATCACAATCATCTATTTTTATCTGCTGATATTCTGTGAGATATGATGATACTTACGATGTGCAACTTTCGAGTAGACGAATATATGAAAATCATAGAGACTAAGCTCATGAAAGACAATCTTGAGCAGACTAAGTTCATCATACACGATCTTTGCACTCTTGAAGATTTGAAGAAGCGCATGATCGCAGTGAGACCTTCTAAGAACTCGGTAGAAGCTTCAAGTAATCGCGAACATTCATGCACAGCGAGTAAAGTTAAGACAGCGAAGATAGAGATGTGCTGAGAGACTGTACAGACAAACAGAACAGACACTGTCATTGTGAAAGTCAACGAAGAATACTCAATCTCTTCACTCGCAAGCTTTCGTGCCGTCATCGATCATTACATTCGCGCAACGCTGCAACATTCTCAGATCTTGCGTGTCTCTTCGACTGATCATTTCAATGTTCGCTTCTTGCTTTGCGCTTTTCTTCTCTCTCATGTTGCACAGATATCTGACAACTCATGCTTTGCCTCTCAAGCATTGTGAAATTTCTCAGCAACAATCGTCTTTGCAAGTTCTCGTACCTCTTTCTACACTTGAGCTCATACTACAGACGCAGATAGCATCTCTTGTTCATTTTCATTTGCCTTCTTTACATGTTTGCTGAGTGTAGCAGCAGCATCAAAGCACACAGAAACACAGAAGCAAGCAGACGACTGTTTCATCTCGATGCATCAAAAGTATCTTGCACAAGATCTCTGTGCACATCTCGCGATCATGAGTCGATTATACAATGACTTTGACTCTGTGATGCATGATCGTATCGACGTCAATATTAACAGCATCAACTTTCCAGAGTTTCATGCATACATGAACGATCTTTCAATCTCTACTGATGAGAAGATGAGATTGACGAATAAAAAGATGCTAAAAGAAGAACTACTGAGATTGGCAGAACATGAGCGAAAATGTGCTGACCTCGCGTTCGAGAGACTTCTAAAGACTCTAAAATTAAAAGAAACAGGAGTTGAACGAGAGAGTGCGAAGCTAAAAGCGGATGGTGTGCGGTTGTTCCTAGGGGTGACAAGTTTGTACGCAGATCTACGGGATCTGTCAAATCAAGTCAAAATCGACAAGTCTTCTGTTGCGAAAAATGAGTGCTCTGTGTAAGGCCAGTATCTCATTATTGAGAACGGGACTGCTTTACTAAGGCGACGAATTTCAAGATATGTATAGCATAGTTAGTGGTGACAACGAACAAGTGAGGTCATTAGCTCGGCACCTAACGGGCACAACATATGCCAAAGCGAATCGAAAGAAGCCATCGAGACCTGGCCATGACTTCCCTTGAGAACAGCAGCGTAAAAGAATAAGAAAGTAGAATAGTTCAACGCCACTTGTATATCATACTTACGACCTCTAGCCGCGCCTAATTTGTCCCTCTCAAAGCATAATTATAGCCCATTCGCCTGTAGGAACGCCGTCATCTGATCAAAGGCCTTTTGCACAGAGTAATGTGCGAATATCACATGTCCGGCCCCTGGAACAATATAATGCTGCGATATTTTTGCAGCCGGGTAAAAGACCGGTGCGACCATCGCGGACTGGTCTTGAGGCTTCGTACAATCGCCGCCACAGAAGACGAGATCGTTCTCGCCCAGTACCACGTCGACGGGTCCTGTGAAAAGTGTGGAGGGGGCGATAATAGTCCCTAGCGTGAGGAGCTCACCGAAGGTCTGGGTTTGTTTGTTTGCGACTCCCACCGCGAGGTCTGAATTGAGCTTAAAAGGGCCGAAGTGAGGGAGAGAGGTAGGGAAAACTTACTTTTAGGGTCGAAATTGGGGAAGCGGTAGTAGGGGAATTGAATGCTTTGTTGGATGGGTTGAACCAGATATCCGTTGGAAAGCCCGGCGAATCTTCCCGACGCATCAGTGTTCGCAATTGTGAGATCAAAAGACGCAAGGGCTGCCGTCACATAGTTGGCGGAAATCGATGTGCCCGTCAGAATAACCGCGTCGAAGTCTTGCGGATACTTGGTAGTGACACCCTGTGTAACGGTTGAGCCAGCGGAATGACCTACGCCGACGACGTTTTTGAACGATCGTTTTTCAACTTGGGTACTGCGAATGAGAGTGACAAGAGCGTGTGCTATCTCGACTTGAAGAGGGCCTTGAACGATCTGGATGGGATCGGGATGATCTGACTTTCCGACGCCGATCCGATCATACGAAAAAGTGGCGTAACCGGCCTCGATGGCGGCGTCGATGTAGCTGTATCCTGGCGCAATGTCCCAACAGGTACTGTCCAGAGTGTCTCCATGGGTGAGAAATTGGATTGTCTGGACGTGTTTAGCAGCCTCGGAATCGGACGAAAAGCAAAACTGCCCATAGATATTGTAGTTGCCCGTGATGGTTTTCTGTCCGTCGTTTGCCCGTGCAAAGGAGCTGGAGTTGGTTTGTAGCAGCTCCACCACGCTTTCCGTGGCGGCTACTTGGTTGGCCGGCTCAGGAAAAAGCAGTTTAAAGTTGTTTGAGGTGGCCGCAACCGTCAAATTATGAGCAACGCATGTTGATTTGCCACTGACCGTCGAATTGGTGTTGCCGGTGTTTATTTTCCAATTATGTTTGAGCAGGCCACCGTTGACCACGATGGTGGCCAACGCAAAAGCAACAAGAGAGACGAAAAGCATATTGGTTTGCTCTGGCTAGATGATATACAGTGAAAGACAAGAGCAGCACCGAGCAGATATTAATACACTTGCTGCATCGATGAGAACTCGATTGCATGCAAAGGCCCCCTTCGGCTAACTGCAATTGGATGATGGAGAGACCAATGAGAGACAAGTCCCAGAATCAGATGATGTTGCGCCATGAGTGATCTTGCCGCCCCTTTCGCCCAAGCATTCAAAAGATGCCTGTATTGGTGTGGTTGATAGATCAAACAAGCTGGATTTAGTCACTTGCGAAATGTGGAAGCATACACAGTATTCCGTAGACACCTTCCAGTAATCAATTGACGCCAGGATGTACTTGGTACCATCTGCGTGCAATAGTTCAAAGTCGCGTGGCCCGCGTGCGCTCCACCTAAGGTGCGCTCCAAATAAAGCACTTCTCCAAGAGTTATGGCCCCCAAAGGCCAACGAATATTGGGCTGAGATGAGATTCAGATACATGCGCATCGAGAGCGTCAGTGCTGATTGCTAATTACGGTATGCTATGTGGCAGACCGCTAGAAGACTATCTGTAGAGGAAATTCGACTGACAACGCGATGAGCCGCGCCGGCTTCCCAGACTCCCTACCAAACTCCCTACCAAACCCTCTGCCGACGTTCCTACCAAACTCCCTACCAAACTCCCCACCGACCTCGATACCAAACTTCCTACCGAACTTCCTACATGCTTCAAAATACGCGTCGGTCGGGCGCATAACACACGTCAAATAGTGCTTCAAACAATGCTTTCTACATGGCTTCCTACATGGCTTCCTACATGGCTTCCTCCATGGCTCCCTGCATGGTTCTCTTCATGGCTCCCTCCATGGCTCCCTCCATGATTCCCAACCGAACATCCTCCATGGCTCCCTCCATGATTCCCCACCGAACACCCTCATGGTTCCCTATCGAACACCCTACATGCTTCAAATTACGCGTCGGTCGAGCGCATAACATGCGTCAAACAGTGCTTCCTACATGGCTCCCTCCATGGTTCCCTCCATGGCTTCCCTACCCCATGGACTTCCCCATTGACTTCCCCATTAACTTCCCCATTAACTTCCCCGTTAACTTTCCTATTTGCTTCCCTTGCGCATATATTAAACTATGTAAATAGCTATTATTTAGTTAGTTTATGAAATTGAGTATTGATTAATCTAATTTGGTAACTCCGTGCTTACAATGTAAATACCTGAGTAACTTAAGCTGACTTAGATGTGTTGGTTAATGACTCTGGTAGCCCAGCTATCACAAGGGTCGAACATGGGCAGATTGGCTCACATCGGTCTTGAAAGCTCAGAAAGTCCTTGAGCTAGAGTTTTTCGATGTTCTTGAATTGTCAATGTTGAATCATTTATTGACATTATTGAAAGGGTAGGGTGAACAGTATTACATATGGTGAAATCTATGCAGATTGTAGAGAGAAGCCGTAGGCTGCTCTACCTATATACTGCTAACGTGGCTGAGCCGCGGCGCGCGACCTTTCCCCTGACGCTAGTCTACGGAGAGCTGCTAGGAACGAGCCTGCCATCGCACTTCTCAACACTTCCACTCGATGCTTGCGAGTTTCTCAGCTTTCACTGCTTTTCAGTTTCAGTTGTTCAATGAATCTCTTGAAGTTCTGTCGAGGTAGTGACTTGATCAATTCGTCTGCTACCATATCTTGACTAGAAACGAAGTTCACTGAGATCTGATTCTTCTTGTGCAGATCTCAAATGTGATGATAAGTGATGTCAATGTGCTTTGATCATTCGTGAATATGAGCATTCTTAATCAGCATAAGAGTCGCTTGATTATCTTCTTTGAGCTGCGTAAGTGAGATAGATTGATGAGTAATCTTCTTAAGAATATCGACGCGATTGTGACTGATACTTAAGTACTTTGTCAGATTCATGTTCTTGAGCACTTGACTGATTCATAGACTCTTCTTGACGCAGATTGATAAAGTCATGTACTTTGTCTCAATGATCAATGTGACAACGAACTTTTGCTTT